>UMED01005873.1_pt1 | contig 134946 bp, 146 predicted proteins | sample 1964661 | NCBI WGS metagenome assembly UMED01 (sample SAMEA4836011, study PRJEB28245) | human gut metagenome | biome: gut microbiome; material: fecal sample | place: Denmark | collected 2008
GGAACATTTATTATTATAGCGGATTGTTTTAAATAATGCAAGTACTTTTTTTATTTTTTTTGCAGGTTTTATAAATTTTTTTCCGAATTCTATCTAATACTAGCTTTAAACGCTAAATAACATCTAAAGGAGTCTTTATTTCATGGATCCAAGAATAGAAAAATTGGCTCATCAATTAATTCACTACTCAACAAGATTGCAAAAAGGTGAAAAAATCCTCATTGAAGTATTCGACGACGCACATCCACTTGCAAAAGCATTGATTAAAGAAGTATACAAAGTAGGTGCACTTCCTTTCCTAACCGTCAAAAGCAATGTCTTACAAAGAGAACTATTGCTAGGTGCAAGCAGAGAGCAACTCGACTTTATTGCCTCTTATGAATCTATACGTATGCGTGACATGAATGCCTATCTCGGTATACGCGCAAGTCAAAATGTCAGTGAACTCTCCGATGTACCAAGTGAAAAAATGAGTTTATATCAGCAGTATTGGCAGAATCCAGTCCACAGTAATATCCGTGTTCCTCATACGAAATGGTGCGTTATGCGCTATCCTAATGGTGCAATGGCACAGCTTGCTAATATGAGCAGTGAACAGTTTGAAGATTTCTATTTCAACGTATGTAACCTCGATTATGCAAGAATGGCTGAATCAATGACACCACTTATTCAGCTAATGAATCATACAGACAAAGTAAAAATCGTGGGCCCTAATACCGATTTGACTTTTTCGATCAAAGATATTCCCGCAGTAAAATGTTGCGGTCTCCGCAATATTCCCGATGGTGAAGTTTATACCGCACCAGTTAAGACTTCTGTAAACGGAAAACTATCCTATAATACACCTGCCGTTTATCAGGGGGTATCTTACGAAAATATTTCTTTAGAATTCAAAAACGGAAAAATTGTAAATGCAACAGCAAATCATACAGAGCAAATCAATAAGGTATTTGATACTGATGACGGATCTCGTTTTATCGGTGAATTCGCACTTGGTGTAAACCCATATATCACAAAGCCGATGAAAGATACTTTATTTGATGAAAAAATTTCCGGAAGTTTTCATTTTACCCCAGGTATGGCTTATAAAGAAGCGAATAATGGAAACTCCTCCTCCATTCATTGGGATTTAGTTTGTATTCAAACTTCTGAATATGGCGGTGGTGAAATCTATTTTGATGATGTATTAATCAGAAAAGATGGACTCTTCACCATACCAGAACTTCAAGGACTCAATCCTGAAAATTTAAAATAGCATTCCAAACGTTTCTGACTGGAAATAATACTTGCACTTCGCTTATTTCCAGTCAAAACTTTTACTTTACATAAAGAAAGAGGTATTTCGATGATTATTATTAATCATTCTATATTACATATATTTGATTTCAATTCAGGTGTAACTGTTTTTTCTGATAAAGAATTAGCCATAGAAAATAGTGTAGAAACATTCTTGCTAAAACACTTAGAAAAATCATTTACCGACACTAATCTTAAAACAGGTAATTTTTATGAAACCAGTCCATTTAAAGCTTCCCTTATCAGTTATTTAAATGAGGAAATTCCTTTTGTTGATTTTTCTAAAACACTCGCCAATCATGCTTATACGATGATTCAACGGGTCGAAAATCCTGAATCTGCCGATTTGTTAATTTGTGATATTGATGTGGATACTGTCCGTTATATCGCTTTATTAAAATGTAATAATCGTATGGGCTTTGTTCATCAAGTCATGCAAGATGATGGTGGTGTTAAAAATGATATTATCAACCATTACGCGATTATGCCCATGTTATCACAAAAAATTGATGAATGTGCATTTATTAATGCTGAAACATTAGAAATTAAATTTACAGATAAAAAATACTCTATCGATGGTGATGCTGCATTTCTTCTTTCTGACTATATCTTGCAATGTAACTTTCAACTATCAAGTAAAGACTCATTAAAAGCCATGCAGACAATTGCCAAAAAAATAGCTGAAGATCATGGGCAAAATAGCGTCGATGCCATAGTAAAAGCTAAAAATTACATTGTAGATAATATTGAATACTCTGAATCTGTAAATCCCGAAGCGTTAGGTAGGCAAGTCTTTGCCTCTTCCCCTATGTTGCAAGAGGAATACATTAAAGAGATTCAAACTGCCGGAATCAGCCCTCAAGTGAATCTTGATCGTGAATTTGCTATCAAAAAAACAAAAACGCATAGAATTAAAACTGACACAGGTATTGAGTTAATTATTCCTGTTGAATACTTTGAAAATCAAGACTACGTTGAATTTGTCAATAATCAAAATGGTACCGTTTCTATCAACTTGAAAAATATTGCAAAACTCATCAATAAGTAAAAGGAAATCCATATGTATGCATTCACTTACATACATATGGATTTTTTTCATTTCATTATTTTTCCACCTAATATACCTAACCATTCATGAAAAAATATACAGGAAGCTTGTAGAGCGGAACTTGATGGAACTATTTTATTTAAATAAAAGTCATTTTTACCACTTACTAAGTAATCCGCTGGAACAGGCAAAACATCAATGCCTTCTTTCTTAAAATTCATCATAGAGCGCTCCATATGAAATGCAGATGTAACTAAGATTGCTTTTTCATATCCATTTTGCCTCATAATTTCATGTACCAATTGTGCATTCTGCCGTGTATTTAAACTATTGTCCTCAATGATGATTTTTTCTTCTTCAACACCAATCCCCATTAGCATTCTCTTTGCAACTAAAGCCTCTCTGCCTGAATCAGAAAAAACCTTTCCACCAGACACAATAATCGGAATCTCTAGTTGATGTTGTAACCTCGCTGCCATCAATAAACGATTTGCTGCACTACCAGATAAGTTGCCCTCTCCATCAATATCCGGCGTTTCCACTGTAGCACCTCCACCCAGCATAATGATAACATCCCCATGAATCGTTTCTGGAACCGTATATTGACTTTCTAAAGAATGAATTAAATAAGAACTAACATAGGAAGTAGAAAAAATATAAAAAACTAATGTAATTCCCATCAAAATTTTTGACCAAAACCGATTCGTTCGCCAAATTAAAATACTTACAAAAAAGAAAAGAAGAATAAAAATACCTGGTGGTAATAAAAAAGCGGCTATATTTTTTAAAGCATAAATCAATATGATTTACCTCCCCTCTATATTTTATTAATTTTATCAAAACTATATCTAACATGCAAAAATTTCCCCAAAGTGTGAAATGAAAAATTATCTATTTATATATCAAATTAAATTCTTCCTAAAAATCAATTTGATATATAAATAGACAGGTTCTCCCGAACCTGTCTAAAGCGTTATTTATTGTTTATTCTGCGGAATCCCCACCGCCAGCCATTTTTTTCGTTTTTACGTCTATATAATCTACACCCGTATGATATTTACTCTTAGGATTTATCGTTGGCTCATGCAATTTAATTCCGCGTTTTTCTAACACACTGCGTAAAACCCAAGGCTTATCTGAAATCATACCGTCCACACCCATATCAATCATCATATTGATATCAGTTACACTGTTTACTGTCCAAGGAACTACTTTCATTCCAAGCTCATGTGCCAAATCGACATCTCGCTTGGAAATTTCCGGATAATAAGGTGATACAATATCCACCCCAATCGCTTTTGCCGCTAAAATTGGATTGCCTTGATAATCATCAATATCCAATCCACCAAGCCAAGGGGATTTTCCTTTCTGGTATGCTCTTAATGATACTGCATCAGGCCCCCAAGAAGGCTGTTCCTGCCATAAAGCCACCAAGGAAATATTTGGATTTATTTTTTTCATTTCAATTAAAGTTCTCCAGTCAAACGACTGTAATAAAACGCGATCTTCCATACCATATTTTTTAACAACATCATTAAATGCTTTTACAAACCGAACAGGATCTACACTATTTTTATAAGCATCCCCAGATAATGGGTCAGGATAAGATTTTGTTTCTGCATTGACAATAACTTTTTTATCTCCATATTCCTGAATTAATTCAAACAATTCATCTAACGTCGGTATCTGTGCACCTGATACTGTTATCTGAGTCTTCCCATGCCCTTCATAGTACTCTCCACAATTAGGATCCATAACGCCCACATCAAATTTTCTAAGTTCATCTAATGTCATTAATCGAATATCGTATTTTCCATCTTCTACATAATTTCCATTTTTATCTCTTGTGATCTTGTGATTTAAAATTGGATTATGACTCATCACAATACGATTATCTTTTGTCAATTGCATATCACATTCAATTGATGTAGCTCCCATTTCCATTGCATATGCATAAGAGTATAACGTATTCTCTGGACGTGCATCACGGCCACCACGATGTGGCTCAAAATCAAATACATCAAAACTTGCTTTTGCATAAGCTTGCTGTTGACTGACAAAACTTCCACCTAACCCAATCATGGCAGCTGTTAGACCTGCAATCACCATACGTCTCATTATCTTGCTTCTCTGCATCTCTTCTCATCCCCTATATAATTATAAATAAAATTTTCCATTTATATTATATCTTTAAATTTTTAAAGATACAGTCAGATAAATTCTGATTTTTATTACGGAATATTTTAGTAGTAACTCAATTTAATTATATTATAAGGATAAATTTATGGCTGCCTTAAATTTTTATATTAAGACAGCCAATTTATCATTATTTAATTAACTCTTGTACGAATTGAGGCAATGCGAAACATGCTTTTTGTATTGCTGCTGTGTAATAACGAGTTTCTAACTTTTGACGATTTGTTAAATCTGCATCCATTGGTTTATACTTTTTAGAACCAATAGTAAAACAATGCATTCCACCTGGATAAATTGGAATATATGCTAAATACATATCATGAATCGGGAAAATGTCTTTTACATCTTTCGCAATTTTTTTAATTAATTCTTGATGATAAAAAGGCGATTCTGTCTGCTGAACAAATAAACCATCCTCTTTGAGTGCTTTATGTACATTCTTATAAAATTCTTTTGTGAATAGGCCTTCTCCTGGACCAATTGGATCAGAACAGTCTACAATAATTACATCATACGCATTTTCTGCAGCCGCCATATGAGCAATTCCATCACCAATTTTCAACTCTAGCTTAGGATGGTTTTCACGCATTGCCACGCTAATTTCCGGTAAATACTTCTTAGCAGCTTCAACTACCATACCATCAATTTCCACCATTTCAACTTTTTCTACACTATCGTGGCGTACAACTTCACGTACAGCTCCACCATCACCACCGCCAATGACCAAAACGCGTTTAGGATTCGGATGCATATAAAGCGGAACATGCGCAATCATCTCATGATAAACAAATTCTTCTGCAATACTCGTTTGGAAAACTCCATCTAAAACAAGCATTCTGCCAAATTGATATGAATCTACTACTGCAACATCCTGAAACTCAGATTTTCCAGTAAAAAGAGTTTCTTTTACCCTTGTTGTTAAGCCAAGATATTCAGTTTGATTTTCTGTGCACCATAACTGCATAACGATTACCTCCAATAGACAAAAATTCTCTGATAATAGAATTACTTTATCTTAAAAAAGCAGATTAGTCAAATCTAGTTTTTCCTAGAACCTTTCCCAAAACCTCATATAGTAAATCGGTATTAATCGGCTTTGCTATATGATCATTCATCCCCGCCTGTTTTGATTCTTCAATATCAGAATCAAAAACATTTGCTGTCATCGCAATAATTGGCACAGCGGCCGCATCTTCTCGATTTAATAAACGAATACTCCTCGCTGCTGTTAATCCATCCATAATTGGCATTTTGATATCCATTAAAATAGAATCATAATACCAAAGTGGGGATTTTTCAAACATTCTCAAAGCCTCTTGTCCATTTTTTGCGGTTTCAGCCAAAAGCTCTTTTTTCACAAGGATAGCAAGAGCGATTTCCATATTAATTTCATTGTCTTCCACAACCAATACTCGTCTGCCATTAAAGTTTAACTTATCTGTTACCGCCTTTTCTCCTGCTTCTATATATCTGACCACTTCAAAATTCTTATAAACAGTAAAAGTAGTACCAACGCCAAGCTTACTTTCAACACTAATACGACCACCCGATACTTCAACTAGACTCTTCACTCATGCCAATCCCATTATCCTTGACCACCAGCTTTGTCTTGGCAACCTTATCATTTTCTTCTAAAAATTCAATATAAACTTCAACATTTCCACCTGTACGAGTAAATTTTATCGCATTAGAGATTAAATTTACAATGACTTGCTGCCCGCGTATTTTATCAAATTTAAGCTATGGATACCGACTCTCATTTTTTATAAATTTAAAATTTATCTGCTTTTCCTCTGCCAGAGGTTTTATAATTGAAACAATATTATCAAAGAATTTATCGACCTCAACAACTTCCGATATAAATTCTATTTTATTTTGTTCAATTCTGGACATATCTAAAATATCATTAATTAGCCGGAGCAAATATTCACCAGCTGAATAAATTTTATTCAAATATCTCACTGCGAACCATCCTCCATATAATACCTATGCTCAAAAGATAAACGGTCCTCCCCTTTATGAAAATGTGCAATTAAAATTTTACGAAATTCTATTAAATCATCTGCATTTGCATGTTGCGAATAACCGTATTCAAAAAATCCATCTACAGTTCCGGCTTCCTGCAGCTTTAAAACGCTAGGATAAGGACTATATCACCAATTTTTTGTTAAATTAAAACGAAAACTGCCGATAGAATTTAATTCAAAAGTAGAAATTACATTAATCTGCTCTTTATATCTAGTCTGATCAATAAATTCTTCGGTAATATCAATCCCACTGCCAATCGCTCGAATCGGATTGTTCAAATAATCATAAACTACGGTATAACTGATCTTTTCCCTACGATATTCTTGTTTATTTTTTGAGAAAATCCGAAGAATTACTTCTATATTTTTTCCCCCATTAAATATATCTTCATGCATTCTACGATAAGTCTCTATATCATCTGGGTGAATAATTTTTCTTGCAATCATGCTGTCTGGGACATTATTAATAATAGATTTTAATCCATAATTGTCCTGCAAGTTATTATTTAAATGAATTTGCCTTTTTTCAATATTATATATCCACGTGGTAATCCCCATTTGTTTGGCTGAAATTAAAAATTGCTCTTCCAGTTCTTTATACCTATCATGATTTTGCCCCGTTCCGATTGCTTTAATCGGGGTTCCTTTTTCATCAAAAATATTTGTATAACAAATTTTCACCCAGCTGGTTCGTGATAACTTAGGCAGTAATACTCTAATCGTTTGCTCTGCTTCTCTAACTCCACATTTTAGATCATGATGTAATTTTCTAAAAGGTTCAATAAATTCAGAAAGGATAATGTTCTTTCTAATTAATGTTTCTACATAATTTTCGACGAATCGTGGTAGATTAAGTTCCTTTTGAGATTTTTCATCCAGCATTGCACAGTTTTTCTGTACATCATACTCAAAAAAAAATAATCCAGAATGTGAAATCACAGCTTGCAATAAATTTTCACTAATCATAAGTTTTTTATTCAGCTCTAAAATATTTTTCTGATTATTGATACGTTCAGTTTCATCAGAAATATATTCAATATGTGCGTCTATTCCATTCCAATCAATCAATTTTCCTTTAGTTACATAGTGGCGATTGGTAACAGGAGATGTATACTGGCGAACAAGGTAGAACTCCACCAATGACATAAACTAACATAATCATCCCTCTATTTCGTTTATTCATATTTATTAAATAAAATTAAGCTGATAATGCTTTTATTATTTTTTTAGTTTAACGGAGCTCTTTCAATGCGATATAACACTACAAAATTTTACTCTTTTCATTATTTTACACTATATTTCATTTTGTTAATATATCTTATAAAAAATAAATATAATTTATATTACGAACATTTAAGTATCTCTCTTAACACAGAGATCATATACTATAAAAAATATATTCGTGAGGGATTTTTATGCAATCTTACATAATTACTACCGATAAACTCAGACTGCTTTATTCCTTATTTTTTCTTTGTGGTTCTATAATTAGTGTAATTGTGTCAATAAGAATGCTAAAGGTTAATTAATCGGGTTGCTAAAACTTAAAGCAAAAACCATAATAAATTCAAACTAGACCAAATTTTAATGGAAAATAATCAAACATTTTTAATCGGATTTTTAGTACGAGAATTGATAAATAAAGAATGGGTAGATAAGATATCTTATCTACCCATTCTTTATTTATCAATTCTCATTCATATTTTTCATATAAAGTATTTAACTGGTGCGCCTGGTAGGAATCGAACCTACGCACCTGCCTCCGGAGGGCAGCGCTCTATCCACTGAGCTACAGGCGCAAATCATAACGAATAATATTATATCATATATAAGGCAGTAAGTCGAGTAAAAATAATTTACTTTAAAGACAAAACGATTTCCGTAGTAGTTTTATCTTCTCCTGAAACCGCCCATTAGCCATCGGATAAAAATTTTTCTTAACAAATCTTTATATTATCCCTATCATACTCTATGCATTTTCTTTTTATTCAATATTTTGTTTTTACTTTTATGCTGATACATTCTTGCATCTAAAATTTGCATAATTTCATCGAAAGTCAGTTCATCTCTATAGGTATATTCTAAAACGCCAAAAGCAAAAGATCGTTGGTAACCATCTTTTTCTGTTTTATTTAAAGAATTCAAATTTTTATTAATGCGCTCTAATAAAGTTATAACTTTTTTCTCATTACGGTTAGAGAAAACAATAATAAATTCATCTCCACCGTATCTACAAATAATATCCTGGGGCTGAGTTTTTTCTTTTAAGAGTCCAACAACTGTACGTAAATATTCATCGCCCTCTTCATGCCCATAATAATCATTTGCAATTTTTAAATTATCTAAATCAATAAAAGCAAAGGTTAATATCGTCCCTTGACTTATAGGGTTATTTAATAATTGATGAATAATCTCGTAACCTGATCTTCTTGTATATACATCCGTTAACTCATCTTTTGTATATCTCGACATAGATTCTTCCATAATCTGTACTTTCTTTTCTAAGCGTTTTCGTTGAGAAGATAATTTATCCAATGCCATTTGCATATAAGAAATCAGCGTTCCAATCTCGCCATAACTCACTTTTTTCTCTTCGTCTGAAGCTTCACCAAATGTATCAAGAATTACTTTTCGATTGTCTTGATACTGTCTTTCCAATACTTTATCATAATTAAAATCTGTAATTAATGAAGAAAAAATCATATCAATATTCATTTGATTTTTATTCTGCTCGCTCTTTTCACCTTTTTTAGCCCGACGATATTCATTTAAAATTTCAAGGACTTTCTTTTCTAAATCATTAACAATCTGCATTTGCTTCAAGCGTCTTAATAGAAAGTACCCTTTAAATTCCGCGTAATAAATAGGAAAATAATCATAATATTTATCTTCATATGAAGCATTTTTATCCACTTTAAAAAAGAAAACCGACGTTAAAGTGTCATTTAACGGAATCCCCATAAACTCACCAAAACATGAAAATCCTCCGATTGTAATATCTTTAAAAAGATTCATTTTATGAAGTTCTTCACTATTGACTACTCGCCTAGTAATACAATCATTCAGTATTCCAGCAAAAGGTTTGGGTTTATTCTTCATAAAAGCATCCCAATCGCGTTGTAATGTCTCTAAAAAAGATGCCCGATGAATAACTAAAAGCTTTTCTCCAATGCCAATATCACAATAAAAATAAACTCTATTTTGTATCTCATCAATTTTTAGAATTGTTCGCGCAAAAATCTCTCCATTGACATCTATTGCAAAACTATAATTATAAATAATCTTTTCTAACTCTTCTATTGTTTTACAAGAAAATTTCAGCTTTAGCGCATCAATAAAATCTACAAAGCGTCCTTGCTCATCCAAAACTTTTGAAACATATCTCAGTGAAGGATTTCCATCTGCAATAATAAAGGAATTCTCAGTGCGACAAAATCCCTGACTTTTAAACATACCAAATTTATATCCAGAGTTTATTTTTAGCAAACAAACCATTAGATGATTTTCTATTAATCGTTCCCCATCATACAAATACGCACTTCCCAAGGCTTCATCATTTCCCGACGATCCCCCAACAAAAATACAAGGAAATTTTTGACTATCGTATACAGCTTGCATAACAAACGTTTCACATTTTGCCATTCCATCTATATAGGCAAGTGCAACCGTATCTTGCGCATTAATCGACATACTAACAGGCTGTTTTTTTAACTTTTCTACAATAATGTCGGTTCTTTCTTTAGGCGTCATTACGCTCTCATTTTTTAATAAATCATCATTCGGCAAATCTATAGTGAAAATTTGGCAATCGGTAATCATTCTATTTGAAAATGCCTGTAAAACTATTTTCTTTCTGCCAACTTGATTTGGCGGATAAATAGAAGTTTTCCCTTCAAAATGACAAAGTTCTCCCGCTGTAGAAATCATCATAAATTTTGTATTAACTGGTAAACATCTCTTTATAAACTCCCCTACTTTTGACATGTCACAAGCAGAGGATATAAATGCAATAAGCAATGCTACACCATCTGCTAAATTACATACATTAGCAACAGATTTTCGATTCAACTCAGACTGGTCAAGATATTCTACTCTTACATCATCTAAAGTTTGTCTTTCTAAACTTGTCTCATCAAATTGATTTTTCAGCATAGAACTCTACTCTCTTTCGTATCTCAGCCTTTTGTCCTACTACCATTTTATTGTCTATTTTACCATAAAATCTTACAAAAATCAGCATATTTTCATTTAAAGTAAATATTTTTACATATTATGGAAAGATCAGATAAATTATTTCTTTATTTTGGTTTTTCTTCAATTATTCTTGCTATAAATCCCAATACATTTTCTAGGCAAATAAAAAAGCTCGGAATGCTCCGAGCTAGAATTGATTATTATTTAAAGCTAAATATTTAATTTAATAAATGGTGCGGGAGAAGGGACTTGAACCCCCACGCCAAAGGCGCCAGATCCTAAGTCTGGTGCGTCTGCCAATTCCGCCACTCCCGCATCAGTTAGCTTTTATATATTATCATTGATTAATCCTCTTGTCAATATTTTTATTATTTTTTAATAAATTTTCAATCAATACATCCAATTTTTCCTCTAAACCATCAATTCGAGATTTTATATCATTTATTTCATTCTGTAGCATAACTCCTTCTCGAGCTACTTTTTCTTCTGCTTCCTTATCCACTCTTCTTTGGTCATAATATACCATAACAGCTATAATCGAACTGAGTAAATCTACATAGACAAAAATTTCCTCCAAATCATTTAACGATTCTTCATCGAACACAACGTCACCCCATATAAAAGCCAATCTTCATCTAAGATTTTTATCATTTCACAGCGTAAGGTTTCATCACTAAAGTAACAAAAAATAGTATTGACGAAATTAAGACAATGGTTGCCCCTGTAGCTGTATTAAAATAATATGAAGCAACAAGCCCAAAGATACCTGATAGCAAAGCAAATGTAATAGATATGCAGTGGTAACTCTGAACGCTATTCGTAATATTTCTAGCAGCCGCTGCAGGCAGGACAAGCATCGAATTAATAATCAATAAGCCTACCCATTGAATGCTAATTGCAACGACTATTGCTAACATAGCCGCAAAAATCATTTCAATAGCCATAGTATTAATACCTCTACTTGATGCAAGCGACGTATTAATACTGATTAAAAGCAATTTATTAAATATAATCATCCAAACAATAAGTACTGCAATAAAAACGAAAAAAAGGACAACTAAGTCACTATCTGAAATACTCAATAAATCTCCAATCAAATAGGAAGAAAATTTATTAAAACTTCCTCCATATGACATAAGCATAAGCCCAATAGCAATCGCTGTTGAAGAAAAAACGCCAATAATCGTATCCGTCGATGCACTGCTCTTTCCCTTAATATAAGTAATAATCCCTGCAAAAAGAACGGAGAAAAGAACAATTGATAAAAGTGGCTCTATACTTCCAAGGAGTGCACCTATCGCAACGCCAGTAAATGCACCATGCCCTAATGAGTCAGAAAAAAAAGCCATCCGATTGCTGACAACCATCGTTCCTAATAAGCCAAATAGGGGAGTAATCAAAATTATTGCTAAAAAAGCATTTTTCATAAAAGTATAAGACAGCCATTCAAAAGGCAAAACCATATCGATAACTTGATAAATGAACTCCATTTTATTCCCCCCGTTCTCCTTGATTTACTAACATCCCAAAAATCTTATGTGTCCGTGCATCCCTAAATACCTCTTTAGGTACTCCATTGCAAACTACTGTCTTATCTAATAACACGACTCTATCTGCATGTTTTGCTACTAAATTAAAATCATGAGAAATTAAAATAATTGCTAAATCATGACTTTTTCTCAAATCCGAAACAATTTCATAAAATATTTCTAATCCATTTTGGTCTACACCCGATACAGGCTCATCTAATAAGAGCAAGTCAGGCAGTGGGTTAAGTGCCAAAGCTAATAACACCCGTTGCAATTCTCCTCCAGAAAGTGCGCCTAATCGCCTATCTATTAAATGTTCCGCTTTTACCTTTTTCAATGTATGTAATACACTTTCCCGTTCTTTTGCTTTACTTTGAAACCAAGCTGGTCGATTGCTTAATGACACTCTAAACAAGTCCAATACACTCGTAGGGGTACTTAAATCGAAATTCAAATATTGTGGAACATATCCAATCACTGGATTTCCGGTATGTTTTCCTTTAGCATCAAAATAATAGAGATTCCCTTGATGATCAATCTCACCTAAAATAGCTTTTAGTAAAGTACTTTTACCTGCACCATTCGGTCCAATTAAAGCGGTTAACTCCCCGCAATGAATATGAATATTCACATCATGAAAAACATCATTTTTCCCAAACGTAACAGAAAAACCATCTATTTTCGTACAGCATAATTTATTGCACTTATCGTCCGCTTTTCCTGTATGATGATGAAAAAACTTTCTTAACACCTTAAATCCTCCTAAATTACTCTTTAAACTCTTTACAATTTTTACAGTAACCATATACTTCAAAGATATGCCTTTTTACTGCAAATCCTTTTTTCTCCGCTTCTTCAAAATATCTATCATTGACAGGGCAATTTTCCATGCATTCCATCTCACCACATTTTAAACAAACCAAATGATGATGATGACCTGAGATCATCAATTCAAAAACATTTCCCTCTCTATTATTTGTATGAATCTCATGTACCAACCCTAACTGAACAAATATATCCAAATTGCGATATACTGTGTCTAGGCTAACATCTGGATTAGATTGCTTTACAAAGTCTAGAATCTGCTGCACAGTTAAAAATTTATCACATTTTAATAATGCTAAGATAACCGCACGCCTTTGTGGTGTAATTTTGTAACCATTTTCTCTAAGTACCTTTATTATTTTTTCCATTTCATCAACTTCCTAAATAGTAAAATTCTTATTTAGTTTATCACAAATTTATTTTATTGCAAACAAAATTCCGGTAGTAATATTATTTACTACCGGAATTTTTCTGTATAATTCGGTTTAAATCTCGAATCTGATGCAATAAATGTTCATATTCCAAATCGTTGCTGACGTGAATAATCTGCTTGCGCAACATTTGCACTTGATTCTTTAATTTAGATATTGTTACCTCATTTAAGCCTTTATTCTTTGTCATTTAAAAACCCCATTTAAAATTGATATGATATTACACCTGTTAGTGCATCTAAAAAAGAAATTCCGCTATATCTCTTTAAGGATAAGTCACTAACTACAACCTTCATTACTCTAACTTTTTCTTTTGTGCCATTTTGATGAAGTGTATGGCTTCCTAACGAATGAATAATATAAGGTGTACCATTTGTCATACCTAGATAAAGCATTACGTGCCCGTCAAAAAAAATTACATCACCAGCATTTAGTTGCTTTAAAGTATCCAGTCTCTCTTCACTTGACATAGATGCCATAGGGATATATTTTCCTGCTGTCAATTCCTGCTCATCTGCGTTACGCGGCAACTCAATGCCAAAAGAGCGATAAATATCAGCAATAAAACTTGAACAATCCACACTATTTTTTAATCCACCCCAGCCGTACGGCTCTTGCAAAAACTTAAAGGATTGCTGGATAATGTTATTTTTCGTATAGGGCAAGTTTCCTTCTATTAACCCAATGGTTTTCGCTATATTTTGAGAAATCTCTATTAATTTCCCATCTGCATTACGTGTCGGTAAAATTACTTCATAAAAGCTTTCAGCACTTTCTGCTAGTTTTATCTTACTCCCCATTTGATAAATTATAGCTTCATTTACACTTTGCAGTACTATCTTATCTGTTAAGACAGTAAGAAACCGATTTGGCTGTACATAGGTGAGCCACATTTCGCGATTCGCTAATGCAATATCCTTTTTTAATACCCAGCCATAATAATTGCGCATTTGAACAAAATAAAATTCTTTGGACTTGCTTTCATGTAAAATAACGACTGGCTCAGATGGATCAACTGCAGTTTCTTGCAAGTAATCAAACTCTTTATCTTCGGCTGATTCAAATATCCCTTCCATTGTCGGTAACGTCCGTAAATTACTTCTTCTTACAACAACGCCATACTGAACTTTATTATCTTCAAAAATCTCAGTCAAATTTCTTTCACTTAGTAATCTTTCTTTTTCTGTCTTAGACATAAGGTACGATCCGATAAAAACAGAGTCATCTAACACCTCTGTTCCTAACATTTTTTTTAATTGAGTTCCTGAAATTAATGTTGGATATTTGCTTAAATCATATACGCTGTTACTTCTATCTATTATTTCTTGATTAAATCTTGCTACTTCTTCATCATTTAGTATAAGTTCATCGCCATCTTTCTTTATTCCTTGCCAAAACTCTGCTGTATTTAGACATGGATAATTTGTTATTCCAGAAGCAAAACATGCTTTTGTCATAACTCCCATAAAAACGAATACCAGAAAAATGTATAGCATAAAGCTCCCCCTCATTACGGTTAATAAGCTTTTTTTATTCAAAGTATATGTAAAGGGTTGAAAAAATTTGTTCATACTTTTATTTCTTCCTTAAAATTTTATTCTAAACTCTATTACTTTAACACTTAAAAAGAAAATTGTAAATAAAAAGCCCTGCGCTTTAGCGCAGGGCTTTAACAAACATTTCTTATTTATTAAATAAGTTTTTTAATGCTTGCTTATTTGTATCTCTGTTTAATTGTGCTAGATATTCAGTAAGTTTGATATCTTTTGGACATGCTTGTACACAGTTTTGGCTGTTACCACAGCTACCAATGCCACCTTTGTCCATTAAAGCATTCAAGCGTTCTTCTTTAGAATACGCTCCAATTGGATGTAAGTTGAATAAATGCGCTTGAACTGTAGGTGCAGGACCAATAAAATCAGAACCTGCATTTACATTAGGACAAGCTTCCATACAACAACCGCAAGTCATGCAACGAGAAATTTCGTATGCAGTTTCAGCAGTTTTAGGGTTTTGGCGAGGAGCGTCATTATGAACCTCCCAAGTACCGTCAACTTTCACCCATGCTTGTACACGTTTTAAGCTTTCAAACATTACAGAACGATCAATCATAAGGTCACGGATTACAGGGAAAGTACGAGCTGGTGCTAAACGAATTGGTTGTTCCAAATGGTCAATCAAAGCTGCACAAGCTTGGCGAGCTTTGCCATTGATAACCATCATACAGGCACCGCATACTTTTTCCAGACAGTTACATTCCCAAACAACAGCAGTTGTTTTTTTACCATCTTTTGTTACAGGGTTCTTTTGAATTTCCATAAGAGCCGCAACTACGTTAAGAGCTGGACGATAGTCAACTTCAAATTCTTCTGTGTAAGGAGCACTTGTAGGGCTATCTTGTCTTTCAATAATAAAATGTACTTTTTTCTTAGTTTCTGCCATGATTATTTAGCCTCCTTCTTAGCAACAGCATAGTTACGAGGACGAGGTTTTACTAAAGAATGATCAAAATCTTCATAACTGATTACAGGTTCTTCAGTAGCTGGATCATAAGCAGCAACAGTAATCTTCATGAAACGCTCGTCATCACGTTGAGGGAATTCGCGTTTGAAGTGAGCACCGCGACTTTCATCACGCATACGTGCAGCTTTTGTTACAACTAAAGCATAAAGAATCATATTGCGAAGTTGTCTTACAAACATAGCTTCTTGGTTTGCCCAGTTTCCTTTATCTGTTAGACCAATATTTTCCCAACGTTTAAGAATCTTTTTCACTTCTGCAAAACAGTAGTCAAGATCTTTATTTACACGTTCAATTGTTACATATTTATTCATCAAATCACCAAGTTCATGGTGAAGTTGATGTGCATTTTCAGAGCCATCCATTTTCAAGATCGCTTGATATTCGTCAAGACATTCTTTTTCTGCTTGTGCTAATTCAGCATCTGTAAGCTCAGACCCTTTTTCGCCTTCTTTAGCCCAACGCATAGCTTCTGGACCAGAAACTGTTCCCGAATATGCAGCGGAAAGAAGAGAGTTAGCACCAAGACGGTTTGCACCATGATATTGGTAATCACACTCACCTGATGCCATAAGTCCAGGAATATTTGTGTTATGTTTTCTGTCAACCCAAATACCGCCCATAGAATAATGAACTGAAGGATAAATTTGCATTGGAACTTTACGAGGATCATCACCAACAAATTCTGTATAAATTTCAATGATACCGCCCAATTTATGTTCCAAATAATCAGCTGGAATATGAGAAAGATCAAGATATACTTTGTTTTCGCCGTTAATACCAAGTTTTTGATTCATGCAAACATCATAAATTGCACGAGATGCTACGTCACGAGGTACAAGGTTACCATATGCAGGGTACATTTCTTCAAGGAAGTACCAAGGTTTACCATCTTTATATACCCAAACACGTCCGCCTTCACCACGACAAGCTTCGGACATTAAACGGTTCTTATCTGTACCAGGAATAGCAGTTGGATGAATTTGAATAAATTCAGGATTACCGATATGTGCACCTTGTTGATATACTGCGGATACTGCTGAACCATTACAGATTGTAGAAGCAGTACATCTACCAAATACCATACCAGGACCGCCAGTAGCTAAGATAACTGTATCAGCACGGAAAGCTCTGATTTCCATAGAATTCATGCTTTGTGCTACGATACCACGGCAAACGCCTTCTTTATTTTTAATGATTTTAATGAATTCCCAGAATTCATATTTTTTAACTGCGCCTTTTACTTCCCATGCACGCACTTGTTCGTCTAGTGCATAAAGAAGTTGTTGACCTGTTGTGGAACCAGAGAAACAAGTACGTTTATTTTTCTGACCACCAAAGTTACGAAGGTCAAGTAAACCTTCATCTGTACGAGTGAATGTTACGCCCATACGGTCAAACATTTTAATTAATTTTGGCGCTGCTTCACACATACCTTTTACTGCCGTTTGGTCAGCTAGGAAGTCGCCACCATATACAGTATCATCAAAATGTTCATATGTGCTGTCATTTTCACCTTTTGTATCCATACATGCGTTAATCCCGCCTTGTGCGCAAAGGGAATGAGAGCGTTTTACTGGGCAATAGGAGAATAATTCTACTTCGCCGCCAGCTTCACAAATCTTTAAGGTAGCCATCAAACCGGATAAACCGCCACCTACAACTATAATTTTACTTTTCACGCAGGTTCTCTCCTTAATCTAGATTATATAGAATCGTCATCTCTATATCGATGTTATTAAGCAATAAAACGAGTAAGTGATACTACACCTAATACGGATAAAATCACGCATAAAGCCCATGCACATTTATTAACTACAGATTGAATGCGAGGACCTTTTGCAATACCCCAAGTGATAGTAAATGTGAATAAACCATTTGTGAAATGGAATACCGCTGCAACTACACCAATCGCATATAATACAAATATGATAGGATTGCTTAAATGTGCGCTCACAAGTGCAAAATCAATTGGTACTCCTGAACCTTTCATTGCAAAACGTAAATAGCCAACATGACCAATTAAAAATAATAAAGTATACCAAGCAGTCAATCTTTGTAAATAGAATTGCCAGTTACGAGTATACCCATATCTTCCAATTGCATTGTTTCTAGCTTGTAATGCAATATATGCACCATAAAGACCATGGAATAATAGCGGAATCGCGATAAAACAAACTTCCATAAAAATTAAAAGTTCATGAGGAATTGCTGCAAGTCTTGCTACAGCATCGTCAAAGCTTTTTGCCCCACCCATTACTGTCGAAACTGTAATCAAGTGTTCCAATAGGAAAACACCGACAGGTACTACACCTAATAATGAATGCAGACGACGTACATAAAAATCATTGTTACCCATGTTAAACCTCCTATATTTTTTGCGACCCTCACGAGTCAAATATTATAACTTACGATAAGGTGCTTGACCCTGTTCGTAGAAGTTATTACCTTCTGAATCAATTACTACGATAGCTGGAAAATCTTCAACTGTTAAAGCAGCAACTGCTTCTGGACCAAGTTCTGGATAAGCAAGCACTTCGTATTTTTTAACCGATTTTGCAATAAGTGCTGCTGCGCCACCAACAGCAGCAAAATAAGTAACACCATGTTTTTTCATTGCTTCTACGACTTCTGGGCTACGGGAGCCTTTACCAATCATCCCTTTAATACCTTGATCAAGCATTGTAGGTGTATAAGCATCCATACGACCAGCTGTAGTAGGACCAGCAGAACCAATTGGATCACCAGGTTTTGCAGGTGTTGGTCCTAAATAGTAAACGATTTGATTTGTCCAGTCCACTGGCAATTTTTCACCACGTGCTAATGCTTCTGTCATCGCTTTATGAGCAGCATCACGTGCACTGAAAATCGTTCCGCTGATAAGTACACTATCACCAGCTTTTAAGCTGCGAGAGACTTCTTCTGTTAACGGCGTTGTAATACGAATTTTTTCACTCATTTTACATTCCCCTCCTATAACACAACTTCAGCATGACGCATTGCATGACAGCAGATCGTTACACAAACAGGTAAACCGGCAATATGCGTAGGATACCATTCAATGTTAACTGCAAGAGCTGTTGTCGTACCGCCAAGTTGAGGTCCGATACCAGTTTTGTTAATCATTTCTAAGAGTTCATTTTCTAATTTTGCATATTCAGGATGTGCATTACGAACATTAATGGAGCGAACAAGTGCTTCTTTAGAAAGAAGAGCTGCTCTATCCATAGTACCACCAATACCTACACCAACAACCATTGGTGGGCAAGGGTTAGGACCAGCATGTTTGATAATATCAAGGACAGCTTTTTTCACGCCTTCTACACCATCAGCAGGAACAAGCATTTTCAATCCGCTCTTGTTTTCACTGCCAAAACCTTTTGGTGCAAGTTTAATTTTTAATTTGTCACCTGGTACGATGGAAGTATAAATAACCGCAGGTGTATTATTTGTTGTATTCTTACGATCAAATAACGGTTCCGCCACAACAGATTTACGTAAGTAACCACTTATGTAACCATCAGCTACACCAGCATTTACTGCTTCAACCAAATCACCACCAACTAAATGAACATCTTGTCCAACTTCTAAGAAGATGATAGCCATACCCGTATCCTGACAAATTGGTCTATCTTCAGCCTTTGCAATTTCAGCATTTTTAATGATTTGATCTAAAACGTCTCTACCTACTGGAGATTCTTCAGTCTTACGACCTTCTACCAAAGCTGCATAAACATCATCCGGTAAATAATAAGCTGCTTCTTTACACATTTTTGAAACAACTTCAGTAACTTGTTTCACATCAATTTCGCGCAATTCAGACCCTCCCAATAATAAATTTTTTATATACTCAACAGCAACATGATAGCACATTTACTATGCCATTTCAACAATTTTTCAAAAGAATTTCAAACATATAATTGCCTTTCAAGCTAGATTATTCGTGCCTTTATGAGCTGTATAAGCCAAACAACCCCAAACAATAAACTTTCATTATAATATAATAAATATATTTTACGATAATTATACCAATTCTATGATTTCAGGTTTAATATTTCCCCAATCATCAATTTCAATAATGGCAAATGTCGGATTTTTAAATCTAGGACGCGATACGCTTCCAGGGTTTAAAATTAATAATTCATCTTCCCAATGCATCTCTGGAATATGTGAATGTCCGTAAATAGCAATATCAACCTCATATGTTTTAGCCATCCATTCTAATTCGCGAGTACTGGATTTAACCCCATACCGATGCCCATGGCAAATCCATATTTCTTTCCCTGCACATTGAACAAACTCTTCTTCTGGACACTTTATTCCAATCCCATCACAGTTTCCTGCTACAGAAACAATTTTTGTTATATGATTTTTGCGAATAAAGTTAACATCATGATAATAATCCCCTGCATGTAACCAAATATCGACGTTACCTGCACTTTGGACAGCTTTTTTTACCGCATCTTCATCACCATGGCTATCACTCATTACACCTATTCTCATCTTAAGTACCCTGCTAATTTTTCAGCCATTTTTTTCAAAGCCTTGCCGCGATGACTAATTTTGTTTTTTTCTTCCATTGATAATTGTGCCATGGATTTATTTAATTCAGGTAGATAAAACAAAGGATCGTACCCAAATCCACCATCACCAGAAAGCGCAAAAGCAATTTCTCCCTCGCAACTTCCATCGCAAGTAATTACAGTACCATCCGTATCTAAAAATGTTAACGCACAACGAAATCTTGCTTGCCGTTTATTTTGTGAAATATTCTCTAATGAAACTAATAATTTTTGGTTATTTTCCGCGTCAGTAGCATGTTCTCCCGCAAATCTAGCCGAATACACTCCTGGAGCATAATTTAAAGCATCTACTTCTAACCCAGAATCATCGGCTAAACAAGCTTTCCCCGTACGCAAAGCATAATAACTTGCCTTAATGAGAGAGTTTTTTTCAAAAGTATCTCCATCTTCAATTGGCTCATCAACCTCAGGAAATTTAGCCAATGAAATTACTTTTACCGGTAAGGTAGCAAAATACTTTTCAATTTCTGCAATTTTTCCTTTGTTTTTGCTCGCAATTACAATTTCTTTCACGGTTCGCGCCCTACTTTCCAAACCAATTGTCCAAGTACATCCTTTTGGTAATCAATGAGCTCTTGTATCCCCTTTTCGGCTTTTTCAAGCATAGCATTCATTTCTATCCGAGAAAAAGGGCGCTCTTCCCCAGTTCCTTGAACTTCAACAAAAGTACCTTCTCCTGTCATAATCACATTCATATCTACAGCAGCATTTGAATCTTCTTCGTAGCATAAGTCAAGGATAGATGTGCCGTCTTTTAATAAGCCAACACTAATTGCCGCAACAAAGTCTTTTACCGGAAATGGTTTCTCCGGATGATAAATTGTAGCTACAGCATCCACCAATGCCACAAACGCTCCTGTAATCGAAGCAGTTCTTGTCCCACCATCCGCTTGAATAACGTCACAGTCAATCATAATAGTTCGTTCACCTAATGCTTTTAAATCAATTACACTGCGAAGTGACCGACCAATTAATCTTTGAATTTCATGTGTCCTTCCCGACACCTTTCCACGCATTGATTCACGTGCATTACGTGTTTGCGTAGAACTTGGAAGCAAAGAATATTCTGCCGTAATCCAACCTTCTCCACTTCCTTTTAAAAATGGAGGAACTCTTTCTTCAATTGTCGCGGCACAAATTACCTTTGTATTTCCAAACTCAATTAAAACCGAGCCTGCTGGGTATTTTAAATAGTTCCTAGTTATTTTTACTTTTCTCATTTCATCGACTTGTCGTCCATCTACTCTAATCACAATTTCACCTACTATCAATTTGTTAACGTCATTTAAGCGAATTTTATACAAATCCTCTACTATTTTTAGCTACCTCTTATTTTATAACTACTTTGTGAAAACAGCAACTTAGTTAATCAATTTTTTCTTAAAATCTATCAAAACACAAGGAAAGAGGATAGATTATAGTCTATCCTCTTTCGCCGTGGTTTCATACTCTTCACTAGCCATTATATTTTGTAAAATTTTTTATAATTACAATTGGTGTTTTTTGTGACGCATTGCCAAACGGATTATCAATAAGTAAATGTGCAACTACTGCGCCATCTGTACCTTCGGTTACGCCGACGATACGAGAACGTTTCAAATCGTTAACATCAGCAATAACTACACCGTGACAACCTAACCGTTCTTTTATTTCATTCACTACATTTTGTGGATTTGCTGGTCCATATACAATATGTTTATCAAACGGAGGCATCGTACCTGTAACATCATCAATTAAAGCTGTTTGTTCACCACCCAATTGATAAAAAACGCCACGTTTACCAACTGCCATTGCAAGCATCCCAACAATAAAAGCAAAAAAGACACGCCACATACCTTCTACGTTCATTAACGCCTGCATTCCATAAGGACTTGCTAAACTCCCATCCTGATGAATAAATCTGCATAAAACCCGTGCCAAAAAACAAGGCTGTATTTCTTCTGGTCTAACAATTCTTCCTTGTGTAATCGCCACTACACTCTCGGCCACAGATACTACATCGTTCGGACCTATTTTATCTTTCACGTATTTATCCATTACATCTAATATATTATCTTTATCTGTTAAAATCCGTGTTGGTACCGGTATAATTTCTACATTCGCCATCTTTACATCTCCCTATTTATATAAAAACACTTCGAAGGAAGTCTAGACCTGCTTATCTCCCCAGCATAAACTTTCATTCACTGAAATTATGCCAAAGTAATTCCCACAGCTTGAGCTACCTCACTCGCTTTTAGCTCAATTCTAGATTTCTCAATATGCCAATCCTTACGTGTTACCATTTGGTAGACAATATCAATTGGCATGTCCACCATATTAACTAAAGTATCTTTAATTGACTCATCTTTACGCGCAATAAGTTCTACTTCAACGATTAAGATAGCTTTGCTTCGTTGATAAATAATAAATGATTCAAAATAGTCATCCTCACGCAATGCATCCTTACGCTGAATCCGCGAATTCACTTCAACACCATCAAAATATTCATAAGGCATTAGATGACGGCTATAACAATCCATAATTGTCCCACATTGTTTACCTTCATTTGCAATTTCAACTTCACATTGCAGAGTAATACTCTTTTGAGACTGGGCGACTAATTTAAATTCGCTGCGCTCAGTATTTTTCACTACGAATTGAGCATTCCCCTTATTTTCAATATACAACCATGTCGCTAAAACAACGATGACTGCTATCCCTACTAAACCATATAAAACTACCAAAACTTACGCCCCCAATTATACTAATCTATACAATATTAGTATTATATCAAAAATTTGGTCAAATCTACATAAAAACATCAATAATCTGCTAAATTTATTAAATTAAATTTAGCTTTGTCAGTATTTAATATTAAATGGGTCATTTGCTTAGCTTTTTCGATATCAGCCGAAAAACACATTGTCAAATCTCCCATACTCTCTTTCGCTGTTAATAGCTGTTCGCTTTGCAAGAGATTCATTGCATCCATTGCCGTAGATTTCGCTGGGTTGATTAAATGAATCTGACTTCCAACATATTTTTGCAAAATATCACAGATCAAAGGATAATGTGTACATCCTAAAATTAATGAATCAATTCCACTCCCTCTAAATTCATTCATATACTCAGAAGTAACCTGTTCAAGCTCATTTCCTCTTATCTTTCCTCCTTCAATTAATGGAACAAAACTCGGACAAGCCATCGCATAAATTTCTACCTCAGCATCAATTTTTTCAGCCGCTCTGCTATGCATTTGATTCATGATTGTCCCTTGGGTAGCAATTACGCCAATTTTTTTTGTTGGACTTACTTCAATAGCGTCTTTAACAGCACTATTCATTGGCACAAGCAAAAATTGGTACATTGATGCAGCCTCTGAAAATCCACAAGCTGTCATCGTATTACAGGCAAATACCACCATCTTAACTTTTTGTTTTGCAAAAAATCGCAAAGTCTGATGCATAAAACATTTTACTTCCTCTGTCGCTCGGGATCCATACGGAACTCTTGCTGTATCTCCTACATAAATAATATCTTCATGTGGTAATAAAGCACGCACTTCCTTTACCACCGTTAAACCACCGATTCCCGAATCAAATATACCGATTGGTGCATTCTTATTAATCATTGCACCCCCTCCTTAGCCCATGGATTACTTCAATATAAAAATAAAACACAGAATAAATCTTACAATTCTGCTATTTTCTTTAATTTTTCTACATACTCAGCCTCTAAACGAATAATTTTCCCTTCCATGTTTGTAAATAGATTTTGTGTTGTCCCCTCGGCTAACAAAGTATGATCTGCTTCACGAAACACTTGATAGGTAAAAGCCATTTTCACAGGAGTTAAAGCCGTCGGCGTCACTTCAATCACAATCCAATCATCAAATTTAGCAGAAGCCTTATACTTACATGAAACCTCCGTAATCGGAAAAACAATTCCCTTTGCCATTAATTCATTCAATGTAATTCCAGCTTTACGCAAAAATTCAACCCGTCCCATTTCAAACCAACGAAAATAATTTGCGTGATGAACCACAGCCATAGCATCCGTTTCATAAAAGTTAACTTTTGTTCTTACACTAAACATAATATCCTCCGCTCTAGTATTGTGATATTTAAAAACAGCAATATAAATAAAGACTTAACCATTCGGATAAAACACAATATTGTTCTACTCTTTGCAATAGTACATAAACTACAGATTAAATCAAAAAATACATATTGTCAATATAAATAAGTCTTGTTTAAAAGTTAGATTTAAATTCTAATTTACATCCTATCTTAAATCACTAAAACTAGAATCTGAAGTAACCATTCTATCCTATAAAAAATATACTATAAGAAAACGTATACTCACATTAGAATTAAACTCCTTTTTTAGACTTAATATCTATAAATTTATCGAAAAGATTACAAATACCATATTGACATTATTTGGGATCAGCCTTATATTTAATATAGTATTTAACTAAATAGTGCTTCCTCGTTAGGTGAGGCTCCTATATAAACATAGGCCACTGCCCGGAAATGTCGAGAGACGCCAATGGGTAGAACAGGTATTACCGACATAAGGTTTTACTTAAGGTGGCTGAGTTTTAACTTGACTCTACGTTATACAGTGCCGAAACTCAAACGAGTGGGGAGGTCATTTACTGCTGTTTTATTATACATTTTTATCGACTTTAGAGACCTTCCTTTTAGGAAGGTTTTTTTATTTGTAAAGGAGGTGAGTATACAATGAATGCAGATAGTTCTGATCCGGATAGTCCTGTACCAGATATACACCTGCCGGTGTTGACCGGCTACTTACACACAAACACAATTGAATTAGGAAGTGATTTATATGTCCGTATTTACCACTCACATACCCACCCGCCGGTTTGGCTTCACCGACATACTGGTTATCGGATTTGTATTTGCAATCTTGTATTCCCTCCTACATCTGGGAATAGGAATGACCGTTCCATTTTCACCAGAAGTCCAGATGGAAATTTCCACTGATCCTTCTGATTTACCTTATTATGCTGGACGGTCGCTTCTTAGAATGTTTTTAGCTTATGGTGCATCTCTAATTTTTACTTTGATCTACGGTAGTATTGCCGCTAAAACTCGTATAGCGCAAAAGGTTCTCATCCCACTATTGGATATTTTACAATCTGTTCCAGTACTTGGATTTCTGTCTATTACCATTACCATGTTTATGGGATTATTCCCTTATAGCTTGCTAGGTGTTGAACTTGCTTCCATCTTTGCTATTTTTACCGGGCAATGTTGGAATATGACTTTCAGTTTTTATCATTCACTGATTACAATTCCTAAAGAACTTCATGAAGCAGCGGCAGTACTTCGCTTGAATTGGTGGCAACGATTTATTCACTTGGAAGTACCTTTTTCCATGATTGGCTTAGTATGGAACAGCATGATGTCCTTTGGCGGCGGTTGGTTTTTCCTGGCGGCTAGTGAGGCCATCACTGTTCTCAATGAAAGTATCCGACTGCCCGGTGTTGGATCTTTTATGGCGGCTGCAGTAGAAGAAGGTAATATGAAAGCACTCGTTTATGCTATTTTAACGATGGTTATTATGATTGTGCTGATTGACCAACTTTTTTGGCGTCCACTTGTAGTATGGTCGCAAAAATTTAAAATGGAACGAACAGAAGCTCTTGAAGTTCCAACCTCATTTGTATACGACATTTGTAAACAATCGATATTTTTAGTATGGTTACAAAAATATGCATTAATTCCTCTGTGGAAAATATTTTATAATATATTTAATTTTACTGCCCATCTTACTGATCGAACATCAGCTAAAATTCAAAGCAGCAATTCTCTTTCTTATTTATCTTTTACTATAAAATGGACCTTGTTTTCTATAATGCTGTACTACACTACACAACAAGCTTATGAAGGCTATCATATGATGGTCTCTATGGGATTTGAAAATCTAGTAAATATTATCCAAGTTGGGTTCTACACTCTGGGGCGAGTAATGGCGGCCAGCCTGATCGGGCTACTATGGACAGTGCCTGTGGGAGTTTGGATTGGAACCACTCCTAGATTAAGTAAAATTTGTCAGCCCATTGTGCAAGTAGCGGCTTCTTTCCCAGCAAATATGATCTATCCTTTTGTTGCTATATTCTATATAAAATACACGGTCAACTTTGAATTTGGCGCCATTCCTCTAATGATGCTTGGTACTCAATGGTATATTTTATTTAATGTAATCGCCGGTGCTATGGCGATTCCTAACGACTTAAAAGAGGCTGCTACAGTCTTTAATCTTTCAAAATGGCAAAGATGGCGTAAACTGATTTTGCCATCCATCTTTCCCTATCTCATTACCGGTTGTCTCACTGCTTCTGGCGGTGCTTGGAATGCTAGTATTGTATCCGAGCTGGTAATTTGGAAATCTAATCAACTCAGCGCTACGGGGCTAGGAAGCTTCATTAACCAAGTTACAGCTACGGGCGACTGGCCAGGGATTATTAGCGGTATTACCGTCATGTGTGCTTTTGTCGTCCTGATTAACCACTTGTTTTGGCGCAAACTTTATCAACTAGCTGAAACTAAATACCATTTGAATTAAAAGGGAAAAGCATTATGAATAAACAATCCTTAATAGAATTAAAAAATGTCCAGAAAAAATGGGATATGGGTGGTAACGCTACTATTCCAGTTTTGACTAACATAAACCTCACCATTCGCGCTGGAGAGTTTCTTGCAATATTGGGCCCATCCGGCTCAGGGAAATCTACTCTTCTCCGCATTATCGCTGGGCTAACGCCAGTCAGTTCTGGGGAAATAATTTATTTAGGAAAGGAATATCACGGTGTAAACCCTGGTGCTGCTATGGTATTTCAGTCCTTCGCTCTATTCCCTTGGTTAACAGTATTAGAGAATGTAACGCTTGGTTTGGAATCTAAGCCCATTGATGATGATGAAAAGAAAGAAAAAGCATTGCACATTATCGATGTAATTGGCCTTGATGGTTTTGAAAATGCATACCCCAAGGAGTTATCAGGTGGTATGCAGCAACGTGTTGGACTTGGGCGCGCTTTAGTAAGTGACCCCGATGTACTCCTGATGGATGAACCTTTTTCTGCCTTGGATGTATTAACAGCAGAGAATCTCCGGCGAGATTTATTAAAACTTTGGCGAGATAAAAAAATTCTCACCAAGACGATCATCATGGTAACCCATGGCATTGAAGAAGCTGTCTATATGGCTGACCGTATAATCGTAGTATCTGGTAACCCGGCACGCATTAATTATGATATGCAAGTGACTTTACCTCATTGGCGAGATAAAAAAGATCCATTGTTCACCAATTTTGTTGATAAACTATATTCTCTTATGATGAAGAAAGAACATGTTGAGACGCATAGAGTCATTACTGTGGAAAGCCGCGAAATAGCAGTGATTCCTCAGGTATCAGCAGGCGCACTTACTGGTTTTTTAGAGTTACTAAAGGATCTAAACAAAAAAACTGATTTATATAAATTAGCTGATCGTTTTATGATGGACAGTGAAGACTTTTTTCCTATTGTCGAAGGTACTACACTTCTCAAGTTTACTAAAGTCACAGACGGAGATATTGAGCTTACACCGGAAGGTGTTCTGTTTGCTCAGGCTTCCGTACTAGAGCGGAAGGAATTATTCCGCTCTCAACTTATACAACATGTACCTTTTATTAATAAAATTATAGCCATATTGCAATCAAAATCTAATAAACGCATGAGCATTGAATTTTTTGAAGATATTTTGACCAATTCATTTTCCCCGACCGAAGTCCAAAAACACATGGATATTCTAATCACTTGGGGACGCTACGCCGAATTGTTTGCATACGATGAAAAAAGCAAACAACTGTATCTAGAGGATACTACAAATTCCTAAATTACTATAACCTGCTTATAATTAAAACCCCCAGTTGAACTGGGGGTTTTATCATGCCTGTTCGGCGTCATTAATTTTATTCATTATTTAACTAAACAATTAACGACGGTCAAGTGAGGAAATAGCAAAAAATTTTATTATACTTGTAATAAAAAATCTAAAATTAAAATAAAACTATATTAAAAAGCATAATTCAAGGTCGCTTCAAATGATTTATTTTTCATATCTTCACTTATCGTCTTTTGATCTTTATAAACTAAATTTACGTTCGCATTATCATTCAATTTATGTGTAAGGCTATAATGTATGCCGCGATTATCAAAGTCAAAATCACTTTGTTGCCCCATAGAAGCAAATTCCTCTACTCTAAATCCAGTAATAGAAATATCATTTTTGTCATCAAATTCGTAATTCAGTGCGATTGCATACGCTTTATTATCTGAATCACTATTGGATTTTGCGAACTCAGCAGTTAAGCTGCTCTTACCATATGTATAAGTTACATCTGCTGCCCAATGATTTGTACTAGCATCCCCTTGATAGCGTCCCAAAGTAACTCCATAGCTAAAATCTTCGCTAGGGCTATAACCCGCTCTCATTGCATAAATTTTATTTTTAGATTCATCATCAGAATTATCTTCACGAGCAATTACTCCAGATAATTCAAAACTCCCATTTTCCTGCGCAAAAGAAATTCCATCTACAAAAGCCTTTTTCCCAATATTAGAATCCGGACGACTATATAATAAAGCAGTCTTGCCGATCGTTATATCCTGACGTCCAATCTTTAATGCTAATTCATCAGATTGATAATTAAATCCAAATTGATCTAACGTAGCAACTGTTTTTTTATTTTCTCCATATACTTCAGGAGAAATATTATAATCTGCTAATAGTGGATTCGTTGTCGTCTGAGCACCCAATCGTCCATATAACGACCAATTTGACCCCAGTTCAACTTCTCCCATGAGTTTTATGCTAGTAACCGTTCCAGAGATTGTATCTTCTCCGTCAGCAGTATCTCTTTGGTATTTTATACTTGCATCTCCTGCTACTTCAAGAGGTGCAGCGTACACCGGTATAGTTGTCATAATAACCCCTGCAACCATCATTGACATTATCTTTTTCATAAAATCATCCCCTACTACAATTTTTATTTAATCTAATAAATTCATTCCATACATTTACCATTACTGTAATATTTCAATTGTAACTGCACTAATTTTAGCTCTGTCATTTTCTCTTTTATTCACCTAAAATCAAGAGAAAGTAAATTAATAATGTTTCTTTCCTCCTTACTCTTTTTATAAAATTAGAATTTAAATAGATTTAAAACTACATTTAATTTTGATATTGATAATTATTCTCATATTATAGTAAAAGAAATATCTTTTTTTGTCAAGAGAATATATAAGACCTCTTGAGCTTGAACTCAAGAGGTCTTATAACTTAATTTTTATTCAACTGTAACCGATTTTGCAAGGTTACGAGGTTTATCAACGTCACAGCCTCTTGTAATTGCTGCATAATAAGCAAGCAATTGAAGTGGAACAACAGCTAAAAGCGGTGCCAATAATTCATCTGTCGTTGGTACTTTAATAATATGATCCACATATTTTTCAATTTGATCATCATTTGCAAGTGCTATCCCAATAACGACTGCATCACGCGCTTTTACTTCTTTGATATTACTCAAAGTTTTTTCATAAACACTTTCTTGCGTAGCAAGTGCAATCACTGGTACACCTTCAATAATAAGTGCTAACGTACCGTGTTTTAATTCTCCTGCCGCATACGCTTCCGCATGAATATAGGAAATTTCTTTTAATTTCAATGAACCTTCTAACGCTACAGCATAGTCTAAGGAACGTCCAATAAAGAACACATCTTCATTAAATCCATATTTTTGCGCAAACGTTTTAATTGGTTCGACATCTTCAAGAATTTCATGAATCTGACTTGGCACTTGACGAAGTGCACCAATGAGATGTTTTGTATAATCTTTTTCAATCGTTTTCTTAATCTCAGACATATAAAGAGATAACATAAACATCATGATCAATTGTGTTGTATAAGCTTTTGTAGAAGCAACCGCAATTTCAGGTCCAGCCCAAGTATAAACTACTTGATCTGCTTCACGAGCAATAGATGAACCAACTACATTCGTTACCGCTAACGTTTTAGAACCAAGGCGTTTCGCTTCTTTTAGTGCAGCTAAAGTATCACTTGTTTCTCCTGATTGACTGATTACGATAGTTAACGTACGATCATCAATAATCGGGGAACGATATCTAAATTCAGATGCAATGTCCACTTCAACTGGGATACGAGCCAATTTTTCAATATAATACTTGCCAACAAAGCCTGCATGATATGCCGTACCACAAGCAACGATGAAAATTTTGCGAATAGAATTTAAAAACTCTTTATTCCATTTTAATTCATCCATTACGATAGCACTATCATCTTTTGCAATACGTGCAGACATTGTTTCACGAACCGCTTTGGATTGTTCATAGATTTCTTTTATCATGAAATGTTCATAGCCGCCCTTTTCCGCAGCTTCTGCATCCCAATTTACTTCAAATACTTTCTTCGTAATTGGCACACCTTCACGATTTGTAATCCAAACAGAATCCGATTTTACAACAGCAATTTCTCCATCACTTACAATATATGTTTTACGCGTTCTGGCAATAATTGCAGGAATATCAGAAGCGATAAAGTTTTCTCCTTCACCAAGGCCAATCACTAATGGATTGTCTTGTTTCGTACAAATTAATCTATCCGGGTCACGGCGAGACATAAATACAAGAGAATAAGATCCTTCAATTTTCTTTAATACTTTACGAACAGTTTCTTCAAAGTTACCATCATATAATTCTTCCATTAAATGCGCAACAACTTCTGTATCTGTTTCTGAAGTAAATACATGACCTTTTTCAATTAAATCTTCTTTTAGGTGCAAGTAATTTTCAATAATTCCATTATGAACGACAACAAAATCACCTGTACAATCTGTATGTGGATGAGAATTGCGATCAGATGGGCGACCATGTGTTGCCCATCTTGTATGCCCAATACCAACCGTACCAGTTGGAAGATTATTTTTAATTTTTTCTTCTAAAGCATTTAAACGTCCTACGCTTTTTTCTACATTTATTTTTTCACCATCAAATACCGCGATACCAGCCGAATCATAACCGCGATACTCAAGTTTTGTTAAACCTTCAATCAAAAACGGCGTTGCTTGCGCTGCGCCTACATAACCAACAATACCACACATAAAAGGATTCCTCCAATAAATTAAAATTCACATGATTATATTTTTTACTATATTACTGATTAAACTGCTTTGTCATACAAATCACTTTGTATTTTTCTCAGTTATTCACGACCTCAGTCAGCCGAGAGGCATCCGCCGACAATTCGATAAACCTCTCCCTCGTCATCTCATCAAATGAGAGCTAGCGCTATAATTATTTTATGATATTCTCTTTACAAATATTCTATCCTCCTCCTTTTTGTCCTTTACATAGAACAGAGGAGCTTAATTGCTCCTCTGCATGTACACATTTTAATATAATATTTCTATTTGGTCAATCATTATTTAACCTTGTTCTTTTTTGACTACATCGGCAATTTCATGACAAATTCGATCAAGCTGTGGTTGGTTAGGTCCCTCTGCCATTACGCGAATTAAAGGTTCTGTACCAGATGCACGGACTAAAATACGTCCGGATTCACCAAGTTCTTGATCACCAGCCATTATCGCCGCTTTAATTTTTTCATTTGCTTCCCATCCAGCTTTATCTCCTACACGTACATTTACCAACAATTGCGGATACCGTGTCATTACTCCGGCAAGCTCGGCAGATGTTTTGCCACTTCTTTTTACAGCTGAAACAAGCTGTAATGCCGTAATAAGTCCATCACCAGTCGTAGAAAATTCACTAAAAATAATATGCCCAGATTGTTCTCCGCCTAAATTGTAACCATTTTCCAACATATTCTCTAATACATAACGATCACCAACTGCAGTGATTTCCAATTTACCACCATTTGCTTTAATCACTTGGTGCAATCCAATATTGCTCATCACCGTTGTAACTAAAGTATTATCTTTTAGTGTACCCTGTTTTATTTTCTCTAAAGTACAAATTACCATGATCTGATCGCCATCAATCAATTGTCCTTTATTGTCTATAGCTAAACACCGATCAGCATCACCATCATGTGCAATTCCAATATCTGCTTTATGATCCAGTACCGCCTTTTGCAAACTTTCAATATGCGTTGAACCACAATTGTCATTGATATTCGTACCATTCGGGCGGTCATGAATCACGATAACTTCCGCACCAAGTTGCCTAAATACAATGGGTGAAGTTTCATAAGACGCACCATTGGAACAGTCCATAACAATTTTCATTCCAGCAAAACTATCTTTCACTGTATCAATCGCATAATCAATATATTCATTGATATACTCATGATGATACTCTACTTTTCCCACTTTATCTGCCAATGGGCGATAGTATGTATCATTTGTTTCCATCGTCCGTACAATTTCTTCTAATTCATCTTCTACAGCATCCAGTAATTTATAACCGCTTGCGCCAAAAAACTTAATTCCATTATCATAATATGGATTATGTGATGCAGAAATCACGACACCTGCTTGCGCTTCCATTTTTCGAGTTAAAAAAGCTACTGCCGGCGTTGGCACTACACCAACAAGTACAGCTCTACCACCAGCACTACAAATACCTGCCGCTAATGCAGATTCAAACATTTTTCCTGAAATACGCGTATCACGCCCAATAATAATTACTGGTTGCTTATGCGTATGTTCACCGAAATAAACTGTAGCAGCTCGTCCTAAACGAAATGCTAATTCTGGCGTAAGCTCACGATTCGCTTCACCACGTACCCCATCTGTTCCAAAAAGTCTAGCCAAATTTGTTTGCTCCCTTCAAATCACTCTATTCAATCTATTAAAATTATCTTGATTTAAAACGACTTATATTTGCGAATTACAGCTAAAGCAGCATTTAATCCATCTAATGCTGCGCTCATAATTCCCCCTGCATACCCTGCACCCTCACCAATCGGATATAATCCCTCAGTACTAATAGATACATACTCTTTATCACGAATAATCCTGCATGGCGCTGACGAACGAGATTCAATACCTGTCATTACTGCTGATGGATGATCAAAGCCTTTAATTTTCCGTCCAAAATCAGGCAATGCATGTCTCAAGGTCTCCGTAATAAACTTAGGCAAACACTCTCTTAAGTCTACTGGAGTTACACCCGGACGATAGGTTGGCTGAATAAGAAAATCTTTACTACCACTTTTACCATTTAGAAAATCTCCAACTGTTTGCACTGGTGCAAAATAATTACTACCGGCACATTCAAACGCCAACTTCTCATATTTGCGTTGAAAAGCAATTCCGGCTAAAACATCACTGCCAAAATCCTCTGGTCCAACAGTCACAAGTAACGCACTATTTGCCACACCTGAATCACGTCTAAAGTTACTCATTCCATTCGTTACCACCTGATTGAATTCAGATGTCGCCGCTACAACTTCACCACCTGGACACATGCAAAAAGAATATGCACCACGATTTGTTTCTTTATCTTGATAAGTCAATGCATAATCTGCAACCGGCAACCGCTCGTGTCCAGCTTCTTTTCCATACTGTACATCATCAATAAAGTTTTGCGGATGCTCAATGCGCACACCTACAGCAAAAGGTTTTGCCTGCATCGCAACCCCTTTTTGATGAAGCATTTCATAAGTATCACGTGCGCTATGACCGATTCCCAACATAAGCAGAGAACATTTTATCTGTGCATCCTGATTTACAACAACGCCACATACTCTACCTTCTTTGATTTCAACATCGGTAACTTGTGCTTCAAATAACACTTCGCCGCCCAATTGGATAATCTTTTTTCTCAAGTTTTTTACCATGATTTTCAGCTTATCCGTTCCAATATGCGGTTTATGTAAATATTTAATCTCCGCTGGTGCGCCGGCTTCCACAAATAAGTTTAACACATCACGCATTTTACTATCATTTACGCGTGTCGTCAACTTACCGTCGGAAAAAGTCCCCGCACCACCTTCACCAAATTGCACATTCGATTGCTCCGATAGTTTTCCAGTTTGCCAAAACAGCTCAATATCGTCATTGCGACGATCAACATCTTTTCCCCGCTCCAATACCAACGGCTTATACCCATGCTGCGCTAAAGTAACCGCTGCTAAAAGTCCTGCTGGCCCAAGCCCCACAATGACAGGGCGCTCTTTTAACCCAATATCACCATAATGAAGAACTTCTCTTTCTTTAGGTTCTACAATCGCAATATTTTTATCATTTTTTAATCTAGCTAAAACTTTTCTTTCCTCTGCGTCAACTTTTACATCCAATAAATACACAAAATAAATTGGACTGTTCTTTCTCCGCCGTGCATCAATAGCTTTACGCACAACAACCACCTCAAGTACAACTTGAGGTGGCATTTTTAAACGTTTTGCTACTAATTCTTTTAAAGGAGAAACATCGTCAAACGGCACATTAAAATTATTTATGCGTAACAATAATCTAAATCTCCTTGTGCTTTATTTCTTTTCTGCAACATCAATCTCAACCTGAATTACATCATTTATTACGGTAATACCAATCGGCAGCTGTAATTTGATCTGCTTTTTCGTCAAGCCTTTGACATCTGCTAAACTAATTGGTTCTGTATATACAACTTCTAATGTATCAACCACACGTTGATCCCCATAGATATCAATCTTCACTGGATTTAAGCGAACACCATGTAATACATAATTTGCCGCTAAATCATCTTTTACATTTGGCTTAATATCTACATATTTTTTATACAATCCTTTGACAACAGATACATCGACTTTGACCACTGCTGGCGTTATTTGTACATCTGAGACTTCTTTTCCATCATTATTCACTGCAACCACTGGAACAGCAACGTTAAAGTCACTGTCTCTACCAGATAAATTTAAATACCCAACAACCTTTGCTACTTCATGTATGGCATTACTTGGTCCTTCAATTCGAACCTTTTCAAATGCAGGAACTACTTTTCCTATCGTCGCCCCAGATTCTAATGCTCCGGAAAAAGCAATTTCAACTGATACATCTTTCTGGACGATTTTATCAATTTCAAAAATTGCACTTTCTGGAGATACAGTAACAACTTCAAATCCTTGTGGCAATGAAGTCTGTATTTTCATTGAATGCTTTCCTTCTGTAGCACCATTTAAATCAACATAAGCTTTAAAATCACGCTCTGTAGCCATAGCAAATAAACTGCGTGGACCTCTTATCTTTAACTTTACAGTCTCAACAGTACGATTCACCACATAGCCATCAGCAGCATTTTGTACTTCTAATGGTACAGTTATATTGCTATCAATTGCGGGATTCTGTTCATTCATCACAAAAAACCATAAAATAATAGCTACAATTAAAGCGATAATTTTCGCAGCAACATTTCTATTTAACATATCCATCATTTCGAGTGCCTCCAATTAAACCAATCCATGATACTGGTTGGACGAGTCGTAAATAATGGTTTAAGATTTTGTTTCAGTTTTTCCGAATCAAGATGACGAGTCAATCGCCCACCTCTTGCAATAGAAATCGTTCCGGTTTCTTCACTCACAACCAGCACAATTGCATCCGATTGTTCCGTAATCCCAATCGCCGCCCGATGTCGAGTTCCGAGTTCCTTACTAAGTGTCCGATCATCCGTTAACGGCAACAAACAACCTGCTGATATCATTCGATTCCCGCGAATAATTGCCGCGCCATCATGCAATGGTGTATTCGGAATAAAAACATTAATTAAAAATTCAGATGATACCAATCCATCAATTTGAATACCCGTTGCAATATAATCACTCAATATATTTTCGCGCTCTAAAACGATTAATGCACCAATCTTATTTTGCGCCAGCACCATGACCGCCTTATCCAATTCGTTGACCAAAGATTTAGCTTCTTCTATATTTAAGAATACAGATTTACCAAATAATTTTCCCTGCCCTAAATGTTCCAAAGTTCGCCTAAGCTCTGGTTGAAAAACCAGAGGTAAAGCAACGAATACAAGCGTAACCGTTTTTTGCATTAACCAATAGATTACATTAAGACCTAGCCAATTACTGACCATTGTAAGCACCAAAAGAACTAAAAGCCCTTTCACTAAAGTGATTGCCCTAGTATCTTTTAGTAGCATATAAAGTTTATATAAAATAAACGCTACAATCAGAATATCAACTATGTCAAGGAAGCTAATGGTTGAAATTAATCCTTTTAATTGTATTGGCATATACAAAACCCCTCAACTTAGTGTTCATAAAAAGCTATTCTCTTTTTTAAGGGTAAAAACCTTTTTTGTTTTGCGATGTTTTTAGATAAATAAGAAAAATAAACCTTAATGCCTATAACACCCTATATATTTTACACCGAAAATATGTCAAATACAAACATTATGACTGCATTTTTCTAATATATATTATTGTATCTAATTATCCATAAAAAATCCCCGAATCATGATTTTTTCAGTCATCGGGGATTCTCTTTCATCCTTATTATAATTTTATAATTTCTTCAACAAAACCTAATGTATCTTTAACTTCACCGCTATGCAATCCCGTAATATGATCATACATCTTTTGCGTAAATGGACCTATTTTCCCATCATTGATAACCATCTTTTCGCCTTTATAATAAAGCTCGCCTATAGGAGAAATTACAGCTGCTGTTCCTGATCCAAATACTTCTTCCAACTCGCCATTTTGATAAGCTTCATGTACTTCATCTATTGTAATACGACGTTCCGCTGTCGGCACGCCCCACTCTTTTGCAACTGATAAAACTGTTTTGCGTGTAATCCCTGAAAGTATACTACCGCAAAGTGCTGGTGTAACAATTTCGCCTTTTATTTTAAATAAGATATTCATTGAGCCAACTTCTTCAATGTACTTACGCTGTACGCCATCTAGCCATAACGTTTGATCATAGCCTTTTTCATGTGCAACAAGGCCAGCATGCAAACTTGCTGCATAATTTGCCGGTGTTTTTGCCTCGCCTAATCCGCCCGGAACAGCACGCACATAAGTATCTTCTACCATAATTTTTACTGGATTAAATCCAGCGGCGTAATAAGCTGCTACCGGGGATAAAATAATCATCATTTTGTATGTAGCACTTACACTAACACCTAAATAAGGATCTGTTGCAAAAATAAATGGACGAATATATAAACTTGTTCCTTTTTTCGCTGGAACCCAATCTTTTTCTATTTCAATTAATTTTCTTAATCCCTGATGAACCGTTTCAACATCGACCTGTGGAATATCAAGAATACGTGCTGAATTATTTAAACGATTAATATGGTCGAGCGGTCTAAAAATAACAATCCGATTGTCATGGGTACGAAAAGCTTTCATTCCTTCAAAAATTGCCTGCCCATAATGAAGCGTACAATTTGCTGGGCTGACAGATATATCACGATATGGAACAATTCTTGGATCATGCCAACCTTGCTTCGGATTATAATCCATTTCGAACATGTAGTCCGAAAATTCTTTTCCAAATCCAATTTTGGATACATCAGGTTTCTCTTTTAATGCAGCAACCTGCTCAAATCTAATTTCAGCCATAAAAACATCCCCTTAACGCTAATTCAAAAGTAATCTCCGAATCCGTTCCAACTTTAGAAAATCCAGAAATATACTTAAATCTATAATTACCTATTATATTGCTCTAATTGTATACATGTCAAGTTTAGAATCAGTATTTTCTGATTTATTTCTCCATTCTGTATCTTTAGTATTTAATATATAAACAAAGCTTTCCTACCAGTGGATTTATTCGTAAGATTTTTTCCTACATTATCTAGATTTAGGAAGGATTTTTTGCTATTTTTGTAGAATAACCAATGATAAAGTCAATGATTTATTAAATAGCCCAAAGAAAAATGCAAATATTTGATTATTTTTATTTATTATGTAATCACATATCTTTTTGATTATTTTAAGTTCAAGTTATTATATCATTATTTAGATATGTGAATTCTTTTTGTTTTCCCAAGAATGACCGGTCATTCAAATTAATTTAATCCACTAGGAGGTAAATTCTTTGAATCAAATTAGTAAAAATCATGGTTTCATTTTAGTAGATGTACTAACAGCTGTTATTGTCATTAGTATTGCATTCATTTCTGTTCTTGGACTTTATATTATGATTAGTAAAACAAATATTATGAATGACGATGAAAAAACAGCGGTAATATTAGCACGTACGCAAATAAATTATTTAAAACAATATGAATATAGAGGTTTTGACCGATTAAATCTAAACTGGTGGAATATTTGTCCCGAAGTTTATAACCATCCTAGTAATAGAGCAAATGGGCAAGGAGAACATAAATACACTATAGAATGTACGGTTTTACCCGGATACGACTATATTAATGAAACAACAAAATCTCAAATAATAAATAATAATGGCTATCCAAGAAAAAGCGGCAATAAAACATTAATTGAGTTAGCAGAGCAAAACAATCAAATTATAAGTATAAAAAATGTTGATGATACGCTTCCGACTTGTGAAATACCTAATGAAATCCTTTCTAAATTCGATATTGTTCCAATAAAAGTCACGGTTACTTGGCAAGAAAATATTAATGGAAATTCGATAGATAGAAGTTATGAAGTCATAAAATATTTTCTCAGCAAGCCTCAAAATTTATAGGAGGTCAACACTATGCAGAAGCAAAAAGGATTTACCTTAATTGAATTGATGATTGGCATTTCTATTCTCACCATTATTCTTTCAATACTATTTTCAGTTTTTTCTTATTCGTATGCAACTAATAGAAACCAACTCTCAAAACAATTTATTGAGACACAAGAAAAATTAATTCATCAAATATTGCAAGAAGAATTTAGAAATATGACTACAATTCAATTACCTGCAAAAGGAATAAAAGATATAAATAAAAATGATGATGATCCTTTCCAAGACACTACTAATCAAACAACTTGTCAATATAGTACATCATCTGGAACTCATCACATGCGCGAAGTCAATGCTTGCTTTATGGTCACAGATGCAAATGGTAATGAAATTCGTCGCACTCCAGAATGCATTGATATTACTCGCTCAACGCTGTTTACTGCCAGCTTTGAAGATCGTCGGTATATCCGCGTTCGAATGTTTCTCCTCGACCCTGATAATCCTAATTATCCAGCAGTTGAATATCAAGAAACTTTCTTCGCACCAAATGTAATAAGGGAGTCGTAATTATGCTTAATGATAAAGGATTTTCTACTGCCATCGCTTTAATTATCACTGCAATAATCCTTACTGTGATGGCAGGATTACTACCAGCAGCAACAAATATGCTACATATGACAAAAATAGATCAAAACGGAGAAATCGCTCAAGCAGTAGCTGAAGCTGGAGCCAAAAGAGTAATTGCCGAGTTTTATGAGGACCTTGATGATAGCCTAATCATTATCGATTATGTCACTCCGCAACGGGTTACAACTGATCCTCATTCTCCTGCTTATACTGCTACTTATACGACTACACATACACATGCTTCCGGAACCAATAATTACACAATAATTTCTACGGGTAGATACAACAATACCGAAAGAACCGTACGGGTAGATGTGCAAGCAAAAACAAAAGAAACTCCAAACTCCTGGAATAGTTTTATGTATGATGAATACTTTTTTGCCTTTGCTGAAGGTAAGATTGATTTATTTGCTGGATTATGGGGAGGAAATATATATTCTAATACTTCAATAGATTTATTCAACTCCATTTCCTATAGCAGTACAATCTACGCTTGCCCTAAAAAAAATGTAAAACATAATGGATTTGTTGGTAGTTTCGCTACTAATAATTATATTAATAATGATGCAGGAATTTATAACCTTCCTGATAGATACATTGAAAACGCTCGTAAATTAGCACCTGAATGGGCTAAGGATAGCAATGTATCGGTATCAACAGCTAACGGGAAAAAAACTTACAAATTATTGCGAGATAAAGCATATCCTCCTGGCGAACGACTTTATATCGATGGGAATTTACTCATTGATGGCGATATCTCCCGCGAATTTCTCTATTTAACTTTGAAATTATCCCGCCCAGGTCAATTAGAAATTTTTGTAGACGGAGACCTTACAATACAAAATTCGGCTTGTATTGGCGATTATATAGAACAAAATCCAAACAAACAAATTTTATTAATTGTTCGAGGTAACGTTCTCGTTAATAATAATGCTGGTCTTGATTATGTCACTTTGATTTCTTTTGGCAATATTACTTTTAAAAGTAGCGATGTTAATTTTTTTGGCGCTATGCAGGCCAAAGGTAACATAATTGCTGAACCTGTATTTTTAAAGGTTGGTTCTATCTTAAAATATAAGCGAAGTGCTATTAAACCATTTCGAGATATTGTAACGATAATTAACTCACCTCCAGGTAAAGTTACACCTGCTGAATTTAAAATTTTAAAATGGCATTGAAAACAGAGGGGGGGAATCTCATATTGTGAGATTCCCCCCCTCTGTTCGTTCTATTTCGTCGCTAATATATCACTATGAATTTTTAATATCTTTTGACCATACCCATTTCCAGGGATTGCCCATCTTCCATTTAAATCCGACCATGTTTTTGCTTTACCAAAATTGCGTGTAGTTTTTACTACATCATAACGTGGGTCAACAATTGTTGCTTGTGGTTTTTTCGTTGTTGCATATGCCATAATATGTTGAATATGCGCTCTAACGCCAATTTGTGCCGATTTAAACCATGCACCTTTTACACCACCACCTGTAGTACCTAATCCACAATAATTATTTTGACCTGCTAATACTGATCCACCATAGCGGAAGTAGCCAGTTTCTTGTAATGCTTGCGCAAAAGCAATATCCGGTCTGATTCCCTCGCGGTTTCCCTCTTCATAATAGTAATCTACTAATTGTTTAGGACTAACGGTAAGAGACGGTCTTGGATTAGATTTTAACAAGTATTTCAAACATTGCTCTTTTGTTGCAATTGCATCCCCCATAATGGAATATTCCTTGCTATTATTGCCATAGTCTTTTGGCTTATCTACCCATACAAACGGTTTTGCATTTGCAATCATACTAAATCCAGCAAAAACAAAAACAAAGGTCAAACAAACAATAGAAAATTTTTGTATGATCTTATTCTTCATATACTACCTCTACAACTTAAAATTCAAAAATTAGTGATGTAAAAAACCTAGTTGAATAATGAAAAGAACCATAAATACATACATCAATGGATGTACTGTTGATCCTTTACCACGTAACACTTTAATTAGTGGATATACGATAAATCCTACACCAATACCAGTCGCAATACTATAACTGATTGGCATTAAGAACAATACTAGGAATGCAGGAAAAGCTTCCTCCATATCAGACCAATCAATTTTGCGAAGTCCGCCCATCATTAAAAAACCAACAACAATCAAGGATGGTGCTGTAACAGCTGGAACTGAAGCAAGCATTTGCGCGATTGGTGCACAAAATAGTGTAAGTGCAAATAAAATTGCAACAACAACCGCAGTAAATCCTGTACGGCCACCTGCAGCTACGCCTGCACCAGATTCAACATAAGAAGATGTTGGACTTGTACCAAGCATAGCACCGACTGTACTACCAATTGCATCAGCAAGTAAAGCGCCTCTTACTTTTGGGAATTTACCATCTTTAAGTAAGCCCGCTTGCTCAGCAACACCAAGCATTGTTCCAGTAGTATCAAACAAAGTAACAATTAAAAATGTAAATACAATTGCATATAAACCACCACTAAACACACTTTCAACATCCATTTGCATCATTGTGTGTTCAAGACCTGTTGGCATTGAAAAGAAACTTTCTGGAATAACAACTAAACCTTCAAAATATGCAATAACAGCTGTAACAATCATTCCAATAAATAAAGAACCTTTTACATTATAAACCATTAATACAGCTGTAACAATAAGTCCAATAATTGAAAGAAAAGTCATTGGTTCAGCTAAATTCCCCATAGTAACCAAAGTAGCTGGTGAATCTACAATAATTTTTGAATTTTGTAAACCAATAAATGTGATAAAAAGTCCAATTCCTGCTGTAATCCCTTGTTTTAAACTCATAGGAATTGCATCAATTAGAGTATTACGAAATTTTGTCAATGATAATAAAACAAATATAACTGCTGATACAAATACTGCACCTAAAGCACCTTGCCATGCAATTCCACCTGCAATAACGACACCAAAGGCAAAATACGCATTCATTCCCATACTAGGTGCAAGAGCGATAGGATAATTCGCAAAAATCCCCATAATTAAAGTAGCAACAATCGTTGCCCCAATCGTCGCAACAAATACACCATTAAAGTCCATACCTGCTTGACTAAGAATTGCCGGATTTACGATAACTATGTAAATCATAGTAACAAAAGTAGTAAGACCCGCTAATATTTCCGTAGAAATATTCGTCCCACGTTCCGAAAACTTAAACCAGTTATTCACGATTTCTCCCCCTATAAAATCTCTCAAAAAATATTTATGGCACATATTAAAAACAGAAAAAGCTCATAACCCAATAGTCATAAGCTACTTAAAAATATATACCACTTTAGTATTTTATCATATTTATGATAAAATACCAGCTTTTTTGTAAAAATAAACGAGATATTGCCAAAAGCAATATCTCGTTTATTTTTACAACTTAATTTTTTTATCGTATTCATCAACAATTACTTGCTGATTTTTCATGATTTCTTTTGCCGTTTTGATTTGTAATTCTACTTGTTGATAAGAAGTACCCCCAAAGGAATTACGGTTTGCTACACAAGTTTCTGGTTTGATTTCTTCTAAAATATCTTCTTCAAATAATGGCGAGAATTGTTTAAACTCTTCTAAAGTTAAATCCATCAACCATTTCTTTTGTTCAATACAGTAATGTACGCTCTTTCCTGAAACTTCATGTGCTTGTCTAAATGGCAATCCTTTTTTTACAAGGTAATCTGCCAAATCCGTTGCGTTGGAAAAATCCTCACGCACAGCTTTTAGCATCACCTCTTGGTTGACACGCATCGCGCGAATCATCGCACTATATACGCTTAAACTAAATTTAACCGTATCAATTGTATCAAATAAACCTTCTTTATCTTCCTGCAAATCTTTATTATATGCAAGCGGTAACCCTTTTGCCGTTGTCAGCATCGCCATTAAATGTCCGATCACTCTGCCTGTTTTTCCGCGTACAAGTTCGGATACATCAGGATTTTTCTTTTGCGGCATCATACTTGAACCAGTACAATGTGCATCGTCTAATTCAATAAATGAAAATTCGCGTGAACACCAAAGAATAATTTCCTCACTGATGCGGCTTAAATGCATCATCATAATTGATGCAAAAGATAAAAATTCTAAGATATAATCACGATCACTAACAGCATCTAAACTGTTATTGTAGACTGCACCAAAATTTAATTGCTCAGCTACAAGCTGGCGATCAATCGGGAACGTCGTTCCCGCTAATGCACCTGCACCAAGCGGCATAATATCTGCCCGCTCATATACGCCTTTCAAACGGGAAAAATCACGATTTAGCATTGAAAAATACGCCAACATATGATGTGCAAAAAGAATCGGTTGTGCCCGTTGTAAATGCGTATATCCAGGCATAATCGCATCTGAATATTTTTCCGCAACTTCAACGAGTGCTTTTTCCATATCAAGCACCAATTTTGCAATATTGGCAGTTTCCTTGCGTACATACATATGCGTATCTAAGGCAACCTGATCATTACGACTACGCGCCGTATGTAGTCTTCCACCTGCTTCACCGATACGATCAGTCAGCCGTTTTTCTATATTCATATGGATATCCTCAAGTGCGACATCAAAAGAAAAATTACCAGCTTCAATATCAGCTAAAATTCCTTGCAAGCCATCAATGATTGCTTTTGTATCACTTTCTGGTATAATCCCGCATTTTGCAAGCATCGTTGCATGAGCAATACTGCCTGCGATATCTTCTTGATACATTCGTTTATCGAATTGAATTGACGCTTGAAATTCATTAATCATTTCATCTGTAGTTTTTGAAAATCTTCCGCCCCAAAGTTTACCCATTATTTACCTTCTCTTTGTTGCATTAAAGCTCTAACTTTTAACGGTAAACCGAATAAGTTGATAAAGCCTTCTGCATCCGCTTGATTATAAACTTCATCACGACCAAATGTAACGAATTCTTCACTGTACAAGGAATAAGGAGATTTGGAACCAGCTGAAATGATGTTACCTTTATAAAGTTTTAGACGAACTGTACCTGTTACAGTTTCTTGTGTCTGATTTACAAATGCATCTAATGCTTCACGTAATTGACTGAACCACATTCCATCATAGACAAGTTCTCCATAACGAATTGCTACAGTTTCTTTATAGTGGAAAGTTGCGCGGTCTAAAGTTAAGTATTCTAATTCACGATGTGCATAATAAAGAATTGCTCCACCTGGATTTTCATAAACCCCACGAGATTTCATCCCTACAAGACGGTTTTCAACGATATCAGTAATACCAACACCATTTGCCGCCCCAATTTCATTTAACTTTGTTAGTAATTCTACTGCACCAAGCTTTTCACCATCTACAGCTACTGGAATCCCTTTTTCAAATTCAATTTCTACATAAGCAGGTTCATCTGGTGCTTGTTCTGGTGATTTTGTTACAAGATATACATTATCTTTTGGTGCATTCCATGGATCTTCAAGATCAGAACCTTCATGGCTTAGATGCCAGATATTCCTATCCATACTGTATGTTTTATTGCTCGTTGCAACTGGAACATTGTGTTTCGCAGCATAGGCAAGTGCATCTTCACGGGAACGAATATCCCAAATACGCCATGGAGCAACAATTTGTAAATCTGGTGCTAGCGCTTTTACTGTAAGTTCAAAACGAACTTGGTCATTGCCTTTACCTGTTGCACCATGCGCAATTGCGTCTGCGCCTTCTTGACGAGCAATCTCAACTAATGCTTTCGCAATAATTGGGCGTGCGAAAGAAGTACCTAATAAATATTTTCCTTCGTATACAGCTCCTGCTTTTAATGTTTGCCATACGTATTCTTCAAGGAAAGGTTTTGTTAAATCTACGATAAACACTTTGCTCGCACCGGATGCTAATGCTTTATCATGAACAACGTCTAATTCGTCGCCTTGCCCAATATCTGCACAAACTGCAATAACTTCACAGCCATTATAATTTTCTTTTAACCAAGGGATAATTACGGATGTATCTAGCCCTCCGGAATATGCCAATACTACTTTTTTAATATCACTCATTGTTTCCACTCCTCGACTCTAATTACTTTATGTATTAATCACACATCGTTAATGCCATAATGGCTTTTTGCACATGCAGACGATTTTCAGCTTCATCAAAAATTTCATCCGCATGTTTTTCTAAAATCTCTTCACTGATTTCTTCGCCGCGATGTGCTGGCAGACAATGCATTACCATCGCATCTGCTTTCGCATGTCGCATCAATTCTGTATTGATTTGATAATCCTGAAAGATTTTTACCCGTGCATCATGCTCAGCTTCTTGCCCCATGCTTGCCCATACATCAGTATAAACGATATCGGCATCTTTTACTGCCTCAACTCTATCGTTTGTTACTAAAATTGAACCACCCGTTACTTTTGCATCTTCGAGTGCTTTTGCCGTAACCTCTGGGTTTGGTTCATAACCCTTTGGCGTAGCAACAGCAAAATGCATACCAACTTTTGCACAGCCGTACATCAAAGAATGCACCATGTTATTGCCATCACCGACATACGCTAATTTCAGACCTTTTAAGTTTTGTCCTTTATATTCTTGGATGGTCAATAAATCCGTTAATACTTGACATGGATGAAGTAGGTCAGTCAGCCCATTAATTACAGGAATGTCAGCATATTTAGCAAACTCTTCGACATCATCATGATTAAATGTACGAATCATAATCCCATCTAAATATCTTGACATTACTCTAGCAGTATCTTTAATCGGTTCACCGCGACCAATTTGCAAGTCATTCCCCGATAAAAATAATGCACTGCCGCCCAATTGATACATCCCAACTTCAAAAGACACACGTGTTCTCGTCGATGATTTTTGAAAAATCATGCCTAGCGTTTTTCCTTTTAATAAATGATGCTCAATTCCGGCTTTTTGTTTTGATTTTAGCTCTTTTGCCAAGTTAAGAATTTGCTTTACTTCTTCACTTGTTAAATCATGGATCGATAATAAATCTTTCCCTTTCATTCTATAAAACCCCCATACCGTACTATTATAGCACGCAACAAGAAAATATTTAATACTTTTACCGTTTCATTTATTGATGTTTTGCCAACACTTTATCCAAAATCACAATTAATTCATCGACATTTGCTTTCGTAATGATTAATGGTGGCACAAAGCGTAGGACATTGCCTGCTGTACAATTGATAATTGCACCGTTTTTCAAGCATTCATCCACGATTTCACGACCTGGTTTTGTAAGTTCTACACCGAGAATAAAGCCTTTTCCACGCACAGTTTTGATGAGCCCGCTATATTTTACTTTTAACTTTTGAAGTTCACTTATAAAATACGCCCCTACTGTTTTTACATTGTCCAGTAAATTTTCTTCATCAATTGTATCTAATACCGTATTTGCCGCCGCACAGGCTAACGGATTGCCACCAAAAGTTGAACCATGATCGCCCGCATGAAAAGCAGCTGCATATTGATCCGTAGCAATAAACGCTCCAACTGGGACACCACCAGCTAATCCTTTTGCCAAAGTTACAATATCCGGTTTTACCCCAAATTGTTCATAGGCAAACATCGTTCCACTGCGTCCAATGCCCGTTTGAATTTCATCGAAAATTAGCGCCGCATTATATTTATCACATAATGCACGAACCTTTTGCAGATAATCCGCATCAGGAACATTTACGCCGCCTTCGCCTTGAATTGGCTCAAGCATTATAGCACATGTTTTTTCACTTATCATTGCTTCTAACGCTTTGATATCGTTGTACTCCACGTAACGAAAACACTCTGGAAGTGGACCTACACCCTGCTGATATTTTGGCTGTGCTGTTGCTGTAAGCGTAGCTAAAGTTCGCCCATGAAAGCAATGATTCGCCGTAATAATCTCTGATTTATCCGCATCGAATTGATGTGCATACTTACGCGCAAGTTTCATTGCCCCTTCATTTGCTTCCGCGCCGCTATTTGCTAAAAATACCTTGCCAAGACCGCTTAACTTTACTAACTTTTCCGCTAAAACTGCTTGCGTCTGCGTATAATACAAATTCGAACAATGAATCATCTTTGCTGCTTGGTCACTAATTGCTTTAACGAGTTTTGGATGCGCATGACCTAAAACATTTACGGCAATCCCGCCCAAATAATCTATGTACTGCTTTCCATCGGTATCATATGCATACACGCCTTTTCCATGCGACAAAACGAGCTGATAGCGTGCAAACACCGGCATATAATAATCTTTATCCTTTTGAAAAATTTCTTCATTTGTCATCTAAGGTTCACTCTCCCTATTTTACAACTTCAGTTCCAATCCCCTGTGGAGTGAATACTTCTAGAATTAAGGAATGTGGCTGACGTCCATCAATAATATGTGTCTTGGCTGCCCCAGCTTCTAAAGAACGTAGACAAGCTTCTACCTTCGGAATCATCCCGCCTGCAATCGTACCGTCATGAATCATATTCCGTGCTTCTTGCTGCGTAAGCGTCGAGATAAATGTACTCTTATCATGATAATCGCGATAAATCCCTTCAATATCTGTTAGTAATAACAACTTTTCAGCTTCCAACGCACCTGCGACCTCTGCAGCTACATAATCTGCGTTGATATTATAACTTTCATTACCTTCACCAACGCCGATTGGCGCAATGACTGGAATATAATCTTGATCTAATAAGTCGTTTAATATCTCCGTATTGATTTTCTTCACATCACCGACAAAACCAATATCAACTTTACGCTGTATTCCATTTTCATGTACAACTGCCAAATGCTTTTGCGCTTTGATTAATTCTGCATCTTTTCCACTAAGCCCAACGGCTTTTACGCCATTATGATTTAATAAACTTACAATTTCCGTGTTAATTTTACCGACAAGAACCATTTCCGCAATCTGTACCGTTTCTTCATCCGTTACCCGAAGTCCACTGACAAATTCCGTCTCTTTGCCGACTTTTTTCAAAAATCCAGTAATATCAGGCCCGCCCCCATGCACAATCACTGGGCGCATTCCCACAAACTTCATTAAAACAATATCTTGGATAACTTTCGCTTTTAACTCATCATTAATCATCGCATTCCCGCCATACTTAATGACAATCGTCTTCCCATAGAAATGCTTGATATAAGGCAAAGCCTCCACCAAGACAGAAGCCTTATCTTCCGCTAAAAAACTCATGCTCCAAAACCTCCCCCAAAACAAAACCTTTTAAACCAGCACTAAGATAGACTGCCGGCTGACAAGAAGTAGGTAGCTGCTGGGCGCACCGCAAGTGAGTGCGCGGAGTCATACGTCTGTACATCGACCAAGCCTCACGCGGAGCAACAACGCAAATACGTATTTATTGTCTACCCGCGGTCTATCGTCCCTGCTATCCGCAATCGGCTGCCCGCCATCGTTCTGTCCCTATAATTTAACTCAGGTATGGTATTCTCCATTTATCTTCACATATTCGTAGGAAAAATCACACGTCCAAACCGTTGCGGTTTCTTCCCCTAAATGTAAATCAAGATTGATTGTGATATCATGCTCCGCCATAACATCGCGAAGTGCATCTTCATCAAACTCTGCACCAAGACCTTGATCGTATACGACAATATCGCCAAGCGAAACAACTGTCTTTTCCGGTACCATTTTTGCTCCTGCATAACCGGCGGCACAAATAATTCTGCCCCAGTTTGGATCTTGACCGAAGCACGCTGTTTTTACTAATGGAGATTTTGCAATACTCATTGCAATTTTTTTTGCATCTTCAAAGCTTTCAGCACCCTTTACATTGACTTCAAGGAATTTCGTTGCGCCTTCACCATCGCGGGCAACTAATTTTGCAAGCTCTGTACATACCGTATTTAATGCCGCTAAGAATGCATCATAATCTGCATCTTCCGCAGTAATCATCACATTTTCTGCCATGCCATTTGCCATAACAAGAACCATATCATTTGTACTTGTATCACCATCGACTGAAACCATATTAAAAGAAGTCGTTACAACTTTAGCTAATGCTTGTTGTAACAGGTCATGGCTGATTGCTACATCCGTTGTCACAAAACAAAGCATTGTTGCCATATTCGGATGAATCATCCCTGAACCTTTCGCAATACCGCCAATGTTTACTTTTTCCCCACCAATTTCAAAAGTAAAGGAACATGCTTTTGGATAAGTATCCGTTGTCATAATTGCTTTTCCCGCTGCAATACTACCATTATCATCCAGAGCTGTTGCAGCTTTTTTTATGCCAGATTCAACTTTATCCATTGGTAAATTCACACCGATAACGCCTGTAGACGCTACAAATACTTCTTCAGCTTTTACCTTCAATTCCTTTGCTGTAAGTTCAGCCATTTTTTTAGCGTTTGCAAACCCAATTTCTCCAGTACAGGCATTTGCACAACCTGCATTGGCAACAATCGCTTGCCCTACACCATTTTGTGCAACTGCTTTCGAAACCCATACCGGCGCAGCAGCAACAAGATTTTGTGTAAACACACCAGCTACAGTCGCAGGTACTTCACTATAAATAATTGCTAAATCATCTTTACCACTCTTTTTAATTCCAGCTTTGATTCCGGATGCTTTAAAACCTTTCGCAAGTGTAACACCTGCGTTATTTTCTCTTAACATAATAAAACCTCCCTAATATTTTCTTTTTATCTTCTATCAAAATCACGGATATAAAGGTACACCTTCTAATCCCATCTTTTCTTCAAAACCACACATAATATTAAAATTCTGCACAGCCTGCCCAGCCGCACCCTTAACTAAATTATCAATCACCGATAAGACGATGACTCTGCCCACACGTTCATCCACATGCCAGCCAATATCACAGAAGTTTGAACCACGAACATTTTTCGTTGCTGGATAGCCCCCATGGCCAAGTAAACGAATAAAATATTCATCCTTATAAAGCTTTTCAAATGCTTCATTAACCATCTGCGTTGTAACACCCGGTTTTAAATTTGCATAACAAGTGCTTAATATTCCGCGTGACATCGGAATCAAATGTGGCGTAAAACTAAGCACAACCTCTTCACCTGAAAATTCAGATAGAGCCTGCTCAATTTCCGGAGTATGTCGATGTCCACCAACGTTATATGCTTTCAAATTATCATACAGCTCGGTAAACAAATTATCTACTTTCGCTGAACGACCCGCACCTGATACCCCAGATTTTGCATCAATCACTACAGTATGTAAATCAACTAATCCTTCTTTTGCCAATGGTGCTAAGGCAAGAATGCTTGCTGTTGTATAACAGCCTGCATTACCAACAATTGTCGCATTTTTGATTTGACTGCGATATAATTCTGCTAATCCATACACGCGTTTCGCATCTTTATGCGTATGATCAACTTTATACCACTTCTCATAAATGCTTGTATCTTTAAAACGATAATCCGCCCCCAAATCAATCAGCTTTACATTTTTCCCTTCAAAAGCTTTTCCTACCGCCATTGCATGACCATGTGGCAAAGCAATAAATACAACCTCACTATCTTTAGCAATCAAATCAATATCTTTCATACTAATTAATTTTTTTGTATAAACATTGTTTAAATGTGTGTATATATTTTCAATTCCCGTTCCAGTTTGACTTTCAGATGTAATATGAACAACTTCTACTTTCGGATGATTTTTTAATAATCTTAATAACTCTACTCCTGCATATCCAGTAGCTCCGATAACACTTACTTTCATCGAATTCCTCCTTACCAAGCAACTCTGTTAATTATTATACACCTTTTATGAATAATAATTCAATACTTTTTGCAAATTTATTCACATATATCCTATAAATATTTATTTATTTTTCTTAACTATATAAAACAAAACCTTTGAATATACACTTTCACTTTGTATATTCAAAGGTTTTATTCAGTCTTTATTATGCAATAAAAATATACACTGCTTCTCTTCGATAAATCCTTGGGTAAACATCTGTGGTGTTACCTCTTTTCCACCTACTACCCCAAGAAGTAAAAATAACTTACTAAAAGCTTCTTCATCTTCTAATGGTATAACTGATTTATCCATATTCAAAAGTGTCTTTATCTCTGCTTTCTCTATCGCTACACCAACATCCTGCATAATTTTCTTATCATCAGCTTGTCCAAATTTATTGAATTCTCCGACGGTCAGTACTATAACCCTTTTATTTACCTTATCAATTGCCTTCTGTAAACTCTTCCCAAAAGTATACATTTCTTCATATGGAAGCTGATTACAAGCGATACTGACAACTTGCCCTTTAAAGCCAGCTTTATACAAATAATAAAGTGGAATAAAACTTTGATGATCCATATCTCTTGATAGATGATTATCTTCCGCCTGCTGCGATAATTCTTCCAATTCAATACCTACACGCTTGCTCTGATTCATAATGCTTCGCATGAGTAAACTATCAGTTTCAAATCCAAGCACCATATCCGTTAAACCGAATTTACCCATATCACCTTTTATTCTTGGCTGTACATCGATCGTAATCGCTGATGGAAATAAATTTTGCTTTGTTACTATAACAATCGTTTGCGGTTTATACTGACAAATCATTTGTGATATTTTTTCCATATAATCTGCTATTTTTTGTGTTTGCTTTTCTTTTGTCTCATGCAGCAGTTCAATCATACAGGACAAAAATGCTCCTCCAATTAATTTAGCCAACTCGATACCTCCTCAGCCTCCAGAATTTTGATGAAAATGATAGGATAATGCTTTTGCAATTTGATTTACCATATTTTCCTGATAATTTTTATCAGATAACAATTCAGATTCTTTTCGATTACTTAAATATCCTGTTTCAAGCAAAACTCCTGGAATATTGCTGGATTTTAAAATTAATATACTATTATCCAATTTTTCCGCCCTTTTATTATTGGGCGGATATTTTCTTAATAGCTCTTGCATAGTATGAGCTAAAATTTTATTTTCCATTAGTTTATCTGAATAAAAAACTTGTGCACCTGACCATCTTGTTGCTTTATCCGCATTACAGTGAATACTCACAAATGCATTTGCACCTGAATTGTTAATCATATCCACTCTTGTTAACAAGTCGTTCCTTTTCCCGCCCTTTCCCCGTGTATAATAATCAACATCACTTTCTCTTGTGTAAATCACTTCTACACCATTCTCTGTTAAAATCTTTCCAAGCAATAAACTAATTTCCAAAGTAAGATCTTTTTCCTTCAAACCATAATAAGCTGCTCCGCTATCTATGCCACCATGACCAGCATCAATAATCACTTTTGTTCCTTGTAAATAATCTAACGAGACCATTTCCAGCTCATTATCGGCCAGATATTTTATCATTAAACTATGTGCTAAGAAAATAGTAATACTAAATAATACTACGCGCTTTAGCAATGGAATCGAAATAAAATACGCTCGCATACTATGTGCCTCCCTAGCAAAACAATAAAATAGATTTAATTCAGAGACTTAGAGGCTCATCTGTGCCCCATGGGTATAACTTCCACTTATAAAAGATGGAGTCTTAACTCAGGTTAGTCATCGAATAAAAGTTTTTAGAAAAAGAATTTATTTTTAAAATATGCGGTAAAATTCATTTATATGAAATGAATTTTACGTTTGAAAAGTTTAATATTTAGGGTAAAATATAATGAGATTTTAACTTGTATTATTGGAGGTTAGATATGCAACGTTTTCGTTTTGGACGTTTTTTTCTATATTTATTGATTTTGTTTTTTCTTTGTTTTTGGTTTTCGGGTGGTAACACTATTCTCAATTTTTTCGATCCTGCTTTAAAAACTACAATAAAACAAGCTTTAGATGCCAATCAAATATCCTCTTTGACAAATGTGACAAATGAAACGAAAAATGATTTAACGTCTACTTATGACCGCATCTACCGTTTAATTGCACTTAAATCAGCAGTAGATAGCAAAATTGCCAAACAAAATTATGTAAAGCTCGAAAATATTAGTTTATCTTTACAACAAGCAATCATCGCTACTGAAGATAACCGATTTTATACGCATCCAGGTTTTGATGTTGAGGGAATTATGCGTGCGAGTCTAGTAAATTTACAATATGGAGAAGTTACTGAAGGCGGCAGCACAATCACTCAGCAACTTGTTAAAAATCTTTTTCTTTCACAAGATCGCTCCTTAAATCGAAAGATGGAAGAGTTTGCTTTAGCTGTCGATATGGAAATGCGCTATTCCAAGGAAGAAATTTTAGAATTATATTTAAATACCATTTACTTTGGTTCTGGGTTTTATGGCATCAGTGAAGCATCTATGGGATATTTTGCAAAAATGCCAAATGAATTAACACTTGCTGAAGCTGCAATGTTAGCGGGACTTCCTAATGCACCATCAGTTTATTCTCCGTATGTCGATTTTAATGCTGCAAAAAAACGCCAATCGGTCGTTCTAAGTCGTATGGCAGACACAGGCTATATCACACCTACAATTGCAAATGAAACAAAATCAGTACCTATCTACTTAGCAGAATAAAAAATGAGCATTTGACTTTCAGTCAAATGCTCATTTTTTATTTTATTTTCTTGCCGAATCCTGCATAAAAATCTTTCACGATCCGTTTATACATATCAATTAAATCTTTTTCAGCTTCACGATAATCTACATAGCTATAAATTAAAGTATTATCTGCCGTCGTGAAAACCTCAAATTTCACCCTGATATGTGCAATGTATAGATATTTACCCTCAACATAGTGTTCTACAGTCTCAGGAACTTTCACTTCATACTTCTTTCCGTCAACCCAATAGCTATAATCTCTATACTCAGTCGTTGTATAGTAATAAGGGTCTTTCCAAACCTTATCTATCCAATATTCTTGAATAGTTTCTTTAATCCAAACATCAGAAAATTCTTTAATCGCATCTTGCCATACTTGATCTCGTTCACTTTCATCAGTAATTGCATCTAAGTCAACAAGCTTATAACGAAGCAATTTACTCTTGATATCACGTGCAGTAAAAAAATTTCCATTCTTTACTTTTGAACTTCCATCATAAAAAGCATCACAAAGCAATCTCTGTGTTATCTCTTCATCAATATCATCAGAATAAGTAGGCTCCTCCATATATACATTTTGAATGCCGCTAAAATTAAAATTACGATCTGCCCAAGTTTGATTTTCTGCAAAAACCATAGAAGTAGTTAAACTTAATAGAAAAATAACTAGAAAAAAAATCTTAAATCGTTTCATTAGCTTCACCTCTTTAAAATTAAATTTGGACTTTCTGACTAAAAGGACTATGATAATACTAAAAACAAATTCATAAACCCAAGATCAATTTTACTATATTCTCTATTTTATTCGCTAAATTACTCCCCTTTCCCTTGTTTCTTTATTTTTAAAAAATCTATTAGTCTTCATCTAGCAAAAATCTGTTTCTTAATTTTTCGCCAAATATTACTTCTTTACTCACTACTATTATCATCAAATAAAAATACAGCTTATCTTAAAAAAGATAAGCTGCTATAAAGTAAGACTTGATTTTAGCGTAATTTTAACTTCGTCTAAATCATCAGATAAAGATCGAAATATTTAATTATTGTGATTTTCCTCTACAAAGCACTGGAATTTCTTTTATTACTTTACCATCAGTGACAAGATAAGCTTTTTCATATAAATTACACGTTGGACAAATATGATTTGGAATTACTTCTACTTTGTCACCGACAGCAATTGCTTCACGAAATCCTCTATTGTAAAGGACAGCATGCTCATCAAATACACCACTTAATCGTACATTATTTGAATTCTTAATCATTCCATAGCCATAAGTAGTGCATATTCCTTCCGTGCGATTTTGTGAAGTCAATGCTTTTGCACCGGCATCGAGAACGACACGTTCAGCAGTAGGTCGACTAATTACACTAGACAAAACTGTTGCTGCACATTTACTAAAATCAGAAATTGCACTACCTTGTCCTACATCCATTAAAATGAAAGTTCCGGGACGAATTTCAGTAACACCTTCCGCAATTTCACCATGCATCAAAGATGGTGTTGAACCAATACTTACAATATCAATTTTATGTCCCATTGTTCGTAAAAGTTCAGCAGCTGCAACAGTACGTCTGTGCGCAATTCGTGCTAATCTAATGCATTCTTCCGCGCAGCTTGCTTTATAACAATGCCCTTCGTGAGAAAATACACCTTTAAGCACTACATTTTTTTTAGAAAGAATATATTGACCTAATTCAAATAAATCTTCATCTTCAATAACCCCCGAGCGATTTTCGCCAACTTCAATTTCAATTAATACTTCTAAAGGTTTCGATGTATTTACAAATACCTTTTCTATTTGATCAATTTGTTCTTTGCCATCAACGCCGATGCGAATTTCAATTTTATCATGTAAAGCTTTTAATCTATTATATTTTATTTCACCAATGATTTCATTTGCAATAAAAATATCCTTTATCCCATTCTCTGCCATGACTTCCGCTTCACCAATCTTGGCAACAGCAATTCCTTTTGCCCCTTCATTAAGACAAAGCCTAGCAAGTTCAGGCATACGATGCGTCTTTGTATGAGGTCTTAAATTTACTTTATTTTCTTCTGCCTTATTTATCATAGACCGTAAATTCTGCATCATAATATTCTGATCAATTAACAATGCTGGAGTATCAATCATTACATATGGACTTTTAAAAGATTTCAATATACTCACCCCTTATTTTCTTCAGATTCTACTGCCGCAACTGCATCTATTTCAATAAGTGAATTAAAATGCAACCCTGCCGCCGGTACAATCGTACGAGCAGGCTTATGCTCACCAAAAAATTCAGCATAAGTTTGATTTACTTCTTCCCAACCATCAATATCCGATACATATACCGTTGTTTTTAAAACCGATTTTCTACTGCTGCCACATTGAATTAAAACAGCTTCTAAGTTTGATAAAGCTTGTTTTACCTGATCTTTTAGAGACCCCTTGGGAAATTTCTCTTTTAGGTCATAATTTATTGGTAACTGCCCTGAAATATAGGCAATCCCATCATGAATAATCGCTGGACAATAATGTCCACTTGAAAATTTTGAGTGATTTGTATGAATAAATTCCATATTTCCACATCCTCTTTTCATCGAACTTGATTTTATATAAAATTTTATATAAAATGAACTTAATTAAATTATTCTACGTCTATAATACATAAATTTTTCTATATTATCAATCTTTTTATAGAAAAATTTATATTTTAAAGGAGCTTTTATGAAAAAAGAATTAAGCAAATATATTCCTATGATAAAAATGCTTGCGCAAACTTTTGGGAAGAACTGTGAAATTGTTCTGCATGATTTATCACAGCCTCAGTCTTCCGTCGTCTATACGATAAACAATCATGTTACTGGACGTCAAATTGGCCAGCCATTTGATCATTTAATTAAACAAGTACTTCTAGCAAAAGATTTTACCGATGATTATAAAGCAAACTATTTAATTTGTACGCCAGATAAAAGAGAAATAAAATCTTCAACAGTATTTTTGCGTGATTCTACTGATAAAATTATTGGTGCAATATGTATTAATTATGATTTATCAGCATTGCGTAACATCCAAAATTTTTGCAATGATATGTTAATGATAGATACTGAAACGATTCCATCTGAAATTGAACCTTTTGATCATGTAGTAGAAATCGTGGATGATTTAATTGATAAAATTATCTCTAATACAGATGTAGCAACATTAAAACGTAAAGATAAAATTGAACTCATTCATTTCATGGAGAAAAAAGGAGTATTTTTAATTAAAGGAACTATTGATAAAGTCGCTGAAAAAATGAACATTTCTAAAGTAACTGTCTATAGTTATCTTGACGAAATAAAAAAAATGGAAAACTAATAACGAAAGAGGATACACCATGACAACATTACCCAAAATTAAAGTTTTAGCAACAGGCGGTACAATCGCTGGAAGTTCAGCTTCTAGCACCGAAATGACAGGCTATCAAGCTGGCACATTAGGAGTTGAACTTTTGCTATCTGCTGTACCCGAAATACAAAAAATTGTCGATATAAGCGGCGAACAAATTTCTGAAATTGACAGTTGTAATATGACTGAAGAAATATGGTTTAAGTTAGCGAATAAACTTAATGCTTTACTCGCAGACGATGAAATTACTGGTGTCGTTATCACACATGGTACCGATACAATGGAAGAAACTGCTTACTTTCTAAATCTCGTTTTAAATAGCAACAAACCAGTCGTATTAGTAGGTGCAATGCGACCAGCAACAGCCATTAGCGCTGATGGTCCGTTAAATTTATTAAACGCTGTAAAAATCGCAATTCATCCAGATTCTATTGGACAAGGTGTTCTTGTCACGATGAATGACGAAATTCATTCTGCCCGCGATGTAACAAAAACCAATACCTTCATGGTAAATACCTTTAAAGCAACAGAATTGGGTATTCTCGGCTATATTATTAATGGCGAAGTAAAATACTATCGTGCAACTACTCGCAAGCATACCACAAATGTAGATTTACCTTTAGAACATATAACAGAGTTGCCACAAGTAGAAATTATTTATGCACATGCCAATCAAAATCGTATTTTAATTGATGCTGCTGTAAAAAGCGGAGCTAAAGGAATTATTTATGCTGGTATGGGAAATGGCAGCATTCACTGCAACGCTGAAGCAGCTTTAATTGATGCAACTAAACAAGGGGTAATCGTCGTACGAAGCAGCCGTGCAGGAAATGGTGTTGTTGTTACAACTAATCCGTTCTGGGATGAAAATAATTTTGTGAAATCAGATACTCTTAATCCTCAGAAAGCAAGAATTCTCCTCGCTTTAGCTTTAATCCAAACAAATAAACCCGAAGAAATCCAGCAAATGTTTAATGAATATTAAAAAATCATTTTACTATTAGGAAGTGTTATTATGAAAAGAAAAGTTTTTTTTCTTCTTACATTATTATTTTTTACTACTTCCAGTTGTTTTGCTGAAACTATATCCTTACCTAAACGTATTGCGATTTTACCTACGATCAATCAAAGCGTCCCAAATTTAGAATTAGAAAACTATCTAAGAAGTGAATTGACAAAGAAATTACGTATTCCACTAAATGATATCATCCATGCTCACGAATATATTGCTGTAGAAGAAATCGAAGTCATTTTACCTGAGTTAAAAACACAATTCAATAATCCAGAAAAATTAAAAATTGCTGCTGATAAACTTTCGGCGGATTTAATCATTGGTATTGTAATTTTGAATGCACATGAACGTCAATATCAAAACCTATGGAATGGGGAAACTTATTTATCAAGTAACATTTCACTACGTTTAATTAGTTATGAGCGAGATACTGACACATTTTTTAGCAAGAAAAAAAGTACTTCTTATCATGGAACATATATGTTGTTTGGACGTCTCCAACCTTTAGCTAAATCTACTATTGACAAACTATTAAACTCCTATCCCCTAAAAAAATTTTAAAATATTATTTTTTTAATATTGAATCTCTTTATTTCATTTATTCATTCTAAAAGTTCGTCTAAAAATACAATATATTTACATTAAAATAGGCTCCAAAGATAAATTATCTTTGGAGCCTATTTTTAATCTTTTAAATTTTAAATTTATTAATCATGTTTTGCATATCTTCTGCCATTTGCGCTAATGATCTTGATGATGATGCAATCTCTTCAGTTGATGCCGATTGCTGCTGTGTCGCTGCTGAAATTGATTGGGCCTGGTCTGTTGCCTGATGACTTACTTTATTCACCTTTTCAATTGATTCCACTATTTTTTCACTGCCTGCGGAAACTTGTTTTACCGATTGAGCAACTGTACCCATATTATCCGTGATTTCCTGCACCATATTCAAAATTGCTTTAAATGCGCTTCCTACTTCTCTTATTGATTCCGAGCCTGCTTTTACCTCTTTACTTCCGTTATCCATCGCTTCAACGGCCTGCATCGTATCTTCTTGAATGCTTGTAATAAGATTTGTAATTTCCTGTGTTGCATTTTGAGATTGTTCTGCTAATTTTCTTACTTCTTCTGCTACAACAGCAAATCCTCTTCCCTGTTCCCCTGCTCTAGCCGCTTCAATTGCTGCATTTAATGCTAATAAATTAGTTTGTCCTGCAATTCCAGAAATCGTATCAACGATTTGTCCGATTTGTTTTGAATTTTCTCCTAGTCTTGCTACAACCTCTGCTGAATCAACAACTGTCTTTTCAATTTGTGTCATTTGTTCAATTGCGTCTGACATTAATTTTTGTCCTTGCTGTGCCTCTGTTGCTGTCTTATTAGAAATTTCACTTACTTTATTTGTTTGGTCTGCTACTTGTGCAACTTCATTTGCTACACCTGCAACTTCACTTGATGTTGCTTCTAGCGTTACCATTTGATTTTGCATTCCCTCTGCCACGTTTACAACTGTTCCTGCAACATGATTTGCTGCTTCTGCAGATTGATGCGCACCTGCTGTCAATTCTTCTGATGATGCTGCAATCATTTCAGAGGAACTAGATACTTGACGAATAAGATCTCTCAAGTTATCACTCATTGTATTAAATGCCTTAACTAAAGTACCAATTTCATCATTTGTCGTTACTTGCAGCTTTTCTCCTTGTAAATCTCCATTCGACATCTTTTCAGCGCTATTCGTTAACATGATAATCGGTTTTGTAATCATATTAGAGAAACGTAATCCTAGTACTAACAATACGATAATACTAATAAGAGTGATAATAGTATAGTTGATTTTCATCGTTGCTAAATCGCTATAAACAAAGCTTTCTTCAACCATAATCCCTACAATCCAACCCATATGTTCTACTTTTGCATAGCTAAAAATCATTTTTTGTCCATTGACACTCACTTCAAAGTTTCCTTTATCATTAGTCTGCATCTCTTGCCAATGACTTTTAAATAATTCACTTTCTTGCATGTTTTTTTCTTCAATTCCGCCTTCACCTTGCGCAATTACAACTCCAGCTTTATCTATAATAAAGCCTTTTCCATGCTTATCAATATTTATGTTCTTTGCTATCTCGTTCATAATATCAAGAGAAATATCCATTGCCAAAACGCCTTGCGTTTTCCCCATAGCATCTTTATATGGAACTGCTGCACTAATAACATTTTTTTTAGTACCAATATCCATATATACATCAGTGAATATCAAGGCCCCTGAATTTTTTGCATTTACATACCACCCACGGGTAGTCGGATTATAGTCTGGTGGTAGAATATCCGCTTCATTCGATCTAATAAATAGACCATTTTCTCTCCCATTATAAAAATTTTGAACGTCTTTATCATTCGCCAATCCCATTACAGACCCTTTTGCATTGATGATATCTTCCGGCATATGTAAAAAAGTATCTGCAATCATTGTCATTTTATTCGCTTTCGACATCATCCAGCTATCGACTTCATATGCTTGCTGATCGACAATCATAGCTAATCTGCTTTCAATACTTTCCGTTAATTGCTTCTGAGAATTATAATATCCAATCCCCGATACAATAATTAAAATCGCTGCGATAACTGCAATTAACACCAAAAATTTGTTTTTCATCCCCATACATATCCCTTCTTTCAGCATATTATATTTTTATTATAACAAAATTCTAGAATAAGTTCATTGTTTTTAACTATTATTGTTATTTTGTGAAATAAGTCCTAGAAAAATTAAAGACTGATTCACGTTGAACTTCTCTAGAGGAAATAAGCATGCAAAAAATATGGGTAGGCGATATAACTTATATCCCTACCCATATGGATTTCTCTATTTATCAATATATATTTTTTCTCAAATAAATTAATCGGCCGATCTATGGACACTTATCTTCGTGGTGTAAATATATTAACATTTTCTCAATCAATAATCTATGAACTCCCATTGAATAATTATCTATACTGATAGATGCGTTCAATATTAGACTGCGTATTTATCATAAGGAAATATTAATAATATTTTCTTATGATAAAACTAGCCCGATAGTTTTTATCATTCCTCGTATCTTTATCTATTTTACTTACACCACCTAAATATTCTAAAAATAAATTCTCCTCTAATTTAGACTTGCCACTAATCCAAATTGAATCTACATTATGCTGCCCTAAATTAGCTTCATCTGAATCTAACCTTTCAGCATGAATAGACACCTGATTTTTCTCATCAATAAAGCGAGTTAGCCCCAAATAATAACGTTTTGCATTGTTCCCCATAGCATCGCCAATGATATTTCCACCATTCACATAACCATCTGTAAATACCCAATGATTATACCAAACATCACTCGTTTGCCCATACTCTAGATTTGCTTCCCATTTACCATCTTCACTTAACTTAGGTAAATAAATACCAAAAGTATAGCCTTTTTTAGATGGAAACGGGATAAACCCTAATTCATGAGATTGGTCTTCTCCGTAAAGCTCTCCATAAATCTGAGTTTGACTTTTATGTGGTATTCTCCAGCGAAAATCAATTCCTGCAATAGAATTCCATTTATCAACCTCTTGATCTGCTGCATTTTCCCCCATTATAAAATCTTTAATATCATGACTATTTAATTTATCTGTAATACTCGTACGAGAGATTCCAAAAGTAAATCGATCATTTGGTACAAAATCCATTCTTGCCCCAATAAAACCTGGATTGTCTATTGTTGTTCCATCAAATTTTCTCATATCATCTATTTCTGAATAAAATACACTCGAATAGATATCTCCTAATCCTTTGAACCAGCTCCAATGCATTGGTTCAATATTAGAAAATTTTAAATAAGTCATTGGCTTAGCATTATTAGACAAGGCAAGTGTACCTCGCTTTCCTTGTCCCCACCAAAGCGCATCTTTCCCTATCGAAACCTCAACATTATTAAATTTAGTCTTCACATATCCTGATTTAAGTAATGCCGATCCATTGTCTTCTTTATCATAACGAAATGTTGGTTCTAAACTAAAAACAATATGATGATCCAGTGATTTTTCAACCCTCACCGAAGTCTCCATATTAAATCCATCAGCAAACTTATATCCATTGTTATTAATATTCAGCGGTTGATAAAATGATTTTGAAGCCGTATTTGCAACTGAATCTCCATCATAATAAGAGATTCCAAAATTCCATTCTTTTAGTTTTAATTCACTATCTACAGCTTGTCCATCTAAAAACTTAATTTCATCTGCATATTCAACCTTTAATTGATTAATCATCCCTTGGATATAACTTGGCTTTTCCTTCACATTTTGCTCAGCTTCCAGTACCCATTTCGCTACCTCAACTCGGGTATAAGGTTTCATTCCTATACGCATATCTATTATATATCCCATACCATCGAGTTTATCTAAATAATCATATGTATAATTATCCAATGGAACATTAGTAGATACCACTTCTGACTCACGTACTTGCTCTGCTGCATGGACAGATGTAAATGTACAAATACCCAATCCTAACATTAGCCCCGCCATAATATTTTTTGTAATATTATTCAAAGTCCCACCCCTTCTATATTGATCTCCATATAAAGATGATTTACTTTACAAAAGCTGGCTTTAGACTAGCGTTGGCAACTTTTCAATCCATTATTAGCATCAAATCTTATAATATCATCTTCGCCAATATAGCTGCCATTTTGCACCTCAATAATTTCTAAATAAATTTTCCCTGGGTTCTCTAATGAATGCTTTGTCGTCTGCGGAATAAATATCGACTCATTTTCATGTACCATCATTACCTTATCGCCAATTGTAACTTTTGCAGTCCCCGCAATTACAACCCAATGCTCACTCCGGTGATAATGCATCTGCAAACTCAGCTTTCCACCTGGTTTTACTCGAATCTTTTTCATTCGATACCTTTCTCCTTCACCTAGTAAAGAGGTAGATCCCCATGGTCGATACAACGTCGTATGTTCTGTGGCCTCTTTCCGACCATCCTGCTTTAACTTATTAACAATATCTTTTACTTTTTGTGACTCGCCTTTTTTTGCAACAACAATTACGTCATCTGTTTCAACCAATAATAAATCATCTAGTCCAATCCCCGCAATTAAGCGATCTTTTCCTATAAATAAAGAATTTTTACATCCTATACTAATACAATCTCCTTGCAATGCATTTCCCAACTTATCTTTAGGTAAGATATCGTACATCGCATCCCATGAACCAATATCATTCCAGTAACAATCCAAAGGTATCATCATGACAGATTGAGACTTCTCAGCTACTGCATAATCAATTGAAATGTTAGGCATTTCCCCAAAACTTTTCACCATATCTTCGTAAGGCAATTTCATTAATGAATGAATCTCTTTTTGATATTTATTTAATTCATCTAAAATAAAACCTAATGAAAAAACAAACATTCCCGAATTCCAATAATAATTACCTGCTTTTAGATATGATTCTGCTAATTCATAAGCTGGTTTTTCTTTAAATGCCTTCACCATAAAAGCATCACTATTTTTTTCACCTGCTTCAATATAACCATATCCTATTTCAGGTTTGTCAGGCTTAATTCCATAAGTCACTAAGAAATTCATTTCAGCTAAACGTTTTCCTTGCTCTACAAAACGAGTAAAATCTTCAACAGGTTGAATTACATGATCTGCCGGTGCAACAAATAGTGCTTCATCATTATCACAGCCTAGAATATCCTGACAATAGCGCACGGCCAAAGCAATTGCAGGTGCCGTATTTTTTCCTATAGGTTCTACAAGAATATGTGATCTTTCACCACTACACCCTTCTAATTCATTCTGCACATGATACACATATTCTTTATTGGTAACAATAATAATATCCTCTGGCTTTACTAATGGAAAAAATCTCAAAATAGTATTCACTAGAAATGACTTTCCATTTTCCATTTTCATAAATTGCTTTGGATAACAAGTCCGCGAAAGCGGAAATAAGCGCGATCCTCCACCACCAGCTAAAATAATAACTTTCATTTAAATCCTCCTAAAAGGAACATTTTTTTATATAGACTAAACTTCTAATAAAATTTATCGCTCTGCACGCATCGTATTACGTAAAAAATCATCATATGCCAATTTTATTCCGTCTGCTAATTCAGTTTTGTATTTCCAGCCTAATCGCTCTAATTTGCTTACATCCAATAATTTTCTTGGAGTTCCATCTGGTTTAGTCTCATCAAAAACTAATCGACCTTTATATCCAATAATACTTTGTATTAATTCAGCCAACTGTTTAATCGACAATTCCTTTCCAGTACCTAAGTTTACAGTTTCACTTCCACTATAATTATTCATTAAAAATAGGCAGGCATCTGCTAAATCATCTACATACAAAAATTCCCTAAGAGGGCTACCGGTTCCCCAAATGATAACTTCAGGTGCTTGTGCTTCCTTTGCCTCATGAAAACGACGAATAAGTGCTGGAAGCACATGAGAATGTTCAGAATGATAATTATCATTTGTCCCATATAAATTGGTTGGCATTACACTAATATAATCCGTTTTACATTGGCGATTTAAATATTCACAATACTTAAGTCCCGAAATCTTCGCTAAAGCATAAGCTTCATTTGTCGGTTCTAAAGCACTCGTTAAAAGGCAATTTTCTTTCATGGGCTGAGGTGCCATTCTTGGATAAATGCACGAGCTGCCAAGAAACATTAATTTCTTTACACTATTTTGATAGGCTGCATGAATTACATTCATTTCAAGCATCATATTATCATACATAAAGTCAGCTAAATGCATACTATTAGCCATAATTCCTCCAACCTTCGCCGCGGCTAAAAATACATATTCAGGCTTTTCATTAGCAAAAAACTCTTCGACATCCACTTGACGTCTAAGGTCAAGTTCTTTAGATGTCCGCGTTAAAATATTAGTGTAACCACACTTTTCTAAACAACGTACTATCGCTGATCCAACCATTCCCCGATGACCAGCAACATAAATTTTTGATTTTTTGTCCATGCATTACATCTCCGAATAAAGTTTATTTTAAAAGTAAATACTGTTAATATTGATTCATAATAAAGGTTAGCCATATATAAAAATAGCTAACCTTTGTATTCCTTAACAATACTTTTTCATATCTGCATCTATCATCATTTTAACCAAAGCCTTAAAATTGACCTTTCTCTTCCAGCCTAACTCAGTTTCTGCTTTTGTAGCATCTCCCCATAATAATTCAACCTCAGCTGGGCGGAAATAACGTGGATTGACATCAACAAGAAGTTTTCCCGTCTTCTTATCATATCCTTTCTCATCTACGCCTGTCCCTTTCCATTCAATTGTAATACCACCCTCAGCAAATGCACACTCCACAAATTCACGCACGGTATGCGTTTCATTTGTTGCCAATACATAGTCACTTGGACTATCTTGCTGAAGCATTCTCCACATACCTTCCACATAATCTCCGGCAAAACCCCAATCACGTTTTGCATCTAAATTCCCCAAAGATAATTTTTCCTGTTTTCCTGCCATGATTTTAGCAACAGCAATCGTAATTTTTCTCGTAACAAAAGTCTCCCCACGACGTGGAGATTCATGATTAAACAATATCCCATTGCAAGCAAACATGTTATAAGATTCACGATAATTTACGGTAATCCAATAAGAATAAAGCTTCGCAGCTCCGTATGGACTCTTTGGATAAAACGGTGTTTTTTCACTCTGTGGCGCAGTATCCGGAAGACCACCAAATAATTCCGAAGTTGATGCCTGATAAAACTTACACTTTACACCACTTTGATAAATCGCATCCAACAAACGAATTGTCCCCACACCTGTAGCCTCAGCTGTATATTCAGGAACTTCAAAAGAAACCGCTACATGTGATTGTGCTCCTAAATTATAAACTTCGTCTGGCTGTATCTTCGTAATCAATGATGTAAGATTGCAAGAGTCCGTCAAATCACCATAATGTAAAAAGAATCTATCTTTTAAACTTGCATCATCATAAAGATGATCAATTCTATCCGTACAAATTGTGCTATGGCGACGAATAATGCCATGCACTTCATAACCTTTTTCTAATAACAACTCTGCTAAGTAAGAACCATCTTGCCCTGTAATACCTGTGATTAATGCTTTCTTCATTTATTTACTCCTTAGTATGTTTTCTTAATCCATTAATAATATAATGACAAAAATAATAACATGATTTTATTAATGATAAGTTTTGATTTTTTCGATATACCGTCCATGTCCACATCATACTTTTAAATTTATTTCCGCTCAAAGATTCTGCACTTACTCTATAACGAGCTAAATCTTCTTTTAATCCATACGCACAAAATCCTTTTTTTAATATATTAAGCCAGCAAATATAATCCTCATGCCTTTCAGACGGCATATATATTTCATTTATAATAGTTTTATCTATCATAACACTCAAACAACCTATATTATTGCCTTTTAATAGTGTTTGATAATCAATCTTTGGATAAACATCAATAAGCTTGCCACAATTTTTTACTGAATTAGAAAATTGACGATATTGAGTATAGGAAAATGCTATATTTTTAATTTGCATAAAAGTTATTTGCTTTTCTAATTTATCTTCTAACCAAATATCATCACTATCTAAAAAAGAAATATATCTACCACAAGATGAATCTATCCCTTTATTACGCGCTTGAGCAACACCACTATTTTTCTTTAAAGAACTCAATTTTATCCTTTTATCTTGTTGAATATATCTTTCTACAATATCCAAAGATTTGTCATTAGAGCAATCATTAATAATAATCAATTCCCAATCCGTATATGTCTGTCTTATAACAGATTCAATGCTATCAGCAATAAACTTCTCCGCATTATACATCGGCATAATTATTGAAACCATATTATTTCCCATAAAATTTTACTCCATTATTTAAGTAGGAATTTTGCAAATTGCTTAAATGACTTCATGGTTCTTTTTCTTTCTTCTGCCGAAAACATACATTGTCTAAATTTATAAAAAATATATTTAGTTCTTAAATAATATTTTTTTCGTGCATTATCACAAAATTTCACTAAATCTTCACTACTTAACTCAGGTAAATTTAATACACACTCATGTAATCCTTCTTTTGTAAGCCACTGATCAAATTTTAAATCTTTTAAATAACCATTTTCTTTTGCCCACTTATAAGCTTCCGTTCCTGGATAAGGAATTAAAGGAAAAAACTGAGCTGTATCAGGCGATAGTTCTAAAGCTAGTTCCAATGTTTTTTGCATACTTGCTTTAGTTTCGCCTTTATTTCCTACCATAAAACAACCATGTACCAATAAACCTGCTTTACGCGCATTTTGCATAAATAACCTTGATTGTTCTATTTTTATTCCCTTACGAATATTATTTAAAATCTCTTGATCCCCCGACTCAAATCCTGGAATAATTAATCTGCATCCAGCTTTTTTCATCATAACCATAGTTTCGTGCGATAAATTTACTCGTGTATTTGCCCACCAATTAATTTTTTTATTAATTCCACGTTCAATAATCAAGCGACAAATTTCTCTAGTTCGTTCTTGATTCGCAGTAAATGTATCGTCTTCAATACCAATGGATTTTACATCAGGCATTTCTTTTATAATATATTCAAATTCATCAACTACATTTTGTGCACTCCTTAAACGATAACCATGCCCATGAAAAGTTTGCGGATATACACAGAAAAAACATCTTGATGGACAACCTCTTCCGGTCATAATCATAACCATAGGAAATTCACCGGCTGCAAAAAAATAGTTATTTCTATCTAAATGCTTTTTATAAACTGACGATACAAATGGAATTTCATCTAAATTTTGAATGTACTCCCGATTTTCATTATGTATATGTTCATTGTTTTCTTTATATGAAATACCTTTTACTTCTAATAAACTTCGATTATTTTCTAAAGCACTCACTAAATCAACTAAAGTAACATCATATTCATGTCTAGCAATCGCATCTATGTTGTAACTCATATCTAAAACCTCATCTACCAATACAGTCGGATGAGTTCCTACTAAACAAATAAAAATGGAAGAGTCCATATTTTTTATAGCATCGACACATTGAATATCGCTATTAATACTCGGTGTACTAGTATCAACAACTACTAAACCTGGTTTAAATGCCTTAATTTTTTCTAAAGTATCCTCTAAATTGCTCTGAGTTGCACAACTATCAATTAAACAAACTTTATGTCCATTTTTCTCCAATAAACCACAAGCATAAGATAACCATATTGGATAATATAAGGTACCACTTTTTGTAATAGCCGGACTACGAGATGCTCGCGAAAACTTTCCACACTCGGGTTTAAATGGTGGATTTAATAAAACAATTTTCATAATTTTTAATCTCCTAATAAATTTTTATAATTTAAAATCAACGTTTCTTTAGCTATATTAGCAGAATATTTTTCTTCATATAACATTCTAGCTCTTTTTCCCATTGCATTTACAACTTCTTTATTTTCTTTAATAAATTTTAATGTTTCTATCATTTCTTTTTCATTATTATGTTCAATAACAAAACCTATTTTTTCATTTTCTACAATTTCTGCACATAAAGTACCTTTTGATGTTATTATAGGTTTACTGAGCATCATTGCTTCACACAATTTATTAGGAGCTGCATATCTATTATTTTTTAAACTTGGATCATACATAGCTAAAATTGCTCTACAAGAAGCTTCTAATTTTAATGCTGTAGTATAATCAACTTTTCCAAAAAACTTTACTTTATCATTAGTTACACATTCAGCTTTTATTTTATCATCTAATATCCCAAAACCGGCACATACCATATTGCATCCAGCCTTGGATAAACACTGTATTGTTTCTAATATTCTTCTATTTTCTATTAATACCCCTACATACCCTATAGTATAACTATTTTCCATTTTATCCTTATTAAAATAATCATCAGGAGTATTGTATATAACTATAACATTAGATAAACCTATATTCTGTTCTGCAAGTTGAGACATTCTTCGTTCATCGCATATTATGGTTAAATCAGCTTTTTTAGCAATAAACTGTTCTAATTTTCTAACAGGCATATCAAAACATTTCAGATTTCTATTATCACTATAAAAATCGTATATATCATATACTAATTTAGCTCTTTTTAATTTGGCAATAATATAACAGGGAATGGCTGTATCTAAATCACAAGCATGAATAATATCTACTTTATTAAATAACAATTTAATAAAAACATAAATATTAAATAAAATAAGACCTAAAATATTTCTTTTGAAACCCTTACCATATGCTCCGAATCCTGTCATTCGATTAATTTGATAACCATTTTTATTTTCATTTTTCTTTGATTTTTTTTCTCTATCCCATCCAATAGCTAAAATTATAATATTTGAAAAACTTTCATTTAACCATTTTATCGCCTTTTCCAATCTTGGCTCTGGGTCTATATGAAATCCTCTAACAAAAACAATCTTTTTTTTCATTAGCTACCTCTTTATGAAAATATAGTTACATATGGATAACATCCATGTGTTTTTAAAAAAACTATTGTTATTAAACAAAAAATCAAATAATACATACCTAAAAATAATATTAATATTTTTTTATTAATATCAAATTTCCAAATATACGATATAAGTATAAGAAAACTTGGTTCAAAATAATAAACTAATCTATTAATAAAAGGTTTTCCTCCTATCGAGTTATACAAAAAAATATATATGAAATATAAGACGAACACTTTTTGATATTTTTCATAATATTTATTATTTAACATATATATAAATAATAAATTTGGTACCACTAATTTTAAGATATTATAGCTTGACAAAGTTTCCTTAAGACTTTCAATCCCTCCCACTTGAATAAATAATTCATAATTAGGATTAATAGTCGCTATAAATTTAACTATTTCATCAAACTGTAAAAAATATAATAAAATTGATATACCATATAAAATAAATATTAATTTCTTAGTTAAATTCCTGAATATAAAATAAGCTAATAACACAAATAATGCAGAAAAATGGAATGTTGAAGCTACTAAAACTAATATAATAAAATAACGTATTTTATTTACAAAAATAAAATAATAACTTATAAACACTATAGATATAGCAATTGCTTGTCTTATTCCATTTAAATAAAAGAAAAATAAATCTGAACCAACAAAAAAATAACTAGCAAATAACCAAGCTTCATTAAAACAGTTTATTATAATTCCATAAAACAATAACCCAAGGCTTAAAAAGGAAGTAAAAAATATAAATATATTAAAATTCCCATCTGTAATATAACTTGTAAGTTCTATCAACTTTTTAAAACTATATTCTATATACGACGGTAATAAATAAAACATATTATCATATGAGTAATAATCATATCCTATCCCCACTCTTACTGAGGCAATAAAAATTAAAAATACCATAAATATAAATGTTATAAATAATTTGATGTTAAACGGAATTGTAAAATAAAAATTAGCAATAAATAAAATAACCATAAATATAAATGTTATAATTATTGTGTCCATATATCGCTCTCCATTAAAGCTTTATCATCAAATTTATTCCAACCCCTTTTGCTTTGGATATATCCCCATAAATTAAGTTTAATTAAAAAATATTTAATTATTTGCTTTAACCAAATATTATTTTTATCATTATATTGAAAAAAAGTTTTTTGTTTATCATCCGTTATATTATTATTTTCTAAAATCATAGAAAATTCATCAAAACACTTTTTTATTAAATTTGAACTTAATCCATTGACAGAATAATTAGCTATAACCATATCAATTCCATAGAATTCATATTTGTTAAGATAACAATATAAAATAAAATCATAATCGGCTGCCATTCGATAATGCAAATCAAATTTGTTTAGTTTAATTATATTAGTTTTCACAAAAAAAGCTTGATGCGGTATTCCAACAAAAACATTATTTTCCTTAACTAAACTTGATTCTTTTTGTAAATTAACCCGAGAATCTATAAGCATAATTTTTCCATAAACAATATCAAACTCTTTCTTCTTATCTATCTCTTTTACTACTAATTCTATTGTTTTATTTCTATACAACCAATCATCCGCCCCAATAAAATATATCCAATCCCCTGTAGCCCTATCAATCCCCTTATTCATCGCATCATAAATTCCCTCGTCTGGCTCACTTATCCAATAAGCAATTCTATCTTCATATTTTTTTATAATATCAACAGTTCCGTCTGTTGAGCCACCATCTATAATTATATATTCAATATTGTCATAGCTTTGATTAATTACGCTAAGAATTGTCTGTTCAATTGTTTTTACAGCATTATATGAAACAGTTATAATGCTGATTTTAGGATTTATATTCTCATTCATTTTTCATCACAAACTCCAATAAATAATTTAACACCATTATTAATTTTTATTAAAACAGCTAAAAATTTAACAAATATATTATATTCAGTATAGTATTATCTATTAAGTATATTATCATATAGTTTTCTAATTTTTTTTGCATTAATATCAGAAGTAAAGTACCCACTTACCGTACTTTGTCCTTTAACAGACAAAGTATATAATAAATTTCTATCCATAATAAGGCTTATAATTTTATTCTTTAGATCTTCTATATCACCAAGCTTATAGACAAAACCATCCTTACCATCAGTGACTATCTCAGTATTAGCACCTGAATCACTCACTATGACAGCTAACCCTGATAACATATATTCCACAGTTACTCTGCCAAAAGCTTCTTTCTTTGATGGAACAATTGCCACTTGCGAATCAGCATTTAACTTTGTAACATTCTTAACATATCCATGAAATTTAACATATGCTTCTAGCCCTTTTTCACTTATATACTCTTTAAGGATTTTTATATACGCTTCATCTCCACTTCCTACAATATGAAGTTCTATCTGCTTTAAATACTTTTCTTCTAATAATGATACCGCCCGCAAAACTTCCAATTGATTTTTATTTTCGTGTATTAACCCACATAAAATAATTTTTATTTTCTCTGTAAAAAATTTTTTATTATCCAGAATTTGTGTATATTTCTCCTGATCTACCCCATTATATATAACTTCATATGATTTTTGATCTTTTATATATTTTTTATATTTTAATAATAAATCATTTGAAATAAACACTATTTTATCGCTATTATTCTCCATAAATTGGACAGCTTTGCAAAATGGTACATTAAATTCTATGTTGTAATCTTCTTTACCATACTCTCTAACATGCCATATATGTTTTTTTGACAAACATTTAGCAACTTTTGCTCCTATATCAATAACACTAGAATTCGTATGGATTATATCAATATTAGTTTTTTCTAACCATTTACTAATATTTCTTACGGCAAAATAATTTATAATATTAAAAATTGCTCTTTTACATACTCTTTTTGTATAACTGTTAAAATTATTTCTAACCCAACCATAGAACCTACTAGATTTATTTACAATATTGTTTTCATCTAACAATTTATTTAAATCACCATATTTAGGTGTAATAACAATTGCATCAACATTACAATTTTTTAGACTCTTTATCATCTCAAACAAGGAACGATTAGCACCATACATTTCTGTATAATGTGTAAAAAAAGCAACTTTAATTTTCCTTGATGATCGGTAACTACCTTCCATTAACAACCATCCTCCCAACCGATTCATACACCATCCCGCTTTTAGCCACATCTTCTATTTGATAACAATTACGACCATCAATCACAATAGGCGTCTTCATAAGCCGGGTATATCCTTCTATATTATATTTTTTTATTGATTCCCATTCAGTAAAAATAAAACATAAATCAGCTTCTTGTATGGTCTCATCAATGGTCGTATAATAAGTAACATCAGAAAATCCATATTTTTTAAAATTTTCCACTCCAATTGGATCATATGCTTTAACCTTTGCGCCATCATCTAATAAAATTGGTATATTCACTAACGAAGGTGCTTCCCTTAAGTCATCTGTGTCAGGTTTAAATGTAAGTCCCAAAACAGCAACCGTTAAGCCATCAAAGGACTCATAGTATTTTTTTGCTTTTTTGATTAGCTTAAGTTTTTGATTTTCATTAACTTCTATTGCTGCTTTCACAGTCTTTAGCTCATGATCATGAAAATTAGCAAACCAATGCAATGCTTTTGTGTCTTTAGGAAAGCATGATCCACCATAGCCAATGCCGGCTTTAAGAAATTTATTACCAATCCGCGAATCATAGCCCATCCCTTTTGCTACATCTTCAATATTAGCACCAATTTTCTCACACAAATTAGCCATTTCATTAATATAGCTAATTTTAAGCGCTAGAAAATCATTTGATGCATATTTAATCATTTCAGCACTGCGCCTATTCGTCACTAACTTTGGTGTTTCGAAATTTTTATACACTTCAAGCATTACTTCTTTGCTATAATCATCTTCGACGCCAATCACTATACGAGAAGCATGAAGCGTATCATGAACTGCCGTCCCTTGTGCTAAAAATTCAGGATTTGATACAACACTCAAATTCACCATATTTCGCTTGTTTTCATTTAAATATTTTTCAATCTTATCATTTGTGCCAATAGGAACCGTAGATTTTACAACTATAACACAATTCTTCTCTACACTCTCCGCAATTTGCTTTGCAACTTGATAAACATAACTCAAATTTGCCGAACCATCTTTTTTTTCTGGTGTTCCAACACCAATAAAAATTACATCCACATCTTTATATGCGGTTTCATAGTCTGTTGTATAAGACAATCTGGAAGCATTGCGGCTCATCAATCTATCTAGATCTTTTTCATAGATTAAGGCTTTACCTTCATTATTCAGCTTTGAAATTTTTTTCTTATCAACATCGACACATGTTACATAATGTCCTTTTTCAGCCAAGCATACAGCCGTAACAAACCCTACATAACCAGTTCCTGCAATTGCTATCTTCATACTCTTATGCACTCCTATTACAAACTAAGATAACTAAATACTTTCATTTAACTATTTTTAAATATTTTTTTTATAAATTTAAATTCATCCATTACATATAAACAAACCAAATAGACAATCAGGGAAATAGCTATTTTTATAAAAAAAGACTCTATAATTGATCCCGAATTAACTGGATTAATGAGTAATACTCCAATCATAACTAAACCAATAATTATAGGCTTAATCATAACTTTATAAAACTTCCAAATATCTTCTTTTAAAGCTCTTACTATTAAAATATAATATCCCTGAATAAAATTCACCAAAAAAGCAATTAGTAAATAAAAAGCAATTGCTTCTAGAGTTCCAGATATAATTCCTAAAACTATCATTGACACCATTACAAGCGAACACAATATTCCGGCCATAAAGAGCAAATCAGTCCTATTTATGACCTGATAAATTGATCCTGTGCTAGATAAAATCACCTGAATCCATATGGAAGATGATAATATTCTAAAAGTATCAACAATTCCCAACCATTTTTCGCCAAAAAATAGATAAATCAATTCATAAGCATTAAAATAAAAAATAACACTAACTGGAATTCCTAATAAAGCCAATACTTTAACTAACTTTAAATATGTATTATATACAAACTGCCGATCATTTTGATAGGCAACTAAACTTGTTTGTAGTACAGGTGTTAAGACATGTGTTAGATTATTAACTGGCAGAATCATTAATGTGTAGGCCTTTTCGTATAAACCTAAATATTGTGTTCCTAAATATTTACCAATTAGTAAATTGTCCAAATTCCGAGAAAAATAATTGATGAAATTAAAAGCAAACTGGAATATAGAAAAGTTACAAATCTTTTTTAGTGCTCTTATCTTAAAAGATCCTTTCCACCCAATTTTTGAAAAGAAAAAACTACCGAAAAAAATCAACATACTGCTTAAAATTGCTCTTATTAAAATAGCATAATAACTAAATCCTATATATGCTAAATAAATAGTGATAAAACTCAAAAACACATTTATTTCTAAACTTATTTTAGTTAAAACAGAAAATTTTTTTTGCTTTAAAAGTATTGCCCTTGGCACAATCGACAAAGTAGAAAAGAAAACTACTAATGCTAAATAATGTACTATTTCAATATAAATTTTATCATTGTAGAATTTCGCTATATATCCTCCTAACAAATAGAATAATAGCGCAAATATAACACCACTAATAAAAGTAAAGTTAAAAATAGAATTAACATCTTTATCATCTAGATCTTCATATTGAACAATCGCTGGACCAATTCCCATTTCTGTAAGTAGCCCAAAAAAAGTAATAAAAACCATTACAACAGCAATAAGTCCAAATTCATAAGGAGACAATAATCGAGCCAATATTGCAGTCGTAAAAATTTGAATTAATACATTTCCATATTTATCAATAAAGGTAAACAAAACACCTTTTCTTATTATTGAAATCACTTTACTCATCTTATTAAAGCCTTTAATAAGATTCGGTAATTTTTATAAAGTAGTGCTCTTATTAAATTTTTAGGTCTCAAAAATTTTTTTAAAATTTCTTTTTTAAAATATCCAAAATTGAGCAATACAATATAATAAGCAAGTGGTATGTTTTGTAGAGTCAAACTATGTCGAGATATTTCTAGAAATTGTTCTTCTCCAACTTTCTTAATTAATTCTTCAATGGCTGCTTGCCAAGCTATACATTCATTATCAAAGCTTCCTTGTCTTATGGCGGTACTAGCATCTCTTCTAAGAAAAATAATCCTATCCATCATTTCAAATTCAAATCCATCATTAGCAAGAAATAACATTGTAGTTGCATCACAATGTGCACATTTATGACTTTGTTTTAAAAACCCACCTTTTTCAATAAAAATTTTTCTACTATAGCAAGTTCCTGATGGAGTAAGCCCACCATAAAAGAAGGGTAAATATGCCCTTTCTCCTGATAATATTTGATTAAAATGGATACCTGTATTTGATAGATTGACATAAAAATCTCTAAATAAACTGCTTCCCCATAAAACATATTTATCTGGACAATATTTTTCTATAATTTTTTTTTCTAATAATTTTAATGCATTAACATTTAAACAATCATCACTATGACAAAACAAAACATATTTACCAATCGCATTTCGCAAACAAACATTATGATTTTCAAATAATGAGACTGTTTCATGATTTCGTATAACTTTTACATTTTTATATGTATTACTCCAATTTTTAAATAATAAATCGCTACCATCTGTACAACAATTATCTACAATTAAAATTTCATATTCATTCTCATAATCTTGTCCCAAACAACTTTTAAAAGTATTTTCAATAGTTTTTATATTATTAAATGTTGGAATAGCTATAGTAAATAGCATCTAAGCACCTCTAATTCATATTATCAACTGCATTCTTACCACTCAAAAGACTTTGATCACTCCATAAGTAATCCCATTCGCCAAAGCGACCTGCTACATTTATATTTATTGATTTTAAATACTCTTTTATGATATTTCTTTTTACTACCATATTATTCATATATACAACATTTCCATATGATATCATTCTACAATCAATCATACTTATATCCTCTTTAGTAGCTATATTCATTTTTTCTAAACTCTTAACAACATGTTCAATAAGATTATCTTTTTGCATCGCTAATGGTCTATATTTTGAATAATATATTTCAAATTGTAACGAAGATTTACAATTTTCAGAAACGTTATCTATAGATTTTAAGCTTGGCGAATAAACCCTACTAGTTTGTATATTCTCATCGTATATATAAAACCATAAATATTTCGCAATGTCAGGGCTATGAAAACCTATAGATACCAATGCAATTGACGTTGCAACTAGTTCTTCGGCAATCAGTTTAATATTAATAGGAACATTATCTAACATTTTTATTAAATTTGGTAATGGGATTGTACTAATCAAATTATCATAATAATACTTGCTACTATCTTGAAATTCAACATATTTTTTATCAGCATTTATTCTGATAGCTTTTTTACATAAGCTAATATGGCATTTATCTAGCATAGGATTAAGAAATGAACTATAACCTCCATGCTTTGGATATCTCATTTCTTTTGCATAATAAGTGTTTGGAGTTTCATCACTCATTGCACCTTGTAAAACTTCATCTAATGAAGGTCTATACATCCTATTGCCCAACCATTCTGTTGAAAGTTTATCTGCATCCACAGTCCAATATTTCTTAGTATATTTTATCGGATAATTCATTGCAAAGTAATCACCATATTGCGAAATTAACCAATCTTCATAATTACCAATCTTCATATTAGTATTGCGTTTTACAAACCCTTTAATTATTTCAATCTTCTCTTTTATTGGTAAATGATAAAGATTATTTTGCAAAGGATGTTTGAGCCAATAACCATTTGAATAGTTGTATGAATCAGGAATATGTTTGTAATAATCTGTTTGGTCAAAAATAGACCTCACATATTTATCATTGGTAAATGATAAATGCACAGCATTATCAAATCTAAATCCATCAATTGTAAAGTTACTGCAAAGACCACCAACATAACTATTAGCCTCAAATATTTTACAATCTATGTTTTTTAACTTAGCATGATATCCAGCAGAAATACCTGCTATGCCCGCACCTAAAACTATATATTTCTTCATTTCTATAATTCCTTAATTATCTTATTCAAAGCTTTTTCCAAGCTAACTCTATTTATCCAACCTAAATCAAGTAACTCTTTATTATTTGCTATAGATTCCATAATCTCATTCTCACGATATGACAATGCACCAAAATTAAGTTTAGTTGTAGATTTTGTCATACTATGAATTAATTCTACCAATTCTTTTATTGATATTGCCCTACCAGTTCCAACTTCGTATTCATGATATGAATTATTTAAAATTAATTTATTTTTCAATAAAAGCATATATGCACTAACAACATCTTCTATATATATAAAATCCCTTTTTTGTTCACCTTTGGTTAAATTTAATTTTTCTATATTATTTATGCAACTTCTCAGGACATACGTAACAAATTTAGAGTCATCATCATCCGGTCCATAAATATGCTCTAACTTCATATTTACAAAGTTAATCTTATTCTCATCTGCTAAACTCTTCCCAATATCTAAAAAATATTTTTTAGATAGCGAGTAATTATTTAAATATTTATACAAAGATGTATCAGTATTAAAAAATGTATCAGTATTAAAAAATGTATCAGTATTAAATGCAATTGCTTGTTCTATCAATTGCAATGGAAAATAAAAATTAGAACCATAAATTTGTGTTAAACTTTCATTCTTTCTTCCATAACATGTAGAGGTATGAATGATTGCATCTATATGGTTTGCTTCTTTAAAAGGAATATCAATATCACATCTATCAATATCATAATAAACAACCTGTTTTAACACATCATTAATCCGCCAAGTATTAGAAAAAGAACGTTTTAAAATAATCACTTCATATTTTTCTTTCAATAAAGCCTTAACTATATGACTTCCTAAAAAGCCAGTACCACCGGTAACTAAAACCTTCATCCTCGAACAAACCTTTTTATCATATTTATCATATACTGCACCATTTTTTCGTTCATACCGGGATATACCCCTATCCAAAATGTCCTATTCATAATGATATCCGTATTAGTAAGTTCACCAACTACACGATAGCCAGTATTTGATTCTCTCATTTCATCAAAACATGGATGCTTAATTAAATTACCTGCAAAGAGCATTCTAGTTTGGATTTTATTTTTTTCCAAATATGTAACTAAGTCGTCTCTAGTAAATACAGCATCTTCTTTTACAGTAATCAAAAAGCCAAACCAACTTGGTTTTGAATCTTTAGTTGGTTCTGGTAAAATTAATACATCAGATAAGTCTGATAAACCATCATATAGTGCCTGCCAGTTTTTTCGTCTTGCTTCTATGAAATTCGGCATTTTTTCTAATTGTGCACAACCAATTGATGCCTGCATATCAGTTACTTTTAAATTATAACCTAAATGTGAGTAAACATATTTATGATCATACCCTACTGGTAACTGACCAAATTGCTGTGTAAATCTATGTTTACAAGTATCATCATGACCAGATGGGCACCAACAATCGCGACCCCAATCACGAAATGATTCAATAATCCGTTTTAATTTAAGATCATTTGTATATACAGCTCCGCCTTCACCCATAGTCATATGATGTGGTGGATAAAAGCTAGACGTACCAATATGTCCAATAGTTCCCGAATATCTCCATTCATCATTATAATAATACTCCGTTCCTAATGCATCACAATTATCTTCAACAAGCCATAATCCGTGTTTATCACAAAAATTTCTTACAGCTTGTAAATCAAATGGATTGCCTAGTGTATGGGCAATCATTACAGCTTTTGTCTTTGTAGATAACGCATTCTCAAGTTGAGTTACGTCGATATTATATGAAGGGATAGTTACATCAACAAAGACTGGTACTGCACCATATTGAATAATCGGGGCAACTGTAGTCGGAAAACCTGCTGCTACTGTAATTACTTCATCACCTTTTTTTATACGCATATCACCTAATTTGTGCGAAGTAAGTGCCATAAAAGCAAGTAAATTTGCAGATGAACCAGAATTAGTTAACGAACAGAACTTGACACCTAAGAACTCAGCAAACTCTTTTTCAAATTTTTCTGCGTATTTTCCTGTAGTTAACCAAAAATCTAACGATGAATCAATTAAGTTAATAATTTCTTTTTCGTTAAATATTCTACCCCCATATGAAATTCTATCTCCCGGTTCAAAATCTTTCTTCTGATTATGTTTCATCTCATAATATTTAACAGCTAAATTAATAACTTGCTGCTTTAATTCTTGTTCAGTCATAACTTTGTAGTTTCTCTCCTATTCATATATTCATCTATCTGCTTTAACGATGTTAATCGCACATCTTTCTTACTTAAATAATCTTTATTCCATTCAATGATCTTATCTATTGCTTGATCCAAGCTCCATTTAGGATACCAACCTAATCTTGCTTTTGCTTTTGAACAATCCAACTTCAAATAATTCGCCTCATGAGGATGAATTCCTTTATCAATTTCGTATATAGCCTTATCATCCCAACGACTACATAATTCCTTGACAATCCACCCAACTTCCTTGGCATCACTATCATCAGGGCCAAAATTCCATCCTTCTGCAAATGTAGCACCTTCAATATATAATCGTTCTGCTAGTATAAGATATCCGCTTAATGGCTCTAATACATGTTGCCACGGCCTTATTGCATGTGGATTACGAATTATGATATTTTTTTTCGTAATCAAAGCATTCATACAATCTGGAATAAGCCTATCATTAGCCCAATCCCCACCACCTATAACATTACCAGCTCTAGCACTTGCGATAGCGGTCTTATGTTTATCGTATTCAGTGTTATTAAAAAATGAATTTCTATAAGCTGCTGTAACTAGCTCAGAGCAACCTTTGCTGTTAGAATATGGATCATACCCACCCATTGCTTCATTTTCTCTATAACCCCAACACCATTCTTTATTTTCATAACATTTATCAGTAGTTACATTTACAACTGCTCTTACACTACCATTAAGGCGAATAGCTTCTAATAAATTTACAGTACCCATTACATTTATCTCATATGTTGCAACTGGCATTTTATACGAATCACGTACCAACGGCTGAGCTGCCATATGAAATACAATATCAGGTTTTGCTTTAGTAATCGCTTTTTGCAATGAATCTAAATCTCGAACATCAGCAATAATTGATTCCACAACTTCATTGATATGTGATAATTTAAACAAACTAGGTTTAGTCGGTGGTTTTAATGCATATCCAGTTACTTTTGCACCCATTTTAGTCAGCCATAGAGATAGCCAAGACCCTTTGAATCCAGTGTGACCAGTAATAAAAACATTTTTATTTCGCCAAAATTGTTCATTTACCATTACATTATCACCATATCTTCCAGGGAGCTTTTTTGTCAGCCCATAGCGATTCTAAATAATTCTTATCACGAAGCGTATCCATAGGTTGCCAAAAGCCACTATGTTTATAAGCCATAAGCTGATTTTTCTTTGCTAAATTTTCTAATGGTTCACGTTCAAAAAAAGTAGCATCACCATCTATATAATCAAATATTTCAGGCTCTAAAACAAAGAAACCTCCATTTATCCAACCAACTTCCCCTTTGGGTTTTTCCTTAAATCCAAGAACTTCATTTTTATCATTTAATCCCAAAGCACCAAATCTACCTTCTGGTTGAACCGATGTAACAGTAGCAATTTTCTCATTGTCTTTATGATATTTAAGCAGTTCAGCAATATTAACATCACTAACTCCATCTCCATATGTAAGCATAAATGTATCATTATCAATATAATCTTTAATTCTTTTTACACGACCACCTGTCATAGTAGTTAATCCAGTATCAACTAAAGTAACTTTCCATGGCTCTGCATGTTGGGTATGAATAATTTGCTGATTATTATTCCGAAAATCAAAAGTAACATCAGACTCATGTAAAAAATAATGAGCAAAATATTCTTTAATATAGTAACCTTTATATCCTAAGCATATAACAAAATCATTTATTCCATAATAAGAATATATTTTCATTATATGCCACAATATTGGTTTCCCACCAATTTCTATCATAGGCTTTGGTTTCAAATGGGATTCTTCACTTATTCGTGTTCCAAATCCGCCTGCCAATATTACTGCTTTCACTATAAAACACCTCTATTTTTAGGTTTCTTAAAAATCACTGTAAACATTACTAACCTCAAATTTGCTTAAATCAACCTTTTTCTTATTTTCTCCCACACCTTCAGTAGCACTTTTCATTGCAAGCACCCTTACAGTCTGGATAATAATCGTTAAATCATTAATAATATTGCATTTTTGTATATACATCAAATCATAGACAAGTTTGTCGTAGGCCGTAGTATTGTACTTTCCGTACACTTGAGCAAGTCCCGTAATACCAGGTTTGACATTGTGTCTATAGATATATTCGGGGATCTCTTGCTTAAATTGAGCAACAAAAAACGGTCTTTCTGGTCTTGGTCCAACAACACTCATGTCACCAACTATAACGTTCCAAATCTGTGGCAATTCATCAAGGCGTGTAGCGCGCATAAACTTACCAAGCTTCGTGATACGTGGATCGTTGTCAGTCGCCAACATTGGTCCAGAGTACTTTTCAGCATCGACTTTCATCGTTCGGAATTTATATACTTTAAACTCTTTCTCATACTGTCCTGTACGCACTTGACTATAAAGAATCGGTCCAGGATCAAATATTTTAATCGCTAGTGCCGTTAGGATCAATAGCGGGCTTACGATTATTCCCGCTGTCCATGATATGATAATATCTAAAGCTCGCTTGAGCACCCGTTGCTCCAAGGACAAAACTAACGGCCGCGGACTAAAGACTGGAACATCATCAATTTTCTCTAAATCTGAATTACTACAAAAAACTTCATATATGTCTGGTATAAGTAAGACTTGTTTATTATTCATATTACAAGAATGCACTATTCGGGCCTTCTCTTGCAGACCCAAATCCGAACAAATAACTACAGCATCAATCTCTTTAATAACATTTTTCCAATCATGTTTTTCCAAATTAGTAGAAATATACTTTACCCGTAAATTCATTTCTGGTCTAATTTTCAAACGGCTATATACTTTTGTACACTCTTCTATACTTCCAACAATAAGGGTATTTAATATATTATTAAATACCCTGCGTGCTAAACGCCAGTATACATATTTCCACATAGAAAGTGTTATAAACTGAAGAAATACTGTCACTATTAAAACTCCACGAGAATAACTAAATTCACGCACAAAAAATGTAATCGCCATCATTATAATCATTAAGTTAAACATCGCTACTGCCAAACTAAGTAAAATCTCTGCATAGCGTTTACGTTCTAACGTAAACAATCCATTAATATTGAACAATATCCCCATCAGTACAACCATAATTGGAATCATTCCCGAATATAAATCATGATTCCAATCCATAATTTCGCGATTTAAACATAAATTCATTGCGATGATTGCTGAAAATATCACTAATGCAATATCTACCAATAATAAAACTAATTTACGTGATTTAGGAAACTTTTTTCGCACTACTGCATCATCTCCGTATTAAAAATCATTCAATTAAATATTTTTCCTATTGTACATCATCAATATATATCCAAACGCAATCATTACACCAATAACTCCACCTATAACCGTAATTAACAATTTACAGGGTCCAGCAGGCTTTTTCGGTAGATCGGCGGCATCAATAATCTGAATATCCATACTTTCCATTGCCTGTTGTATTTTAGCATCCTCTTGATTTTTCACTAAGACATTGTATACACTTCGTGCAATTTCAACTTCACGTTGAAGTTTTATGTATTCCATTTGCTCTGCAGATAATTTGCTGATTTCAGCCTCACCTTTATTTTGTAAATTCAAAATGGCCGATAAAGTTGCTTGATTTACCGCAATTTCAGTTTCAGTTTTCACCTTATCTGCTAAAAGACCGGCATGAATCGGATTTAATGTATTGGTTCCTGATGCTATTGAATTTGAAATTTCATTACCAAGTTTTAATTGCATCTCATCAATTTCTTTTTTTAATGTAATTACATCAGGATGCTTTTCCGTATAACGTTGCTCTAATTCCAATAATTGAATTTCTTTTGTTATAATACTATCTTTTATTTTTTGAATGCTTTCATTATCGGTTATATTGTATTCTCTTAAAGAAGCATTTTGTTTTTCGAGTTGTTGATTCACTTCTTGCAGATGTGCACTTGCACTATCATTATTTACCTTTAACTCACCAATTCTTTTATCCACAGCAGCTAATCCTTCTAAAATCGCTTGTCCTTGCTCCGTAGGTGCAAAGATTTTATGTGTTTGTCGGTACTCCTCAAAATTCTTTTCCGCTACTTCCATCTCATTTTTCGTCAAACTTAGTCTTTCATTAAGAAATTTAAGCATAAAAGATTGCTGATTTTGATTTAAATTTGTCATTAGCCCTAAGAAACCATTAACGACCTCCGTTGTAATCATCTGCGCTTCCTCCGGACTCTTACCAGTAGAGGTAATCTCAATTAAGTCCGTTCCTTTTGTATTTTTTAAATCTAGATATTTCTTAGCAAAGTCTTTTACTGTCATTTTTTCTTTATCTTCTGGATCAATATCTATTTTTTCAATAATGGGGTCAATAACACTGCGACTTTTCATCATTTCAATATATGCCATCGTCGGTGAAGATACACTTCCCCCTATCCTCATCATCGCCATAGCATTTGCTGCTAAAGAAAGATCTTGATTGCTATTCATCTTTGCTTGTACTAGAGCTGTTGATTCATAAGTTTTGGGCAAAATAAAAAATGCAGTAATCATCGCGAAAATCGTGCATGATGCAATAATCACAAATAATCGTTTTTTATGTAATTTAATAATCTTTAGTAACTCTTGTAAATCAATTGATTCTTCTTTCTCCATTGGCTATCTCCCTATCGATGAATTTAATCTTTTGTTAGATTTCTATAAAGCCCATACATTGATACATATGGCATAATATCTTCACTGAAAATAATTTTATTAGAATCAGGTACGTAAATCATATCACCATCAAGTAATCTAATATTTTGCGTAATATCATGATCTTTAATATATGCTTTTAAATCAATTTCTTTTACATACATATGATCATCAATCGTTCTAATCAGTTGAATATGTTTTGGTCTTCCTCGTTTTCCTATACCGCCTGCGTTAGATATTGCAGAAAAAACATCCATTGAATCAATACTAAGCTCTTTTACGCCTGGAAAATTCACTTCTCCCATAACATATACTTTTCTAGGCCCATAAGATTTTACGATTACTGACATATCAGGTATTTTAATATATTGCCCAAGGCGTTCTTTAAGTAAGTCCGTAGCTTCGGGTACAGTAAGACCTGCAAGTTTTACAATACCTGCATAGGGAAGTTGTACATACCCATCCGGCCCAATCATAATATCATTTACACCAATCCCATTTGGAAAACCAACAACTAAAACATTAATCACATCATATTTGCTTAATCTATATTCAGTAAGCAACCTTGATGAGTCTAGTTTAGCAACCTCAAATGCGTAATCCGATTCAGAAAACACATTCTCCTCCAAATCACCATTTGCAAATGCTGAAATAGACATACTTGTAACGAAAAAAATTGCACACAATCCTATTTTCAAATATCGTTTAAAAATAACAAACAATCCTTTCTTCATAATAATTTGATATAATTCTATGTATTTCATAAATAATTCTCATATTTTATTATTTTACCATATTTTTTGTCAAGAAAAAAGACCTTATTAAAAACCCCTTCCATTTTTGGAAATTTAAGATATAAATAAAAAGACTAATTCAAACCATTAGAGTCTGAATTAGTCTTTTTATATCTTAAATATTTATCTCATAAATGTTTGCGATGCAATATTCGTAATCAATGCAACTTTTTCTGGGCAAATCCCAATTAAAATTGTTGCAATTGAGCTAATTAATACTACCGCTCGAATTGCACCAGAAATTACGATTTTGGTTTCATCTTCATCATATTCCATATACATTGCTTTTGCTACCATCAAATAATAATATACAGAAATCATCGACATGATAAAGCCGACAAATGCCAACCATAAATAGCCTTGTTCAACAACAGCAGTAAATAAATACAATTTACCAACAAAACCAGCCGTTGGTGGAATTCCAGCCATAGAGAGTAGCGAAATCGTCATCACAGCTGCTAAAATTGGAGCTGTCCTCGATAACCCCTTAATATCTTTCGTATCTGTGCCACCTTTATATTTATCAATCACAGCAAGCACAGCAAAAGCGCCTACATTCGCAAATACATATAAAAGCGCATAAAACATTACCGCTTTCATTCCTGCCACATCAGCGGCTACGATACCGACCATCATATAGCCTGCTTGTGCAATCGAAGAATATGCTAACATTCTTTTTAAATTTTCTTGGCGAATTGCCATAATATTACCAAATATCATACAAATTGCTGCAAAAATAGAGAGTATCGGTAACCAATAGTCAGCAGTAATCGGAAATGCCGTATATAAAATACGCATAAATACTGCTAAGCCTGCGGCTTTAGATCCCATTGCTAAAAGCGCTGTTATAGGAGTTGGTGCTCCTTGATAAATATCAGGCGCCCACATATGAAATGGAATGACTGATAATTTAAAGAAGAATCCAATCATCACCATTGTAATCCCTGCAAGTCCTGCCGCATAAAACAAATGATAGTTCATACAAATACCTGCAAAAGTAATCTGACTTGTCACACCATACACCAAACTGATTCCATATAACATCACTGCTGTAGATGCAGAACCTATCAATAAATATTTTACTCCAGCTTCACTTGATAAACGATTTCCTAGCTTATAGCCAACTAAAATATAAAATGAAATCGTCATTAATTCTAACCCAACAAACATTGTTAAAAAATCATTTGCTGATGCCATTACCATCATACCTAATAAAGCAAACAGTAAAATAACATAATATTCACCACGATATTTTGGCAATGTCTCTACATAATCTAAGGAAAATAAAATGGTAAATCCTACAGATAAAATAAAGAGTTGTTTAAAGAATATCGCAAAGTTATCTAAGATAAATAAATTTTGATAAAAATATTCACTATGTCCTAAATGATATTGAGTGAACGTATGAAGAAATAAACCAAGCAGACCAAAAATCGCAATATAACCAATACTGCGTCGTGTCTCTTTTGCCGGCAGAATTAAATCAACTGCCATTAAAACTAATGCTAATACTAAAACTAGCAGCTCTGTGCTGATTATCGAAAAATTCATTTGCACATCCCTCCCAGTAAAGTCGGTGCATCACTTAATTGAGCAAATAAAGGCATTAGCGGTTCTACACCACTATTAATCACACCCATTAAAAGTTGAGGGAATATACCAAAACCAATTAAGACGATACCCAAAAGAATAAGCGGCATTAATTCCACGCCTTTAGCATCACGATATTTATCAAAACGTACTGAACGTGGACCAAACAATACTTTAGCTAATACCCGTAAGGTATATAAAGCGGTAAAGATAATGCCTGAAATTGCTAAAACCGCACAAACTGGATATTCACCAAAGGAACCAATAAAAATTGTAAATTCTGGCACGAATCCAATTAATCCAGGTAATCCAAGTGATGCCATCCCTGCAAGCATAAAACCTACTGCTATGCGTGGCATCTGATGAGCTAAACCACAAAGCTCATCTACACTGCGTAAATGCGTTTTCTCATAAACATAACCAATCATCGCAAAGAACAATGCACTCATCACACCATGTGCAACCATATTGGCAATCGCACCATTCACACTAATTACATTGAGTGCTGCAAAACCTAATAATACATATCCCATATGTGATACCGAAGAATATCCAATCACATATTTTAAATCTTTTTGCGCTAAAGCAATATATGCTGCATAAACAACATTAATCATTGCCAAAGCCGCAATGAGCGGTGCCCAAAATTTTGCGCCTAAAGGCAATACAAGAAGACCTAAACGAATCAAACCATATCCACCAATTTTTTTCAAAACACCAGCATGAATCATCGATACTGCTGTCGGTGCACCTGCATATCCGTCCGGTGACCAACTATGAAAAGGAAACATTGATAAAAGGGATCCAAAACCAATAAGCAGTAACAAGAAAGCAAAGATTTGAAATTCTTCGCTAAAATGCCCCATCTGCTGTGCAGCTACAAGCGCCTCCATACTAAAGGTTCTAAGTGGTCCCGGATAGGCTTGTAAATAAAGCGCAACGATACCAACGAGCATGAATGCTGACCCCATTAATAAATAAATCGTTAATTTCATACCAGCATATTCTTTGGCAACTCGTTTTGTCGATCCCCAAATAAGTACCATAATATAAATTGGAATAACCACTAACTCATAGCACAGTAAGAAAATAAATAAATCACGTGCAATAAATGTGCCTGTTACACCAGCAATCAAAACTAATAATAGAATAAAGAACTCTTTCGAACGATTATCTATATTCCAGGAGCTAAATACTGCTGCCAAGCCAATTAAATTCGTTAATAATAACATAGGAAGCGATATTCCATCCACACCAACGGCATAAGCCACACCTAAGTCTGTAATCCACGGAATTTCTTCCACAAACTGCATTCCACCTAAAGAAATATCATAATTTACATAAGCAAAAACTGTCATTCCTAAAGCTGCAATCATCGATCCAGCAGCAATTAATTTTGCAACTTGTTTTGATTCTTTAGAGACAAAACAAAGCATCAATGCGCCGACAATCGGTGCTAGTAAAATCGCCGTCATTAAAGGAAATTCACCCATTAAAAAGCACCTCCTGCCCGCATAAGTGCTAGCATCTTATACGCATAAAACAGACTAAATGCCAATAAGGCGATTACACCGCAGAAAAAGACTGCTGCATATTGTTGTACTTGACCAGTTTGTCCTCTGCTTAATAAGTTGCTAAACATTCCAGTAAATCTTGCCAATGCATTCACAATGCCATCGACAATATAAATATCAATTAAATATAAGATCTTACCTATACCATCAACAAAGTATTTTGTAAAGATTGCATAAAACTCATCAATATAATATTTATGGAAGCTCCAGTCATAAAGACAACCGAACTTTTCGCTGATTGCATCCGCCGACCAACGTTTTGCAACATAAATATTCCAAGCTAAATACATTGCAAATAACGATAATATAATTGAGGTTCCCGCAATCGTATAATCAATTCCGCCATGATGCGGAGATCCAAACCGTACCCAATCACCAAAGCCAAAAAGGTGTCCAAACAAACCACTCACTACTGCAAGCGCCGCTAAAACAATCAATGGTAACTTCATGCTAAATGGTGCTTCATGTGGTGTATGTTCATTTCGTGCTTCGCCGAAGAAAGTCACGAATAATAATCTAAACATATAGAAGGCTGTCATAAAAGCCGTAAGCGTTGCCAGTAAATATAGTGGCGTACTAACCGCCGCCGCTGCCGCTAAAATTTCATCTTTAGAAAAGAAACCGGCAAATGGAGGAAGTCCAGAAATTGCAAGGACACCAATTGTCATTGTAGCAAAGGTAACCGGCAATTTTTTCCTCAATCCACCCATTTTAAAGATATCCGCCTCATCATGTAGAGCATGCATAACTGCACCTGCACCTAAGAATAATAGTGCTTTAAAAAATGCATGTGTCATCAGATGAAACATGGATGCAGTAAGCGATCCTACGCCTAAAGCAAGCATCATATAGCCAAGCTGACTTACTGTAGAATATGCCAAAATACGCTTAATTTCACGTTGCGTAAATGCAATGCTAGCAGCAAAAAATGCAGTAAATGCTCCAAGCCATGCAATCACATCCATCACAAAAGGTAACTGACTAAATAAGAAATAAGCTCTAGCAATCAAATATACCCCAGCTACGACCATTGTAGCCGCATGAATCAATGCTGATACTGGCGTTGGTCCTTCCATAGCATCAGGAAGCCATACATGCAAAGGAAACTGACCAGATTTACCGATTGGTCCAACAAAAAGAAGTAACGCAACTACTGTCAAAAATGCTGTGCCATAGACTGCAATATAGCCTGGCAACATCTCACGAAGCGATACAAAATCTAGCGTACCAAACGTAATTTGTAATAATAAAATACCGAGCAGCAAACCAAAATCTCCAACACGCGTTGTAATAAAAGCCTTTTTCGCCGCTTCTCTTGCCGAGATTTTGTGAAAATAATAACCGATTAATAAATAAGAGCATAAACCTACCAGTTCCCAAAAAACAAATAGTTGAACAAAGTTTACAGCGATAACTAAACCAAGCATCGAAGCCGCAAACAATGATAAATATGCAAAGAACCGTCCAAAGCCATTGTCTCCATGCATATATCCTACAGAATAAATCTGTACTAATAAAGAAACTAACGTAACAACAAATAACATCATCGCCGTCAATGGATCAATTAATACACCCATATCAATATGTAATCCAGGAATGCTCATCCAAGAAATTCTTTGTACAAATGGCGTTTCAACGGTGATATTTAAATTTAAAACCGCTTGTGCAATTCCAAGTGCCAAAGCAAAACTTGCTGTACTCATCGTAATCGCAACTGCTGCAGATAACCGCCAGCACTTTCTTACTCCAAGTCCAACAAACAAAAAAGCAATTGCAGGGAGTAGTGGAATCAACCAAGCGTGATGAAGTGCAAATTCACTAAACATAAAACTCCTCCTTCCTACCCTTTCATGCCATCTAATTCGTCTGCATTTACAGTAAATTTATCGCGATAAATTCTAAACGCCAAGGCAAAACCTATTGCAACTTCAGCAGCCGCAACGGTAATTGAAAATATCGTCATTACTTGTCCTGTAAGATCACTTACTGGAACAAAATGATTAAAAGCAATAAAATTAATATTCACTGCATTGAGCATTAACTCAATACACATCAAAATAGCAATAATATTTCTCTTTACAAATAAACCGTATAAACCTATACAAAACAAGAGCGCGGCTAAAACTAAAAAATGTGTTAGACCAATCGTCATACTTCATCCGCCCCTTTTGCTAAAATAATTGCCCCAACCATTGCTACTAATAACAATGCAGCTGCAACTTCAAATGCGACAATATATTGATTAAGTAATAAATCAGCAATCCCGCCTACCGTATCAGTAAACAAATTCGCATCTAATTGCCAAGGTGTGGCAACAAAAATGCTAATCATTACAATGGCAAATAAACCGACTAAAAATAGCGATGTCATTTTATGTCCGTGATCCGGATTTGAATCATCCATACTTTCACGCCTTGTTAACATTACCCCAAGCGTAATCAAAATCGCAACTGCTCCTGCATAGACAAGAATTTGAACTGCCGCTAGAAAATCTGCATGTAATAAGATATAAACACCTGCTACACCAATAAAAGATACAGTAAGAAGCAATGCACTATGCACTAAGTTTTTCTTTGCGACAACACCAATTGCTGCAAACAAAGTAACTGCTGCAAGCAGATAAAAAGCAACTGAATACACTAACTCATTCATTTTCTTTCACCTCTTGCTGTTTTATTTTTATACAATCATACTCTGTATCTTTTTTGAAATAAACCGCATTTTCATAGTTTTTATCCCATGTTAAACACTTTACCGGACATGCTTCTAAGCATAAATTGCAATACATACATCTTCCTGAATGATGTATATACTTCTCAAGATGCCTTTTTTTATTTTCATCTACACTAACATCAATGGAAATTGCTTCGTTTGGGCAAGAAATCGAACACATTTTACATCCGATACATTTATCCTGATCAACAATTAATTGCCCACCGCGAAAACGCTCTGACATCGGCAATTTTTCTTCTGGATATTGCACGGTTTCCTTTTTCCCAAAACAATGTTTCCATGTGATGCCCATTCCAGTTAGTAAACCTTTGCCCCACATGTCATTTCACTCCTAACATAACCATCTATACACGTATACACCAATACCCGTTAATAATACATTAACTAATGCTACAGGCAATAGTACTTTCCAACCAAAAGATAGCATCTGATCTACCCTAAAGCGTGGGAATGTCCATCTAAACCACATAAAGATAAAAATCATTGCAAACACTTTAATCCAGAACCATAACATTCCCGGCAAATACGGACCATGCCAACCACCTAAAAATAAAGTCGTTGTCAAAATAGATGCCGCCAATAAATTTGCATATTCGGCTAGAAAAAATAAAGCCCAGCGCATACCACTATACTCAGTAAATGGGCCACCAATAATTTCTGATTCCCCTTCTACTAAGTCAAACGGAGTACGATTCGTTTCCGCAGTCGCACAAATAACAAAAATTAAAAAAGCTAGAGGTTGTAATGCAATAAACCAAACTTCAGATTGCATTTCTACAATTGTACTCATTTTCATTGAACCGGTAATCATCACAATACCAAGCAATGCAAACACCAGTGGAATTTCATAGCTAAGCATCTGCGCTACCGTACGCATTGCACCAATAAGCGAGTATTTATTATTCGATGCAAAACCACCCATTAAAAAAGGCAATACCGATTGAGCAGAAATTGCAATTACAAAGAAAATCCCAATATTCAAATCTGCAAAAATCGCGCCATCATCAAAAGGAAACACAGAATATACAAGTGCCGCTGGCACAAATAACAACATTGGTGAAAGCGCCCAGACAATTTTATCTACCCGTTCGGGAATAATATCCTCTTTTCCTAACAGCTTCAACATATCAGCTACCGATTGTAAAGTTCCTCGTGGGCCAACACGATTCGGCCCTAGCCGAACCTGCATAAACCCGCATATTTTTCGCTCCATATAAACAAGAACAATTGCGGATGTTAAAACAACACCAAATATTCCACCAATTTTTACAAAAAGCATAATTATACTAACGATATCCATATTGCCGATGAACGCCATAAGTAAATTTTCTATCCAATCGGCAACAGACATCAATATCCCGCTATGCATACTCTCACCTGCCTAAACAAAAGTTTACTAACAATCCACTTCACCCATCAGTGGATCTATCGTTGACAATACCGCTACTACATCACCGATTAACATTCCCTTACACATCGTATCTAGCGCCTGCAAGTTAATAAACGACGGTCTTCTAATATGTACGCGATATGGCTTTAATGTTCCGTTGCTTACAATATAAAATCCTAATTCGCCACGAGGATTTTCCACACTATGATAAATTTCTCCAACCGGCGGTTTTAACGCCCGTGGCACTTTCGCCATAATCTCGCCTTCTGGCAATTGATCTAAAGCCTGACGGATAATCTTCGCGCTTTCCTCAATCTCTTTAAATCGAACGATATATCGATCCCAGTTATCGCCGTTTTTCCCTATCGGTATATCAAAATCAAAACGGTTATAAATACCATAGCCACCATCGGCTTTTCTCAAATCATATGCGACGCCACTAGCACGAAGCGTAGGACCTGTTACACCAAAATGCATTGCCTCTTCTGCTGTCAAAATAGATGTCCCTTTCAAACGCATTTGAAAAATTTCGTTTCCTGAAAGCAATTCATCATATTCTTTTAACATTTTGGGTACATAATCAAGAAAATCATAAGTATCTTTGATAAACTCTGGCTGTGCATCAGCAGCTACTCCACCGATACGTATATAATGAAAAGTCATTCGTGCGCCACAAATCAAATTAAACAAATCAAGAATTTTCTCTCTATCACGAAATGCATAAATCATTCCCGTGCTTGCACCTAAATCAATTGCTAGAGTACCAATGAAAATTAAATGACTGGCAATACGATTAAGTTCAGCTACAATTACTCTAATATATTCAGCCCGCTGCGGCACCGTAATATTCGCTAATTTTTCAACCGTTTGACAATATGCCAAGTTGTTATTCATTGAAGAAACATAATCCAATCGATCTGTATAAGGAACTGCTTGCACATAATTTCTGCTTTCCAATAATTTTTCAATTCCACGATGTAAATATCCCATATGGGGTGTAACTTTTATTACTCGTTCACCATCAAGCTCCAATTCAACTTGTAAAACCCCATGCGTACTTGGATGCTGAGGTCCCATATTTAAGGTATATTTTTCTGTAATAGGCATTCTCTAGCACCCCGTTTCCCGTTTTAAAGCTTTAAAGTTCTTTTGTAATGGATGTCCTTCAAAATCGTCTGGTAATAAAATTCGTTTTAAATTTGAATGTCCTTCAAAAATAATTCCCATTAAATCATAAATTTCCCGTTCTTGAAAATCTGCACTCTGCCAAATTTTAGTGATGCTTGGTACAACTGGATTTTCCTTTGGCAATCTAACTTTTACCACTACTGTATGACCCACCATCTGAGAATACAAATGATATACCATTTCGTAATACTCCGGATAATCTACAGCCGTTTCATTACTCAGCATATTTAGCCATATTGCCGGTTCCTTTTTTAAATATGTTAATACATCTAATAAATGTTTCGCATCTGTAAGAATCGCTGGAGAGTCTTCTTCACCGATAAACTCTACTGAATCCTTAAATGTATTTTCAATTTTCCCCAATAAAACTTTATTCAGATATTTCCTGCTCATCTTTTCCCATCCTTACTACTTCAGGATTTTGAATTTTTTCTTTTAATTGCATTAGACCATAGATTAAAGCTTCTGGTCTTGGCGGACATCCTGGTACATATACGTCCACCGGTAAAATTTGATCAACGCCTGGGACAACAGAATATGAATCTGCAAATGGGCCTCCAGCATTAGCACAATTTCCCATTGCAATTACATATTTAGGTTCTGGCATTTGCTCATATAATCTTTTTAATGGCGGTGCCATTTTCCAAGTCAACGTCCCTGCAACGATTAATAAATCAGCTTGACGCGGCGAAGGTCTAAATACCTCATAGCCAAAACGAGACACATCAAAACGGGCTGCTGCCGAACACATCATTTCGATAGAGCAACATGCAAGGCCTGAAGTTAGCGGCCATAAAGAATTTCCTCTAGCCCATTTAAACAAACTATCCACACTTGTCACGATTACATTATCCTTTAACGAAGGTGGTACTAAATCAACTATTTCCATGTCAAAGCTCCTTTCTTCCAGGCATACCATAGACCCATAACTAAGATGCCCAAAAAGATAAACATTTCAATTAAAGCGAATAACCCTAGTTCACCAAACTTAACTGCCCATGGATATAAAAATACAGTTTCAATATCAAACACTAAAAATACTAATGCATATAAAAAATAACTCACTCGATATTGAACCCAGCTCTTGCCGATTGTATCGACACCACATTCATAAGGCTTTTGTTTTTCCTCGGTTGGCTGACGAGGTTGTATAAGCCACGATGGTAATAATGCCATCAATGGAAAAAATAATGCAATAACAAGAAAAATTCCAACGCCACTAAATTCAGCCATTTTATCCTCTCCTTAAATTATTTTAAGTATATTATGAAAATTAAAATATAAATAAAGCTATTGCAATAAAGTATTTCACTTTCTGTAATAAAAATACTTAATCCACAAATTTCTAATTTTTTATTTTTATATGCTAAGCAACAAGATAATAAAAGCCCTCATCGAGGGCTTTTCCAGGCTCAAGATAAAAACATAGTAAAAATAATCAGATAATTTCAAATAAATAACAGTAATACCTTAATAAATCCTAACTATTTTACAGACATAAAAAAAAGCTGACTATAAAGCGGTCAACAAAATGACATCATTAAGTGATTCTATAAATAATATCAATTACAGACAATTATACTTATCGTCTAGATAATTGTCAATAAAATATACAAAAAAATACACAATCATTCATTTTTTATCTATAACTGTAAAGACATAATTCTCATTTATAGGTGAATCCATTTTATTGAAGATTCTAACTCCTTTCTTTACTTTTTATAGAAATATAAAAATGCAGCAAAAAGATTGAGAAATCTAATTTACTGCATTTTATTTTTATCCGATGGTTAACGTGCTCTAATACCCCTGCTTCTTTAAGTGGAAGTAAAGACCTTGTAAGCCCCCGGATTACGCGTCTGATTTCAATGTAAGTTAAAACGCCTACTGAAACAGCCTTGTTTATGCTGCTTTATCTGATTTCTTCTCCAATTTTGCTTTGCCCGTTAAAAGCTGATTAAACTCTTTATAAAATTGTTTCGTTGCATCTTCATATAATTTAGCTGATTGTGCTCCACTCACACTAACACGCTCACTATAAATTAACTTTTGAGTAGTAGCTTCATACACTTCAAAAAATATATGTGTATTTCGTTGCCTAACAACAGTTGGTACCATATAGACCTCTGCATATTTCGCTAATGAGCTTAATTGGTCTTGATTGATTTTTCCCGTATAATCTCTTATCCCACTAATTTGCAAATTTACCTTATCAGGTCTAGTCAAAAAAGCGTGATAAAGAACATCATTCGTTAAGGAATCCTTTTCATTTGAATTATTTGCTTCACAAACAATCAATCTTCTAATGCTTGTAAAATCGAAATCTGAATCTGTTAGAATATTCTGCGCCCCTGCGACTTGTCCGTTAGATATGAATGTCCCTACCATAAATAACACTAATGCTAACTTTTTCAAAACACTCAACCCCGTTTCCTATATTTAACTATACATGACAAATTATACAACAAAATATAAAAATTTTAAATAGAAAAATCAATAATATCCAATAATCTTTGTGGCGTATGAATAATATGATTTGCCTTTGAATTTTCTAAAACCGTACAATCACGAAATCCCCAAGTAACTCCAACTGATATTACTCCTGCATTTTTCGCGGTCATTATATCCACTTCAGAGTCACCAACATATAAAGCATTTTCTTTCTTTACTCCGAGCTCTTCTAACGCTGCAAATACACCTGAGGGGTTCGGTTTTTTTGGCACTGTAATGGATTCGCCAATAGCTACCTGTATATATTCACTAAATAACTCTTTCTTTAATTCTTTTACTGCAGCATCAAATTTGTTTGATACGATTGCCATTTTTATCTTTCGTTCATTTAATCCTTGGAGGAGTTCTTTTATTCCTTCATATAAACATGTTTTATTTCGCATATTTTTTGCGTAATAATTACGAAAGACTTCCAAACAAGCCAAAGTCTTTTCCATAGTCGTCTGCTCTGGTACAGCACGTTCTATTAATTTTTGTACACCATTACCAACGAAAGCACGAACTTCTGCAATGGTTCTTATTGGATAACCAAATTGCTTTAGAGCAAAATTTACACTATCAGCTAAGTCTTCCAATGTATTTAATAAAGTTCCGTCCAAATCGAAAATTACTGCTTGATACTTCATCTTTCTCCCTCATTTTTTAATAAAATCAAAATAGTACAAAAAACCCTGCAACCTTGAGGTTTGCAGGGTTTGCAATTTCCATATGAAAATATAAATATTAACGTTTGGAGAATTGGGATGCTTTACGAGCTTTTTTCAAGCCGTATTTACGACGTTCTTTTTCACGTGGGTCACGTGTCAAGAAACCAGCTTTTTTAAGAGCAGGACGTAATTCAGCATCTACTTTTAAAAGAGCACGGGAAATACCATGACGGATAGCGCCAGCTTGTCCGGATGGACCGCCACCTTCTACCTTTGTAATTACATCGTATTTACCAAGAGTATCAGTCAAGTTTAAAGGTTGTTTAATAATCAATTCAAGAGTTTTCAAACCAAAGTATTCTTTAAGTTCACTACCGTTGATAATGATTTTTCCTTCACCTGGAACCAGACGAACTCTAGCAACGGAAGTTTTTCTGCGGCCTGTGCCGTAGTAAGTAACTAATGCCATTAATGATGTTCCTCCTTCCAGTTATTATCTAATATTTAAATTAAGTACTTCCGGCTGTTGAGCAGCATGTGGATGCTCAGAACCAGCGTATACATTTAATTTAGTGTACATTTTTGCACCAAGTCTATTTTTTGGTAACATACCTTTAACAGCCATTTCTACGACTCTCTCAGGTCTTGTTGCTAGCATCTTGCCAGCTGTTGTAAATGTAGTTCCTCCTGGATAACCCGAATGACGGAAATAAGTTTTTTGGATTAATTTTTTACCAGTGAATACTACTTTATCTGCATTGATAACGATGACATGATCACCAGTATCAACATGAGGTGTAAAAGTCGGTTTATGTTTACCGCGAAGCACTTTCGCAACTTCAGCAGCTAATCTACCTACAGTTTGACCTTCAGCGTCTACTACGTACCATTTACGTTCAATGTTTGATACGTTTGCCATAAACGTTGTTTTCATTCGATATTTCCCTCCTTGTAACAAACTTTCATACAATTCATAATCGTTGTGAAGATTTGTCCGTATTCCCGGGGCTAGTGGGAACTTGGTAAAAGCCTCATAGAGTCATTTTAATAAAAATAGCAAGTAAAGTCAAGCTATTTTTACTTTTTTAACAAAGTTTTCAATTCATCCAACTTCTCTAATCTACTCAATCTGCCCAAATCTTATCCACATACTTCTTGTGGATAATTAACAACACGAAATATTATACCAGTCTAGAATCCTCTTGTATAGCCTTTATTAAAAAAATCATTATATTTTTGCATAAAATAAGACTTAATTAAAATAGTTTTTAACTCTTTGGGAAATCTAATCGCTTTTATCCACATTTTCTTGTCAATAGTTCACTTTTTTTAAATAAAGTCCTTGTGCAGGTGCCGTCGCACCTGCTTTCTTTCGATCCTTTGAGTAAAAAATTTCTCTAAATTTTTCAATTGAGGTTTTTTCTAATCCCACATTAACAATTGTTCCAACAATATTACGCACCATATGATAGAGAAAACCATTTCCCCAAAAAGTAAAAATAATTTCATTATTTTGCTTTTCACAATCTGCACGATAAATCGTCCGAACTGGATGCATAGGTGCACTGCCAGCTGCTTGAAAAGCCGAAAAATCATGTTCCCCAACGAGCATTGCCAATGCTTGATTCATTAAATCAATATTGAGGCTCTTTTTAACAAACCAAGTGTAATTACGTAAAAATGGATCTAACAACTCTCCCTGCTGTACTCGATAAATATAAGTTTTATCTTTTGCCGAATGCCTTGCACTAAACTCCATATCCATTTCTCTTGCCTTTTGTACTACAATATCGTCAGGTAATAAGCTATTGATTGCTTTTACCACACGATCAATAGGAATTGTACCTATAGTAAAAAAATTGACAACTTGTCCATAAGCATGTACACCTGTATCTGTTCTTCCCGACGCTGCAAGCTCAATTGTATGACCAAATAGAACAGCTAGCTTCTGTTCTAAAATATTTTGTACTGATATAGCATTTTTCTGCCGCTGAAAGCCATGATATCGTCCTCCATCATAGGCAAGAACTAACATGACATTCCTCGCATTTTCTTTTAATTTCATTGATAAGTCAACCATACTAATACCCACACATATTTAGTAAAATTAATACTCCAAAAAAAATTACCATAATCCCATAAGATATGTAATCAATACATTTCAATTTTAGTTCTTTCATTCGCGTCCTATTTTCTCCACCACGATAACAACGAGCTTCCATTGCTGTTGCCAGATCATCAGCACGGCGAAAAGCACTAATAAATAAAGGGACTAATAATGGAATCATATGTTGCACACGCTTTTTTAAAGAACCTGTGGTAAAGTCTGCACCTCTAGATTCTTGCGCTTTCATTATTCGATCCGTTTCTTCTAACAACGTCGGAATAAATCTAAGTGCAATCGTCATCATCATTGCCAATTCATGAGCAGGCACTCCAAATTTTTTCAATGGATTTAATAAGCTCTCAAGTCCATCCGTTAAGGCCAGAGGAGATGTCGTCAAGGTTAATATAGAAGATAATACAATCAGTAAAATTAATCGAATTGAAATAAGTGCAGCCTGCGCAATACCTTCTTGCGTAATCGACAAAAATCCTATAGTCCATACTGTGATTCCCGGTGTAGAAATTAAATGGATAAGTATCGTGAATACTATAATCCATAAAAGAGGCTTTATTGATTTTAACAACATAATTATCGGTAACCGCGACAAAATAATAATAAATGCTGTAAAAGCAATTAAAAGACTATATGCAGAAAATGAATGCATCATAAAGATTATGCTAATCAAAGCAAGTAACTGAAGAATTTTTGTTCTCGGATCAAGTTTATATAAAAAAGAATTCCCCGGGAAATATTGACCTATGATTATATCACTTAGCATGATTTTTCCCCCTTAAAGCCGATAAAATGGTATCTACAGCTTGATTTATTGTTAATACATCCGTATTAACAGGAAGTCCTCGTTTTTCTAAAGCACGCATAAGCGATATAATTTGCGGTATGTCAAGGCCAGTATTTACTAACGTTTCTGTTTCTTTAAATACATCTGCCGGTTTACCATCGGCTGCTACTTCACCTGATTTCATCACGATAAGTCTAGAGGCCATCTTTGCTACATCATCCATATTATGTGATACTAAAATAACTGCTATCCCAGTCTTTTTATGTAATTCAACAATTTTATTGAAAATTGCATCTCGTCCACATGGGTCTAGCCCTGCTGCTGGTTCATCAAGGACTAAATAATCTGGCTGTAACGCAACAACTCCAGCAATTGCTACGCGCCTCATCTGCCCCCCACTAAGCTGAAATGGAGAACGCTCCTTGTACATATCGTAATCAAGATTAACAAAATTCATAGCACGGCGGACACGCTTATCAATTTCTTTTTTACCCAATCCCAAATTTTTAGGACCAAAAGCGATATCCGCATAAATCGTCTCTTCAAATAATTGATGCTCTGGATACTGAAATACCATGCCAACCTTTTTTCTCGCCAATTTAGATTTTTCATCTTTTTTACCAAGAACTGTTTCATCAATTGTAATGGAACCATTTGTCGGCTTTAATAGCCCATTTAAATGCTGTACAAGTGTAGATTTTCCAGAACCAGTATGCCCAATAATCGCAACAAACTCACCCTTTTTTATTTCAAGATTGATATTCTTAATTGCTTGTTTCTCAAAAGGTGTCCTTGCCATATAAGTGTAAGATACATTGTTTAATTGTATTGACATAATGCCTCCACCAAAGCTTTATCTGTAATAATATTTTGTGGAATATCTATTCCTTTTTTTCTTAGTTTATATACGATTTGCGCTGCTAAAGGGACATCTAATCCTAACTCTTGCAATTTTTCTACTTCTGAAAAAACTTGTACAGGATTCCCTTGCATACAAATACTTCCTTTTTCCATAACAATAACACGATCTGCTTCTACAGCTTCTTCCATAAAATGTGTAATTAAAATAATTGTAATGCCTGATTCTTTATGTAAATTTTTTAATGTTTCTAATACTTCTGAACGTCCTTGTGGATCTAACATCGCTGTTGGCTCATCAAGTACAAGACACTCCGTTTGCATAGCCAAAGTTCCAGCAATCGCGACACGTTGTTTTTGTCCGCCTGATAATAAATGTGGTGCATGACTTCGATAAGATTCCATCCCTACCTGCTTCAATGCTTTTGTGACACGTGCTTTTATTTCATCACTTGGAACCCCTAGATTTTCTGGACCAAAAGCAATATCCTCTTCAACAATTGCTGCAACAATCTGATTATCTGGATTTTGAAAAACCATTCCTACCTTCTGTCTTATTTTCCATAAATCTTCTGATGATTTAGTATCTAATCCATCTACTTTACAAGTACCATTGGAGGGCATAAGCAGTGCGTTAAAATGTTTTGCCAATGTCGATTTTCCTGAACCATTCGTACCAATAATAACTAAAAATTCCCCTTCATGTACATTTAAATTAATATCATGCAAAGCAATAAATTCATTTCCTGTATTCTCATGATAAATATGACTTAAATTTTTAACTTCTATTATGTTTTTCATCATTCACCTCTCAGATTAACAAATATAGTTCAGCAAGATTTAAATCTCCATTGAAAATGGATACACAGCCTAAAGGTCTTTGTTTCCTCCTAAACCTGCAGGGGATTATTCTAAATAATATATAAAAATCTTTTGCATCTTACTTAGTTCTTTATAATTATTTAATAGACTAAGTAAGCCTTCTTATACAAAAAATCGCCTTTATTGACGATTAAAAGTTTTAACCGTCAATAAAGGCGACCTTCAAGGTCGCCTCATTAAATACTTATTACACTAATTCAAGAATTGCCATCGGCGCAGCATCACCGCGACGAGGACCAAGTTTTAGTACACGAGTGTAACCACCTTGGCGTTCATTGTATTTAGGTGCAATTTCATCAAATAGTTTTTTCACAACTTCTTCGTCCATAAGACGTGCTAAAACTTGACGGCGAGCATGTAAGTCGCCACGCTTAGCCAAAGTAATTAGTTGATCTGCAAGACCACTAATTTCTTTTGCTTTCGCTTCAGTAGTTTCAATACGCTCATATTTAAAGAAGGAAGTCAAAATACTACGAAATAATGCTTTACGTGCGCTTGAATCACGGCCTAATTTTCTGTAGCCCATTCTCTTCCCTCCTCCTATTCTTCAAATTCAACAAGTGATAATTCTAGCTCATCAAGTTTTTTCTTAACTTCTTCAAGAGACTTGCGACCAAGGTTTCTCACTTTCATCATATCTTCTTCACTCTTTTGAGCTAATTCAGCAACTGTGTTAATGCCAGCTCTTTTTAAGCAATTGTAGGAACGAACTGATAAATCCAAATCTTCAATTGTCATTTCTAAAGTTTTAGAAACAGCACTTTCCGCTGGTTCAGTAAATGTTCCTTCAGTTTCTTCGTCTTCTTGAGGAACTCCGGCCATGTTCTGGAATAGTCTAAGATGAGCAATCATAATGCTTGCAGCTTTACTAACTGCTTCTTCCGGTCTCATACTACCGTCAGTCCATACTTCCAAAGTTAATTTGTCGTAATCTGTGACGTTACCCACACGAGTATCTGTTACCGTATAGTTAACCCTCTGAATTGGCGAAAAAATTGAATCGATAGGAATAATCCCAATGACATGATCAGGTTTTTTATTCTTATCGGAAGGGACATAGCCGCGGCCACGTTCAACGGTAAGTTCCATTTTCAGTGAACCGCTGGCATCTACTGTAGCAATGTGTAATTCAGGATTTAAAATTTCTACATCCGCATCAGTGATGATATCAGCTGCAGTAACGTTTTTTTCACCGCTTACATCAATTCTGATTACTTTTGGCTCTTCACAGTATGTTTTTAGGCAAAGTGATTTTAAATTTAAAATGATGTTAGTAACGTCTTCCCGAACACCTGGCACAGTAGAAAATTCATGAAGAACTCCTTCAATCCTAACTGATGTAACAGCTGCACCTTGCAAGGATGATAACAAGATTCGGCGCAAACTATTGCCAAGTGTAGTTCCATAACCACGCTCTAACGGTTCGCAGACAAATTTGCCATAACGATTGTCTTCACTAATTTCCACTATCTCAATCTTCGGCTTTTCGATTTCGATCATCTGGAATAACCCTCCTCATTTATGCGCAATACCAAGTTACGCTATGCCCACGGGTGAGGGCAGCTTATCTGGAGTACAATTCAATGATCATTTGTTCTTCGATAGGTACATCAATTTCATCACGATTAGGGAATCTTGTTACTGTACCGCCTAAGTTTTGCGCATCTACAGTAAGCCAAGCTGGTGTACTTAAAGAATCAAATGATTCTGCAAGACCTTTAAAGAATTCGTTTGCACGACTGGATTCTTTAATTGAAATCACATCGCCAACTCTTACTAAAGCGGATGGAATATCAAGGCGCTTGCCATTTACTAGGATATGACCATGAGAAACTAATTGGCGGGATTGTCTGCGAGTAGCAGCTAATCCTAAACGATAAACAACGTTATCTAATCTTCTTTCTAAAAGACCAAGTAGGTTTTCACCAGTAATACCAGGCATTTTTTTCGCTTTATCATAATAAGCTCTAAATGGTTTTTCTAAAACACCATAAATGAATTTTGCTTTTTGTTTTTCTCTTAATTGGATTCCGTATTCACTCATTTTTTTGCCAGCACGTCTTGGTTGACGTTTGGATTCTTTACTTAATCCAACTACAGCTGGTTCAATTCCAAGTGCTCTACATCTTTTAAGAGCAGGAACTCTATCTATTGCCATCTATTTTGCACCTCCTATTAAACTCTTCTACGTTTTGGTGGGCGACATCCATTATGAGGAATTGGAGTAACATCTTTAATTAAGTTAACTTCCAATCCAGTCGCTTGTAATGATCTGATTGCAGCTTCACGACCTGATCCAGGACCTTTTACAAATACTTCTACTTGTTTAAGACCATGCTCCATAGCGGCTTTTGCTGCTACTTCAGCTGCCATTTGCGCAGCAAATGGTGTGCTTTTTCTGGAACCTCTAAAACCAAGTCCGCCTGCACTTGCCCAAGAAAGTGCATTTCCTTTTGTATCCGTAATCGTTACGATTGTATTGTTAAAAGTAGAACGAATATGAGCAATACCATGCTCGATATTTTTACGTTCTCTTCTTTTTGGACGAGCAACTTTTTTAGCTACCAATGCTTAACCCTCCCTTACTTTTTCTTTTTAGCGCCAACAGCTCTTTTTGGACCTTTACGAGTACGCGCATTAGTTTTAGTTTTTTGACCTCTAACAGGAAGACCCATACGATGTCTTCTACCACGATAGCAACCAATTTCAACTAAACGTTTAATATTTAAAGAAATTTCACGACGTAAGTCGCCTTCTACTCTATAATTTTTATCGATGATCTCACGAAGTTTTGCAACTTCATCTTCAGTTAAATCACGAGTACGAGTATCAGGATTAATACCAGTAGCTGCTAAAATCTCTTTTGAAGTTGTAAGACCGATACCAAAAATGTATGTTAAAGCGATTTCGATTCTCTTATCACGAGGTAAATCTACTCCGGCAATACGTGCCATATAATAAGCACCTCCTAACCTTGTTTTTGTTTATGTTTGGGATTCTCGCAAATCACCATTACGTGACCCTTACGTTTAATTACTTTGCATTTCTCACAAATAGGTTTAACCGACGGTCTAACTTTCATTGCGTTTATGCCCCCTTTTCTTACATTGTCAATTTACTTGCCTGATGCCTGTTTGCACCAGACATCAAAAAGACTATTTGAAACGGTAGGTTATACGGCCACGTTTTAAATCATATGGCGTAAGCTCAATTGTAACTTTATCACCAGGTAAGATACGAATAAAATTCATCCGAATTTTACCTGAAACATGTGCCAATACAACATGACCATTTTCTAATTCAACTTGGAACATTGCGTTTGGCAATGCTTCAAGTACTTTTCCTTCAACCTCAATTACGTCTTGCTTGGACATGAGATCTCTCCCTCCTCGTCCGCTTGTCACAAATTATCCGATGTGCACTTGACGATAGCTAGGCGAATATCTTCATCCGTAACTTTTTTGTTACTTGCAAATTTATCAGCCACAGCCTCAGCAATCCACTTGTAAACTTTGACATGCCGAATATTTTTTTTCTTTGGATTGGCAAGTTTTCTTTCTCTGCCATTAGCGAGAAATACTTCCTTCCCTTTTATTGCGACAACCAGATAAATCTTATTTGCATCACGACCGGTAATGCTTTCGACTTTCTGACCTAATGATATAGGATAAACGCTCTTCACTTTTTAGATCACCTCAGCGTTTTGTTAAAATCTCGGGCTTACCATCAGTAACAACGATTGTATGCTCGAAATGTGCCGAAGGCTTTTTATCTTTTGTTACAACCGTCCATCCATCATGTAATGTCTTTACTTCGTGAGTTCCTAAATTAATCATCGGCTCTATCGCTAATGCCATACCAGCTTTCAACCGTGGTCCGCGACCAGCAGCACCGAAATTCGGTATCTGAGGATCTTCATGCATTTTTCTGCCAATTCCATGCCCCACATAGTCACGGACGATTCCGTAACTATGTTTTTCGGCGCATGTTTGAACAGCATTAGATATATCTCCGAGACGATTACCATCAATTGCTTGTTCAATACCCTTGTATAAAGACTGCTCGGTAACATTTAATAGTTCCTGCATCTCATCTGTAACTTCACCAACTGGAAAAGTCACAGCCGAGTCACCATTATAACCATTAATTACCGCACCAACATCAATACTGACATTATCTCCATTTTTTAACTTTTTTAAACCAGGGATTCCATGAACAACTTCTTCATTAATTGATGAACAAATTGTCGCTGGAAAACCACCATAGCCTTTAAAAGCGGGAATTGCTCCGCAGCTTATTATATATTTCTCGGCGATTTTATCAAGCTCGAGTGTACTAACTCCCGGCTTAACAGCGTTCTGAATCTCAACCAGCGTTTGTGCTACAATCTTACCAGCATCACGCATGTAGTCAATTTCTCGATCAGACTTTAGGATGATCATCCTATTCGCTCCTCAAGCTAGCAACAATATCGGTAAGAACTTTATCAATTGCCTGCCTACCGTCGATTTCAGTATATAAACCTCTATCTTGATAGTATTCCACTAACGGTTTAGTCTGCTGAGCATAAACCGAAAGACGTTTTGTCATGGTAGCTTCGCTATCATCAGCTCGTTGATATGTTTCTCCGCCACATGTATCGCATTTACCTTCTACTTGAGTAGGCTTATAAGTAACATGGTAAGTAGCACCACAGTTCTTACAAATACGGCGTCCAGTTGCCCGGCTGATTAAATCTTCAGCCGGAACACTGATGTTTATCACGCGATCAAGTTTTATCTTTAGTTCTTCAAGCGTGTTATCAAGTGCATCCGCTTGCTCAATAGTACGTGGAAAACCATCAAGAATAAAACCATTTTGACAGTCTGGTTTTGCCAGACGTTCTTTTACAATACCGATAGTTATGCTATCCGGAACCAATTGACCAGCATCCATACATGCTTTTGCTTGTTTACCCAGCTCAGTTCCTTCACTTACCGCAGCCCTAAACATATCTCCTGTAGAAATATGAGGGATTGTAAACTTTTCAACTAACATAGCCGCCTGAGTACCTTTACCAGCACCCGGAGGGCCCATTAATAGGATATACATTCGATTTCCTCCCTACTTCATGAATCCTTGATAGTGACGCATTAAGACCATAGCCTCAATTTGCTTCATCGTATCAAGTGCTACACCGACAATGATCAGTAGGGCAGTACCACCAAAATAAACCCCATCAATATTTGTAACAGCCGCGATAAAGTTTGGTAAGATTGCGATTAAAGCAAGGAAAACTGCTCCAGCGAGAGTAATTCTGGTCATAACGCGGTCTAAATATTCTGCCGTTGGCTTGCCAGGACGTAATCCCGGAATAAAACCACCGTATTTTTTCAGATTCTCTGCCATATCCGATATATTTACAGTAACCGCAGTATAGAAATACGTGAAGAAAATAATCATAAGCGCATAAAGCACTGTTTGAAGTGGAGTTCCCCACGCAAAATATCCCGCAATTGTTTTTACCCATCCAATATCAATAAACTGGGCAATAGTTACTGGAAACATCAGCACGGATGACGCAAAGATTATTGGAATAACACCCGCTTGATTTACTTTAAGCGGAATGTGTGTTGAATGACCACCATACATTTTGCGACCAACGACACGTTTTGCATATTGTACAGGAATGCGACGTTGACCTTGTTGTATTGCAATTACAAATACAATCATCGCAATTGCAATAATTGCAAACAATAAAACATTGAATAAATTAATTGCGCCTGCTTGTAAGTACTGCCAAATGTGCATTACCCCTTCAGGCAATCTTGAAACTATACCAGCAAAGATAATAAGAGATATCCCATTACCGATGCCTTTTTCAGTAATCTGTTCACCAATCCACATCAAAAATGTAGTACCAGCTGTAAGCGTAATTGCTATTAAAAGAATTGACGCGAACCCTGGATTTATGATCGCAGCTTTTAATCCATAAGCCATACCAATCGCTTGAATAAAAGCTAAAAAAACAGTTGCATACCGAGTAATACGGGTAATCTTCTTTCGCCCTTCTACTCCTTCCTTAGACCATTGCTCTAATTGTGGTACAACTACTGTTAATAATTGCATAATAATCGAAGCATTGATATAAGGTGTAATACTCATCGCAAATACTGAGAATTTACTTAAAGCACCACCGGAAAATAAATCCAAAAGGCCAAAAAGGTTGCCGCTCGTGAACAATTTTTCGATTACACTCGCATCAACACCCGGAACAGGAATATGAGTTCCTAGTCTGAAGATAGCAAACATCGTCAGTGTGAATACGATTTTTTGTCTGAGCTCAGTTATCTTGAGTATATTTGACAGGGCCGAAAGCACCTTAGATCACCTCGACTTTTCCGCCAGCTGCAGTGATCTTTGCTTCAGCGGATTTTGTAAAGCCGTTAGCGATTACAGTTAATTTCTTTGTTAATTCGCCGTTACCTAAAATACGCACGCCATCACGTACATTTTTAAGAATACCAGCTTCAATTAAAGTTACTGGTGTTACTTCAGCACCGTCTTCAAAACGATTTAAATCAGCAACATTCACTTCTGCATATTCTTTCCCAAAAATATTAGTAAATCCACGTTTTGGTAATCTACGGTAAATCGGCATTTGACCGCCTTCAAATCCTGTACGAACGCCACCACCAGAACGAGCATTTTGTCCTTTATGACCTCTACCGGATGTTTTACCTAAGCCAGAACCTAAACCACGACCAACACGGGTACGTACTTTTTTAGATCCAGGCGCTGGAGCTAATTCGTGTAATTTCATGCATAGCACCTCCTTGAACTTAGTCTTGCAATTCTTCAACTGTAACAAGATGTTCAATTTTATGAACCATGCCGCGAATCACCGCATTATCTTCTTGTTCTACTGATGAATTGATTTTTCTTAAACCTAAAGCCTTAACAGTAGCTCTTTGTTTTTCAGGTCTGCCGATCAGGCTTCTGGTAAGAGTGATTTTTAGTTTTGCCATCAAAAATTCCTCCTTAACCCAAAAGTTCTTGAACAGTTTTACCACGAAGTTCAGCTACTAATTCAGCTTTTTTCAATTGTTCTAAACCTTTTAACGTTGCACGAACCATGTTATTAGGATTAGATGAACCAAGTGATTTAGTTAGGATGTTATGGATACCAGCAAGTTCAAGCACGGCACGTGCAGGACCACCAGCAATAACTCCAGTACCTTCAGCAGCAGGTTTTAAAAGTACGCGACCTGCACCAAATACACCGATAATTTCATGTGGAATTGTTCTTCCTACTAACGATACGTTAATAAGATTTTTCTTAGCATCTTCGATGCCTTTTCTAATTGCTTCAGGAACTTCGCCAGCTTTACCTAAACCAGCACCAACGTGACCATTCCCATCTCCAACAACAACAAGTGCGCTGAATGAAAAACGACGTCCGCCTTTTACAACTTTAGCAACTCTGTTGATATAAACAACTTTCTCTTGTAATTCTAGAGAAGTGTAGTCTATTCTGGCCATAATTTACCTCCTTTTTTAAAACTTTTAGAATTTTAGTCCAGCTTCACGAGCTGCCTCTGCTAATGCTTTAATTCTACCATGATAGATATAACCACCACGATCAAAAACTACATCTTCAATACCTTTTTCTAATGCGCGTTTTGCAACTGCTGCACCAACTGCTTTTGCAGCTTCGATATTTCCGCCATAGTTCAATGCTAAATCTTTATCTTTAGAACTTGCTGCAACTAAAGTTACACCATTCACATCATCAATGATTTGCGCATAAACATTACTTAAGCTACGGAACACGTTTAAACGTGGTTTTTGAGCTGTACCAGAAATATTTTTACGTACTCTTAAATGACGTTTTTGACGAGCTTTATTTTTATCTGCTTTAAGAAGCAAGTTAGTCACTCCTTTCACTTAAAGATTACTTCTTGCCTTTACCGCCGGCTTTACCAACTTTACGACGAATAGTTTCACCTTCGTATTTAATACCTTTACCTTTGTAAGGTTCTGGTTCTCTGTATCCACGAATGTTAGCTGCCATTGCGCCAACTTCTTCTTTATTAATACCGGATACAATGATTTTATTTGGAGCAGGAACATCTAAAGTAATACCTTTAGGTGGTTCAACTACTACTGGATGAGAGAAACCAAGTGATAAGTTTACATTGTTACCAGCTTTCGCCGCTCTGTAACCAACACCATTGATTTCAAGAGTTTTTGTAAAACCGGTTGTTACGCCGATTACCATATTATTGATTAATGTGCGAGTAAGACCATGCAATGATCTATGTTCTTTTACATCGGAAGGACGTTTTACTGTAAGAACGTTACCTTCAATTTCAATAATCATATCTTTATGAAAAGCGCGAGTTAATTCGCCTTTTGGACCCTTTACAGTCACCGTATTATCTTCCATTTTTACTGTTACGCCAGCTGGAATCTCAATCGGTGCTCTACCAATTCTTGACATTCGTACACCTCCTAGCTACACAAACTATATTACCAAACGTAAGCGATTACTTCGCCACCAAGACCATTGCGACGAGCTTGCTTATCGCTCATCATTCCTTTTGAAGTAGAAACAATCGCGATCCCAAGTCCACCAAGTACACGAGGTAATTGCTCACTTTTTGCATATACACGTAAACCAGGTTTGGAAATACGTTTAATGCCAGTGATTACTTTTTCGCGATTAGGACCATATTTCAGGCTAATGCGAATAACACCTTGTTTATTGTCAGAAACGAAATCAAAATCTTTAATGAAGCCTTCTTCTTTTAAAATGTTAGCAATTGCTTCTTTAATTTTTGATCCCGGTATTTCTACTTTCTCATGATATACAGAATTTGCATTACGCAAACGAGTCAGCATATCAGCAATTGGATCAGTCATTACCATAGGTAGATATCCTCCTTCCGTTAATGTTTACCAGCTAGCTTTGGTTACCCCAGGGATAGCACCTTTGTAGCTTTGTTCTCTGAAACAAATACGGCACATTTCAAACTTACGAATAAATCCATGTGGACGGCCGCAAATTTTACATCTGTTATACGCACGAACTTTAAATTTAGGTTCGCGATTCCATTTCTCAATCATCGCCTTTTTGGCCACAATAAGTACCTCCTTTACGCGCTAAATGGCATTCCCATTAATTTTAGAAGCTCTCTCGCTTCTTCGTCTGTTTTTGCAGTTGTTACAATGATAATATTCATTCCACGAACTTTATCAATTTTGTCATACTCGATTTCAGGGAAAATTAATTGCTCTTTCAGACCCATGGAGTAATTTCCACGTCCATCGAATGCTTTTGCACTGATACCACGGAAGTCACGCACACGTGGAAGAGCAACATTCATAAATTTATCCATGAAATTGTACATGCGTTCACCGCGAAGTGTTACTTTCGCACCAATTGGCATGCCTTGACGTAATTTCCAAGCAGCTAAAGATTTCTTAGCACGAGTAAGCACTGGCTTTTGACCAGAAATAAGAGTTAAATCTGCTACTGCTGAATCAAGAACTTTAGGATTACCTACAGCCTCACCAACACCCATGTTAATTACGATTTTTTCTACTTTAGGAATTTCCATTACGTTTTTATATCCGAACTTTTCAGTCATAGCCGGAGCTACTTCATTAAGGTATTTCTCTTTCAGTCTATCCACTGACAGGTTACCTCCTTTCCATCATTTCTTATTTATCAACGATTTCGCCGCATTTTTTGCATGCGCGAACGAATTTACCATTTAATTCTTTTTTCGCAATACGAGTTGCTTTAGAGCATGCAGGACAAACCAACATAACTTTTGCAACACTCATTGGAGCTTCTTTTACCACGATGCCACCTTGTGGAGCACTTTGGCTAGGTTTTGTATGACGTTTTACTTTGTTTACGCCTTCAATAACAACCTTAGCTTTTTTCGGTAATGCTTCAATGATTTTCGCTTGTTTGCCTTTATCTTTGCCGGATAAAACAAGAACTGTATCGCCTTTTTTTACGTGCAATTTACTTTGTGACAAACTAGGCACCTCCTACCTTAGATTACTTCTGGAGCTAGGGATACGATCTTCATGAAATCTTTTTCACGCAACTCTCTAGCTACTGGTCCAAATATACGAGTACCTCTAGGTGTCTTATCATCTTTGATCACTACCGCAGCATTTTCATCAAAGCGAATATAAGAACCGTCAGGACGACGTAAACCTTTTTTAGAACGTACAACTACAGCTTTAACAACATCACCTTTTTTTACCATACCACCTGGAGATGCGGATTTAACTGCAGCTACAATTACGTCACCAATGTTAGCAAATTTACGGTAAGAACCACCAAGCACACGAATGCACATGATTTCTTTCGCACCAGTATTATCACCAACATTAAGCATTGTTTGTTGTTGAATCATTATTTTCCCTCCTTTATGAAATTCTTCCATTCATAGAGAATACAAAAGTCGTTGTATTCTTATTTAGCTCTTTCAAGAACTTCAATAACTCTCCAACGTTTGTCTTTCGACAATGGACGAGTTTCCATGATTTCAACAGTATCGCCAATATGGCTGTCATTGTTTTCATCATGAGCTTTAAATTTTACAGTCTTTTTCACTGCTTTTTTGTAAAGTGGATGTTGCTCTAAATCTTCAACAGCAACTACAACTGTTTTATCCATTTTGTCGCTCACAACTTTACCGATTCTAGTTTTACGTTCATTTCTTTCACTCATGTAAAAAGCCTCCTTCCGTTGCATATCATTCTAGCCGTCGAAATCCTTACGCTTGCTCAGCTTTTAACTCTTGCTCACGTTGGATTGTCTTAATACGGGCAATCGTTTTCTTTACTTCTTTGATACGCATTGGATTTTCAAGCTGACCAGTAGCAAGTTGAAATCTGAGGTTAAATAATTCTTCTTTTAGGGAAGCAAGTTTTTGGTTAAGTTCACCAGCACTCATATCGCGTATATCATTAACCTTCATTTACTTCACCGCCCTCCGCTTGCGCTTTCGCCTGCGCTATTGATTGTGCTTTTGTTACGAATTTTGTTTTAATAGGAAGTTTGTGTGCTGCAAGACGCATAGCTTCTTTAGCTACTTCTTCAGCAACGCCATCCATTTCAAACATGATACGACCTGGTTTTACTACTGCTACCCAGTATTCAGGTGAACCTTTACCACTACCCATACGAGTTTCAGCAGGTTTTGCAGTTACAGGCTTATCAGGGAATATTTTAATCCAAACTTTACCACCACGTTTGATGTAACGAGTCATCGCAATACGTGCAGCTTCAATTTGTCTATTTGTAATCCATGCTGGTTCAAGCGCTTGTAAGCCAAATTCACCATGACTTACTGTGTTACCTCTTAGCGCTTTACCTTTCATACGACCACGGAACTGTTTACGGTGTTTCACTCTTTTTGGTAATAACATTATGCTTCGCTCCCTTCAACTTCGGCAGCAGCAGGTCTTTTTACTTCTGGTAAAACTTCACCTTTGAAGATCCATACTTTTACGCCAATTAAGCCGTAAGTTGTATGTGCTTCAGCAGTACCGTAATCAATGTCAGCTCTTAAAGTATGAAGTGGAATACTACCTTCACGATAAGATTCACTTCTTGCAATTTCAGCACCGCCTAAACGACCGCCTACCATTACTTTAATACCTTTCGCGCCCATACGCATTGTACGACCAACAGCTTGCTTCATCGCACGACGGAACGCAATACGACGTTCTAATTGAGCTGCAATATTTTCAGCAACTAATGTTGAATCAAGATCAGGTTGTTTAATTTCAGCAATATTGATATCAACGTGTTTAGTTGTTAATTTTTTTAAGCCTTTTTTAATAGTTTCAATTCCTGAACCGCCACGACCGATAACCATACCTGGTTTCGCTGTGTGAATCGTTAATTTTAAACGATTTTGTCCACGTTCAGTTTCAATTCTTGATACGCCCGCAGTACGAAGTGATTCTTTCAAATACTTACGAACTTTTATATCTTCATGCAAATTATTTGCATAATCTTTATCAGCATACCACTTAGCATCCCATGTTTTTACAACACCAAGACGTAAGCCATGTGGATTAACTTTTTGACCCAATTCGTTTCCCTCCTTCTTATCTTTCTTTTACAACAACTGTTACATGACTGGAACGTTTTAGGATTTTAAACGCTTGCCCACGGGAACGTGGATGAATGCGTTTTAATGTAGGTCCTTGATCTACATATGCTTCTGCAACGTATAATTTATCAACATTCATATCAAAGTTATGTTCAGCATTTGCTACCGCTGAGCCTAACACTTTTTCTATTACATCAGCACCAACTTTTGGTGTGAATTTTAAAATCGCAAACGCTTCTGCAACGTTTTTGCCACGGATTAAGTTCATGACAATACGAATTTTACGAGGCGTAATACGAATATATTTTGCAACTGCTTTAGCTTCCACAGATTAGCCTCCTTTCGGCAAAACTACTTAAGTGATGTACGTCTTTCTTCGCCAGAATGACCCTTAAATGTACGAGTCGGTGCGAATTCACCAAGTTTGTGACCTACCATATCTTCTGTTACATAAACAGGTACATGTTTACGTCCGTCATGTACTGCAATAGTATGACCAACAAAACTAGGAAGAATAGTAGAACTACGTGACCAAGTCTTTATAACCTTTTTTTCATTAGCATCATTCATAGCGTCAATTTTTTTCATTACGCTTTCATGCACATAAGGTCCTTTTTTAATCGATCTTGACAACGATGTATCCTCCTTTCGCAAGGCAGCGATGCTGCTCGTATAAAATGTGTTTTAATTATTTATTATTTCGTGCGAGCTTTAACAATAAGTTTGTCAGAAGCTTTTTTACGACGAGTTTTAGCACCCATAGCACATTTACCCCATTTAGTAACTGGATTTTTACGACCAACTGGGCTACGGCCTTCACCACCACCATGTGGATGGTCATTAGGGTTCATTGCAACACCGCGGGTTTCTGGGCGAACGCCTTTCCAACGATTACGGCCTGCTTTACCAATTGTAATATTTTCATGTTCAAGATTACCAACTTGACCGATTGTTGCACGGCAGTTGATGTGAACTTTTCTTAGTTCACCTGATGGCATACGAAGCAGTGCATAATCTCCCTCTTTCGCCATTAGTTGAGCACCTGTACCAGCAGAGCGAACTAACTGTCCACCTTTACCGATTTTTAACTCAATGTTATGAAGCATAGTACCAACTGGAATATTTTTAATAGGTAATGCATTACCTGGTTTAATATCAGCATCAGGACCACTTACAACTTTATCTCCAACTTTTAAACCGTTTGGAGCTAAGATATAACGTTTTTCACCGTCAACGTAGTTTAAAAGTGCAATACGCGCTGAACGATTAGGATCATATTCAATTGTTGCAACATTTGCAACGATACCATCCTTATTACGTTTGAAGTCAATGATTCTATAACGACGTTTATGACCGCCGCCTTGATGTCTTACAGTTAAACGACCTTGTTGATTACGACCGCCAGTTTTATTAAGCGATACAACAAGAGATTTTTCTGGTTTATCAGTAGTAACTTCATCGAAACTAGCTACTGTCATAAATCTTCTACCTGCAGAATATGGTTTAAAACTTTTTACTGCCATTGGGTTACCTCCTTTTCCAAAAAATCAGCTATTATACGCCCTCGAAGAATTCAATGCTTTCTCCTGGAGCAAGTTTAACAATAGCTTTTTTATAGTCTGGGCGTTTACCTTGAGTACGCCCCATACGTTTTGTTTTTCCTAAAACACGAACTGTGTTTACACTTGCAACTTTTACTTTGAAGATTTCTTCGACAGCTGCGCCGATTTCAATCTTGTTAGCACCCTTTGCTACAACGAAAGTATATTTACCTTCTTGCATTAAAGCAGTAGACTTTTCAGTTACAAGTGGACGGATTAAAATATCACGTGCATTTGCCATTACGCAAGTACCTCCTCAATGCGGGTAACTGCATCTTTAGTAATGAAAAGCTTATTATGATTTAAGATATCATAAACATTAAGCCCACAAGAACTAATAGCTTTTACACCAGGAATATTACGGGAAGATTTCTCCACGTTTTCAATCATATCAGCTGTAATGATAAGAGCTTTCTTATCAAAGCCAAAATCTTTCATCATTTGTACAACATTTTTAGTTTTAGGTGCTGCAAAATCAATGCTGTCAACTACCACTAATTCACCATTTTGTACTTTTGAAGATAACGCACATTTAATTGCTAAACGACGTTGTTTGCGAGGCATTCTGAATGCATAAGAACGAGGTGTTGGTCCAAAAACTGTACCACCGCCTACCCAAATTGGGGAACGAGTACTTCCTGAACGAGCACGACCTGTACCTTTTTGTTTCCAAGGCTTACGGCCACCACCACGTACTAAACCTCTAGTTTTTGTTGCATGAGTACCAAGACGTTGGCTTGCAAGTTGCATTACCACAGCTTGATGAACAAGAGCTTCATTCACTTCTACGCCAAATACGCTTTCATTTAATTCTAACTCGCCGGCCTCTTTGCCTGCGATTGTATAGACTGCTACTTTAGGCATAATATAGCACATCCTCCTTTCGAGCTACAAGAGCTTATTTCTTAGGTTTTACAGTATTTCTTATCACTACGAAGCTACCCTTAGGTCCAGGAATAGCACCTTTAATTAAAACTAAATTACGTTCAGCATCTACTCTAACAATGCTTAAACGTTGAATTGTTACTTTATGAGCACCCATGCGGCCTGGTAATTTTTTACCTTTTAGTACTCTACCGCCGCCACCACTGATCATTGCACCAGTTGAACCTGGTTCACGATGTGACTTGGAGCCATGCCCCATAGGTCCGCGTCTGAAATTGTGACGTTTGATACCGCCAGCAAAGCCTTTACCTTTTGCAGTACCAGTTACATCAATCAATTCACCAGCACTAAATATGTCAACGCCGATAACATCACCGACTTTATATTCAGAAGCATCAGTTAAGCGCATTTCACGAATAAATTTTACAGGAGTTACACCAGCTTTAGTGAAATGACCTTTCATTGGTTTCGTAACTTTTTTATCTTTAACAGTACCAAAACCTAATTGTACCGCATTATATCCATCGTTTTCAACAGTTTTGTTTTGAACAACAAAGTTTTTACCGGATTCAACAACAGTTACAGGAACTACTTTGCCTTCTTCAGTAAAGATCTGTGTCATACCAAGTTTTTTACCTATAATTGCTTTAGCCATTTATTCCACCTCCTCTTACAATTTAATCTCGATATCCACACCAGCTGGCAAATCTAAGCGCATTAAAGCATCTACAGTTTTGGAAGTTGGTTCTAAAATGTCAATTAGACGTTTATGTGTGCGCATTTCAAATTGCTCACGAGAGTCTTTATTAACATGTGGAGAACGTAGGATTGTAAAGATTTTTTTCTCCGTAGGTAGTGGAATTGGACCAGATACCATTGCACCTGTTCTTTTTGCAGTTTCAACAATTTTCACCGCGCTTTGATCAAGTGCTTTATGGTCATATGCTTTTAAACGAATTCTAATTTTTTGTTGTTTTGGCAATTTAATTTCCTCCTTATCGCCCTTTTCTAGAACGGACATTTCTCCGCGCAAGTTCCCTTATCAATGATAAGCAATCTTCCACGTCATCGCATTTGGGGTACCAAAAGCCTTTTTTATAGGGGCGACTTCTGTCGCCCCTATAAAGCTAAGACTATAATTATGCTTCAATGGAAGTTACTACGCCAGCGCCTACTGTACGGCCACCTTCACGAATAGCGAAACGAAGACCTTCTTCAATAGCGATTGGAGTGATAAGTTCGATTGACATTTGAATGTTATCACCAGGCATAACCATTTCTACACCTTCTGGTAAGTTAACTACGCCAGTAACGTCAGTTGTACGGAAGTAGAACTGTGGACGATAGTTAGTGAAGAAAGGAGTATGACGTCCGCCTTCTTCTTTGGATAAAACGTAAACTTCACCTTTGAATTTAGTGTGAGGTTTAATGGAACCTGGTTTTGCAAGTACTTGACCACGTTCGATTTCTTTACGGTCAACCCCACGAAGTAACGCACCGATGTTATCACCAGCAACAGCTTGGTCTAACAATTTACGGAACATTTCAACACCTGTAACAGTAGTAGATTTAGGTTCATCGTTCATACCAACGATTTCAACTACGTCACCAACTTTGATTTCACCACGTTCAACACGGCCAGTTGCTACTGTACCACGACCAGTGATTGTGAAAACGTCTTCGACTGGCATTAAGAAAGTTTTATCAGTATCACGAACTGGAGTTGGGATGTATTCATCAACAGCATCCATTAATTCAAAAATTTTAGCTGTATAAGTTGCATCACCTTCAAGAGCTTTAAGAGCTGAACCAGTGATTACAGGAATGTCATCACCAGGGAAGTCATAGCTGGAAAGAAGTTCGCGAACTTCCATTTCTACCAATTCCATAAGTTCTTCATCATCAACCATATCTGCTTTGTTTAAGAAAACAACCATAGCAGGTACGCCTACTTGACGAGAAAGAAGAATATGTTCACGAGTTTGTGGCATAGGACCATCAGCAGCACTTACAACTAAGATAGCACCATCCATTTGTGCAGCACCAGTGATCATGTTTTTTACATAGTCAGCATGGCCTGGGCAGTCAACGTGAGCATAATGTCTTTTTTCAGTTTCATACTCAACGTGGGAAGTGTTGATTGTGATACCACGTTCTCTTTCTTCTGGAGCTTTATCGATCATGGAGTAATCCATGAAATCAGCGCCGCCTTTTTCTGCTAATACTTTTGTAATTGCAGCAGTTAAAGTAGTTTTACCATGGTCAACGTGACCAATTGTACCAATGTTTACATGTGGTTTACTTCTTTCAAACTTTTGTTTTGCCATTGTTAAAAAATCCTCCCTTATTCGCCTTTGTTTTTAGCTGTAATAGCTTCTGATATATTTTTAGGAACTTCATCATAATGTGAAATTTCCATGGAGTAATTACCACGACCTTGTGTTTTAGAACGTAGGTCTGTTGCGTAACCAAACATTTCAGAAAGTGGAACGAATGCATTTACTACTTGAGCACCTGCGCGTGGTTCCATTCCTTCTATACGGCCACGTCTCGAGTTGATATCACCGATAACATCGCCCATATACTCTTCTGGAACAACAACTTCAACTTTCATATATGGTTCCAAAAGTACTGGAGTTGCTTTTTGAGCACCAGCTCTAAAGCCCATGGAACCAGCAATTTTGAACGCCATTTCTGAAGAGTCAACATCATGATAAGAACCATCATAAACAATAACTTTAATATCAACCATTGGATAACCAGCAACAACACCGTTTTCCATAGCTTCTTTTACACCAGCTTCGATTGGACTAATATATTCTCTAGGAATCGCCCCACCGACAACTTTATTTTCAAAGCTAAAGCCAGCACCTGGCTCTTGAGGAACAAGTTCAAGCCAGCAATGACCGTATTGACCACGACCACCAGATTGGCGAACAAATTTTCCTTCGGATTTAACCGTTTTACGGATTGTTTCACGATAAGCAACTTGTGGCTTACCTACATTACAATCCACTTTAAATTCACGAAGCATACGGTCAACAATGATATCAAGATGAAGTTCACCCATACCGGAAATGATACATTGACCAGTTTCTTGGTCTGTAGCCATGCGGAATGTAGGATCTTCCTCAGCAAGTCTTGCAAGTGCAATACCCATTTTTTCCTGATCGGCTTTTGTTTTTGGTTCAACAGCAACCGAAATAACAGGATCTGGGAATTCCATGGATTCTAAAATGATAGGTGCTTTGTCATCACAAAGAGTATCACCTGTTGTAGTATCTTTTAAACCAACGGCTGCCGCAATATCACCACTGTAAACCATTTCGATTTCTTCACGACGATTCGCATGCATTTGTAAGATACGACCAATACGTTCTTTCTTGCCTTTTGTGGAGTTAAACACATAAGAACCTGAACCGATTATGCCAGAGTACACACGGAAGAACGCCAATTTACCAACATAAGGGTCAGCCATAATTTTAAACGCTAAAGCAGAGAACGGAACCTCGTCACTAGCTTCACGATGATCTTCTTCACCACTATCAGGATTAACACCTTTAATAGCTGGAATATCAAGTGGAGATGGCATATATTCAATTACTGCATCAAGCATCGGTTGAACACCTTTATTTTTGTAAGAAGAACCACAAAGAACAGGAGTCATTTTGCAATCAATTGTAGCTTTACGAATAGCTGCTTTAATTTCTTCTGTTGTTAATTCTTCACCTTCAAGATATTTCATCATCAACTCATCATCAGATTCTGCAACAGCATCCAATAAGATTTGACGATATTCTTCAGCTTTTTCCTTCATTTCATCAGGAATTGCAACTTCTTCACTCACTTTGCCAAGTTCATCTGTATAGATGATAGCATCCATTTTAATCAAATCAACCATACCAATAAAATCTTCTTCAGAACCGATTGGCAATTGAAGTGCTACCGGATTAGCATTTAAGCGAGTTTTCATCATATCAAGAACACGGTAAAAATCCGCACCCAAGATATCCATTTTATTTACGTAAGCCATACGTGGAACATGATATTTATCTGCTTGACGCCATACTGTTTCAGATTGAGGTTCAACTCCACCTTTTGCACAGAATACAGCAACAGAACCATCAAGTACTCTCAACGAACGTTCTACCTCAACTGTAAAGTCCACGTGCCCTGGTGTGTCAATGATATTAATGCGATGATCTAGCCATTGGCAAGTAGTAGCAGCAGAAGTAATGGTAATACCTCTTTCTTGCTCCTGCGCCATCCAGTCCATAGTTGCCGCACCTTCATGAGTTTCACCAATCTTGTGCACTTTCCCAGTGTAAAACAGAATACGTTCAGTAGTAGTGGTTTTTCCGGCATCTATATGAGCCATAATACCAATGTTCCGAGTCTTTTCAAGTGGAAACTGTCTACCCACTATTACATCGCTCCTTAATTAAGTATAGAGATAAAAGTCTATTTAGATACTACCAGCGATAATGAGCGAATGCTTTATTAGCTTCAGCCATCTTATGAGTATCTTCTTTTTTCTTAATTGCTGCTCCTGTATTATTCGCAGCATCCATTAATTCAGCAGCTAATCTTTCATTCATTGTTTTTTCACCACGTAGTCTAGCGTAGTTCACAACCCAACGAATACCTAATGTCATACGACGATCAGGACGAACTTCTACTGGAACTTGATAGTTAGCACCGCCGACACGACGAGCACGAACTTCTAATACTGGCATTACATTTTTCAAAGCAGTTTCAAACACTTCTAATGGATCTTTACCAGTTTTTGCTCTGATACTTTCAAATGCATCATAAACAACTTTTTCTGCAACGCTTTTTTTACCAGATAACATAACTTTGTTAATAAACTTAGTTACGACTTTGGAATTATACACCGGATCTGGTAACACGTCACGTTTTGGTACAGCACCTTTTCTTGGCATATAAATCCCCTCCTATTGGAAATTATCTTCAAATTATTTTTTTTGTTTAGCGCGTTTCGCACCGTATTTAGATCTACCTTGCATTCGATTTTGAACGCCAGCAGTATCTAAAGCACCGCGAACGATATGATAACGAACACCTGGTAAATCTTTTACCCTGCCGCCTCTAATCAATACAACGCTATGTTCCTGAAGATTGTGACCAATACCAGGGATATATGCAGTTACTTCAATGCTATTAGTTAAACGAACCCTTGCGACTTTTCTTAATGCAGAGTTAGGTTTTTTAGGAGTAGTTGTATATACTCTCGTACACACACCGCGCTTTTGTGGACATTCTTTCAAAGCTGGCGATGCGGATTTCTTAGTCATACTTTCTCTACTTTTACGTACTAATTGGCTAATTGTAGGCATACATGCACCTCCTTCCTCAAAATAAAGATTCATTATTTAATAACCTCAACTCAATTTATAAAAGAGTTGAAATTTTTAACAAAATTACTTTAGAATAGCGACCGCCGCTGCCCCAACTTCAATTTTGCAAGCTTCACCAAGTTCAGCCATCGTATATTCTTCAGAAAAAAGAATATTTTTCGCTTCGCATAATTTTTTTAGCGGAACAATTACACGCGCATCAGCATCATTTCCTAAAAAAACACTTTCTACTACATCTTTATTAATAGATTTTGTGACTTGCTTGATGCCAATAACTCGATTCGCATTCTTCAAACGATTAAGCGCCATAATTTTCACTCCCGTGTTTCACAGATGATTCTTCTCATTTCTGGCACTCGTATATAATACCATTTGAAATAATCATTGTCAACACTTATTTAATCAATATTTTTAAGTACACGGTGCGTGGTGTGTCATTAATTCATTATAACAGAAATCCAGAAAATTATACCTTTTATTTCTATTTTTTATTTTTTTTAAATCGTCTATTATTAATCTACATCTATATTAAAAGAAAGATTTTAAAATTTTCATAATATGAAAGCAACAAATTCCTATTAATTCTTTATAAAACAAAAAAAGAGGACGAAAATCGTCCTCTTTTCTTATTCTTCAGTTGCAACAACTTCATCTTGTGATGGATGATTTTTTACAACATTAATATTACGATAACGTGTCATGCCAGTACCAGCTGGTACTAATTTACCGATAATAACATTTTCCTTTAAGCCGAGCAATGGATCAACTTTACCCTTTATTGCTGCATCAGTAAGAACACGTGTTGTTTCTTGGAATGATGCTGCAGATAGGAAGGAATCAGTAGCAAGAGAAGCTTTTGTAATACCAAGTAAAATTGGTCTAGCAACTGCGGGTTCTCCGCCAACTTCAATCGCTTTTGCATTTTCAGCCTCAAAGTTGTTTACATCAATATATTCACCAGGTAAGAAATCCGTATCACCAGATTCTTCAACTTTAACTTTATGAAGCATTTGACGAACCATAACCTCAATATGTTTATCATTAATTTCAACACCTTGAGATTTATATACTTTTTGTACTTCATATACTAAGTAACGTTGTGTAGCCTTTAAACCACAAACCCTTAGAATATCGTGTGGGTTGATAGATCCTTCCGTAAGTCTATCTCCAGCTTCTACCATTTGTCCATCTTTCGCAATAATGCGTGCACCGTAAGGAATTTGGTAAACACGTTCTTCGCCAGTTTCTGGGAAGATAGTTACTTTGCGCATCCCTTTTGTATCTTTAACTTCAGCGCGACCATCAATTTCAGCAATGATGGATTGACGTTTCGGTTTACGAGCTTCAAATAACTCTTCGACACGTGGCAAACCTTGTGTAATATCGTCACCGGCTACCCCACCCGTATGGAACGTACGCATTGTAAGCTGTGTACCAGGCTCACCGATAGATTGTGCTGCAATAATACCAACAGCTTCACCGACATCCACCTGATGACCTGTTGCCAAATTACGTCCATAACATTTGATACATACACCAAATTGTGACTTACAAGTAAGTACAGAACGAATTTTTACTTTTTTACGTACTTTACAAATACGTTCTGCTAAATCTTCATCTACTGCTTGATTAATTGCTGCAATAACTTCTCCTGTTTCAGGCTCAACAATATCTTCTGCAAGAACACGACCGGCAATACGATCTTTTAAGTGTTCAATAACAGCAGCACCTTCCATAATTGCCTGAACTTCAATACCGCGAATATTATTGTTACGAACTCGTACCTCTTTTGCATCGCTAGCTAGAATTGCTTCAATATGATCTTCTGTAAGCGGTACATTTGCAGGTACAATTTCATTTTCATCTTGATCAAACACAGCACTTGTTGTATTTTTACCAAGCATTTCGCGAATCATTGATTTTTTGATTGTCTCACGAACATGTTCTTCTGGCGCACCTAATGTGATTGTTTCTGTTGTCGTTGCATTGCTGATATCTCCTTCATAAGAAGTACCACGTACAACGATTTCAGGAATTGAATGTTCAGCAATAAGCTTAAGATTTTCTTCATCAAGCACTGTTTCAATAGGAATGATTACTTCGCCCGTTTTCGGATCAGTTACTTCCGCTGCAAGCAAGCGTCCTAATAAAGAATCTTTTAAGAACTCAATTGCTCCACTTGTAGAGTTTGCCAATTTCGCACGTTCACGAACTAAATTGATACCTACAATATCACAATCATCTTCACGAACAATTACATCTTGTGCAACGTCAACAAGACGACGTGTCAAATATCCAGAATCGGCTGTTCTAAGAGCTGTATCCGCAAGTCCTTTACGAGCACCATGCGTAGAAATAAAGTACTCTAATACCGTTAATCCTTCACGGAAATTTGCTTTAATTGGTAAGTCGATAATTTTACCTGATGGATCCGCCATAAGTCCGCGCATACCAGCGAGCTGACGCATCTGTTGGATATTACCGCGGGCTCCAGAGTTAGCCATCATGTAAATCGGATTAAATCTATCCAAGTTATCCATCATGGCTTTTGTTACATCATCTGTAGCTTTCGTCCATAAGCTGATAACTTTGTTATATCTTTCATCATCGGTGATGAGTCCACGACGATATTGTCTTTCGATCGAATTAACTTGTGCTTCCGTATTTGCAAGAATTTCTTTCTTCTCTTTCGGAATTTTGATGTCGGCAATCGCAACTGTCATACCAGCACGACAAGCATAAGAATAACCAAGATTTTTTACACGGTCAATAACTTCTGCAGTTTTTGCATTACCAAAGTTACGGTAACAGTTACCAACAAGTTTACCAAGGTTTTTCTTATCCATAAGAATACCTAAGCACCATTCCTCATTATCATCTTTATAATAATAACGAATTTCTGGTGGCAAGCTTTCATTAAAGATCATACGGCCAAGCGTGGTGTTAACCATACCATAACCTTCAACGCGCACTTTAATTTGCGCTTGCAATGATAATTCTTTATGTTGATAAGCAAGCAATGCTTCATTAATGCCAGTCATTACTTTGCCTTCACCTAAAGCACCTGGTTTAACAATTGTTAAATAGTACGCTCCAAGTACCATATCCTGCGTAGGAACAGCAACTGGGCGACCATCTTTCGTCGAAAGAATATTGTGTGCTGAAAGCATTAAGATACGTGCTTCTGCTTGTGCTTCTGCTGATAGTGGTAAATGGATCGCCATTTGGTCACCATCAAAATCGGCATTGTAAGCAGTACATACAAGTGGATGTAATTTTAACGCACGCCCTTCTGTAAGTACAGGTTCAAATGCTTGAATTCCTAATCTATGAAGCGTTGGTGCACGATTTAAAAGTACTGGATGCTCTTTAATAACTTCTTCAAGTACATCCCAAACTTCTGGCCGAATTCTTTCCACCATACGTTTTGCACTCTTAATATTATGTGCGTGACCAGCATTCACTAATTTTTTCATTACAAATGGCTTGAATAATTCAAGTGCCATTTCTTTAGGTAAACCACATTGATGTAACTTAAGCTCCGGTCCAACAACGATAACGGAACGACCAGAATAGTCAACACGTTTACCAAGTAAGTTTTGACGGAAACGCCCTTGTTTACCTTTAAGCATATCGCTCAAAGATTTAAGCGGACGATTTCCTGGGCCTGTTACTGGACGGCCACGACGACCATTATCGATTAATGCATCCACCGCTTCTTGTAACATTCTTTTTTCGTTACGAACAATAATATCGGGTGCACCCAAATCAAGTAACCGTTTTAAACGATTATTACGATTAATAACACGACGATATAAATCATTTAAATCAGAAGTAGCAAAACGGCCACCATCTAGTTGAACCATTGGACGTAATTCCGGTGGAATTACTGGTACAACATCCATGATCATCCACTCTGGTTTATTGCCAGATTTGCGGAAAGCTTCAACTACTTCCAAGCGACGAATCGCACGAATTTTACGTTGCCCGCTCACTTCTTTTAATTCTTGACGTAATTCTTTGCTCATTTTTTCTAAATCAAGTTCAGCAAGAAGCTTTTTAATAGATTCAGCACCCATACCAACTTTAAATGCTGCACCGTATTTATCTCGGTTTTCACGATACTCATTTTCTGTTAAAAGTTGTTTTTTTATCAAAGGAGTATCTGCAGGATCAAGTACGATATAAGAAGCAAAATATAAAACTTTTTCTAATGATCTAGGTGATATATCTAGAATCAATCCCATGCGACTTGGTATGCCCTTGAAATACCAAATATGCGATACTGGGGCAGCAAGTTCAATGTGCCCCATTCTATCACGACGTACTTTCGAACGCGTAACTTCAACACCGCAACGATCGCAAATAATACCTTTATAACGAATACGTTTATACTTACCGCAATGACATTCCCAGTCACGTGTTGGTCCAAAAATCTTTTCACAGAATAAACCCTCACGTTCTGGTTTCAATGTACGATAATTAATTGTCTCTGGTTTTTTCACTTCACCATGTGACCATTCTCTGATCTTTTCTGGCGAAGCTAAACCTATACGCATCGAATCAAAATTGTTTACATCCAACAAGGGGGTGTCACTCCCTTCTATTATTCGAAGTCATCTTCGACTAAATCATCAATTTCTAAAGATACATCAGCATCTTCATCGTCCAAATTCTCATCATTCGGGAATTTTCCAAGTTCAGCAATAATATCTAAATCAGCTGTATCAGGTTCAGCCTCTTCATTTCCTTCAGCATCATCGTTATATGCCTCAGGTTCTAAAGCTGGCTCCGTTGGTGGCTTTGGTTGTACGCCATCCACATTTAGATCTAATTCTTTTGCTGTTTCATTAATATCTTCATCTGTATCACGAATCATAATTTCTTGCGCATCTTCAGTTAATACTTTAATGTCAAGTCCAATACTTTGTAGCTCTTTAATCAATACCTTAAATGATTCTGGTACACCTGGTTCTGGTATATTTTCGCCTTTTACGATCGCTTCATACGTCTTAACACGTCCGACAACATCATCAGATTTTACTGTTAAGATTTCTTGCAATGTATAAGCAGCACCATAAGCTTCTAATGCCCAAACTTCCATTTCCCCAAAACGTTGTCCACCAAATTGAGCTTTACCACCCAATGGTTGTTGCGTTACTAAGGAGTACGGACCAGTTGACCGAGCATGAATCTTATCGTCAACTAAATGCGCCAATTTTAACATGTAAACACAGCCAACAGTTACAGGGTTATCAAATGGATCTCCTGTACGACCATCGTAAAGAATCGTTTTACCATCATCACGAAGGCCAGCTGCTTTTAACGTTGCAAACACTTCTGTCTCTTTCGCACCGTCGAATACTGGTGTTGAAATATGAATACCCGCAACATCAGGTACCGGCATACCATTTTTATCTATATCATAACCTAAGTCACGTAATCTAGTTTCTACTGTAGGATCACCAGCTTTAATCTGCATACCAAGTGCACGAGCTGCCATACCTAAGTGAGTTTCAAGTACCTGACCAATATTCATACGCGAAGGTACACCTAATGGGTTAAGTACAATCTGTACTGGCGTTCCATCTGGTAAAAACGGCATATCTTCCTCACGCATAATACGTGAAACAACCCCTTTATTACCATGGCGACCGGCCATTTTATCGCCGACAGAAATCTTACGTTTCTGTGCAATATAACAACGTACAAGATGATTTACTCCTGGTGGCAATTCGTCACCATTTTCACGACTGAACACCTTAACATCAACAATCTTACCAGCTTCTCCATGTGGTACACGAAGTGATGTATCACGTACTTCACGAGCTTTTTCACCGAAAATTGCCCGAAGTAACCGTTCTTCCGCCGTAAGCTCAGTTTCGCCTTTCGGCGTTACTTTACCTACTAAGATATCTCCTGGACGAACTTCAGCACCAATGCAGATAATACCGCGATCATCTAAATCACGTAAAGCTTCTTCAGCTACATTTGGAATATCACGTGTAATTTCTTCTGGCCCAAGTTTTGTATCACGAGCATCACATTCATATTCTTCAATATGTATGGAAGTATAGATATCTTCTTTTACTAATTTTTCACTAAGTAAAATCGCATCCTCGTAATTGTAACCTTCCCAAGGCATAAATGCTACCAACACATTATAACCAAGAGCTAATTCTCCATTGTCAGTCGCCGGACCATCAGCAAGAACTTGTTTTTTTACAATTACATCGTCTTTATGAACAATTGGACGCTGATTAATGCAAGTACCTTGGTTAGAACGAAGGTACTTTTGCATTTTATAAATATCTAACGCACCTTTTTCAGTGCGAATATGAATTTCATCTGCTGTTACTTTTTCAACCACACCAGAATTTTTAGCAAGAATCATTACCCCTGAATCGCAAGCAGCTTTATATTCCATACCAGTTCCAACAATCGGAGCTTGTGTACGAAGTAAAGGTACCGCTTGACGTTGCATGTTCGCCCCCATTAAGGCACGATTCGCATCATCGTTTTCAAGGAAAGGAATCATTGCCGTTGCTATAGATACAACTTGTTTTGGCGAAACGTCCATATAGTCTACGCTTTCCCCCGGAACGAGTAATGTATCATGTTTATAACGCGCTGTAACGCGCTCATCAGCAAACCAGCCATCATCATTTAATTCTTGGTTTGCCTGTGCAACAATCATTTCATCTTCTTCATCGGCAGTTAGATAACGAACATCATCTGTAACTTTGCGATTTACTTTATCTACTTTACGATATGGAGTTTCAATAAAACCAAATTCATTAATTCTACCATAAGTAGAAAGCGAACCAATCAAACCGATGTTAGGACCTTCTGGTGTTTCAATTGGACACATACGGCCATAGTGAGAGTGATGGACGTCACGAACTTCGAAGCCCGCGCGTTCACGACTTAAACCACCAGGACCTAATGCACTTAAACGGCGTTTATGTGTCAATTCACTTAATGGATTATGTTGGTCCATGAACTGTGACAACTGGCTGGAACCAAAGAATTCTTTAATCGCAGCTACAACTGGACGGATGTTAATTAAAGCCTGCGGGGTAATTACATCAACGTCTTGAATTGTCATACGTTCTTTTACGACACGTTCCATTCTGGATAAACCAATTCTAAATTGATTTTGCAACAATTCACCAACAGAACGAACACGTCTATTCCCTAGATGATCGATATCATCAGTATTGCCGAACCCATCCATTAAGTTTAATAAGTAGTTAATTGAAGCAATAATATCTTCTTTTGTAATTGTTCTATGTTTATACGGTAAAGTAGGCGAACAAATCATTTTGATTGGATTACCTTCTTTATCCTTAATTTTAATTTCAATTACTTGATCTGCTTCAAATAATTTAACTTCATCAAGCTCTTCTAGCATACTTTCCGTAACAACGGTATCTGCTGGAAGAATGATTTCCCCTGTTTCTTTATCAACAATAGGCTGATAAAGAGTTTTACCCATCAAACGTCTCTTCCAACCTAATTTTTTCGTCAATTTATAACGACCAACCGTAGCTAAATCATAACGTTTTGGATCAAAGAATAATGATTCTAATAATTGGGTAGCATTATCTACAGTTGGAGGTTCACCTGGACGAAGTCTTTTATAGATTTCAACCAAGGCTTCTTCTCTTGAATCCGTATTATCGCGTTCTAAAGTCGCTTTAATACGAACATCGTCACCAAATAATTCTGAAATCATCATATTAGACCCATAGCCTAATGCACGAATCAATACAGTTACAGGTAACTTACGAGTTCTATCAACTCGTACCGAAATAACATCATTCGCATCTGTTTCTAATTCTAGCCACGCACCGCGATTCGGAATTACCGTAGCATTGTACAATTTTTTACCACTAGCATCAATCGTTTCACCATAGTACGCTCCTGGAGAACGTACTAACTGACTTACAATAACACGTTCCGCACCGTTAATAATGAACGTACCAGTATCAGTCATTAACGGAAAATCGCCCATAAACACTTCTTGTTCTTTTATTTCGCCTGTTTCACGATTAATCAATCGTACATTTACTCTTAGTGGTGCAGAATGCGTTACATCACGTTCTTTGCATTCATCAACATCGTATTTCGCTTCACCTAAGTTAAAAGCTTCAAACGATAACACTAAGTTTCCTGTAAAATCCTGAATAGGTGAAATATCGTGGAAGATTTCCTGTAAACCTTCCTTCAAAAACCACTCATAGGAATTTCTTTGAATATCAAGAAGATGAGGCATGTCCAGTACTTCTTTAATTTTTGCATAGCTATACCTGACTCTTTTGCCCACCGGAACAGGATTGAACATTAAATCCTTCACCCCTTAGCCCAATTTGACTAAACTTCGCAGTCATGGCAGGATAAAAATGATAAATGGAGAAGATATATAATATCAAAAAAAGACAAGGCTTTTGCTAAATAACATTTCACCTTGCTTTTTTATTGATGAGATACCATCTTCATCCTCCATTATATTACTATTTCCTACCAGTTCGCATGTTATACCTAAATTGAATATTTTTATTGCAGAAACCTACACAATCGTAGAAATATGTATTTTTATTATACGTTCTGCATTAAAAAATATTATCACAAACATCTTCATTTGTCAATCTTTTATTTATGAATTTATAGCAAAATTAAAGAGTACCTTTTGGGTACTCTTTAATTTTTCATCTCAGCCAAAATTATTTAACTTCTACAGTTGCGCCAGCTTCTTCAAGTTTTGCTTTAAGAGCATCAGCATCAGCTTTACTTACTTTTTCTTTTACAGCTTTAGGAGCACCATCAACTAATTCTTTAGCTTCTTTAAGACCTAAGCCAGTTGCTTCGCGAACAGCTTTGATAACATTAATTTTGCTAGCACCAGCAGATGCTAAGATAACGTCAAATTCGCTTTTTTCTTCAGCAGCAGCAGCGCCAGCTACAGGAGCAGCAGCCATAGCTACAGGAGCAGCAGCGGATACACCAAATTTTTCCTCTAAAGCTTTTACTAATTCAGATAATTCAAGAACTGTCATGTTCTCAATAGCTTCCATAATTTGTTCTTTATTCATTATAAAATACCTCCAAAAATTCATTTTTATTAATTTATTGTTTTATTAATTCACGCATCACGCAGATTCTTTTTGTTGACGAATTGCATCAAGCGCATAAACCACATTGCGGATAGAACCTTGCAATACATTGACAAGACCAGCAATCGGGGATTGCATACCAGCAAGAACTTGTGCAATAAGCACTTCGCGTGCAGGTAATGCAGCAAGAGCTTTAACGCCATCGGCGTCAATTACTTTGCCTTCTACAAGACCAGCTTTTACTTCTAGAGCTTTTAATTTGTTTTCTTTAATAAACTCAGAAATAAGTTTTGCTGGAGCTACTGGATCAGTCGCAGAAATTGCGATTGCAGTAGTACCTTCAAGATATTGTTCTAAACCTTCAATACCTAACTCATTAGTCGCAATGCGAAGCATTGTATTTTTTACAACACGATACTCAACACCCGCTTCACGTAGTCTAGCACGAAGTTCAGTATCTTGAGCAACACTTAAACCACTATAAGTAGTTAATACAGCACCTTGGGCACTGCCAATTTTTTCTTTCAAACTAGCAACAACTGCTTGTTTTGCTGAAGTTACAGCCATGAACTACACCTCCTCTCATTAAATAACGCGAAAAGACCTCCGGCAGTAAATACCGGAGGTCGTAAATGGCAATGTAAGCCATACTTAAATCTCCGACCTCGGCAGGAGGACTACTCCATTATGCATACGCACCTGCTATCTACAGCCTTAAAAATTATTAAGTTGTAAGACTAAAATTAGCCTTTGGCGGAAACTTTAAGTGGATTAACCTTAATGCCAGGGCCCATAGTTGCGCTTACAGAAATTGAACGCATATATTGACCTTTAGCAGCAGCAGGTTTCACTTTATTCAATGTATCAATTAAGGTCTGGAAGTTTTCTAATAACTTCTCAGCATCGAATGACACCTTACCGATAGGAGCATGGATATTTCCAGCTTTATCTGTACGGTATTCGATTTTACCTGCTTTAATTTCATTAATAGCACGAGTAAGGTCTAAAGTTACAGTACCAACTTTAGGATTTGGCATTAAACCTCTTGGACCAAGGATTTTACCTAAACGTCCAACCGTACCCATCATATCAGGAGTAGCTACAGCAACATCAAAGTCTGCCCAGCCTCCTTGAATTTTTGCAACAAGTTCATCAGAACCAACAAAATCAGCACCAGCTGCTTCTGCTTCTTTCACTTTGTCGCCCTTAGCAAATACTAACACACGTTTACTTTTACCAGTACCATGTGGTAATACAACAGCACCACGAACTTGTTGATCAGCATGTTTAGGATCTACACCTAATTTTACAGCAAGTTCAACACTTTCGTCAAATTTAGCTGTAGCCGTTTTTTTCACAAGCTCAATCGCTTCTTGCGGATCATATAATTTATCTTCAATAAGTTTTGCAACTTCTTGATATTTTTTACCGAATTTTGGCATCTTTCTTTCCCCTTTCGTGGTAATAGCGGTTATTCCTCCCACAGATATCAAATGCAGAATTAATCTACGATTTCGATACCCATACTGCGAGCAGTACCTTCAATCATGCGAGTAGCAGCTTCAAGGTTAGCAGCATTTAAATCTTTCATTTTGCTTTCAGCAATTTCCATAGCTTTAGCACGTGGTAATTTAGCAACTTTCTTCTTGTTAGGTTCACCAGAAGCAGTTTCAATACCAGCAGCTTTTTTAAGAAGAACAGCAGCTGGAGGAGTCTTCGTGATAAATGTAAAGGATCTATCTTCAAAAACTGTAATCTCAACTGGAATAATAAGTCCAGATTGTTGTGCAGTTCTTTCGTTAAAGTCTTTTACGAAAGCCATGATATTAACACCAGCCTGACCTAGTGCAGGACCAACTGGAGGAGCTGGAGTAGCTTTACCAGCAGGAACTTGCAATTTTACAAGTTTAACAACTTTTTTCGGCATTTGTATTACACCTCCTTAATATAAACCATTAAATCTTTTCTACTTGAGTAAAATCCAGTTCAACTGGAGTTTCACGTCCAAACATACTAACAAGAACTTTTATCTTGCTACGTTCAGGATTAATTTCTGTCACTGTAGCTTCAAAATTCTCAAAAGCACCAGAAGTAATTTTCACCGCTTGTGATACTTCAATATCAAACTTCGGCTTCAACTCTTCGATCCCCATGGATTTAAGAATTCGTTTCACTTCAGCATCTGTCAAAGGTATAGGCTTCGTTCCAGAACCAACAAACCCAGTAACACCCGGTGTATTACGAACAATATACCAAGATTTATCACTTACAATCATTTCAACCAATGCATATCCAGGAAAAACTTTTTTCTTTGTGACTTTTTTTTGGTCACCTTTGTATTCAACTTCATCTTCCATAGGAACAACAATGCGAAAAATCTCATCTTCCATTCCCATAGAATGAACTTTACGTTCTAGATTAGCTTTTACTTTATTTTCATAGCCTGAATATGTATGGATTACATACCATTTTTTTTCGGATTCCATCACTTAAGGGACGACAACTACGTCCCCCACCCCCTTAGCCGAATTAACGTAAAAAAAGTTCTAGCAAACGCGCAAATACTCCGTCAATTAAACCGATAAGCGCAGCTATAAACACTACAGAAATAAAAACCACACCTGTATACGCTATAAGTTCCTTTTTATTAGGCCATGATACTTTACGCATCTCCGCCTTTACTTCACGGAAAAATTTCTTAACACGTGAACCGTTAGCTTGAACAGCTGTTTCTTGAGCAGCCATCATTTCACATCCCCGTAACATACTGCTAGATACACCACAAAGTAAATTGGCAGGGGCAGTAGGACTTGAACCCACAACCAATGGTTTTGGAGACCACTACTCTACCAATTGAGCTATACCCCTATATCAAAACAAATTTAAGCAAAATTTTATTTTGTTTCTTTGTGTAAAGTGTGTTTTTTACAAAACTTGCAGTATTTGTTGAATTCTAATCTATCCGGGTCATTTTTTTTGTTTTTATTGGTCTGATAATTACGTTGTTTACATTCAACGCAGGCCAATGTAACTGCATTACGCATCCTATGCACCCCTCTTGCCTGAAAATATACTACATTTCAAAATGTCACTAATATAATTTATCATAATTAATCCAAGCTGTCAACAGCTTATCCACACCTTTTTCTATCAAGATTATTACAACAAAAACTTATTTTAAAAACCTTCACAGTAATAAGTTGAAATAAACAGATACTTATGTAGATATTTTACTTATTATATACATTAATAAAGCCTATATACATAAATTTATGATAAACAGATACCTTGACATAAATAAAAACCCCAATAGGGGTTTATTTTTTTGTTGGTGGCGGCGCAGAGATTCGAACTCCGGACACTGCGGGTATG
>UMED01004945.1_pt1 | contig 107221 bp, 96 predicted proteins | sample 1964661 | NCBI WGS metagenome assembly UMED01 (sample SAMEA4836011, study PRJEB28245) | human gut metagenome | biome: gut microbiome; material: fecal sample | place: Denmark | collected 2008
GCCGCCACCGCCACGCGACCGACTAATTAAGATGAGAAGCATCCGTGTAATTGCCCCGCCAAAAAACACCCAATCTATAATGAGTAGCAATACAAAGCCCGCGATCATAAGATAATCAACAAACCCCAAATCTTGGTTTGTTTCCAGTTGTTTTGCTTGTGCTGGCTTAGCTTTTCCATCAAAGGTTATTCCATATTCATTTGCCGTTACCTTAAGCAGTGATGCATATCCATTTAAAACACCTGCAGAATAATTTCCTTCACGGAAATATGGTAGCATATATTTATCTTGAATTTCACCCGTTTTACCGTCTGGCAAAGCACCTTCAAGACCATAACCAACTTCAATTTTTGACTTTCTATCTTCAACAGCGACAAGCATCAAGACACCATTGTTCATCTGTTTATCACCAATTTCCCAAGTCCGAAAAAGTTGTAATGCATAATCTTCTATTGCTTCCCCGTCTAAAGACTTTATCGTTACCACGACGATTTGAGCTTTCGTTTGCGCTTCTAAACTTTTCCCCCATTGATTCAGCTTCGCTTTATCCTCTGCTGTTAAAACCTGTGCATAATCTTGTACATATATATTATTCGTCGGTTTAGACGGAATATCTGCCGCAAACACGCTGATTGAAAAGCTCAAAAAAGCGAAAATCGTCATCATAAATGCCAACCATTTTTTTCGCATTTCTTTCACCTACTTAAAAAACCGCAAAGTCGCTCCGCACAAAAACCTACACCTACGTAACCCTTTGGCAAAACCGTATTCTTTGCGGCTTAATCTTCATTTTTAGAATTTCACTTGTGGTGTCTGTTTGCTTGCTTCATCCGCTTTAAAATATTCACGCTGCGAGAATCCAAGCATTCCAGCATAAATACTAGTTGGAATTGTTTTTACTTTTGTATTAAAGGATTGTACCACATCATTATAATCTTTCCGTGCAACTGCAAGACGATTTTCTGTTCCTGCCAATTCATCTTGAAGTGCTCTAAAGTTTTGATCAGCTTTTAAGTTCGGATAATTTTCTACAACCATCAATAAACGACTCAGCGCGCTGCTAAGTTCATTATTTGCTTCAGATTTATTTGCAACACCTTCAGCTCCAGCTAATTTAGCTCTTGCTTCAGATACAGCTTTAATTGCTTCTTGTTCATGTGCTGCATATCCTTTTACGGTATTTACTAAATTAGGAATTAAATCAGCACGACGTTGTAATTGATTTTCAACTTGTGCCCACTTGCTATTCACATCTTCATTTTGTTGTACAAGGCCATTGTAGCCCATGATAACCACAGCTGCAATTGCGATGATAATCGCTGCAATTACACCGAAAATAGTCCAACCTTTCATATAGCACCTCCGAAATTTGCAATTCATTTTCTTTAAGATCTTTCTCATTATATCATAAGCGATTATACCGTGTAAAAATTTTCTCACATCTTAATAACGGCAAACTTCTTTAATTCTTTCAAACCATGCATATGGAATCTGCAAGGACCCATTTCCTATTCCTAATTTATAGGAAGGACGATTATCCCCATGAAAATCTGTCCCACCAGTAGGGATTAAGCCGAATTTTTCCACCCATTTTTTTGCCAAACCTTCTTCCTCTGGTGTAAAGTTTGAATACATTGCCTCTAATCCGTTAAGCCCCATATGTTTTAATTCCTTTAACCATTTTTCTTTTTCCTCAATTGACAACCCTTTTAGTCCAATACCTTTGTGATAATGCGCCAATGAAGCAACCCCGCCTGCCTGGCGAATCATCACTATCGCCTCTTGGGTTGGTGTATTAATTTGTAATCCTTCTGTTGCTGGATTCAAGTATTCATCCCAAATATATTGCACATCAGCTTGTTTTTTATTTGCTGCAAAAAAACGCATAACAGCATAACGATCGAATTGATGATTCGCATAGGGTGTTATTTTTTCTCGCGATATATCTACCCCGCGTTTTTGCAAGCGTTCAAGAATGGTATCCAAGCATTCTTCCTTGGGCGCACGAATTTTTTTATATTGCTTTTTAAATTCAGAATCCTCTATATTCATACCTAAGCCTAAGATATGGAGCTTGCGCCCTTGGTAGATTGTGCTCATTTCAATTCCAGGTAAAATTTCGATGCCAACTTTATCTGCTTCTACCTTTGCTTCAGTATAACCAATCAAATTGTCATGATCTGTAACAGCGATTGCCGATAAACCAATTTCTTTGGCTTTTCTCACTAGCTCTGCTGGACTATAACTTCCATCAGTATATGTTGAATGTAAATGTAAATCTATCGTTTTCATCTTGATAACCTCTTTTCCCAGATATCTTACATGTACTTACTATTTTCATTTATCCGATGACTTACCCGCAAGGCGAGCGGCTAAGTCCTTGGATAAGGGCGATTAAGATTCAGATAAAGTAAAAATTCCATATGAATCAAGTCGACTTTACAAGATAATTATATCATCAATTCTCTAAAAGTCCTTGTTTATAGATGAAAAATATCTCCTAGTGAAATTCACTAGGAGATATTTTCTATATAAAGGAGAGAGGAGCTACATTTAATAGGTTTTCGCAATTCCTTGAAAAATATACATGACAGCTGTCGCACCCGGATCCTGCCGTCCAATTGATTTTTCACTATAATATGCTGCTCTGCCATGTACAGATTGCATTGTTTTTGTTTTTTCTACACCTGCCAGAGCCGCTTGATAAGCATCTTGATGTGCCTCAATTAAATTTTTTCCTTCGTGATTGGCAGCGGCTAAAGCCTCAACTGCTGGATGAAGTGCATCAAGCATTGTTTTATCGCCAATTTGACTTTGCCCCCTTTGCATAACGCCTTCAACCGCCGCCCGTCCCATGGCAACCAAATCTGCTAATGTCAATTCCTGCTTTCCTTTGGCTTTTGCGGATGCTTTAATAAAACAAGTAGATACTAATGTCCCCATCGTCGATGGAACTACCGCATTCATTTTCATTCCGAGCTTCATTAAAAATTTTCCTAAATCCGGTTCATCTAATCTATGCGCTTCTTCGGCAACTGCATGGAATCCGCTATACATTGTCAGTCCCAAGTCGCCATCCCCCATTGCACCATCCAGTTCAATCAAATGCTCTTTTGCCTCAGCCATAGTCGCTTCAATACTATCTAAAATTTTAATCAATATTTCTCCTGTCACTGTTTCCATCTAAACACCTCCTAGCGACTCTGTTCAAAGAATGGTGAATATGCCGGCGCATCTATCAATTCTTTTAATTCTTCATCTAGTTTCAAAAGTGTAATTGACATTCCTGCCATTTCAAGTGAAGTCGCGTATTCCCCAATATATTTACGGTGGATATTAATGCCCTGCTCCATTAATATCTGATGGGTCTTCCGATACGCTAAATACAATTCTTCTTTTGGTGTCCCACCCAATCCATTGACTAAAACCGCTACTTCATCTCCAGATTGATATGGCAAATCCTCAAGTATTTTTTTCAATATATCCTCAACTACACAATCTACCGATTGCAATTTCGTGCGGTGAATTCCTGGTTCACCATGAATCCCCATACCGATTTCCATTTCATCTTCACCGATACTAAACGTTGCTTTACCTGCTTCAGGCACAATACAAGGCGTAAGTGCAACACCCATCGTCCGCATCCGATCTACCGTTTTTTGCGCAATACGCGTAACCTCAGCTAACGAAAACATTTTTTCGGCTGCTGCACCTGCAGTTTTATAAGCAAAGAATAACCCAGCAACACCACGTCTTTTATCTGCTTTCTCCTTTGGTGCTGACGCTACATCATCCGTTACCAAAACTTCAGCAATTTCAATGTCATCCATCGCCGCCAAATCGGCTGCCATACCAAAATTCATAATATCGCCGCCATATCTTCCATATAAATGGAGTACACCTGCACCGTTATCAATCGCTTTATCCACTTCATACATAGCTTCTGCACTTGGCGATGCAAAGACATTTCCAACCGTTACCCCATCTGCTAATCCATAGCCTACATATCCTAAAAATACCGGCAAATGTCCCGAACCACCACCCGTTGCAATTGCAACTTTTCCCGGTTTCTTTGCATCAGCTCGAACTAAACAATGATAACTGTCATTGAGCATTTTTAATGATTCTGGATGCGCAAGTACAATGCCCTCCACTGTTTCACGAGCAAAATCTTCCGGTTTATTGATTAATTTTTTCAATCTCATCACCTCCAATGCATTTATTTTTTTAATAATTTTATTTCTTTTGGATACTCCCATTTTTGTAATTCCTCCAATGGAACCACTGGAGGTTCCTCTCCACCATTGATCGTAAGCGCACGATAATACACCTCTGCAGTTTCTTCTACATAATGCGCTTTTAACAAAGCTTCTTTCAACTCTTTATCAACCGCTAATACACCATGGCTTTCCATCAATACTGCATCAGAAATTTGCAAGGGTTCAACTATACTCTGGGCAAGTTCCGGCGTACCCGGGCGGCCATAATCGGCTACCGGAATATAGCCTTTTTTACATCCTAAGCCAAGAATTTCATAAATCACTGCTGGAATTGGTTTATGCAATACGGCAAAGGCTGTAGCAAATCTAGAATGCGTATGCGCAACAGCATGGACATCACTACGACATTTATAAGCCGCTAAATGCATTAGACTTTCACTTGTTGGACGCAATCCAGTTTCTGCTTCTATTACATTTGCTTCTAAATCAATCACACAAATATCATGATAACTTAACTCTTCACGATCAACACCTGTCGGTGTAATACATACATAACCAGTTTTTGGATCACGAACGCTAAAATTTCCCGCTCTATGTTTGCAAAGGCCAGAACGATCTGCGCTTAATGCATATTGAACAACCTGTTTTTTTAAATCTTCTAACATGATATATCTCTCCTATCTGCTCTACAAAATTTTCTATTCTCAAAACTCTTCTCTCAAAACTCTTCTTATTTTTGATCTAATTGCGCATTTACTTTTTGCATATATCTGTAATACCATGCAAAGGCAACAGCGAAAATCACTAACGCTCCAATTCCCAGCAACTCACCATTAAACGCATGCGCAATTGCCCATCTAAATTCAGGAGCTTCTAATTGAATCCAAGTGATAAATTGTCCTGCCGTAACTTGTAATGTCCCAGTTTTCGCCGCCATATCTGTAATCATTGGCGCAAAACTTGTTGCAACAGCCAAATACATCGGCGTAGCAATCGTTGAGATAATAATCATTCTAAATAAATTTCCACCTGCTACAATTAAGGCTGGAACTGCTACCACAACGTTGATAATTGACGCTAATGGAATAACATTGTTCATTCCCATTTGACTCATCACTAAAGCTAAGATAAGCTCAATCGGCACAAGAACGATTGCAGTAACCCATATTTCTGCTTGTCCTGCTAAAAATGGCCAATCTAGACCAACATAAAATTCTCTGCCTTTAAATTTACTTTTCATAAAGGAGCTCGTTGCATCAGCAATAGGTGCTAATGCTTGCATAAACAATTTTGCTACCATTGGGAAAAGCACTAAAGCTGTAGCAACTTGCATTGCAGTAGTTAGAATTCCTTTTGCATCATAACCACCCATAAAAGCAATCAAACCACCAACCAAAAAGCCCATAACGCTGTTTTCCCCAAAAATACCAAGTTTTTCTTTCAATTGCACTGCATTCATGTTTATTTTGTTAATCCCAGGAATAAAGTCTAACATTCTATTAATTAATCCTAAGAAAGCACCTTGTAGCATCATTGGATGTGTACAAGTAACACCAGGAATTTTTGTGATTCCATGCAATTGTTTTTGCATCACATCTGCATTGAGTAGCTCTAAAACAATTTGTATACCTGCAGCAATGAATCCGAACATCAAGTTACCTGTTAAAGCTGCTACTACAGAAGCTGTGAAAATTTTCCCCCATACATTCCATAAATCAACATTTAGGCAGTTCGTCCATTTAAACCCTAACATGCATAGATTAATACCAATTTGTAATGGGAATAAAACTAATGCATACGGCCATGCCCAAGCAATCGCAGCCATTGGCGACCATCCAACATCAATTGCAGTCAATTGAAGTCCTGTTCTTTCTACTAAAGCAGTAGCCGCTGGGCTTATTGCTTCAAACATAAAGCCTAATACTACATTCATTCCTGTAAAAGCTACTCCTAAAGTCAAGCCTGCAATCAACGCTTTTTTCAATTTCATTCGCATTGCTAAACCGAGTAAAATCATGATGACAGGTAAAAAAATTGCTGCGCCCAACCCCAAGATATAATTTAAAATTGTATCCATCTCTCAACTCTCCTTATCATTATTAAATTTTAAATCCGAAACTATCTCACTCTATAATCATTTCTACTAATAACCACGAATACAAAATTCACGTTTACTGATACCAAAAAAGTTTGTTATAATATTTATGGGATCTCATTCTAGCTTCTCTAGCAACTCGAATTGCCGAGAAGCTTTTTTCTTTTTCAAGCTCTAATATATTCTTGTAGCTTTTCAAATTCTTCTTCCATTCCTATCCCTGTCAAAAATGGAATTCCGCTAATTGTTGGTACATTCCAATTATTTGCTCCACTAGATACGATAGAAACATAAATATCACATTGATCAATAATACTTTCTAACGACTTGATATCTACAGCTTCCACCATTACTTCCAAACCATAATCTTCACACATACTAGCGATTTTCGATGCTACCGTTTGAGATGTCGCTACCCCTGATCCACATGCCACAAAAATTCTTTTCATAATAAACACTCCTCATCCTTATTTATATTTGCTTAAATTAAGCTAAAATACGGCTTAACTTTTCGATAAATGCTTGCTTCGTCAATGAATTATATAAATCCGTTAATTTTTCACCATCAGAAAAAATCGCCATTAATTTACTCAACGTTTGTAAATGCCCCTGCGGATCAGTAACGGCTAACATAAATATCAATTTTGCTTCTACATCTTTACCGCTATTGCCCATCTCTTTAAACGTCACCGGGGATTTTAGTTTCACTGCTAAAATTGCCGCTTGATTTACGTGCTGTGGTGCTGCATGAGGGATAACAACTTTTATCCCCGGAGTATTTAAGCCAGTTGGATACTCCCGTTCGCGCGTTAAAATCGCCTCCAAATAACTTTCCTTCACATAGCCTTCTCTTTGTAAAATCCCCGCTAAATTCGTTAAAAGAGTTTCACGGTCATCTTCGCTTTCGTAATCAAGCAACACCAAATTCTCATGTAATAAAGATACATTCTCTGCCATATCTCTGCTCCTCCTTTACTTGAATTTTGTTACTCACCCTTTATATAATGCAAATGCTGTGCCAACTTAGTGCATAAAAGGGGTTAAATTTCTTAAAAATCTCTAACAATAACTAAAATCAGATAAAATATAAAAAGTTTATCGCTCTATCTATCCTTGTAAGTGAGCAAAAACTATAGCCTCCAAACTATAAATTTTTTTGATAACAGAATTTAATCATCCTATCATTATCCATATTTTTTAAACAAAAATTTTTTTGTTTAAATTTTACTTAGACACTAAATAGATAAAAAATTCAGAAATCTATATACGAAATCAAAAATTATGCACTAACATTACCACATTTTATTACTGCATAATAAAGAAAATAAAATACTACGAAAAATTCTTTACTTAGTAAAAAATCAATTATATGATTATGCTAGATATGATCATACGAGGTATTTTACAATGAAAAAAATTGATCTAATTATGCAGTGCATAGAAAATGAGCTTTGTCTCGACTTATTTCTTAAACGGATTGAGGCAAGAGAAAACCCAGGAATTACCGCTAACTTTATTCAAGACAAACTCGGCATCATTCGAAATAATGCCAGCACATTGTTGAATCAATTATGGAAAGAGCATAAACTAATTAAAATTAATACTCGTCCCGTTTCATTTATCCCGGTATCCCTTATTCTTAATTCAACAGCGAACGAATCCCCAAAAGAGACTTATACATTAGAAGAACTTTACCAACTAGTAAATTATGTAGGAACTAAAGAAAGTGTCGACCCTTTCGCCAAACTACTCGGCAATAATAACAGTCTGATGAATCAAATCGGACAAGCAAAAGCGGCCATCGTTTATCCACCAAAGGGCTTGCATACATTAATTCTCGGCGAAAGCGGTGTCGGTAAAACGACTTTTGCCTGTGCAATGCACGAATACGGAATGCAAATTCGTCAAAAAACGAAAGAAGAATATCCTTTTGTTACATTTAACTGCGCTGACTACTTTAATAACCCGCAACTTCTATTATCTCAACTATTTGGTCATGCCAAAAATGCTTTTACTGGCGCTGATAAAGATAAAGTTGGTCTCGTAGAAAAAGCGAATGGGGGAATCCTATTTCTAGATGAAATCCATCGATTACCTCCCGATGGGCAAGAAATGCTCTTTTATTTAATTGATAAAGGCGAATATAATCGCCTAGGCGAAATCGGTATAAGACGCAGCAGCAATGTTTTGATTATCGCTGCTACCACAGAAGACCCGAGTGATACTTTGCTAGCAACATTCATTCGCCGTATTCCAGTCAATATTACCCTTCCTTCCTTTCATGAAAAACCAATCAGCGAAAGAGTAGAAATCGTTGACCATTTCTTCTATTGTGAAGCATTAAATCTGAACCGAAAGATTATGATCGCCCCAGAAGTTCTTAAAAGTTTAGCGATTTTTGAATTTCGTATCGGCAACATCGGGCAATTGCGCTCTGAAGTAAAATTACTTTGTGCCAAAGCTTTTCTCCAACACTTACAAAATCAAAAAGAAATTATTATCGACTTTCAAATGCTCAACCGTGAAATTCGTGAAGTTTTATTTGACTATGCAAAGCTGGATAACAATATAAAAAATTATCTTAATATGTTTTCCGAAGATATCGTAATTTTCCCCGTAAAAGAACGAGAATCGTTTACCTTTGATTTAAAAAATAATATCTATGAAGTAATTTTAAAGAAACTCGATTCACTCAAAAAACGAGGAATTCATCAAGAGTTAATTCATGCCGAGCTTAGTGATGAAGTCGAAAATCACTTCAAGCAGGTTATGGATAAATTCAACAACACCCGCACCAATATCCAAAACCTTTACAAGATTGTGCCAAAGGAAACTGTAGATACAGCAACTTTATTAATTGAACTCGCACAAGATCAACTCAAAACCAAACTAAACAATAAATTTATTTTCGGCCTTTCTTTCCATTTGCAAGCATTATTCAAACGGATTGAAGAGCAAAAAATTATTTTCAATCCACATCTTCAAAGTATTAAAGAATCTTATCCAAAAGAATACCAAGCGGCTGAACTCCTCGTAAATCAACTTTCAACCTCGTTTTCGATGAAAATTCCTGAAGACGAAAAAGGATTTCTCACCTTATTGCTTGTCCATAACAAAGTGGAATCACCACAAGATGAAAAAATCGGACTGATTATCGTCTGTCACGGTGATAGTACTGCAAGCAGTATTGCCAATGTAGTAAACGCTCTGCTGAATACCGAATGGGTCAAAGCAATCGATATGCCATTAAGCGCAACAATTTCCGAAACCTATCAAAAAGTCCGTACAGCTGCAATTGCGGTCAATCGAGGCAAAGGTGTCTTATTACTTGTAGATATGGGATCACTTTTAACCTTCGCTGAAAAACTTCGTAATGATGCCGGAATTTACAGCCGAGTAATAGATTATGTATCAACCCCACTTGCATTGGAAGCTTTACGCAATATCCTTTATAAATTAGACGATATTGACACACTTTATACAACGTTAACACAAAAAATCAATCATACCTTTGAGCCAGCCACCGATACAAAGCAACCTGCAATCTTATCAGTTTGCGCTACTGGCGAAGGTTCTAGTAAAATGGCAAAATCAATCTTAGAAACACTCCTTGAGGAAAATCATCTATCCACAATCCCTATACTTGTTACAAATACAACCGAAGTCAAAAATAAGATGCTAGAATATACAAAAGCCTACACTATTCTCGCCATCGTAGGAAATGCTAACCCGAACCTTGGCATCCCCTATTTCCCAATTCATCAATTATTAGAACCAACCTTTCAAAAGAAATTTATCCAAGTCTTATCTGGTGGAATTGAAATAGCACAAACGACATTAATTCCACCAAAATCAATCTATGACAAATCTCAAGCCCTCCTTGAACAATACGTAAAATATATTAATCCCAAGTTTGCTATCAAACATATCAAAAAATTTCTTGAACAAATCAACTACACTACAAAAAACGACAATGATGCAATCGACTTTATTGTTCATATGGGATGCATGCTCGACCGCTGCCGGCACAATTACTTTGTCCAATTCGATGACCGTGACACCTTTATCAAAACACATAAAAAAGAATTTGATAAAGTTCGTTTTGCCGTTAATCTTTTAGCAAAAGAATATCAAGTAACCATTAACGATGATGAAGTCTGCTATATTCTAAAAATTCTTTGGCGCTGAAAAATAAAAAAAACGCGAGAACGTTTTTAACGTCTCGCGTTTTTTATTTAAATATTATAATCCTTTTGCTGCTGCTACGATATCTTTTGCTGTTAAACCGTACTTTTCAAGCAATAATTTAGGACTGCCTGAAGCACCAAATTGATCTTTCACACCAATTCTCGCCATTTTTGTTGGACATTTTTCCGATAAAACTTCAGCAACTGCAGAACCTAATCCACCGATAATGCTGTGTTCTTCTGCTGTCACAACTTTACCAGTCGCTTTAGCAACTTTGATTACCAACTCTTCATCCAAAGGCTTAATTGTTCCAATATTAACGACTGTAGCTTCGATGCCTTCTTTTGCAAGTTCATCTGCTGCTTCTAAACATTTCGCTACCATAATACCAGTACCGATTAACGCTACATCTTTACCTTCACGTAAAATTTCGCCTTTACCAATTTCAAATTTATACCCTTCACCATGTACATCAGGTGTTGCTGCTCTACCCAAACGAATGTATACAGGACCATAATACTCTGCCGCTGCTTTTACTGCTTGTTTAGCTTCTGCATCATCGGCTGGATTTAATACGACCATATTAGGGATGCTTCTCATTAAAGAAATATCTTCAATCGCTTGATGGCTACCACCATCTTCCCCTACAGTAATCCCTGCATGAGTAACAGCAATTTTCACATTTAATTTAGGATACGCTACAGAATTGCGAATTTGCTCAAACGCGCGACCTGCCGCAAACATTGCAAATGTACTTGCAAATGGAATTTTTCCACAAGTTGCAAGACCAGCTGCTGTACAAATCATATCTTGTTCAGCAATTCCCATATCAAAAAATCTTTCCGGACAAGCTTTTTTAAAAGCACCGGATTTTGTTGCTGCCGCTAAATCAGCATCTAATACTACAATACTAGGATTATTAGAAAGCTCAACAATAGCTTCACTATAAGATTGTCTAGTTGCTACACTCATGCTTGAACACCTCTTTTTAACTCAGCGATTGCTTGTTCTTTTTGTTCTTGATTCGGCGCAGAACCATGCCAGCTCACTTGGTTTTCCATGAAAGATACGCCTTTACCTTTTACTGTTTTTGCAACGATTGCAGTTGGTTTATCTTTCAGCGTTTTTGCCATATCAACAGCTGCACTAATCTGTTTTAAATCATGTCCATCAATTTCAATTACATGCCAACCGAACGCTTTAAATTTATCTCCAATTGGATCTACACCCATAACTTCACTATTTGAACCATCAATTTGCAAACCGTTATTATCAATAAATACAGTTAAATTATCTAATTTATAATGCGAAGCACTCATTGCTGCTTCCCAAATTTGGCCTTCTTGAATTTCACCATCACCACAGATTGCATAAACACGATAATCTTTTTTATCTAATTTTCCTGCAATTGCCATACCGTTTGCTACGGATAAGCCTTGCCCAAGGGATCCTGTTGACATGTCAATCCCTGGAGTACCTTTCATATCTGGATGACCTTGTAACATTTCACCACATTTACGGAGTTTCATCAACTCTTCCTTCGGGAAAAAGCCTTTTTCCGCCAATGTACCATATAAACCAGGCGCACCATGACCTTTAGATAAAACTAAACGGTCACGATCTTCCCATTTTGGTTCAGATGGACGAACATTCATTTTATCAAAATATAATACTGTTAAAATATCAGTCATGGATAAAGAACCACCTGGATGGCCGGAACCTGCTTCCGCTAACATTTCAATAATATTAATTCTAATCTGCTTAGCCTTCTTTTCTAATTCAAGAAATTCCATATAATCACCTCATCATTATCTCTGCACATATTTTACCGTTCTACCCGTCATTTCGCTTGACTCGCTTCAAAACAGTCTGTTTTTATTATACTCTTATCAGCTAAAAATTATCAAGTCAAATCAAGACAAATCTCCTATTATTTCAACAAAATCAAACAATAATAGGAGATTCATTATATTCTCAAATCATTTGTCTGCTGACGAATCTAATCAGCTAACAAAGCAAGCAGATTCACAGCAGATAAGAGCGACTAGGATTCAGCTAGAGCAGAAACTCCATCTGAATCCTAGTCTGCTATAATATATTTATTTTAAATAACCACATGAATACTTTTAAACATACGCTCTTAATATTGACCAGTCTTATTTAAGTATTTTTCAATGCGTTTTAAGCGTTGGCTGCTTTGCTTTTCATTTTGCTTCGCCACAAGGCTTACTAGCACTTCAATTGATAATATTAAATTGATAAAAGAATTCGTAAAAGTAAGTGAATCAATGTTATTTGCAATTACCTTTGTTGCGCCATTTGTAATCGGCGAAGTTAACTTATCAGTAAAGACAACAATTCTTGCTCCTGCTTCTTTTGCCATTTCCAGTGCATAATATGCCCCTTTACTATACCTTGGATAACTAATGAGAATCATCACATCGCTTTCATCTATATCCATGAGTTCATCGACCATGCTACTCACACTCGTTACATGATTCACGAAAGGAAAAACAAAAGATAACATATTTGCAAAATATTCCGCCATTCCCGAACATGTGCGAAATCCAACTACATAAATTTTTTTCGCTTTTTTTAGCAGATTTGCAACTTCAATATATTTTTCTGACTGATTTGTCGTCAAGTCCTGCATGATTTTTACTTTTGCACTCTCATGAATGGCTTCAATTAATTCGAATTCTGACAACTTATCTACTTGCTTTAATTTTTTATAGGGAACATTCGTTTTCTGTAAAGTAAACGATTTTTGAGAAACTTCATTTTGCAAATCTTTTTTTAGTTCAGCAAAACTACCATACCCTAGCTTTCTCGACAAACGAATCACTGATGAATCGCTCACATTAAGCTCCGTTGCAATATCTGTAGAAGTCAAAAAACAAGCCCGTTCTTTTTCTTTCATAATGAATTCGAAAACAAGACTTTCATTTTTCGAAAGTTTCGCTTCATAACCGCGCTCTTCTATCGTCATTTTTACACCCGTTTCTCATTTTTCTTAATTATATAAAGAAATCTTTACCTACGTCAACAATCTGCTAGCTTACAATCATCTTCCCAGCTGCTCTGATAGCACTACGCGCCAAAACTTCCGTCGGGTCAATCACATTTGCTTTTATTTTATACATTTCAAAGGCTACTGGTAATTCCGTACATCCTAAAATAAAGGTATCTACACCTTGCATTCTCATTGCAGATAACACTGCTTGAATTCCATCTAGCGGATAATCTTTTCTTCCGGCTTTAACCCCATAGTAAATCAAGTCCATAATATTTGTTTCCATGTCTGTTGGTGCGTTCACAATTTCGATGTCATATTGATTAAAAAACTTTTCATATAACCCCGTTCGGTATGTGCCGCTTGTTGCAAGCAATCCAACTTTAGATAGCTTTCTGCGCTTTGCTTCCAATGCAGTTTCTTCAATCATATTAATCATATCTGCTTGAACAGCCTGCTTGATTTCATCAAAAAAATAATGTGCTGTATTACATGCCATAATAATAATATCGGCATCCAAAGATTCGAGATTATGCGCTGAACGAACCAAGGCAGGCACTGGATTTATCCCACCTTCTAATATTGCCTTCGTTCGATCAGGAATCTCCGGATTACTATCGACAAAGACATGAATATGTTCCTGATCAGAGCTTGCCATTGTAAGCGCTGTAATTTTTGCAAATAAATCTACTGAAGCCATTGGCCCCATTCCGCCAATAATTCCTATATTTTTCATCTCATCGCCACCCTTAAAACGAATATTATTATTCGTATTATTTAAAAAGAAGAATATTAATATTTAAATAAATGGTAGCATACTTTTAAGTATTTGTATATAAAAAATGACCATCTAAAATAGATCGTCATTTTTCAATTTATCCGATGACTAATCTGCTAATCTGACGAAATAAGCGATTCACACAAAATCAGAAATTTTTGGCCTCTGCTTAGAAGACTCCCAAGTTCTATAAGTGAGAGTTATACCCGCAGGGGACATACAAGCAGATTAACTCTTAGCTAAAGGCAGCTAAATCAAGTCTACTTCATTTGTTTTATATTTATTCAAAATTTACACGACTAGCAAAAAAATTATATACCGCTTGTGCCGAGGTAAAATTCATGCCCTCAAGCGATGCCATCTCTTCTACCGTTGCCGCTTTTATTTTTTCAATTGAACCAAAATGTGTCCATAAAACTTGTCGCCGTTTTGGGCCAATCCCAACGATATGGTCAAGAACAGATACCATATTGCGCTTACTGCGCAGTTTGCGATGATACGTAATTGCAAAACGATGTGCTTCATCACGAATTCGTTCAATTAAGTAAAGTGCTTGCGAATTTCGCGGTAAAATTACAGGCTCACTCTCCCCCTCTGTAAAAATATATTCAAATTGTTTAGCAAGTCCAACTACAGGAACTTTTGTATGACCTGCCCCGCGAATAATTTCAAGTGCGGAACTCAATTGTCCCTTACCGCCATCGATGATAATTAAATCTGGTAGCTCCTCTGGCAAAGCTTCTCCATACCGCCTACCAACAACTTCGCGCATAGATTTGAAATCATCCGGTTTTCCTTCTGCCGTCTTAATTTTATAGCGCCTGTAATCGCTTTTCTTTGGTATTCCCCCTTCAAAAACCACCATCGAAGCAACAGTTTCCGCCCCTTGAATATGAGAAATATCAAAGCACTCCATACGATTTGGCGGTTTAGGTAAATACAGATATTTTCCCAACTCTTCTACTGCTCCTAATGTTTTCGCATGCTCCACCGATAATTTCATTTGCTGCTCTTTTAACACAAGTGCCGCATTGTTATTTGCCATTTGCACAACATCTTTTTTCGTACCTCGTTTTGGTGTATCTACGGCAACCTTTGCTTGCTTCACTCCGCTGAGCCAATCTGCAACCAGGTCTTGCTCTTCGATTTCCATTGGTAATAATATTTCACGTGGAATAAACGTCACTTGATTATAATATTGTTTCAAAAATGCAGTTAGTGCAGCTTCGTCACTTTCTTCTTCTGTTCCTTTCAATAAGAAGTGATCTCTCCCTACCATCTTCCCACTGCGAATAAAAAATACCTGCATGCAAATACCAAGATCCGAACGCGCCATCCCAAGGGCATCTTGATCGCCTGAACCTGTAATTATATTTTGTTTTTCCGTAATCTTTGCAACTGATGTTAACTGATCTCTTAGTTTTGCAGCCAATTCAAATTCAAAATTTTCTGCGGCGTCTTCCATTTGTTCTTTTATATGATCTTCTACTGCTTCGCTACGCCCCTCTAAAAACAGGCACACACTTTTTATCATCGCTTGATACTCTTCAGGACTTATTTTCCCCGCACATGGTGCTAAACAACGTTTAATATGATATTCCAAACAGGGACGAACAGCATCTAATCGTTTACAACTTCTTAGCGGAAATAGTTTTTTTAACACTTTCAAACTCTCGTGCACCGCTCCTACATTCGTATAAGGTCCAAAATAGCGAGCCCCGTCTTTTTGTACACGCCGCGTAATAAACACTCTAGGATAAATTTCATTTATGGTAACTTTGATGTATGGATATGTTTTATCATCTCGCAGACTGATGTTATATTTCGGATGATGTTTCTTGATTAAGTTACATTCTAAAATCAAAGCTTCAATCTCTGAACCAGTAATAATGTATTCAAAATCATCAATCTTAGCAACCATAGATTGTACTTTCGTAGAATGATTTCGACTACTCTGAAAGTACTGTCTGACACGATTTTTTAATATGACCGCTTTACCAACATAAATTATCTTAGAGTTTACATCTTTCATGAGATAGACCCCGGGTCTATCAGGTAATAATTGTAATTTTTCTTGCACCTTATTATTCATTGCTTCTCACCTTTTTATATCGAAAATACCTTTATTTTTTAATAAAAAATGCATCAAAAATATAGATAATTAATATGCATTTTGTATTCAAATATTTACTGAATTTTCATTATAATTAATCTTTATTAATCTTTTAAAATTAACAAAAATTACGCTTGACCATAGCTAAAATAAATGATTAAATAGATATTGCGTATTGAATAAGTTATTTAAATCACATATTTATATTTTGTCCGCTAAGTGCCTATGCTAAGACTCTTCTCTTCTATAACCAGGGGTAAAGAATAGCTAAGTTTCTGGATAAATATAACTAGGATTCAGGAGGCTAAAATTCCTCTTAAATCAACTCTTGCTTTATTCTACACGCGAAATGCAACAAAATTCAAGTGCAAATGGGAGGTATATTTAGATGTTCAAACGACTCCTTATCGCAAACAGAGGCGAAATTGCGGTCAGAATTATCCGTGCCTGTCAGGAGCTGGGGATTGAAACAGTTGCTGTCTATTCAGAAGCTGATAAAAACGCTATGCATGTGCAGCTTGCCGATTTATCTTATTGTATTGGTCCAGCTGACGCAACGCAAAGCTATTTGAATATGGAAGCAATCCTTACAGCTGCTGCGGCAACAAAAGCCGAAGCAATCCATCCCGGGTATGGTTTTCTCTCTGAAAACGCTGACTTTGCTGAAAAAGTTACAGATTCAGGTTTAGTATGGGTAGGACCTTTAGCGGAAACAATCCGTCAAGTTGGTGACAAAGACGTAGCAAGAGAAGCGATGCTTGCTGCTGGTCTTCCAATGACTAAAGGGAGCAAACCCTTAAAAAATAATGAAGAAGCACCAGCTCTTGCAGAAGAAGTTGGTTATCCTGTAATCATTAAACCGGTTTCTGGTGGCGGTGGAAAATCCATGTTCGTCATTAACAACGAAAACGAATTACTTAATACATTACAAATTATCGACGTAACAAAAGTACCATTCTATTTTGAACATTATATTGCCCAATCTCGTCATATTGAAGTACAAATTATGGCCGATAATTATGGCAATATCATTCATTTAGGGGAACGCGAATGTTCTGTACAACGCCGCAATCAAAAAATACTTGAAGAATCCCCATCTACAGCGCTTACAAAAGATATGCGTGAACGAATTGGCGCCTTAGCAATTAAAGCCGCAAAAAGCGTTCACTATACGAATGTAGGTACCGTAGAATTTTTAATGGATGTAAAAACCGGTGAGTTTTTCTTTATGGAAATTAATCCGCGCATTCAAGTTGAACACGCTATAACAGAAGCAGTCACTGGTGTAGACTTAGTTCGTCGCCAGATCAGAATTGCTGCTGGCGAACCGCTTAATAAAGATCAAAATGATATTAAAATTGTTGGTCATGCAATTGAATGTAGAATCAATGCCGAAGATCCTGATAATAACTTTATTCCATCTCCAGGCATGATTGATTTCTATCATGAGCCGGGGGGGCCACGCGTTCGCGTTGACAGTGGTGTATCTGCCGGTCTTGCCGTAGAACCTTATTATGATTCTTTAATTGCAAAAGTAGTCGTCCACGGTCGTACGCGTGGTGATGCAATTAAAATTATGCAACGTGCATTGAATGAGTTCCGTATCGATGGAGTAAAAACAACGACTGAACTTCATAAACGCATTCTTGCTGATACTTGTTTCTGCACTGGAAATATTGATACACAATTTATCAAAAAACGTCTTCCTGTGTACGAGCAAACTCCACCAAAGCCAAAACTTAAAGATACACAAAAAGAATTGGCAAATAATCTTCAAAAACTAGAACAATATTATATCTAGTGCCATAGACAGAAAAATGGAACCCAATGGGTTCCATTTTTTTGCCTATTTTTTTGTAATCAATTCTAATTTCACAGGAATAAATGTATCTACTTGTTCTTTTGCTAAGATTTTCTTTGCGATTTCAATGCTGACTTTCCCCATTTCTTTTGGTTGCTGTGCTACAGTTGCGAGCATTGATCCCGCTTGAACTGCTTTTTGTGCGTCATCTGTCGCATCAAAGCCAACAATGATAATATCTTTACGATTTGCCGCTTGAATTGCTTCCATTGCACCTAACGCCATTTCATCATTTTGAGCAAAAACAGCTTGGATATCTGGAGTTGCTTGCAGGATATTTTCCATTACCTTCATCCCTTTAGCACGGTCAAAATCTGCTGGTTGTTTTGATACTAGGGTAATTCCACTTACTGCTTTAATCGCATCATCGAAACCTTTCCCACGATCATTTGCTGCTGAAGTTCCTGGAATACCTTCAAGTTCCACAACATTGCCTTTATTACCTAATTTTTCGGCAATTAATTCTGCTGCCATTTTACCACCGGCTATGTTATCAGAAGCAATATTTGTTACAACAACACCGCCGTCAGCACCACGGTCTACTGTAATGACAGGAATATTCGCCTTATTTGCAGCCTCAATCGCTGGAACAATTGCTTTGGAATCCACTGGGTTCACGATTAAGACACTGACTTTTTGTTGAATCATATTTTCAATGTTCGACATTTGTTTTGATGCATCATTTTGTGCATCCATAATCATCAATTTGGTACCATCTTTATCAGCCGCTTCTTTTGCCCCATCTCTAACATCAACAAAGAAAGGATTATTCAGCGTCGATACGGAAAAACCGATAGTTACTTCCCCCGACGCAGCCTCTTGTTTTTTCTCGCTCTGGCTGCCGCCACATCCTGCAAAAAGAATACTGCCTGCTAATAATGCACATGTAAAAACCGCATAACTTTTCTTTTTAAAGCTTGAAAACATAAATCTTTCCTCCTTAAATCTGTTTAAAGACTCCCCTGTAGAATTTCTCTGCCCTCCTCCATCTTTATTCTCATCCAAATCCTGATCCACTTTTAGCCTCATATTCTATCAGTTTTTGAATAATATCTTATCCTATGGCTAGCCTGCTCTAAGGTCAGCTAGGATTCAGATGGAGTAAAAACTCCACCTAAATCAAGCCTATTTTATTTTCCCTGTTTCCGATCCATTAAAACCGCAAGCAGGATAACAACGCCTTTGGCAACCTGTTGATAAAAAGATGATACATTTAATAAGTTTAACCCATTATCTAAAACTCCGATGATCAAAGCACCAACCAAAGTGCCAACAATTGTGCCACGACCACCTGCAAGGCTTGTCCCACCTAATACAACCGCAGCAATCGCATCCATTTCGAACGCTGCCCCTGCCGTTGGTTGCGCGGAGTTTAATCGCGATGCCAAAATAATTCCACTAAGGGCAGCCAAAAGCCCCGCTATACTATAGACACCAATCAAATTTTTTCTTGTATTAATCCCTGAAAGTCGTGCCGCCTCTTCATTACCACCAATCGCATAAATATAGCGACCAAATTTATTTTTCTTTAAGATCAACCAAGCAAGAATAAAGATTAGTATCATGATAATCACGGGAATTGGCACACTGCCAACATAACCTCCACCAAGCGAGCGAAACCCTTCACTAAATCCAGTAATCGGTCGTCCATCCGTATATACGAGTGTATAGCCACGCACGATAGTCATCATGCCCATCGTGGCAATAAACGGTGGTATTTTTCCATAAGTAATGAATATCCCATTCATCATCCCAATAAATGTTCCAAGCAGTAAACCTGCCAACACAGCCATCGGAATGCTAAGTCCACCAACTAATAATCCCGCAGTTACACTACCGGCAAACGCAACAATAGAACCTACCGAAAGGTCAATCCCTCCAGTTAAGATAACGAGCGTCATTCCCACTGCAATTACCGCATTGATGGACACTTGCCGAGTTACATTCAGCAAATTGCTAACAGTAAGGAATTGCTCAGAAACAATAGATAGCACAATACATAAAATTATAAATCCTAATAAAGGACCTAATTTTCGCAACATATTTTTATAGCGATTTGATCCACTTGCCTTTTCTGCATTTACTTGCATCATTTTTTTAATTCCCCCCTGCAGCATATGCCATGATTTTTTCCTGCGTAGCCTCTTCGCGCCCAAGTTCAGTGGCAACACGGCCTCTACACATGACCAAAATTCGATCACTCATCCCCAATACTTCTGGCAACTCAGAAGAAATCATCAAGATTGCAACACCACTCGCAGCTAGCATATTCATAATGTTGTAAATCTCCACTTTCGCTCCGATATCTACACCACGTGTTGGTTCATCCATAATTAAAACACGCGGCTTCGTTGAAAGCCATTTTGCAATAACCACTTTTTGCTGATTGCCACCGGATAAGTTTCTTACAATCTGCGCTTCACTCGGCGTCTTGATTTTTAAATCATCAATTTGCTTGTGAATTAACTCCATTCTTCGCTTGCCAGAGATAAAAGATCCCTTTGATAGTTCTCCTAAAACCGCCAAGGAAATATTATCACCGACTGACATTGGAAGTACAAGCCCTTGATGCTTGCGATCTTCTGTAATCAATCCAATCCCCGCTTGAATCGCATCTTGGCAAGAACGTATCCTTTGCTCTGCTTTATCCACTGAAATCGTTCCTTTATCCAAGGGATCAATTCCAAAAATAGCACGTGCCAATTCTGTACGTCCTGCTCCCATCAAGCCTGCTACACCTACGATTTCACCAGCTTTTACAGAAAAAGAAATATCCCTCAAAGAATCTCCCCTACATAATCCTTTTACGTTTAATACTTCATTACCAATATCCGTAATTTTGCGTGGATACCGTTCTGTCAATTCACGCCCAACCATTAACTTAATCAAGTCGTCAAACTGTGTTTCTTTCGTTACAACAGTTCCTGCATACGCACCATCACGCATGACAGTGATGCGATCACTAAGCGCAAACAACTCTTCCATACGATGTGAAATGTAAATAATTCCAACCCCTGACGCAGCAAGCTGCCGAACAATCTTAAAAAGATGTTCACTTTCTCTCTCTGTTAAAGCTGCTGTTGGTTCATCCATAATTAAAATTCGAGTTTTATAAGAAAGCGCTTTTGCGATTTCGACCATTTGCTGCATCCCTATACTCAAATCACTAATGATGTCATCTGGTTGAATCTCTGTACCTAAACGCTTAAGTATTTCAATGGATTCTTTGCGCATCTTATCCTTATCTACAAAACCAAATAATTTTTGTGGTTCTCGCCCAAGAAAGATATTTTCCATCACAGTAAGTTCAGGTACAAGATTAAGCTCCTGATGAATAATTCCTATCCCCATCTTCTGTGCTTCACGGGGACCATGAATTTCAACAGAATTTCCATCTAAGAAAATTTCGCCTGCATCTTTTTTATATACTCCGCTAAGCACTTTCATCAACGTCGATTTTCCTGCGCCATTTTCGCCTAATAACGCATGAATTTCACCCTTTTTAATTGAAAAATCTACTTGGTCAAGAGCTTTTACGCCGGGAAACGATTTGCAAATTCCTGTCATCTGTAATAAACATTTACTTTGCATAATTTTATCCTCCGCAGACTAAAATACGACGCCAGACTTTAAGATGATATTTGCATATGGCGTAAATTCTCCGGTACGAATTACAGCAACTGCTTTTTGGCTCATCGCTTTTAATTCTTCATGCGATACGACTTCAACTTCTACACCATCAAGTTCATTCAATGTTTTCTTATATAACTCTGGGCTGACTTCTTGCATCTCACTTGCTACAACGACGCTTTGCAGTTTCAATTCACTTAATACTACACGTAAAGTTTGAATAAAACTTGGCACCCCTTGACAAAGCGCAAGATCAATTCTCCGTACCCCAGGCGGTATTGGCAGTCCTGCATCACCAACCATCAGCATATCATAATGTCCCATTTTCGCTATGACTTCACTAATAGGGCCATTTATTACTCCAATTTTTTTCATCTTTACATCCCCTTCTTCTGCGCTGCAAATGCTTCTACTTCTTGCCGTGTAGGCAATGAAGACTGGGCGCCATGACGAGTTACTGCAATCGCTGCTGTCTGCGACGCAAAGCGAAGTGCAGCTTGCATAGATTTTCCCTCAGCTAACGCGACTGCAATGGCCGCCGTATAGGAGTCTCCAGCAGCAGTTGTATCTATCGCTTGCACCTTATAAGCCAAAGAATCTTCTTGTCCCTCTGCATGTACCCATACAGCACCAGCTTCGCCAAGCGTAATCACCACTTCTTTTATCCCATTTTCCCGTAACTTTTGCGCTGCTGTAATTGCCTCTTGCTTTGTGCCAATAGGAGTTTTTGCAAGTGCTGCTGCTTCACTTTCATTTGGCGTTAATAAATCGATTTTTGAATAAAGGGCAGGCGAAATTTCACGCATTGGTGCCGGATTTAAAATGACCAGCCAGCCTAATTCTTTGGCTTTATGAATTGCATATTCCACTGTCGCTTTCGGTATTTCATGTTGCAAAAGTAAAATTCCCGGATTAGTAAATGCGTGTAAGGAACGATCGACATCTGCTGCATCACAACAACCATTTGCCCCAGCAACTACTACAATCGTATTCGCACCAGCCTCATTAACGGTAATCAAAGCTGTTCCCGTTGCAGTATCTACAGTTCGTACAAAATTCGTAGCAATACCATTCGATTCTAGTCCAGAAATTAAGGCTTCACCAAATCCATCTTTTCCAACACAGCCCGCCATGTAAACTTCAGCACCTAATTTACCTGCTGCTGCTGCTTGATTCGCTCCTTTTCCCCCAGGAAAAGTGGCAAAACTTTGACCAAAAACGGTTTCGCCTTCTTTCGGCAATTGCGTTGCCGTTGCAACCAAATCCATATTCAGACTTCCTATGACTAAAATTGGTTTTGCTTTTCCTCGTTCCACTCTTCTCACTCCTTACTTTTTTTCATCGTTGAATCACGGATAATCAACTGTGGTAAAAAGCGCATCTCTAAAACTTTAGGCTCAGTTTTTTCCCTAAGGTTAAGCAATAAATTTACCGCAGCCTGTCCTATTTCTGCTACTGGCTGACAAAGTGTAGTTAGAGAAGGATTATACCATTTTGCCATCCATATATCATCAAATCCAACGACTTGTATGTCTTGTGGTACATTCATTCCATGACTTTGTAGGCAAGCAATTGCCCCAAATGCCATAACGTCATTTCCCGCAAAAATTGCATCAAACTCAACTTTCTCTTTTAATAAAGCTTTAGTTCCTTTATAACCACCATCAAAAGTAAATGGCTGCGACTGGATAAGCTTTCGATTTATTTCTATATTTTTATCGTTTAATGCTTCGCAATAGCCATTGAATCTTTCTTCTGCTGACGAAAGCGATCTTCTGCCAATAAACGCAATCTTTTGGCATCCACAATCAATTAAATATTCTACCGCCAGTCGTCCACCATGTGCATTGTCTAAAAAAACGGCAGGCAGTTTTTCCCCTTTTACTCTTCTATCCAGCAGAACAATTGGCATCTGTAACGATTCTGCCAGTTCCACACTCTTATTACTTTGCTGTCCACCAATCAAAAGTATTCCATCGACACGTTTCCCATGCAAAAATCTGATATACCTCATTTCCTGCTCCACATCACCATCAGAGTTACAAAGCAAAACTGCATGATCCGATGCATGAGCAGTGTCTTCAATACTACGCACAAGTGCAGGGAAAAAAGGGTTTTGAATATCTGGGATAATCAAACCTATACTAAATGAATTCTTTCCTTTTAATGTTCGGGCAGCATCATTCGTTGAGTAGCCTAACGTTTCAATCGCCTCGCGTACTCGAGCTTCTAATGTTTCCGATACCCCTCCTGTACAATTCAAAATTCTTGATACCGTCGCGATTGATACGCCAGCAGCTTTTGCAACATCTTTAATCGTGACAAAAGTACGATTCCCCAATTTTCCTGAATTCATTACATCCCGCCTCATCAAAACCTTAATCTATATAAAATCCAAATAAATTCTTCCATATAATAACCAAATTATTACTTGAAAACGTTTACATCGCAATCATACCATATTTTATCAAAAAAAAACACTTAAATTTTTTAAATTTTCAAAATATTTTCATTTGGTTACAATAATAAAAAAGCTTCAGTAAAAGAATTCCATTCTATCTTTCACTGAAGCTTTTTTTGTTTTTACCTAAAAAATTTTAATAAATAACTCCTACTTTATAGAAGACAAGAGCTTAAAACGGGTCAGCTATCCGATAAATCTTACCTTTATGAAAAATCTTTTGCTGCTTCAACCTTTTCTTCTAACAGCGGTTTTAAAAATTTTCCCGTATACGATCTAGGTTCTGCAGCAATTTCTTCTGGTGTTCCTTTAGCGATAATCGTTCCACCTCTAAAACCGCCCTCTGGTCCTAAATCTACGACATAATCTGCTGTCTTAATCACATCGAGATTATGTTCAATAACGACGACAGTGTCTCCAGATTCAAGTAATCTTTTTAATACCTCAAGCAACTTATGGATATCTGCTGTATGGAGCCCTGTTGTTGGTTCATCGAGGATATAAAGAGTTTTTCCCGTACTGCGGCGCGCAAGCTCCGTTGCCAGTTTGACGCGCTGAGCTTCTCCGCCCGAAAGAGTTGTTGCAGGTTGTCCCAATTTAATATAACCAAGCCCGACGTCCTGCAAAATTTTCAATTTACGTTCTAGTTTCGGAATGTTTTGAAAAAATTCCAGCGCTTCGTCGACTACCATATCAAGAACATCGGCAATCGTTTTCCCTTTATATCTTACTTCTAATGTTTCACGATTATAGCGCGCGCCTTTACAGACTTCACACGGCACATAAACATCCGGCAAAAAGTGCATTTCAATTTTAATAATACCATCGCCGCGACAGGCTTCACAACGTCCGCCCTTTACATTAAAGCTAAACCGCCCCGGTTTATATCCACGCATTTTCGCTTCATTCGTCTGACTGAATACATCGCGAATCGTATCAAACAATCCAGTATACGTCGCTGGATTTGAACGTGGCGTACGACCAATCGGTGATTGGTCAATATCAATGATTTTATCAATATACTCAAAACCGCGAATCTCTTTATGCTCACCGGCTTTACCTTTGCCTGTATACAGTTTACTTGCCAGCCCTTTATATAAAATTTCATTGACTAAGGTACTTTTGCCAGATCCCGATACGCCCGTAACCGCCGTAAATAATCCAAGGGGAAACTTCACCGAAATATTTTTCAAATTATTTTCTTTTGCTCCAATGATCTCAAGCCATTTTCCATTTGGACTTTTGCGTACTTTCGGTACGGGGATATACTTTTTACGGCTCAAATACTGTCCGGTAACAGAGTTCTCGTTTGCTTTAATTTCTTCAACTGTACCTTGCGCTACCACGTAACCACCGCCAGCTCCGGCAACCGGCCCGATATCAATGATATGATCTGCCGCGTACATTGTATCTTCATCATGTTCAACAACAATTAACGTATTGCCAACATCACGCAGATGTTTGAGTGTAGCCAGCAAACGATTGTTATCGCGTTGGTGGAGTCCAATGCTGGGCTCATCAAGAATATAAAGCACGCCGACTAGCCCCGAACCAATCTGCGTAGCTAAACGAATTCGCTGCGCTTCGCCGCCCGAAAGCGTACCTGCCGCGCGATCAAGCGTAAGATAATCTAGTCCAACATCCAGCAAAAAACCTAACCTGGCATTGATTTCTTTTAAAATCTGCTGGGCAATCTTTTTTTCCCGTTCCGTTAACTCTAGCTGCGCAAAAAATTCTTTACATTCAGCAATGGTAAAGCAGGTTACTTCATAAATACTTTTTCCGCCCACTTTAACTGCCAAAGTCTCAGGTTTTAATCTTGCGCCTTTACAAACTGGACACTTTTTACTGCTCATATACTTTTCATACTCTTCGCGATACGTATCAGAAGTACATTCACTATAGCGGCGATTGAGCATCGGCATAACGCCTTCAAATGGGGAATGATACTGTTTAACTTCACCATACATATTTTCATATTCATAATCAAACTTTTCTTCGCCTGACCCATACAGTAAAAGTTCCTTTAAAGGATCATTTAATTCATTCCAAGTATTCTCAATCGTATAGCCGTACTTTTTCACTACAGCATCAATTTGGCACATCGCATAAGAATTAATATTTTTCGATAATGGCGCAAATAACCCCTCTTCAATCCTAATGTTTAAATCAGGCATAACCAAGTCCATATCAAATTCCATATTTTCGCCCAGTCCACTACAAGCTGGACAAGCACCAAAGGGATTATTAAACGAAAACATCCGCGGTGCAAGTTCGGGAAGACTGATTCCACAATCGATACAAGCGAAATTTTCACTAAACATCAGCTCTTCACCATCAATAATCTGAATAAGTACTACACCTTCCCCAAGTTGTAAGGAAGTTTCGAGTGAATCCGCCAAACGCTGATGGATTCCTTCACGTACAACCAGACGGTCTACAACCACTTCAATCGTATGTTTTTTCGTTTTCACCAACTTGATTTCTTCATTAACGTCTTGGATTTCTCCATCAATCCTCACTCGCACATAACCATCTTTGCGAATTTGTTCAAGAATTTTCTGATGTTCGCCTTTTTTCCCACGCACCACCTGCGCCATTACCATAAACTTCGTACCTTCCGGTAATGCTAAAATCTGATCTACCATTTGCTCTACCGTTTGCTGCGCAATTGCTTTCCCACATTTTGGGCAGTGTGGTCTGCCTGCTCTGGCAAACATTAAACGCAGATAATCATAAATTTCCGTTACCGTACCAACGGTCGAACGCGGATTGCGGCTCGTCGTTTTTTGGTCAATAGAAATCGCCGGCGATAATCCCTCGATGTAATCTACATCGGGCTTGTCCATCTGGCCTAAAAACTGACGTGCATAAGCGGATAAGGACTCTACATAACGACGCTGCCCTTCGGCATAAATCGTATCAAATGCCAAAGAAGATTTTCCTGATCCACTAAGTCCCGTTACAACAACGAGTTCATCACGCGGTATTTCTATATCAATATTTTTTAAATTATGTTCCCTTGCCCCTTTTACAATAATTTTATCTTTCACTACTTTATCCCTTTCCTCCATCTATTTCTTTTAATTTTTCTGACGCTTCTTAGCATTTGATTTCTTCTCAGGCAAACTTCCTTTTAATTCTACAATCATATCACGCAGTTTTGCTGCCCGTTCAAATTCGAGTTTTCTAGAGGCTTCACGCATTTCATTTTCAAGTGATGTCAACAATTCATTTTTTTCCTGTGCCGACATCTTCATCCCTTTACTTGTTTTATACTCAGCCTTCTCTTCGGCAACTTTTGTCGTTTCAATGAGATCTTTTACCCGTTTTTTTACTGTCTGTGGCGTAATTCCATGTTCTTGATTATAGGCATCTTGTATTTGACGGCGCCTTTGTGTTTCATCAATAGCCCGCATCATCGAATCAGTTTTACGATCGGCATACATGATTACCTTACCACTCGCATTACGTGCCGCCCTGCCAATCGTTTGAATCAGCGATGTATCCGAGCGTAAAAAGCCTTCCTTGTCCGCATCAAGAATCGCTACCAGTGATACTTCCGGCATATCAAGTCCTTCTCTTAATAAGTTAATCCCCACAAGCACATCAAAAACACCAGCACGCAAATCGCGGATAATTTCTGCTCGTTCCATTGTCACAATATCTGAATGGAGATAACGAACTTTAATCCCCATTTCTTTTAAGTACTCCGTTAAATTCTCCGCCATTTTTTTCGTCAATGTAGTAACAAGTGTACGCTCTTTTAAGGCGATACGTTTTTTAATTTCTGTTAATAAATCATCCATCTGACCTCTAAGTGGACGAACTTCAATCTCTGGATCAAGAAGTCCTGTTGGACGAATAATCTGCTGCACTACCTGGTTTGCCTCTTCTAATTCAAATTTAGCCGGTGTTGCTGATACGTAAACAATTTGATTAATACAATCACAAAATTCTTCAAAGCGAAACGGGCGATTATCATAAGCAGATGGCAGACGAAATCCATTTTCCACCAACGAATCTTTACGCGATCGATCGCCTGCATACATCGCCCGAATCTGCGGCAAAGTAACGTGTGACTCATCAATCACAATTAGAAAATCCTCGGGGAAATAATTCACCAATGTAAATGGAGCTTCCCCGGTCTGACGTTTCGTCAAATGTTTTGAATAGTTTTCAATGCCAGAGCAATATCCCATCTCTTGCATCATCTCAATATCATAGCGCGTGCGCTGTTCTAAGCGTTGTGCTTCCAGCAATTTGTTATTTGCTTTAAAGTAAGCCAAACGTTCTTCTAACTCTGCCTCAATATCTTGAATTGCACGCTGCATATTTTCTCTCGATGTAACATAGTGAGAAGCCGGATATACACTAATATGCTTGCGTTCTCCTAAAATTTCTCCCGTCAATACATCCACTTCTAAAATCCGATCAATTTCATCTCCAAACAATTCCACGCGTATCGCCCGTTCATTGTAACCAGCAGGAAAAATTTCAATAACGTCTCCACGCACACGAAATTTACCGCGAATAAAATTGATATCGTTACGTTCATATTGAATACTAACCAACTTACGCAAAATCGAATCACGGTCATACGTCTGTCCCTGGCGAAGCGATAAAACTAAATCGTGGTATTCATCCGGGGAACCTAAACCATAAATACACGATACGCTGGCAACGATGATTACATCGCGTCGTTCAAATAATGAACATGTCGCTGAATGGCGCAATTTATCAATCTCATCGTTAATCGATGCATCTTTTTCGATATAAGTATCGGTATGCGCAATATACGCTTCCGGTTGGTAATAGTCATAATAACTAACAAAATACTCTACCGCATTATTCGGAAAAAATTCTTTAAACTCGCTGGCTAGCTGAGCCGCCAGTGTTTTATTATGTGCAATCACCAGCGTTGGTTTCTGTACGCGTTCAATCGTTTTTGCAATCGTAAAAGTCTTTCCTGTTCCCGTTGCACCTAATAAAACCTGTGCAGTTTGTCCATTTTCAATGCCCCCTACCAGCATATCAATTGCCTGCGGTTGATCTCCTGTCGGCTCAAAAGGTGCTACAACTTTAAAAGGTGTGCCGCCGTCCTGATGCACTGTATTTAAATGAGGTACTTTTGCCATGAAAACACCTACTTTGTCTATTCTAATTAATATTAATTATCCGTTATATTATAGCACAAAACATATGTACGGCAAATAGAAATTACCTTATTTTCCCCAATAAAGCAGGACTTCATGCAAAAATGGTAGCTGCTTTATCGCAGCTACCATTTATTTTCCTTGCAATACTTCAATTGCTTTTTCTAACTGATTATCTTTTTCTTTATCTAATTCTATCGTTATATCCGGTTCTATACCGATTCCATCAATACAGCGATCATTTGGCGTATAATATTTGGCAATCGTAAGTTTCATTCCGTCTTTATTTGCCATTGGAATAACCGCCTGCACAGACCCTTTTCCATACGTCTTCGTACCAATTAACGTACCAACGCCAGTATCTTGAATAGCACCAGCTACAATTTCAGATGCACTTGCACTTCCTCCATTTACTAATACAACAAGCGGATATTTTGCTTCTGGCAAACTAGAACGAAAAACCTCTTGATTACCAGCACGGTCACGCGTTGAAACGATTACACCTTCCGGGACGAATTTTTCAGCAATCTTTGTACATACTGTTAGAATACCCCCAGGATTATCACGCAAATCCAGAATAACTTTCTTCATTCCTTTTTCTTCTAGTTCATGATAAATCTTATTAAATTCTGTCGCCGTATGCTCGTTAAAAGAAGCGATGCGGATATACCCAATATCTTCACTCTTCATTGAACCTGCAACAGATATTGTTTCAATATTTGAGCGAGTCAAAATATAATCAATGTCTGCATTATCACGACGAATAGTCAACACAACTTGCGTCCCAATTTCACCACGAATTTTTGCGGCAACTTCTTCAAACGGTAACACTCGTGTATCTTGACCATCAACTGAAATAATCTGATCTCCACTTTTAATTCCCGCAAGTTCACTCGGCGAGCCTTCAATTGGTGCAATTACCATAGGGATCTTATCTTCCCGCATTCCCATAACAACACCAACACCACCAAAAGATCCATCTGTATGTTCTAACAATAATTTATACATCTGTTCATCCAGGTAAACTGAATGTGGATCGTCTAGTGAATTCACCATTCCCTTAAGCGCGCCAGTAATTAACTTTTCATTATCTACTTCATTCACGTATTGGGTTTGAATGAATCTGAGTGCATTCACAAATCGAAACACTTGCAAAGAATTCGTATTTCCAAGTCCCAATAAATAATAAAGCCCTGCAATCGTACTGAAGCAAGTCAACAAAATTAATACAATTGCCCCCAAAAACAAATACCGTTTTTTCACATTTCCACCTCTATTCTCTTCAAAGAGAAAGCCACAGAGGGGTCTACCTGCTCTGTGGCTTTTTAAACTTACTTTACTTTCGCTATATTCTATGCATTCTGCTCTATATTATGCATTATAACGCCATTGTTAAAGGTTTCCCCCAGGAAAACCTACCACTCAGCGTTTCAGCGAGGCGAAAGATTATACTCACCGCCTGTTATTTACAGTTATCCCTGCCACCTATAGATGTAGGGAAAATCTTGCTTAGCGTTATAGATAACCGTATGGATCAACCGGTTCCCCATTTACACGAACTTCAAAGTGACAATGCGGGCCTGTAGAATAGCCTGTAGAACCGCAAATCGCAATTAACTGCCCTTGACTTACTTGCTGTCCTACTCCAACTACCAAGCTGTCATTATGTCCATAAAGCGTAGTAATTCCACCACCATGGTCAATAATAACCGCATTACCGTAGCCGCCCATCCAATCGGCGTAAATGACTGTTCCACCATCAGCAGCCACAATCGGATCACCGTAATCAGCACCAATGTCAAGTCCACTATGATAACGTGAAGTTCCAAAGATCGGATGGGTACGCCAGCCATATTCTGAAGTAATCACACCATGCACAGGCCAGATCATCGCACCTGTCGAGCCAGTAGCGCGTCCACTTCCCATTGCCTGCGCGCGAATCATCCGTTCAATCTGTTTCGACGTTTCAAGTAGTTCTTGATAAGTACGTTCTGCTTCATCACGATCATTTACTGCACGGTCTAATACTTCTTGTTTTCTTGCCGTACGCTCTTTCACTTCTTGCCGCTTTATTTCTGCCGCTTTTTTTAATTCAACAATCGCGGCTCTATCATTTTCCAATTCAGTTTTCTTTTGCAATATCAACTCACGTTCGGCCTTTACTTTCATAATTAATTCATAATCATGCTTAATTATGCGTTTTAACAAGTCCATTCGTGTTAGTAAATCATTAAAGTCAGTTGCGCCAAACAATACATCGATATAATTAATCTGCCCATTTTGGTATATATCACGGATTCTTTTATTTAGTACTTTCATCCGTTTAGCGAGGTCTCGTTCTGTTTTTTCTAAGATTTCCGTATTTTTTTCAATTTGTTCTTCTTTTTCTTGCAATTGCGCTTGAATCGATTCATACTCATCCGTTGCAGTTTTTAATTCGCTCTGCAAAATTCTCAGCTGATTTGAAACAGTGTCAACTTCCTGCTGCGCTTGATTTCTCTTACTTTCTTGACTTGACATTCGATTTTGAACATCATTCAATTGACTGTCCAAAGATTCAGCATATACGGTTAGAGTAAACATTACTAGTAAAACGATTGCATTAAAAGCTAAGAACCATCGTCTTAAATTTTTCATGTTCAACTCCTCTTATACATTCATAAAGCGTTTTAATGAAATCGTACTACCAAGCGCTCCAATTGCTGTTCCCACGACTAAAAGCAACAATGTAATATGATTTAAAAACGGATATTCTGGAATGAGTGGCAAAAACGCTAATGTTGAATAAATTTTTGCCGTAACTGCACTATATAAATTTCTCAATAACACGGTCGCGACAATTGCACCTAAAAATCCAAGAACCATTCCCTCCATCAAGAATGGCCAGCGAATAAACCAATTCGTTGCACCTACATATTTCATAATACCTATTTCTTTACGTCGTGCAAATACTGTTAAACGAATTGTATTTGAAATAATAAACAATGTAGCCATCGCTAAAAACACGATAATAAAGAAGCCAAAAATACGAACCATTTTCGTTAGCTCAAACAGTTGCTCAACGACATCTTGTCCAAATTTAGCCGTCTCCACACCCTCAAATTCATTAATTTTATTTGCAGTTGCTTTCACTTCTTCCGGACGTTTCAGCTTTACTTCAAAAGCATTCGGTAAAGGGTTTGTATCTTCTAATGCCTCTAATAATGTTTTTTGATCACCTAGGCGTTCTTTAAAGCGATCCATTGCATCTTTTTTGTCGACAAATTTTATCTCCTCTACAACAGACATCGCTTGAATTTTCTCACCAATCTCCTTCATTTCCCGATCGGACAAATCATCATGCAAGTACACGTTAATTTGTACTTGCGACTCCAGTGCACTTGCCATATTATTTAAGTTCAAAACAATAATCAGAAACATCCCTAAAATCAATAGTGATAAAGCCACTGTACTAATAGATGCAAAAGTCATCCAATTATTTCTCTTTAGAGAAATAAAAACTTCACGAATAAAATATTCCCAAGTTCTAATCTTCATAACCGTATGCTCCCTTCACTTCATCTCGGATAATACGGCCATTTTCAATTGCAATTACACGCTTTTTCATCGTGTCTACAATCGTCTTATCATGCGTTGCCATAACAATTGTCGTCCCTGACTTATTGATTCGTTCAAAAATCCGCATGATGTCCCAGGAAGTTTCAGGATCCAAATTCCCTGTAGGTTCATCGGCAATTACAATCATCGGATTATTTACAATTGCCCTAGCTATTGCAACCCGTTGCTGCTCTCCCCCTGATAACTGACTAGGAAAGCTTTTCAATTTATCATTTAAGCCAACTAAGTCAAGTACACTATTTACTCGTTTTTGCATTTCACGACGCGGTGCCTCAATAACTTGCATAGCAAAAGCTACATTTTCATACACCGTTTTTTCCGGTAACAACCGATAATCCTGAAAAATAATCCCCAATCCGCGTCTTAAATACGGCACATCGGATGCAGACATCGCCAATGTATTGCGTCCATTGACGATTAATTCTCCTTCCGTTGGCAAAACTTCACGGAAAATCATTTTTATAAAAGTCGATTTACCAGCCCCACTTGGTCCGACGATAAAAACAAATTCACCTTTATTAATATCAATATTAATATTCGACAATGCTATAGATCCATTATCATAGCGTTTTGAAACATTCTTCATATGTATCAACTTGAACATACCCCCTCTTTCAGGTCCCAAATTACTTCATGACTTTATATCTTTAGACATTTTTATCGAAAAACCTTTTTCATTTGGAAAAATATTTTGTAAAATTTTGTACAACATTAATACAATAGATTTGCAATATATAGTGTCAAAAGAGATAGGATTCCAACTAATCCCACATACCAAGTAAATACTTTAAAGCGCTCACATTTTGGGAGTGCATAATACGAATCTTTTGTATCAATTCCCGAACTACGCCATAAAAAAAATAAAGAAAAAGCTAAAATAATAAACACGATTTCGTTTTGTGAATAAAGAAATAAAGCAAATAAAATAAACGTCCCTACTGTCCATAAATGTGGAGAAATCGCCCCCATGATTTTTCCGCCATCAAAAGGTTCACAAGGAATTAAATTTAATAAATTTAAAATTGCAGCTGTATAGGATAATACCAATAAAATAATCGAATTCGTCCAAAAATACCAAATGAAACAGACAATTGCGCTAATCGTCCCTAACGCCGGGCCACCAATCGCAATATTGGCTGCCATTTTTGCATTGATTGGCAAACGATTCAGCGATACTGCCGCACCAATAAACGGAATAAAAATTGGAAGACCGGCACGAATGCCGACTACTCTGGCCGCAATTACATGTCCAAGCTCATGAATAAAGAGTAGGATTAAAAATCCCGCCCCATAAACGACACCAAAAGTTAAAGCATACGCCCATAGAGAAATAAGCATGCTGATAAACATCATCCCGATACTATTTACTTTTATTATTGCCAACATTGCAATGAATAACACTACAACCCTTTTTATTATACGTTTAGCTAAAAAAAGCATAATAAATCCTCCATCAAAAACAAAATAGCTGTTATATGCATATGCATATAACAGCTATTTTACGATTCGATAAATTTAATGCTTGTATTGGTTAAACCCTTCGCCAACAACTTCATGCGCATCACTAATAATAAAAAATGCTTTTTCATCATGGTCGTGGATAACTTCTTGAAGTCTAGTTACTTCACTCGTTTCCACAACACAAAGCAGCATTTCTCTTTCCTTACCTGTATATCCGCCACGACCCGAAAGATAAGTTACACCACGCTCTACTTCCTGAAAAATTTTTTCAGCAAGCACATCCGGACGTTCTGCCATAATCCAAAAAGCTTTGCTTGTGATTGCACCCTCTTGGACTAAATCGATAATTTGCGTAGTGACAAAAATAGAAATTGCCGCATAAAGTGCAAGCTCCGGACTTTTAAATGCAAAACCAGCAAATATAACGATACATCCATCTGCAATAAGTAACGCCCGTCCAATACTCACCTGAAACAAATGATGGGAAATCGCTGCTACCAAAGAAGTTCCTGCCGTATTTCCTTTAAACCGAAAAATTAATCCCATTCCAATTCCTGTCAATACACCGCCATATAGAGTATTTAATAAAATATCCTCAGTTAATACTGGCGTATAAGGTGATGTCAGATCAATAAAAACTGACAACATTGTTGCACCATATAACGTTGTTAGACCATAACGTGAACCTAACAATTTAACACCAAAAATAAAAATTGGGATATTAAATATTAACATTAAAACTCCAACTGGCAACCCAAATAAATAATGAAGTACTGTAGCCAAACCACTTATGCCGCCACTGGCAATCTTATGTGGAATAAAAAACATATTAAGTGCAATTGCGGTAATCAAAATCCCAAGTGTCATCCCAATGTACTGCCGCACTTTCTTCTTCACTTTATCACCTCTTGGTTTTGCCGCGTGAAATTAATTCAAGCGCTAATTCAGCATTAACGAAAGCATCTCTTCTCAGTTTAGAAATTACAGGTTCAACAGTTTTAGCAAAGGAATCTTTTTCCTGCCACTCTTGATGAATTTTCTCCATTAATTTCTCTACTGTAACATTTTGCAAATCGCTAACACTTTCATCACCCATTGATTTTAAAAATCGATCAATTTTCGGATCATAAGACATTCCAATCATCGGAATGCCCATCACACCTGCAAAAATTAAAGCATGTAAACGAATACCAATTAATAAGTCCAAATTTCCTACTAGAGACAATAGCTCACTCGTTGTATATTCTTCATCAAGTAATACGATTGATTTCGGCATATCAACAGCAATTTTTTTTGCGACCTCAACATCTTCAGGATACTGCATGGGTAAATAGACTATGCGCGCACCAAGCTCATCAACAATCCTTGCTGTTACCGTTGAAATAATATCTTTATAGTGAGACCAATCCCGCCATTCGCGGACTGAGATACCAACCAGCGGTTTAGCACCTTCAATTCCATATCTGCGCAAAATTTTTCTGCCAATCTGCCGATCTACTGGATGAATCCCTAAGACCGGATCCGCAGTAACACGAATCGGCGGTTTTTTTACCCCTAAATTATCAAGCTCTTCAAGTGATCCTTCATCACGAACGGTGATTAAATCTATTTTATTTCCAAGCCACCTCATTGCTTTACGAGCAAAAGAGCCACAAATTGGACCAATCCCCTGCGCATAAAGCATCGTTGGCTTTCCTAGCATTTTCGCCAAAAATAAAATGCTCATATAGTAATAAATACTTCGTACACTCGTAACATCTTGCAGTAAACTGCCACCGCCACTAATGACTAAGTCACTCTTGCGAATCACTTTCGCAATCTGCCAATAATTTAACCAATATACAGCATGCACACCATGTCTGCGTTTAGTATCTTCAGGATTTGCAGAAATAACCGTAATATTTAATTTAGGATCCAAATCTGATAGAACTTCTATCATGGCAGCTAACATGGCTTCGTCTCCAGCATTTCTGAAACCATAGTAGCCAGAAACTACAATACTACTCATCTTTCGTTGTTCCCCTTCCCACAAAGGAAGACAAATTATACAAAAGATGTGCCAGTAACATTGCAATCATGCCTACCCCTGCTCCCAAAACCAAGCCGCCTAAACCACGCATAAAGGACATAAAAACAGGCGTACGCAAATGAGCAAATGTCTCTACAAGTGAACCTTGCCCTATCGTTGCAACAATAACCAATACAAAGAATAAGAAATTTGGCCATTTCTTATACACTGCCATAACTGCTAACATAAAAGCAGGATGTCCAATAAACAATTCTTTTGAACGAGGTCTTGCATAAAATACCTGTTCAAGGAAAGCTCTTAACTTTAGTTCAATTGCCGGCACTGGAACACCCATAGTATGCCCAGAACGACCAATAAAAATTAATGCACCTACCACTGCAACTGCAAAAAAGATTAAACTTTTTACATATACAGGGCAATCTAAAATTTTCTTCACTTGACCAAGAATATTCCCTGAATACTCTTCGCCACCAAACAAATTAAATCTACGTAAATAAGCAATGGTAACTAAAATTATCGGCAATATAAATGTCAACTTTACGCCACGGAAAATGTAAATTTCTAAGAAGTATTCCACATCCCCCAAAATAGAAGCTACATACGCGCCGCCAATAAAAGAAAGGAAGCCGGTTGTAATTAAAGCAACTGCACCAGCTACCATAATTTTTGCAAGTGGCATATTCGATGAAAATTTCCCAGTACGCCAACGATCCATTTGCCAAATTACAGCGAGTGCAGGGAACAAATTCGCACTAGCTAATGCAACAGCGCTACGAACTATAGCTCCTTTGCCTAAAGCTAATGGGGTAATTAAAATTGCTGAAATTAGAATTAACAACATATACTGATAACGATCTCTCATTGGGAAAACCAAGGATAAATAAAGAACTCCCGCCGCTACTGCGCCAACCGTTAATAGAATAAAACAGATTTTTTGCGGATAATAAAGCTCATACGTACCTGCACGGCCAATAGTAAATCCTTTTTCCTCTAGACCATCTTTTACATCTTTTACATATTTAAGATTTGTCTCTAAAAGAGTCATACCACTTTCTGGTTTTTCAAAAATTCGCATCAAATTAATGCGAACATTGCGTTCTTCGTCAGTTAAAATCAAGCGTTCAACAGCTTGATTGACTTTCATTTTCACTTGTTCATCTTTTGGTATTGAATATACCCGCGCAGCTTTATAATGATTCTTTTTAACAAGCTCCATTAAACCTTCTTGTTTAAAGAACTGCAATTGCTGTGGATGCTCAATCAAACCTAAAGTAAGCTCATCTGCCTGAAAAGCATTTGCTGTATCTGTAATATAGTCTGGGTGCCCCAAAACTTCATCCCCAGAAAAAATAATATCAGAAACATTAAACCCTTTTAAACGATCAAATACAGAGCCAATATCTGATTGAGTTACTGCCTGATAATTGCTTGGTCGAGCGACAATATAAAAACCAGCTTCATTCACAATTCGCATTTCTTCTGTGGATAAACCTAAATTCCACTTCAATACTTTTTCTGAATTTGCTTTTGCTGAAATTACTCTTACATTTCCAGCTTGAAGAATGCTTATTCTATCTTCACTGAGTCTTCTTTCTAAATCTTCCTTAACTTCTTTAAACGTAGTTTCATCATGACAAACAATATAGATGTTTTCTGGTACGATTAGACCCTTTTCAATAAGCTGGCACCAACTCGGCTCTGTAAGCAGGCCGCTGTAATAACTATTTAGCAGTGCACTGCCAGAAACAGTCGCTGCCTTTCCATTCTCACTTAATTTTTTTAATGTAGACTCATAAACAGCTAACGAAGATACCCCAGCATCTTTCATTTGTTCCATAACAGTTTGCATTGGAACGCCTTCAATACGAGCCAATTCAACGATGTCATCGTAATCAAAAACCAGCTCTACTGTCATATTGTTTTCTTCCACAATATGACGATTCCAGCCTATATATAACGCCGCTATTAACCCTACAATAATACACCCAATCAGCCATCGATTGTATTTGAAATTCGTCACTACTTTCTCCACCTTATGACAAAAATTAAAATTCAGCTATTACTCCGTTTGATAGCTGCCAAAAACTCTTAAGGATGATTATCTGCTACAATTACAGCCCGACCTTGCTCTAATACCACAGATTTTACTTCCACATTAAACGGAAGTTGTTTCAAATCTAACAATACCAAATCAGTAAATAATTTTCCACTAAAATTTCCAATCATTCCATTATCAATATAAAATTTTTCCGTTTTAAAAACAATTTTGCCAGCTTCACTTGCAATTGTTCCTTCCAAACGAATTTCCGCATTAATTAATCCACCAATATTTAAAATGCTCGAGACTTTCACCTGTTCTGGCGTAATCTCTACTTTTGCATCTTTCGCACCTTTTACTGATTGATTAATTGCATGTGCCAATTCTGCCTGGGAAACATACGCACGAAGGACTACATCCTCGATTGAAGCATTCCCCAGTTGATATGTTTTCATTAACTCTCCCATATCAATGCGAACATTATGTAAATTTATATCAAATTGATCAAAAACAACTTTGTCCGTTTTTGCTCTTTCCGCTTTAATTACTATATCATCAAATTGACCCGTAAGCATCAATAGCGCTGGATCCTTTTTCACCTCTACATCCACTTTCTCCGCATTTGTCAAAGTCACAATTGATTTATTAATTAGATTGGAAACTGCTTTAGGTATTAAGATTTGACCGAAAATGAGGAACAAAATGATTATACCACCGATTATCCCTAACCGTCTTGCCATTTTTCCTTCCTCCTATCAAAATATCTCCAGACCGCACAAAAGGAGACGGAATAAATCCGTACCCCTTTTATGCATGATTTTCATTTGCAGCAGCGTTTAAATAAGCTTCAATAAACATATCTAACTCGCCATCCATAACCGCTTGTGTATTTCCTGTTTCCGCATTCGTACGATGATCTTTTACCATATTATACGGATGGAATACATAAGAGCGAATTTGACTACCCCATTCTATTGCTTGATATTCACCAGCAATCTCTGCCTTTGCATCTGCCTGTCTCTTTTGCTCCAATTCAAACAATTTCGCTCTTAATAATTTCATACACTGTTCACGATTCTGAATTTGCGAACGTTGATTTTGACATTGTACAACAACACCCGTTGGAATATGCGTCATGCGAACGGCCGAGTCGGTTTTATTGATATGCTGTCCACCGGCACCGCTTGCACGATATGTATCTACTTTCAAATCCGCTGGATTAATTTCAACTTCAACATTGTCATCAATTTCCGGCATAACATCACAAGCCGCAAACGACGTATGCCGCCGTGCATTAGAGTCAAACGGTGAAATTCGCACTAGCCGATGTACACCTTTTTCCGCTTTTAAATAACCATAAGCATTGTGACCTGAAATCATTAAAGTAACGCTCTTAACACCGGCTTCATCACCTGGAAGCAAATCCATTGTTTCCACTTTAAAATTCTTTCGCTCTGCGTAGCGTCCATACATTCTAAGTAGCATTTGCGTCCAATCTTGCGCTTCAGTACCACCTGCACCGGCATGAAGTGTCAAAATTGCATTATTTGCATCATATTCACCTGACAGCATCAATTCTAATTCTAAAGATTCCATGGCTAATTTGAGATTGTCTATCTCTTCAACTACTTCATCATAAACACTTTCATCACTGTCTTCCATACCCATTTGCCACAAAATATTCATATCCTCATATTTTGCTCGCATCCCTTGGTATTTAACAACACTTTCTTTCACTGCATTTAATTCTTGTGTAGTAATTTGCGCCTTTTCAGGATCGTCCCAAAAAGTAGGTTCGCCCATTTTATATTCTAGCTCAGCAATCTGTTGCTCTTTGCCAGCAATGTCAAAGAGAAGTCCCCATTTCGTCAAGCTTTTTCTTTATCTCTACGATTGTTACTCGCAAGTCTTCTAAAAGCATGTTTTCATCTCCCTAAATGCATTGGCAAGAAACTTATTCCTTGCCGCAACATTTTTTGTATTTTTTCCCTGAACCGCATGGACACAAATCATTTCTTCCTGTTGTGTCATGATTTACATACGGTTTCTTCGGATCTTCTTCCATTTCATCTCCATGAACTTCTTTTGCACCCTCTAAGTGACTCTGTGGTTTTGCTTCCGTCGCGATATTTACTCTAAACATTAATTTTGCGATATCTTCTTGAATGTTCGCAATCATCCCTTGGAACATATCAAAAGCTTCTACTTTATATTCAATCAATGGATTACGTTGACCATAAGCACGCAAATTGATTCCTTCACGTAACATATCCATCTGATCCAAATGCTCCATCCATTTGCTGTCAACCACTTTAAGCATAATTACTTTTTCAAGTTCACGCATGCTGTCTTCACCAAATAACAATTCGCGTTCTGCATAAGCATCTTGTGCTGCTTTTTGTAAAGTTTCTTTAAGTTCATCACGGCTCATTGCTTCAAGCTCAGACTGCACTAACTTGCCTTCTGGCGCAAATAAAGCTTCACAAGCTTTGATTAACTTATCTACTTCCCACTCCTCTGGATAAAGCTTTTCATTTGCATAAACGTCCATTTCTTGGTCAATCAATTTATAGATCATATCCATGATATTTTGTTTTAAATTATCACCCATTAGTATTTGACGACGTTGTCCATAAATGACTTCACGTTGTTGATTCATAACATCATCATATTCTAACACGTGTTTACGAATATCAAAGTTACGCGCTTCGACTTTCTTTTGCGCTTGTTCAATTGAACGCGTAATTAATGCATGCTCGATTGGTTCATCCTCTTCCATACCAAGTTTATCCATAATGTTGGCAATATTATCAGAACCGAATAAACGCATTAATTCATCTTCTAATGATAAGTAGAACCGCGATGAGCCTGGATCACCTTGACGACCGGCACGTCCGCGAAGCTGATTGTCAATACGACGACTTTCATGGCGTTCTGTACCAATGATATGCAGTCCACCGAGTTCTTCTACACCTTCACCAAGCACAATATCCGTACCACGACCTGCCATATTTGTCGCAATCGTTACCGCGCCCAATTGTCCTGCTCCGGCGATGATCTGAGCTTCCATTTCATGATATTTCGCATTCAATACATTATGTGCTACGCCGCTCTTTTTCAACACGCGGCTAAGTTCTTCTGATTGTTCAATCGACGTTGTACCAACCAACACCGGCTGCCCTTTGCGATGCGCTTCAATAATCGCATTCACAACCGCTTTGTATTTTGCCCGTTTTGTTTTATAGATAACATCTGGGAAATCAACACGCGCAACTGGCTTATTCGTTGGAATCACAATAACAGGAAGACCATAAATTTTAATAAATTCATCTTCCTCTGTTTTTGCCGTACCTGTCATCCCACTTAATTTATCATACATTCTAAAATAGTTTTGGAATGTAATCGCTGCTAGTGTTTGACTTTCACGCTCAATTTTTACGCCTTCTTTTGCTTCAATTGCTTGATGTAAACCATCTGAATAACGGCGTCCAAACATTAATCGTCCTGTAAATTCATCGACAATAACTACTTCTCCATCACGTACTACATAATCTCGGTCACGTTTCATTAAGGCTTTGGCACGCAATGCTTGATTAAAGTGATGTGATAACGCAATATTTTCACTATCGTACATATTTTTTACTTGCAAACGTTTTTCAATTTTCGCTACACATTCCTCTGTAGGTAATACAGCTTTTGCTTTCTCATCAATTGTATAGTCCACGCCTTCTTCTAAATCATTTACCGTTTTTGCCATAACCGCATACATCTCGGTAGATTTATCCCCTGCGCCAGAAATAATAAGTGGTGTACGAGCTTCATCAACTAAAATACTATCTACTTCATCGACAATCGCATAGTTTAGTTCACGTTGTACCATTTGATCTTGATAAATCACCATATTATCACGTAAATAATCGAATCCAAACTCATTATTCGTACCATACGTAATATCCGCAGCATATGCATCCTTACGTTGATTAAACTCAAGTCCATGTGCAATTAAACCAACGCTTAATCCTAGGAAATTATATAATCTGCCCATCCATTCACTATCACGACGAGCTAAATAATCATTTACCGTAATAACATGAACACCTTTACCTGTTAATGCATTTAAATATGTAGGCAATGTACCAACTAAAGTTTTACCTTCACCAGTACGCATTTCTGCGATTTTACCTTCATGCAAACAAATCCCGCCTAATAATTGCACATCAAAATGACGCATTCCTAGTACGCGACGCGATGCTTCTCTTACAACAGCAAATGCCTCTGGAAGTAAATCATCTAGAGTTTCCCCTTTATCTAAACGAAGTTTAAAGTCTTTTGTCTTAGCCGCCAATGATGCATCGCTCAAATTTTGCAAATCTGCCTCTAAAGCATTGATTTGTTCCACTCGTTCCATCATCCGTTTTATTTCTTTTTCGTTGCCATCACCAAATATTTTTTTTATAAAACCGAACAAACTGTATCACTCCTTGAACTATGTACGCATATACTCATACACTATTAACCTATTTTAGAATTTTATCAAACTATGATCAATAAGTCAAAACTATATAGGTAAAAAATTCAATCATTTTCCCTTTCTTATTGTATACCAAAACACAAAATTATATTTTTATTTTTTTCACATAAAAAGACCTCGCATTTGCGAGGTCTTTTCGCTTTAATTTTACTCTGGTTCAATTAAGGCATATCTGCCATCTTTACGTCGATACACAACATTGACTTCTTCACTCTTCGCATTTCTAAATACAAAGAAATCGTGATTAATTAAGTTCATTTGCATAATCGCTTCTTGAACATCCATCGGTTTTACTGGGAATTTTTTCGTCTTTGCGACTGGATATTCTTCTGATTCATCATTTTTTTCTACAACAGGAGCTGTTGCGGTTTCAAATTTAAACCCGCCTGTACGAAAACGTTTCGTTAATTTTGTTTTATGTTTATGAATTTGACGTTCTAATTTTTCAATCACAAGATCAATGGAAGTATACATATCCATTGTGGATTCTTCTCCTCGAAGCAACATACCATCTACAGGTACAGTTACCTCAACAATATGCCGTCCTTTCGTCACAGTAAGTAATGCGGTAATTGCCCCAACATCATCAAAATATTTTGTTACTTTGCCAACTTTTTTTTCTACATAATCTTTTAATGCTGGAGTGATCTCAATGTTTTTTCCTCTAATAGTGAATGTTGCCATAGCACCCATCCCCTTTCCTGTGTCCTATGTTATTATATATTCTGCATAAAGAAAAAAACCCCTTCTTTTCATAAACGAATATTCTGAAACTTTACACAAAATTTTATATTTTTCGCCAAAATAATCATTTCACTATCAAAAGTTTACATTTTTAGTGATTAAATTATGCAATTCTTTTGATTCTAGAGAAGAGTAAAATTCTATTTACTTTAAAAGAATTTAGGACAAGAAATAAATACAACATAAAGACTTCCGCATGATTAAACTACAAATTGTTTTCATAAAATATAAAACCCGGCCTACTTTCATAAGCCGGGAAAAATAATTCTATTTATTAAGCTGTTTTTGTAACGTTAGAAGCTTGTGGTCCACGTGCGCCATCAACGATTTCAAACTCAACGCCTTGACCTTCAGCTAGAGTTTTAAATCCTTCATCTTGAATAGCGGAAAAATGTACGAAAACATCGCCACCATCTTCTCTTTCAATAAATCCGTAACCTTTTTCTGCGCTAAACCATTTAACTTTACCAATCATTATGAAATTCCTCCTAGAAATAAACTGGCACATCGAACTCGATGACCACGTTATCCATTATATCCATGATGGAACTATTTGTCAACCTCAAAAACCTTGTGTTTAAAGGATTTTTGATAAAAATGTTTTTGTCCGTTCCTCTTGTGGCGATTCAAAAATCGCTTTCGGAGATCCTTCTTCAACAATTTTACCTTCATCGACAAAAAGCACCCTGTCACCAACCTCACGAGCAAATCCCATTTCGTGAGTAACTACGACCATTGTCATCCCCTCTTTTGCAAGGCTCTTCATAACATCAAGCACCTCGTTTACCATCTCTGGATCAAGCGCAGAAGTAGGTTCATCGAAAAGCATAATTTTAGGCTTCATCGCCAGTGCTCTAGCAATTGCTACACGTTGTTGCTGGCCTCCAGATAATTGAGATGGGTATGCATTCGCTTTATCTTCAAGCCCGACTTTTCTAAGCAGACTCAATGCAGTTTCTTTCGCTTCCTCTTTGGAAATCATTCTTACTTTCATCGGTGCTAATGTAATATTTTCCATCACCGTCATATGTCCAAATAAATTAAAGCGTTGAAAAACCATCCCTACTTCAGTACGAACTTTATTGATATTTGATTCATTGCTCAACGGAATTCCGTCCACAATAATTTCGCCATCTGTCGGCTGCTCCAAATAATTAATGCAACGCAATAACGTACTTTTCCCGGAGCCACTTGGTCCGATAATAACAACGACTTCTTTTTCTTCTATTTCTACATTAATACCTTTTAAAACTTCAATCTTACCAAAAGCTTTATGCAAATTTTTAATACTTATCATCTATTTTGTACCTCCGCTCCAAATACGCAACTAAGCGGGAAATAGTAAGTGTCATAATCAAATAAATAAAAGCTACACTAATCCAAATTTCCAACGAACCATATGTACGCGCAATAATTAGCTGCCCACGACGTGTAAGCTCTTCAAATCCGATAACTGAAACTAGTGAAGAATCTTTTAACATCGCAATAAACTCGTTGCCAAGTGGTGGAATAACACGTTTAAATGCCTGCGGTACAATAATATAACGCATCGTCTGCCCCCAACTCATCCCAAGTGAACGTCCTGCCTCCATCTGACCTTTATCAATTGACTCAATCCCAGCCCGAAAAATTTCTGCAACATAAGCACCACTATTAATACTACAAGCAGTAATCGCAGCAATAAACGGATCAACCCTCATACCAGTAATTATCGGTAATGCAAAATACATAATAAAAATCTGCACTAAGAGTGGCGTTCCACGAATAAAGTCAACATAAACTGCCGCCAGCGTCCTTATCGGCCAAAACTGTGCTAATCGTGCAATTCCCGCAAATAAGCCGATAAACAAACCTAACCCAACACTAATTAGCGTGATTTTTATCGTTACTATTGCACCTTCTAATAATAATGGCATTGAATTTGCCACCAAGGAAAAATTAAAATCCATACATATCCATCCTAACAATTCATAATTACTAACCATTCTTGTATATTCATACTAATGATTATAGTAAAAAGGAGAAAACGTGTCAACGAAAAAAGTGGCTATAGATCTTTTATTCAAGGCTTAATAAAAGATTTTCTCTCTACTTTACCTTAAAATGCTCCAAAACTCTCTACTATTTACACATATGCATAAAAACTCTCTCAAGATATGCATGCGAAAGGGGTTGCAGTACTATGCAACCCCTTTTCATTTTATGTATTTTACTTTTGAGCAAACCATTTTTGATAGATTTTATCGTACTCACCATTTGCCTTTAATTCAGCTAATGCCTTGTTAACTTTTGCTACAAGCTCTGTATTGTTTTTATCAAAAGCAATTCCATAATCTTCCGAAGTCAAAGTTTCTGTCACTGCTTTCGCTTCTTTTGCTACATCTTGCGCTAGATAATAATCATTTACAGGCTTATCATTAATTACAACATCAACACCACCAGCTTTTAATTCCATAAAAGCTTCTGGCGCATTGTTATATTCACGAACTGTCGCATTTGAAACTTTCTTAGCCGCTTCAGCTCCAGTTGTACCAATCTGAACTGCAATTCGTTTTCCTTCTAAGTCTTTAAAACTATGTATTGAGTCATTGTCCAATTTTACAACCATAGATAAACCAGATTGATAATAGGGATCAGAAAACGCTACTTTTTGCTTGCGTTCTTCTGTAATCGTCATACCAGAAATCGCAGCATCAATATTTCCGGCATTTAATGCCGGAATCAAGCCATCAAAGCCCATGCTGGCAATCTCTACTTTTACGCCCATTTTGGTACCGATCGCCTGCATCAAATCAATATCAAATCCGACATATTCTTTCGTTTGCTCATCTTGAAACTCAAATGGAGCAAACGTTGTTTCCGAACCAACCTTTATTACCGTTTCAGTGCTTGCTTTTGCAGTTTGTTTACTCTGTCCACAACCAAAAAGCAAAACAGATAAAGAAAACATCGCTAAAGTAGTCAATGCAAGTAATCTTTTTGACATAAATACACCTCCAAAGACATAATCTATAAGCTTTTGAAAGTTCATTAACAATAAAATTTATTTAATATTTAGCAGTTATTTTACTTGCTTACCGAACCATTTTTCAAAAATTTTATCGTATTCACCATTTGCCTGTAATTTTTCTAATGCTTCATCAATTTGTTTTGCAAGTTCAGGATTTTTCTTAGAAATTGCGATTCCATAATCTTCAGCTGTTAGGATTTCAGGGAAAGTTTTTGCGTCTTTAGTTCCACCTTGTGCTAGGAAATAATCATTTACAGGTCTATCATTTACAACTGCATCTACACCACCAGCTTTTAATTCTAAGAAAGTATCTGCAGAGCTGTTAAATTCTTTTACCGTAGCATCTTTAATTTCTCTTGCTTTATTTGCACCAGTCGTTCCAATTTGAACTGCAATTGTTTTTCCTTCTAAATCTTTAAAACTTTTAATTGTATCGTTTTCATTTCTAACAACAAATGTTAAACCTGATTGGTAATAAGGTTTTGAAAACGCTACTTTTTGTTTACGTTCTTCTGTAACTGTCATTCCACTAATAATCATATCAATATTACCAGCTTCAAGCGCAGGAATTAAACCATCAAAATTTACATTTTGAATATCTGCTTGATAACCCATTTCTTTTGCAATTGCTCTGGCTAGATCCATATCAAAACCAACGTATTCTTTTCCATCAACATCTTGGAATTCAAACGGAGCAAAATCTGCATTTGTCCCAATTCTTAAAACTTTTGCATCACTCTTTTTCGTATCTGATCCACAACCTGTTACTAAAGCCATAACAACAAAAACACTAAGCATCAAAAGAGATATTAACTTTCTTGACATAAAAAAACCTCCTAATAATAATATATTTGATAATAATTTCTTAAAAAACATCCAACAAACACTCAAAGCCCGGATTTTACTCCGGGCCTAAGGGACACAACATCAATATATAATTATTTATTGGCGTTGAGCGTTGAAGCAATCACGACAATAAACAGGACGATCATTGCGTGGTTGGAATGGTACTTGAGTAGTTACGCCACAGTTAGCGCAAACAACATCGTACATTTCACGTTGTGGTCTAGATTCGCCACCATCACGGTTACGTCTTCTAGAATCGCGGCAGTCGCGACAACGTACTGGTTCGTTTTCGAACCCTTTTTCTGCGTAGAATTCTTGTTCACCTGCGCTGAAAATAAAATCTTTTCCGCAGTCTTTACATTGAAGAGTTTTATCCTCGAAAGCCATTAAAAAAATCCCCTCACCTTTTGAGTTTTAAGAATATGCCTAGCCGACCTGGTTTTTGACCCCACACTCGCCTGCTGGAAAGTTCGCTACTAGAAAGTCCTTCCCTCACTACTAAATCTCTCGGGTATCACATCAATTATGTACAAATAAATCCCGGCAGGTCTTACCTCTAAGCTGCACCATGATCAGAGCCTCTTTGGACTCCTTACGTGGATCGTTTTGCCTGCAACTGGCATCGACTTCCAACCACGGACCTAAGCAAATTGTTCTTAATCATAAGTATAAATTTTTCCTACAAAAAAAGCAAGATTTTTTTCTGTATACAGCAATCTATTTGACAAAATTATCAATCACAAAGAATGTTCCTCGCGCTTTTGCACATAGGTCTCCTTTTTCACTTAGAATCTTTGCCTCAGAAACCATCGTCTTTCCTCCATTGTGTAAAACCTCAGCAACTGCAATCACATTTTCCCCAAGTTTAGCCGCCTTAATAAAGTTGATATTCAAATCCATTGTTACTACTTTTTTATTTACACTCATACACGATGCTCCCATCGCAGTATCCGCAAGTGACATTAATACCCCACCATGTGCAATTCCATGTGCATTCGTATGCTTCTCGGTAATCGGCATCCCTAGCGTCACTTGTCCATCTTCGATATTCACAAGTGACATATCAATTACATGAATAAATGGATCATTCTCATAAAACTGCTCCATTTTTTCCATAAATTCTTCCGTAAACTCCGCCAAAACAATTCCTCCAGCTATTTATAATACTTTTATTTTTTCTGTTAAAACAAATTTAATACAAAAATAATTTTTTACAATTACCTTTAATTATTTATTACTATACACAAAATAAGTTTTATTTGCAATTTATAGATTAACGGCAAAAAAATACCGTCTGCCGATGCAAACGGTATTTTTATTACGCAATAATATCAAGATTAGAGCCAAGATACGGCTGCGCTGCATGTTGCTCAGCCATAACGCTATTCAACATATCCGCAGTGCTTTCCGCACTCCCCATCGCCATTTTCAGTACTGAAGTACCCATATCTTGCGCTACCTTTTGATTGCTCATCCCAACTGACATCGTCGCAATCGACATTGTATCCATAAAAGCACCCCATTTATTATATAATCACTAAATACATTCTATCATAAAAGGCTATAAAGAAATATACTTTTTCTTTATTAAACCTTACAATATAATCTTCACCAAATATATGTACCATTTTGCACTCAATAAATTTCAAGGGTAATATAAAAGTAATCTTAGATATTATAACTTTCTAATCCAAATACTTCCCCCTGGCGAATTTTTATCAAAACACCATTCATACTTAAGCATATTTTCATATTTTTTATGAAACATATTTACAAAAAATAAAATTTCATACTCTTTATTATTTTGTAAAAATCCTCTCAACAAATAGATTTCATTCCATATACGTCCCTCCATAATCCATTCACGCGGATATTCAAAAGGATAAAAAATATCATGAAAATGAATAATTACTCCGTGATTTAACCTTGGCAAAATTTCAAAAATTAAATAATTAACATCAGAATTCACCTTAGAGACATGCGTAGAATCAATAAATAGAATATCTCCAGCCTGTAATTTTTCAAAAACATCTACCGGGATATCTTGTAAATCACTTTCAATCAATGAAACAGTATCAGTAGCTTTTAATAAACTTTTTAATCTATTCGGATATGGTTCAATAAAAGTGAATTGAATACTATTATTTAAATAAAATTCATTCGTATCTAACATGACCGCAGATGAAAAACCGGAACCAACTTCAATAACATTTTTAGGCTGTAGTATTCTTAACATATAATGCAAACCGAGTGCATCTGAATGACCAAAAAAACCATTTTCAATAAAATATCTAAATTTATTTTTTTCTGTTTTACTCTTATGCTTTTCCCATTTTGGTGCTGACAAATATAAATTTTTCATAGATTCAAATAATTTTAATTGGTTATTCTCATTTAAATCTATACCTAGCAAAGGTTTATCTTTAACAAATATAGAATTTTCTTTATTTGTTATTTCATTTATATCCGGATACAATGAATAATAATGTCCAAAATGCCGATATGATTTTAGATTTTCATACCCTTTGGGTGGCATAAACTCTATCAGACTATTTAAATATATTTCTTTAAAACCTGCCGACTTTATATCATCAATTACTAAATCCCACTGATCAATAGAAATTAGAACCGTACTTTCATCTTTATATTGCTCTAATTCTTTTAATGATTTACATTCAATACCTCGATAGAATGTTCCTTGCTTATCAATATCATTATCACATAAAAAATCGACTTTAATATTAAAACTGATTAAATTGTCAATTAAATTTTTACTGTTTTCCCCAAACCCAAAAATAATTAATTTGGATAAGCTATTTAATATCTTCTTATATATTTTCTCCATTTAAATCCTCTTTTCAGATAAATATTCACTTCTGAGAAATAAATTAAAACTAATAGCTAATATTTTACCACCAATTAATCTCCATACCATTTATCTTTCTTCCATCAAAGAAATCAATATTTTCCTTATATCCATTTTCAATTAACCAGTTTTTTATTTCATCATAATAAATAATAAGTGCAATTACTATTTTATAATCACCTTTTTCTTTTAACATGACTTCTGGTGAAAATATACTGATATTTGCTATTTTGTTATCCCATTTTTTTTTATTATTATCAACAAAATAAGCGGTATCGCTAGATAAGTTTAATTTATGTACTAATTTTTCACCTAAATAACCTGCTCCAAACAAAATAATTTTACAACGATTTGTTCGCTGATAAAAATTTTCTAACCATTTAGTTTTTTTATCAAATTGACTATATAATTCAGAAAGAAACTCTCCATTAAACCAAGGAGTCTTCGCAAAATACTTACAATACAAATTGGTATATATTCCACAATAAGTATTCCAAGGTTTTTTCGCTCCAGCAAAGTGATAAATTCTATTCTCCATGATTTCATATTCATCATCTTTTACTAATGTATTATATTTCCCCTCTAGTAAAAAAATCTCTTGATTAAAGATGTAATTTAATGCATCTTGATCTGGCAATTCTGCAAATGGATATTTTTCTAGAAATAAGCATGTTTCTTTGACCAAATTATGATTTTTCCTTATCTTATCTATATCCATTACTAACACACCAGAATTAAAATAGAACTCTTCAGCAATACCTATGCTCTTGCATATTTTCAATTCATCACTGCATTCAATCCAATTTCTTACTACCCCAAGAGATTTATCCCCTAGATTAGCATTCCACAAATCGATTATATCTAAGTTTACACAAATATCGGCATCTAAATAAATAATCTTATGAATATACTGTGGCAAAACATCTGGTAAATACAATCTAAAAAAAGCAGCCGCACTAAATCTTTGGCTTTGAAAATTTTCTTTATTAGCAATTTTATAGAAAAATATTTCTTGTGAATAATCATTACATAATGTTTTAAATAACAATCGCCTTTCATGAACTAATGTATTATCATGCAGGAGGTGTATTCTAACCTGTTCCTTTGTATTCTCAAAAATTGATGCTATAACAGTTGCCACATTCTTACTATATTGACCATTTCTATCATGTAATGCGAATGCCACGTCTATCATATATACTCCACTCCTCTAAAATTCTAGCAACTACACTTTTAAAACTTATAGCAATCATCATTTTCCGTCAAAAATTTTTCACCTTCGAAGAAATTCTCATTTTCAATATAGCCATATCCCTGTAACTGTTGCTTAATTTCCTCATAATACGTTGATACAACGATAATCGCAACATGATTTTTATCTTCGTCTAGCAGCTTTAAAGGATTACGTACATATACTCCATTCACAATGCAACTCCATTTTTCCGCATCATTGTCGACATAATAATCAACATCTTCATCCATTGGAAAATCATTTACAATTTTTCGATGTATTCTGCCACATGATCCGAAAAAGATTTTTTTCTTGCCTATAATTTTTCGATATGAAGTTTTAATCCATTCTATTTGCTCTAGCTTCGCTTGTAAGCGTTTTTTATAGAACTCATATAAATATGTCTTACTTCCCCATGGAGTCTTTAGTAAGTAATGCCAAAAGAGCTGATGAAAAACTCCATTTCCTAAAATAATTCCAGTATCTCCGGCAAAATGATATATTTTATCTGAAACTTTCTCAGATAACTGTTTTGCATTTTTCACATGCATGTTATATCTTATATCCAAATAACATATATCATTATGAAATAGATAGTTCAAGGCATCCTGATCTGCATATTGATTTTGCGGGTACAAAGAAAAAAACTCCAAACTATCTTCTAATACATTATAATTATTTCTTAGCTTATCTAAGTTAATTAATAAAACACCCGCATTAAAATAATTTTCTCGCTCGATAATACCAATATCACATAAGTTATTTTTTATTTTATTTTCACATATATCTATATCCCGACATGCACCAACAACGCAATCTCCAATAGTTTCAAGCCAAAGCTCTTTTATGTCTAAATTGACAACTATATCAGCATCTAAATAAATTATTTTATGTATATTAGAAGGCAAAATCGCTGTCATCATTAGCCTAAATAATGTTCCTATAGTAAAAAATTTCAACGACTCCATATTCACAAATACTTTAGTAGCATCTAATTCATAAAAATAAATTTTTTGTTTATACTCTGCTACTAATTGTATAAAATTATTTTTATTTTTGCTACTTAATGTATTATCATGAATAATATGTATTGTAACATCTTCATTAGTATTTTCTAAAACAGAACATATTGCTGCCCCTTCATATTTGCTATACGTTCCATATTTATCATATAACGGAAAACACACATGTATCATAAGAACATACTCCTTCTACTTTATCCTAAAACATTTAGTATGATTATCCCAACGATCAATCATACTCGTAATGCCATCATTGATACTTACTTTTGGCTTCCACTTCATTTCTTTTTCCATTAATTTTATATCCAAAATATTTTCCGGTACATCTTGAATACGACCTGGCAAATAATTAACCTGCACGATCTTCCCCAATTGCTTTTGCATCTTATATATAATTTCATTTAATGAATATCCTTTACCACTGCCAATATTAAAGATACATTTATTTCCCTCATATTGCATTGTTTTTATACATGCCTCAATTACATCATCAATAAAAATATAATCTCGAATGACATTACCACTCCCCCAAACATTAATTGCTTGATCCATAATTGCCTTTGCTAAGAACACCGCTATAGCTCCTTGATTCGCCATAGGATTCTGTCCTGCACCATACGGATTAGATATTCTCAAAATCGCATAGTTTAAATCATGACTTCTCCCGTAATATTCTATACATTTTTCAATCGTTAATTTATGAATGCCATAAGGAGAAATTGGCTGTGTCCTGTGCCCCTCATCAATCGGTATATACCGCGGTATCCCATAAACAGTTCCACCTGAGGAAAAGTATATAAGCTTCTCAATTTTATTTTTTTTACATGAATCTAATAATTTTATCGTAGGCAATACATTACTTTGAATATCAAAGAAAATATCTTGATTGGATGGATTTGTCGTACTAATTAAATGAAATACAAAATCAACATCTCGCAATAATTCATCAAACCTATTCCAATTTACAAAATCATCTTGTACAAAATCAAACTCAATTCCCATTTTTTTTAAACAATCAAGATGCTCAATATGTCTGCCATACACACAGACATCATAATCATTTTCAAGCAAACATTTACATAAATGCTTACCTAAAAAGCCACTTCCGCCTAATATCAAACAACGCTTTTTCTTCATATTTTCACCCAAAATATAAGCATTTCATATTTAATACATTTTTATAATTTTGTTATCAATATTTCTCATATTTTTTTAAACCAATTATCTTTATACCGTGATTTTCTACCCATTTAATATCAGCATAAATTTCATTTTCATAATCATTAGCAGCAATAATAATAATTTTCAGCTTATAATCAAGAATTTTTTCTTTATTAAGAATAGGATATGAATCAAAATCTTGATTATTAACATTTATAGAATTAGAAAAAAAACCTTTAATTGAGTCTTTTCTAAAATTCTTATATGCATGAATACCATCTACAAAATCTTTTGCAGTCTTTCCCATTCCCCATATGGCAATGTCACCATTATCATACTTATCTAACTTTAGTGCTTTTATTATCGCTTTATTTTTGCATTTATGCTCATACCAATGGCGTTGAATAGGGATAATATTACATTTCCTATTTTCTTTTTTGGTCGCTATGCACCTAACTATTCCTTTATATCCTTTTAATCTTTCAAATCTACCATCTAAAAGATTCAGCATTCTATAATCACCAACTGTAGAAAGACATTCTTCTAATAGCGTAGGTTGATTATTCTTATTAATATCGACCCAATACTTTTGCGAACCTAGTATTATGTTGGATTCTTCTATCTTAAAACCATTATCAGTATAAAAATCATTTAATAAACATGGAGAAATAGAATAAAATCCATGATTTATCCAATCATTAGATGGCAAATAATGATAGACTTTGCCACCTATTTTTAACATACCAACGATATTATTCAACGCATTGGCAATATTAAATACATGCTCACAAGTTCCGCCATCAATAATATAATCAAATTTCATCTGCAATTCATCAGGTAATACCTCTGAATTTAAATCAAATACTACATCTGCCCCTTCGTAATCAGATACATCCATTGCATAAACTTCTGCAAATCCTAAACATTTAAAAAATGTTACAGCATCAACATGTCCATTAATTTCTTTTATATCATCATACTCCTGCAGTGTAACTCCCATTCTATCCGCAAACAAATACATTTGCATTAAATCCATGTAAATATCTTGTTTTCCTAACATTAAAAGTGATTTATTCGACAAATCAACATTAGAGGCTTCTTTATAAAAATCATTAATTCCATCGCTTATTGTTAACCCCATCAATCCTTCTCCTTTATGCCAAAAATATTTATCAATATATCAAATCCATTATATCCCTTTTGTTTAATATAAGGTTGATTAGCAACAAGATTTGTATTCATATATACTCTAAACCCACAACGAGATAAAATATCAATAATAACATCTAAAGTCTGTTTTTCATCAACTTTAGAATGATATTCCACAAAAATATTTTGTACATTGCATAAATAATTTTCTGCTCTTCTTAAAACTCTTGTCTCTGCACCTTCTATATCCATTTTTAAAAAATCGATCTTAGAATACTCCTTCATGATATCAACTATATCAATAGCATTAACATTAATTATATTTTTATCAAAAAAAAGAGAATCTTCTATTCTCCCACCATCTGACCCTTCAGAATAAAACTTAATAATTTCATTTTTATCCCAAACAGCTTTGTTTACTATTGTAACATTCTTACATTCCAATGCCTTCATATTATATTGCAATGCATTATAGATTTTTCTATCTGGCTCAAATGCTATAATTTTTGCATTTGGATAAGTCTTTGAAAAAAAGAAGCTAGCTATTCCAATATTAGCTCCAATATCCAATATAACTAAATTTTCATTCATCTCAGCTTTAAATTCATATATCCTCTTTAAAAGAATTTCTTCATAAATAGGTAAAAATGAAGCAAGGTCAGGAACCATTATTTCTTTTCCTTGAAAATTTATTTTTGTTTCTTTATATCGTGGGAAAAAACTATATTTATCTTTTAAAAGATTAAATTCAATTTGATATTTTAATCTATATTCATTATTTAAAATTCCACATAAACTTTTTAAATTATTTTTTTTATTTTTTAATTGCATATTTAATAATGCATAGTATGTTTCTGTAGAGATGTCTTCATTTATTGCTTTTAAAATCTCTTTATAATCCATAGATATCAAATGATTGACTATTTGTTTTACTTCCTGTCCATTCAATACATACACATTAAAATTTTTATTTATTTTATTGAGTAAATTTATAATTTCAGCATGGTATTGTTCAGATACACCAATAATAATATTGCTATTATCTGCATTAAATTTTACTTCTTCTAAACTATAAACATTTTTATTTAAATATTTTTGTTCTGTTTTTTTTGTAACAATATACCCATATATATTGCAATTATATATTTTTAAAAACAAAGTGATCCAAAATGCATACTCACCAGCACCATAACAAAAAATCAATTTATTTTGCTTTACAAATTTGATCAAAGAATTTTCCATAATAAATTAATCCTCTCATCCGCTTATATATGTGCTCACAATATCTTCATTTCCATTCTCCCCAATATTCTTTAACAAAATTTATAGCCTCATTTGTTAAATATTCTTTATACTCTCCAAAATGAATTATTGCTTGCTTTTCTATATTTCTTTGAAATTCGGCATCATATTTTATAATACATCTATCTGCTTCTACAACCCCCAATTGCTTCGCATCATAGATTACTTTACCATTTTTTATAAATGTCATATTATTTAAACATAAATAATGTGGTTTTCCCAAATAAACGCAATAGCCAATATGTGTTCCAATAGCATTAGACATACTAACATCAGATAATTTTATAATAGACTTTAACCTAGCAAGAAAATTATAGTCAAATATATGCCCAGCAGTTACAATTTTATATTTTTTGTCTTTATATTGTTGTTCTTTTTTTAAAAGGATATCTTTCCAATACATGCATATTAGTACCGTATCAAATTTATTTTTAATTTTCTCTATTTCTAAGATTAAATCATGTTCATTAAATTGAGTTTCTATATAATGACTGGAATGATAAGGAAAAACCAACAATGTCTTTCCTAGTTTTTTTTTAAAATTATCCAGCTCTGCAGAGGACAATGTACAATCTACATACTGCATATACGATCCTATTGATTCTACCTGTTTATTCGGTAAATATTTTTTAAATAAATTCGCCCTATTCTCACTTGCGACATAATATGTATTTCCACATTCAGCTTCTTCTTTTAACACTACATTCCCTGCTGGAGATGGACCATGTTCAATAGAAGCATCTAAAATATCCCTTTCCGACTTTCCCAATAATCGTTTCACAATTTTGTCATGTCCATAAAATGCATTATTACTGCATTTTTCATTGGTAACTAGATCCATATCTTCAGACAATCTTTTATAATCAAAAATACTGACTCGTTCTCTTTTTTTCACTTCTTCTTCATAATCATTTATTAGAAATTTGGGAGCTGTATAGATAATTGCAATATTATCTATACAGCCACTATGATATAAATGATATAAATTATTTAAAATAATTTCATGATACAATTTATCAACCGCAATTATAATATTGCAATTTTTAAAATCACCTAAATTAGAAAGTCTATATACAGGTAAATTTAATATCTTTTCTCCCATATCATATTCTTGATCATCTGAAATGACAAATGCATCAATATTAAGTTTTTTTTTATTACAATACTTAACAAACCTCTGTCCATAGACTCCCGCTCCATAACAATAACAGAACTTCCGTTGATTGATAAAATTCACAACATCTTTTTCATTATCTAAAACCCTTAAACGCTTAATCAATGATACCACCTACTATTCTATTGTATAAAATTCATTAAACTGAATTTCTCACCACATACACTATTCCAATAATATGCAATAACGCAAAGCTTCTTATATTATATTCATCCTCTCATATAAAGCTAAATTTTTTAATTATCCACCTCTAACCAAACACCACTATATGGACAAACTTTAACTTGTACATCATTTGCTATCATATAACTTAGCATTGATGTCATATCTAATGTCTACTGCTCAAAAGCCAAATTTTTTTGGTTACTCCATTGAAGCATTCAAAAAGCATTTGCCATTTTCAAAAATTTAACACCCTGATAAATTGCAGGAGTTATTTTCCCAGAATGCTGATAGCTTTTTTTTAATACATCAAGTGCATCCTTGGTGTCGCAAAGTTCCCGCTTTAAGAGAGCAATTTCATCATATTCATCAGAATCATAGTTACCCTATCCACGAGTAGGCACCGAGCCTGTTTCCTTAAATTGTTTCAACCATTTCTGTAAAGCGCTGTATCCGATTCCTAGGTTAGTGGCACAACCCTTAACGCCAAGGGCTTTGTGTGTATTGTAATATTCCACTGCATCTTCTTTAAATTTTTGCTCATGTTGTTTTACCATAATGAGATACCTCCGAATTATGCTCTTCATTTTACCATATATTTCAGATTTCTCATTTCAACTTGATCTAATTATATTCTAGCAGTACCCCTAAAGCACTTCAAAAGATAACGGTGTACCTCTTCTGACATCTGACTTTATCTTTTTCCCTATCACTACATCATAATATTTAGGACTTAACCCCAATCCAGGTCGAATACTTCTCATATTTTTCTCCGTGATTACCTCTCCTGCTTGTATATCTTCTACAATATACAAGCTTCGCCTAAATTGTATAGACTTCTTCTCCTGTTCACTAATTCCATAATGAATCTGCCCCAATGCCTCATATGCTCTGCTTGCTTCTTCAACCAACATTTTCATTTCTGCTAGTTCTAAAGAAAATGCCGAATCGACTCCACCATCCGCACGTGAAGTAGTAAAGTGTTTTTCAATTACAGTTGCACCTAATGCAACACTTGCTACAGCTGCACCTATTCCTAACGTATGATCAGATAAGCCTACTTTACAATTAAATAACTCCCTCATATGTGGTATTGTTAGCAAATTTGTTCCTTCTGGAGTTGACGGATAACTGCTTGTACATTTTAGTAATGTTAAATCCCTGCAACCATTTTCTCTAGCTGTCCTGACTAATTCATCTAGTTCAGCAATACTCGCCATCCCCGTAGAAGCAATTATCGGCTTACCTGTTTGTGCAACTTTTTTAATCAATGGTAAATCGATATTTTCAAACGAGGCAATTTTATATATAGGAACATCTAAACTTTCTAAAAAATCAACCGACGTATCATCAAACGGCGTACTAAACCCTATAATACCCAGTTCCTTACACCGTTTAAAAATTGGCTCATGCCATTCCCATGGAGTATATGCTTTTTTATACAAATCATATAATGAAGTCCCACTCCATAAACTATCTTTATCTTTTATGAAAAACTCTCGTTCTGCAATATCCAAAGTCATTGTATCCGCTGTATAGGTTTGTAATTTTAATGCATCAACACCAGCTTTAGCAGCTAACTCGACAATTTCCAAAGCTCTCTCTAATGATTGATTATGATTGCCCGACATTTCTGCAATTATAAATGGTTTATTTCTCTTTATTTTATTCATCATCAATCACCTCAATCAAAAACTATTTTTTTTAAATTAACAATACATCCTGCCCAGGATAATCCTACACCAAAACCAACTAACATAATTTTTTCTAATTTATTAACCTCATTATTTCTTATTAAATCATATAAAGCTAATGGTATCGAATTAGATACCGTATTACCATACTCTTTTACATCATTCCAAAATGAATATTCCATTAACTCACATTTTTCTTGTAAAAAACTAAGCATAAACTTATTTGCCTGATGGAATACATAATAATCTATATCAACCTTATTCATGTTACACTTAGCTAAAATTTCATTGACTGCTTTTGGTACAACTTCTAAAGCAAAATCACTTATTGCCGAACCATTCATATACAAATTACAATTACTCCTTATATTCCCATGTGAATCTGTATACTCTTCAAGTGTAGTAGTATTATATGGTTTCTTCATCCCACCCACAGGAACAATTAAATTTTCAAAACCACTTCCATCTGTACCAAAAATAAATCCTTGTATACCATCATCTTTTAATTCAGAACCACTTATCAAAGTAGCTGTAGCCGCATCACCAAACAATGGTTTTACTGCATAGTCTTCCTGATGTATATATTTACTATATGTCTCTGCTGTCAACAACAAAACCTTTTTTGATTGTCCTGATTCAATTAACCCTTTTGCTAGAGACAACCCATATATATATCCAGAACAACCCATATTAAAATCTAATGCCCCAATATCTTTTTTTAATCCTAATTTGTCCTGCAATATGCAAGCAGTAGTTGGTAAAATATAATCCGGTGATTGCGTACATAATAAAATAAAATCTATTTGATTTTTATTAATTCCCTTCTCAAACAAATTGTTGGCTGCTTTTATTGCTAAATCAGAAGCAACTTCATTCTGCCGTGCAATATGCCGTTTATAAATTCCAGTCTTTTTAGTTAACCTATTTATTTCATTCTCTTCTACATTCTCCGGTAAATATACAGCTATTTTTTCTATATACGCTTTAAGCATAATACCCTCCTATGCTAAATAACCACCATCAACAACAAAATCTGTTCCAGTAATCCATTTCGCCCTATCACTTAATAAAAATAAGACTGCACCTGATACATCCGTAATTTCTCCAGCTCCAAGCAAATGTTTTGCATAAAAACTTTCTACATCAGCTAATTCACTTGCTTTTTGAGTCATATCATTTTTTACCCACCCTGGACTTATTGTATTTATTCTATGATTTTTATTTGCAATTTCTTTTGCAATAGATTTAATAGCAACTCTAATTGCAGCTTTTGCTCCAGAATATGCAAACATTCCTTTTTCACCACTATATCCACTAACCGATGAAAAAAGTATGTGCGAGCTTTCTTTTTGAATATATTTATTTTTCATAACCAATTGAATAAACTCAATAGCATTCCAAAAACTAACTTCCAAAATATTTCTCGCTATATTTTCAGCATAACCTTTTAATGGTGTAATTTCACTACTTCCTGCTGCAAAAACACTCCCATTAATTTTTCCAAAATTTTGTACAAATTTTATTATTCCATCTTCTATTTTTTCTTTATTGGCAACATCACATGCTATATATTCAATATTCTTATATTCATTCTGTAATTCTATTAATTTTTCTTCACGCCTAGCTATAACCAATACATTTGCACCTGCTAAAGCTAATTCAATAGCTATTTGTTTTCCCATACCGGAGGATGCACCAGTTACTACAAAATTTTTACTTTTAAAATTAAATATTACTTCATTCATATTCTCACCGTTTGCAATAGTTTAGTATCTGATAAGTTTGTAATTACAGAGGCTATAGATAAACCGACTCCAAAGCCGCATAAAACAACTTGTTTAAGTACTTTATTATCTGCTAATCCGCTTAACACTAATGGTATTGATGCTGATGATGTATTCCCAATATTATTTGCGATAAAAGGAATTTTTTCCGAATCTATCGATAATTTATCTGCTAAAGAATTAATTATAAGTTTATTAGCTTGATGCATTACATATTTATCTATAGCTAACTTATCAACATTAGCCTGAGCTAATAATTCTTCAATATTAGCTGGAACCTCATCTAATGTAAAGTTCATAATACTCATGCCATCCAAAGCTAAATATCCATCAAGATTTGTTTTTTCTTCTTTTTTATTACTACTATTGGCAACAATTATAGCTTTAGCCCTTTCACCAAAAGTCTTAAAATTAAAAAACAATTTTTCAGTGCCTTTTTCAATTATAGTAGCACTAGCTCCATCACCAAAAATAGTTCTACTTGCTCTATCACTTTCATTGGTTAATTTACTAATAGTATCGCCTGCACATAATAATACTTTTTTACATTGTTCAGTGGAAACTAACTGACTTGCAACATTTAATCCATAAACATATCCTGAACAACCTTGATTAATATCAATTGCAAATATATCTGTTTTTAAACCAAATCTATTTTGTAATACATGACTAGTAGCCGGTAATATATAATCAGGAGTTTGCGATACAAATACAATGCCATCTATATCGTCTTTTTTTATATCTGTACTATTAAATATATGTTCACCTGCTGCAAAGCATAAATCTGCTGTCGTCATAGTATTATCAGTAATACATAATTTTTCGAAACCCGTATTTTTAGTTAACCTTTTTGCTTCACGCTCACTTAATAAATTATTACAATAATCAAAAACACTTATACAATTATTAGGAAGGGCTGAACTTATCGCAGTTATTTTTATATTTTTTAAAGTTGTAATCATAGTTACCTCTTTTATTTAATAATCAAATTAAATAAATCTTTAACATATTTAGCGTCACGTACTTTTGCAGGATCAATTTTTTTACCTGATGTAACATTTACCATCGCTAAAAAACTTACAAAACTTAGAGAATCCCATTCTTCAACATCTGACAATAAGGTATCCAACGTAATTTCTTGCTCACAATCCAAAATATCTAATAATTTTTCCATAAATAACTCTTGTGTCATAATCAAATTCCTCCAATAATATTTGTTAGTTCACTTTTCTTTTTATTCCATGTCGATTTTAACATTCCTAACATGTATGCACTAATAAAAGCATTATCTTTTAAAAAATGCTCCTTTAAAAATCCTTCGTCTTGATATCCAATAAATTTATCCATTTTATATACACGTTTATTAGATTCTAAGACAATTGTAGATACTTTATGAAAATTCAGATACTCTAATGGATATACTATGCTCATATATGCAAGCACCAATCCGGCATCAACAGGTACATCATCATTTATATTACCCATATATGCGCCTGGAGAACAACGTCGATTAACAAAATCGACTTCAGTATAGCCAATATATCCAACTCGTTTTAATCTATATTCAAAAATAAAATGTAATGGCACTTCATTTTTTGAAACAACATTTTCATACCAATTTTTATGCTCACACCAACTTATTTTATGATTTGTTAACATCATTGAGTGAACCCGCTCTGAGTTTCTCCATTCTAATATTTCTCTCAAGTCATCTTCTTTAATCGGTCTCATTGAGTATTCACCTATTTTTATATTAAGGCTCATGAAAAGTTCACCTCATTAACCTTATTACCAAATAAAACATTCATGTTATTCATCATTTCAAAAAGTTTCTTCTTGTTTTGCAAAAAATATATAATTTGTTTATTTAATTTTTCAACATTCACTTCATCATATTTTCCAATATAACAAATTAAATTTTTTTTTCCACAATATGTGCTACCTATTACTTGATTTTCTGCCACAGCAATCACAATAGCTGGCAATCCTAAAAAACATCGTTCCCATGTAGTTGTACCACCTGCACCAATTGCTAAATCTGCTTTATTCATCATTTCTGCCATATTATTTATTTGACAATAATAATTCATCCATTTGTATCTATCACAAAATTTTTTTACTTCATTTTTATACTGATTGCCTCCACCCACGACAACATTTACAGTTATATCATCTCTACCTAACATTTCTAATGCTCTTAATGTTTTCATCGTTTCATTAGTTAAGTCACTACCGCCAAGAAATACGAGAATATTTTTTATTTCCCCATTACGTTGTCGTTGGTGCTGCTTTGCTTTATAAAATTCTTCTCGTAGTAAAATATATTTAGGTCCTAACAATAATTTGCATTTCTCATTAACTAATCCATTATATCTAGTTTCCATATCTTCGTAATAATTTTGATCAAGTAATATATCACAATCATGCTTTCTATTTGCCAAATCATCTATGACCATAATCTTTTTTGCATACGGACGAATAACTTTTTCCCAATTTGCATCAATGGCATAGCTATCTACTACCATCAGTTCAACATCTATATTTTTAAGTATTTCAATTACTTCTTTTGCATCTTGTTCTTGTTTAACAGTTAACCAGCTTTCATAGCCGGATAATTCAATTTGATCATTCGCAGGTAAAAGTTCTATATTTTTAAAACCATTTTGTGTGATTAAATAATTCAAGTTTCCTACTAAATGCCGTGAAATAAAAAGTATTTCAGCTTTTGATTTTAATTGATTTGCCAGAGTAAGACATCTCATTAAATGCCCACTACCTATTTGAGTTGATGAATCTACGCGAAAAACAATTTTTTTCATATTAATCTCTCATTATTTTATATTTCATTTCAGCTATATTCCAATCATCAAGATTATCAATATCCTGTACTTCCATTTCATCAACAATATAGCCATAACTATTATCACTAATTAAATATTGATTACTCAAAAATTTATTAATTTTAAAAAAGTAAAACTGTCCTGCATCATGATATAATGGTTCCAAATCCTGTGACCTTTTATTTATATTTTCTTTCCACTTATAAGATATTTTTTTTTCATTATTTATAATAAAGCACCTTTGTGGTGGATAAGAAAATTTAACAATTGGTACTAATGAATCAACCTCTTTATCAATGAAAACTTGCATACATTTTACTAATTTATCTGCCGTTATAAACGGAGCAGTCGGATAAATACAACATAAATTTTCAAATATAATATTACGTTTTTGATATTCTAATATAACTTCTTTAATAACATCGGCTGTTGTAGCATAATCATCAGAAGTTTTTGCACTTCTCATAAACGGAACTCTCGCACCATATTTTATTGCAATACTTGCAATCTCTTCATCCTCGGTAGATACCATTACTTCCTCAAACAAATTACTTTTCAATGCACTTTCAATTGAATATGCAAGAATAGGCTTTCCACAAAAATCTTTAATATTTTTACGGGGAATTCTTTTGCTGCCACCACGAGCAGTTATAATTGCAATATTTTTCATGCTAGAACCTCACCTAAACATTTTACAACATAATCCTGTTGCGCGTCTGTTAAGTCATAAAATAACGGCAATGTAAATACTTCTTCATAATATTTTTCACTAACAGGAAAATCACCTTTTTTAAAGCCAAGCTCAATATAATATGGTTGGGTATGTACCGGTATATAATGTAAATTTAAATTTATACCCTTTTCACGCATAGCTAAAAACAAATCTTTTTTAGTGATATTTATTCTTGTAAAATCAATTCGTACTGCATATATATGCCAAGATGAATTTGTATTTTGGGATTCAACCGGTAATTTTATTGGCAACGCAGCCAATAATTCATTATACCTGTTCGCTAAATATCTTCTTTTTGCAACAAAATCATCTAGTCTTTGTATTTGGCTAAATCCTAATGCTGCCTGTATATCCGTCATCCGATAGTTAAACCCTAAATCAATTTGTTCATAATACCAAAATCCGTCGGCAATATTCTTCATTAAATCTTTATTTCTTGTAATTCCATGACTACGATACAAGATTAATTTATCATACAAATCTTTATTATTGGTTAAAACCATGCCACCTTCACCCGTGGTAACAATCTTTACTGGATGAAAACTGAATACTGTCATATCTGAATATTTACATGAACCAACTTTAGTGTCTAAATAGCCTGCTCCTGTCGCATGTGATGCATCTTCAATAATTGTGAAATTATATTTCTTTGAAAATTCTTTAATTTTCACCATATCACATGACTGACCAGCAAAATGTACGGGAATTACAATCTTTGGTTTAATTTCTGCTTCTTTCAATTTACGTTCTAATTCCTCTACACTCATATTATATGTATTATCATCAATATCAACAAAATCTACGTTAGCACCACAATATAATCCACAATTAGCTGAAGCTACAAAAGTATTTGGGCTTGTCCATAATACATCATTTTCCCCAAGTCCAGCTGCTAAACAGGCAATATGCAAAGCTGATGTTGCATTTATAACCGCCACTGCATACTTTGTCCCGCAATAATCAGCAACACTCTGTTCAAATTTTTCTATCATTGGTCCTTGTGTTAGAAAATCTGATTTTAAAACTTCGATAACATAATCAATATCTGCTTGATTAATATTTTGTTTTCCATAAGAAATCATATTAACATTTCATCTTCCTTCAGCATAAACTGTTTCATTTTTGTGGCAACGATAGCATTATCTTTTGTTAAGCAAGGTACTCTATTAATAATAGGATATGCTAGCATGCTAGCATTAGAGTAATAGCAATTTCCTAACTTTTCAAGATTAGTATGTGTAATTGGGCAACATATAGGATCTTCTATATAATCATTATCAATATTTTTTTTAATTATCATTATTCCTGTTGGATTTAAATCATTACTATTAATACCATATAACTCATAGCTTATAATATTTAAATTCATTTTTTTAGCTGTTTCATATAAACTCGTCACATACCCATGAGAAATCATTCTCGTTTTAGCTTCTTCATTGGCAAATTCATAAGCTGGTTCTAATAAAATTAAATATCCACGTGTAATTCTATACAATTCCTCTAATAACTCTTTTTCTTTCCCCCCATTAGGTTCTAATGAATGAGAAGTATATACAACATCAATAGAATTATCTTTTATTGGAATATTAAACAAATCCCCCATAAATAAATTTATATTTTTTTTCAAATGTTCTTCACAAAATAATTGTGCAATTTTTATTCTAGAATATGCTATATCATTACCACCAACCCATCTAAAGTTATCTTTAAGATTTTCAATTAAGGGAACTAATGTAGTCGCTTCTCCAACTCCGCCTTCAAAAATAGAAGTCTTATTACACTCTAGCGAATTAATTATATTAGCTAATTTCTTTACATAATTATAACTGAATTTTTTATTTTTATTAAACTTTTCTACATAACTACCTGCTTGGAAATCATAGCTTATCATTATGTCTTCAAGCAAATTATTTTTTTTATTATAAATATCCTTAAGATATTTTATAATATTTATATTGTCATCCTTGTAAAGCTTATTTATCCGACTTAATAGTTTAATTTTATTCATATTAAATATTCATCTCCCTTAATTCTTCTACAGTAAGGAAGTGTGGATTGGTTCCTGAATTATATTCAAAACCATCAGCAACAGGAACACCCTTTTCACCAATTACATTTTTTGTATAATCAACTGTATAACTAAAAGAAATTGACGGTTTAATTACATAATGATCAGCAAATTCTAACGTTTCATAATATGTATCTGCTGGGCACATGATTTCATGCAATTTTTCCCCAGGACGAATCCCTATCACCTTTGTGTGTAAATCGGGTGCAATTGCTTTTGCTAAATCCAGAATTCGCATCGAAGGGATCTTCGGGATAAATATTTCTCCCCCTTGCATTCGTTCGAAATTTTTCAATACAAAATTCACACCATCTTCAAGTTTAAGCCAAAATCTCGTCATTCTTTCATCCGTAATTGGTATTTCTGTTGCTCCATTTGCAACAATCTTTTTAAAAAATGGTACTACTGAACCACGTGAACCTACAACATTTCCATATCGTACTACAGAAAATCTAGTTCTTCGATCACCAACTAAATTATTCGCTGCTGTAAACAATTTGTCCGAGGCAAGTTTTGTTGCACCATATAGATTAATCGGATTTGCCGCTTTATCCGTCGATAAAGCAATTACTTTTTCAACATTGCAAGCAATCGCTGCATCAATTACATTTTGTGCTCCATGAATATTAGTTTTGATACACTCCATTGGATTATATTCAGCTGCCGGAACTTGTTTTAGTGCAGCTGCATGTACTACATAATCCACCTTATACATTGCTTTTTTTAACCGTTCGACATCACGTACATCTCCGATAAAGTAACGCATACAAAGCTGATTAAATACTTGTTGCATTTCAAATTGTTTTAGTTCATCACGTGAAAACACAATTACTTTTTTAGGTTGATATTTTTCAAACAATATTTGAATGAACTTTTTCCCAAATGATCCTGTTCCTCCAGTAATTAGTATTGATTTATTATTAAACATCTTCTCACTCCAGATCATCCACAAACTATCTTTTTATGTATGAATTTCCCAATATTATTCTTGCTTCTATTTAGCATAGATTGCGTTTTTGATTCAGTTAAAGAATCTATATATTGTAAAATACCGTTCTTAAATCCATTTTCTTTTAATCTATCATTCATTTTAATCCCTTGATTTAAAATATAACGATATATTGATTCCGGTAAGATCATTTGATACTTCTTTTGTTCCACAAAGTCCTTATCTATGATAGCAAGACTTAAATCTGACGACTTCATTATAATAATTTGCTGATTTTCCCCTACAATTGCACAATCGCAATATAACTTAAATACAGATTTTCTTACATCATCTTCAGAAAATAAATTCGTATCTAATGGAGTAATATCCCTATTTTTTATATTAATTTTAAACATTGCTTTTTTCATCCCTGGCAACACATATAAAGCCCCATTAACTAATAATGTCCCACGTATTGCCAAAACGGAATCTTCTTGTGGCTCTTTATCAACTTCCATATTATATTCCACTATTTCATCCGTTTCTAAGTTCCATCTAGTTAAATAGATCTTATTAGAATGAGTTAGCCAAAAATAATCCCCATCAAAATTTATTTGACTATATTTGTTTTTCTCACTTCCGACAGGAATAATATTAGACAAACAAGTATCCATATTAAAAATTAATACTTTATTCGTTCTTGCTATTGTAATAAATAATAAATTATCTCTAGTACAATGTTCTCGCCACATCAGTCCATTTGTATTTGCATAATCAATATCAATATCCACAGCCCACTCACCAAAATAAGAAATTTCATTTGATTCAAAATCATATCGAACGATAACAGGTTGAAATCCAAACATAAAAATATATTTATTATACTTAACCATACCAATTAGAAAATTATTATATTGCCAACGACCATTTATATCATGATTGTCAAAAACTTTTATCAACTGCTTTTTAAAACTTTTTTTATTAATATCGTATTCAATAATTGAATCACCAAACCATGGAATAATAATAATTTTATTATCAATTCGTTTTAATGTTCTATAGCGAAAACTAGAAAACAATTGTTCACCTGGGAATCCACCCATGAATTCTATATTACCATTATCTAAACTCATTTTAAATAATCCATTATAATTCAACGGAATAAACCACATGTTGTTTTCATCTATTTCCATATAATCAAAGTATAGTCCTTCATTTTGCTTTAGACTCTGCACCATAATTGGCTTACCCGTCGCTTTATACAGAGATATCACCGAACTCATATCACCGTAATAACCATCAGAGTATGCGATTGCCCTATTTAAATCTGATGAATCATCGTAAACCCCCCAGCCAGCTTTCTTATAATCTTGTACAACTTGTTCATATTCTCGTAAAAGGTGTGGTTTCATTGATTCAAATGTAGATTTTAATAACGGATGTGGTCGCCACCATAGTACCACATCTTTTCTGTCTTTAAAAACCGAAAACACATACCGATGTTTTTTGATAAAACTCTCTGTATCTAAAAGCATCGTCTCAATCGTTGTCAGATAGAGTATTATTTTTTTACCATTAACTATTTTCTCCCATTGCTTAGGTATAGTAAAATCTTCTTTTTTACTATTACGTACTTTGTCAAATTTAGGCGACCCTAATGCTAAAAATTTACCATCCGGTGGATTTCCCTCAGGATAATTTGCTTCATATTGTGCTTTTATTAATTCCGATTCTACAATCACCTTATTAGCATTTACAACCCCTGGAGCTTTACATTTTATCGGATCTATGCCATCATCAGATACAAAATATGGAACATAAACAAGCATATCTGTATATTTATTTAATTCTCTTGAATAATAGTTCGGATGAACTGATGTTACTAGATTATAATCATCATACGGATTATGTATATAGATAACATCCGGTCGGTGTTTAGATAAATCATATTCCTGCCAATTAGTAATCGGTACATAGCTAGGTAAATCATGCCCCTCATAATGCCAATTTTTAGCACTTCCATCTGGATTGCGATCACAATAGGGAATCGGCACTACATAGGCATCACAATTTTCGTCCTTGTCAGCTGCTTGCCAAATACTTTCGAGTGAGTCCCACATGGATGCATTATAAGGTAAAAAGACTACTTCCTTTCTGTTGTTTAATTGCATCACAATTTCTTTAATTTTCAAAATTTGTTTTCTGCTCATAAAAGATATCATGACAAGAGGTTTATTCTTTTGTAATAATATCTGCATTTTTTTTAGATTAGTTTCTATTCCATCCATTAATGCAAGACTTTTCTTCGCCCGCTCATTACCAATAATACTGTTTTTTATTGGCGAAATACATGCTTGGCAATCTTGTAATACTTGTAATTTCAATTCATTTGTAGCATTTTTTGATTGTTCAATATAGGTTATTCCTTCATTTAATAAATTCAGCAATTCAAGAATCTGATTTTTAAGCGTTTTTTTCATCATTCTGTCCTCATACAAAATATAATTTGCATTAACTATAAAATCATCAAAAAGGACTGATATCAACAGTCCTTTTTTTATATATAATATTTATCTTGCTTACGTTTCCAGACATATCCCATAATTCTTTCATAGTCTTCTATAAAATCCACTTCAGCCCAAAAATGATCATATACATCACGGACATATACATCCTCAGTTGCACTGCATTGATATAATATATCTTCCCACCAATAATTATATTTTTCTTCTTCAATGAGCTTATTCATCATGGCTTTAAATGCTGGAATAAAGCTTGGCTTAATCTTGCAAACACCAACATATTCATGTGTACGAAGTTCCATAGTTAAATCTTTACCAAACTTAACGATTTTATTATCCTTACAGCCGAAAAAATAATCACCATCTCTTACACGTGCACTAGATGAGTCAGCTAATAATACAGCTTCCTTTTCTTCATCCAACAACATATCCAAAATATCCTGCTCCCAAAAAACATCTGCGTTAATCAATAGAAGTTCCTCATCATCTGGTATAAATTCTTTCGCAAACCATAATGATCCTAAACTATTCGTTGCGCGAAAGAATGGGTTGTGATAGATTTTTACGTCTTGTTCTTTTAGCTCATTTTCAATTTGACTATGTAGATAACCGACAACAACAGCTACTTCAATCTTGTTCGCTAATAACATTTCAACTGTCTTACGAATGATTGATGTCCCTTCTATTTCTAATAAACATTTTGGCTTATCAATATTACGACTAATTCTACTGCCAACACCTGCTGCCATGATAATTGCTTTCATATTCTCACCCACTTATATTTCATCCATCTTAATAAAGTATTTTAAAAACCTCTCCATTGTATTTTTATCCGCTGTAGTGATTCTAATGTATTTTTTTAGTAACTCATGTCCATATGTCTTAATTAAGATTTTTTCCTTAAATAGGCTTTCTTTGATTTCATTAACCAGCTTATTAGGTTTAATAAAAACATAATTTCCGTTGCCAGAGAAGTATTTATATCCATTTTTTTTCAACTCGCTGATTATATATTGCTTGCCTGCTGCCTCTGTTTGTATTAAATCATGAATAAGCGTAGGATGCTTCAAAAGCTCTGTTGCCAACATGATGCCTACACAATTAATCGCATATGTCGGCCTAGCGCGATTAATTAAATCTGCAAAATATGGATTTGATACAGCATAACCAATTCTACAACCCGCAATGGAACATAATTTAGAAAACGTTCTAAGCAGAATAACGTTATCATACATCCCAACCATATCAACCAAAGTTCCTTTATAAAAATAATGATATGCTTCATCAATAATCACAATAGCCTTAACTAATTGTGCTTTTTTTATGATATTTTCCACTTCTTGTCTAGAGAAAACTGTCCCAATAGGATTATTAGGATTGAGAATAACAACTAATTTTGTATCCTGATGAATAGCCTCATAAAATTTATCATAAGAAACCGTAAAATCTTTTTTATATTCAATCATCGTATGTTGCATTCCATACATTTTAGCATATACACTATACATCTCAAAAGTCGGATAAACTGTAACTATTGATTTTCCTGATTCGGCAAAAACCTCAAAAATAGTTTTAATTGCCTCATCAGAGCCATTCGTTATTGCTATTTTCTCTTCCGTTATATTCACTGTCGATTGCTCATTGTTTAAATGTTTGCTAATTTCATATAATAATTCTTTAGTTTCCGGATACATCGCCAAAAAACTAGCAGATAATTTATTTAATACACTTTTGACAAAATATTCTGGTAATCCGTGAGGGTTTTCATTCATATCTAAACGAAGGAATTCCCCACGACCTTGGAATGGGTTCACTCGATATAAATCTTTAATTTGTTTATTTATATTATACAATTGATACACCTATCTTTCTAAGATAAATAACCACTGCTTTGTTTCTTTTTGTTTTTTTATATCTTCAGTAAAAAACTCTTCATTTAGCATCATTTTAAATCCAGCTTCATAAAAAGGTGAAAATAAATTATTATATTCACCTACTGTACGATAAATAGCACTATATTCTGATCCTAAATTATCTGAATAAAATTTATTTAATGTTAATCTTTCCTTTATCGCAATAGGCTCAGATATATACATGATACATTTATTACTAAAAAGGTTAAGCATCTTTTTTAAACATTCATGTAAAATATCGTCATTAATATACATTAGTACCCCACCAGAAATTACAAATCTATCAAATTCTACATTTGGGAAATGCAGTTCTCCTCCTACAAGTTCCTGCAATGATCCATATAAAAAATAGGTGTCATCATTTTTTTCTATATCTTCTCGACTGGAAGCAATATCAACTAATTCTTTCACATAATCAATTCCAACATAAAGTTTCGAATTCTGGATTAAATATTTTGCAATCCGTCCTGTACCAAATCCTAATTCAAGCACTTTATTTTCCCCATTTAATTGTGATAACTTCAATTTATGATTAATCTCATAACTTGTCCAATAAGAAATTTTATCTGGGTCTTTATCTCCACATAAAACTACAGGTGCATCAATATCGATATTTTTTCTATTTAATGCTCTTTGCTTATAAAAATCTTGGATACTATTTTGATCAATGCTAATATTTCTATTTTTCACTCTATCTAATCCCATTGTAAATCCTCACTTCTCTAATTCTGTTCCATCCGAAAATTTTATATATTCTGCTGGGCAATTTCCATGTCGATCTTTTATATTTGGCCATTCCATATAATTATCATAATAAAAGTGAAGAATATCATGATACCCTTCTGGAATAAAAAATTTTCTCCCTTCAAATTCATTTTCTATAGCGTTTTTATACCAGTCAAGCTTTAAAGAATATCCGCGTGAATTTCTAATAGACAATCCAAAAAAACCTAAATCAGAGGTAACCTTATCCTTATATCTACTAACAATCCAGCCATAAATTGTTAAAGCTAATCTTCTTGGTATAAATGATAACAATTTAAAAATAAATCTTTTCAATATACTTTGGATTTGGACAGCCCCTACAGGTGCCCATAACACTTTACGGCATAATCCTGTTCCCCATTCCATCATTCTCTGTATAATAGGATTACTTGAGATATTATCAATTGGAAAGACATCAATGCAAATCCCCGTTTTTTGATTTAAATGGCTTTGACCTTCTCGTATGTATGCTGTGTTCTTTAACCGCATCTTTCCATAAACCCAATTGTAATGTTCATCATTTTCATAAGTCTGAAAGAAAAACTTTTTCGAAAAAATTTCATTCTCACAAACCTCACAAAACTTTTGATAATCTTTTCGTAATAATTCAACATCAACATCATCATCCCATGGAATGAATCCTTGATGTCGTATTGCACCGAGTAATGTCCCCCCAGATAAAAAATATCTTATATTATGTTTTCTGCAAATCCGATCAAATTCCACCAATAAATCCAGCATTTCCATTTGCAACTTTCTTAATTGTGCTGGGTTTAATTGTATCGCTGTTTGTTTCGCATCCATGCTTTTCCTCCCATATTTCATTAATAAAATATTATTCTATTTGTTTTATCGACAAATTGACAAAAAAACTTAAATATCTCGATACATTCGGGACTTTTAACCTTTATTTTTATTCTTGTATTCTATTATGTATATTGTCAATCCTCCACTTAAATACTTTTTCACTTATTAGCCCCGTTTATCTTTTTCTAAAAAAAAATCCAATCACCTTAAAGTATTCTCTCTATGTAAAATTCCTTACATTAGAGAATGCTCAGGCTATGGATACTGATAAACATTTATACTTTTATTACTTTAACTAATTTTAGGAAGGTGTCCATCGTTACAATATATACCAATTCTACCAATATAAGATTATCAACGATACTGTTGAGTATCCATCTATATTACTTTCTTCATTTTATAAATATACAGATGACAGTTTTCTTCTTAAACTTTTTCTATCTCTACCCATTTAGCCATTTGTTAGCTAAGATTTCACTATATGCCCGCTCAATCTCTTGCATATATAATTGAGTATCCATTAATGGCGATTTTCCCATCATTGTTCTTAGATTTTTGTGCAATATATCAATTAATTCAAGGTCATTTGCAAGAACCACTGCTTTTTCAATATATTCCTGTGTATTTTTTGCTACAAGTTCCCCCAAGCCGACATTACATAAAATGCTATAACCAAACCTGGCTCCATGTCTTTGCCCCTCCATTGTAATGACTGGCACACCCATATAGAGCGTATCACAGGTCGTCCCCCCTCCTGGATAAGGAAATGTGTCAAGAGCAATGTCAATATCACGCAGTTGTTCCATATAATCACTAGTCGCAGGACGAAGTTCGAGTTTCCATTCTTCAATGCCGAACTCAGCAAATCTATCGAACACTTCCTTGCAAAAATTTTCATCAATATAGACTAAACTTTTTAATATTAGCTTTGAGCCTTTGACCTGTTTTAAAATTTGACTCCACACCTCAATAGCTTGATTCGTTATTTTTGCATACTTATTAAAACATCCAAACGTAACATAGCCATTTTTTATGTATGGAGATAGCCCAATTGTTGGTGCATCATCCCATGGGGTATAGCAAAATTGACTATATGGCAGCCTTAGTAGTTTTTCTGAAAATAAATTATCATATATCCCAATAGGATCAACAAAATTGTCTGTTAATATATAATCAACTGTCTTTAATCCCGTCGTATTAAAATAACCCAGTCCTGATATTTGCACTGGCGCAGGTCGATAATTTAGAATTGGCAATGCATTGTTAGCTGAATGTCCTGCCAAATCAACTAAAATATCAACTTCATCTTGAGCAATCAGGCTAGCAACACTGTAATTATCTAAACCCTTAACATTCCGCCACTGGTTAACAAATCGTTTAAGCTGAGTTGTAATCTTATCTTCTTCATTTAAGCAATAACAATACACTTCAAAGCTTTGTTTGTTATAATATTGCAGGAAAACCCGATAAAAAAAGCTCATTACATGCTGACGAAAATCTGGTGAAATATAGCCAATTCTAATTTTTTTCTTCTTTCTCATATGATAAAGAGTTTCCTTTGGTGCAGATGAAAGTAAGTTTTTATACTTACAATGCTCTTGAAAAAGATTTTCACTTGTCATAACATCCTCATAATGCAAACACATTAGGTAAGAGCTGTACGCTTCACATTTTTCCTTAGCAACTACATTATATTTACTTGCCGATAAATAAGCCTCGCAAGCTTTTTTTATTTCACCAACATACATATATAGCTGACCTAAAGCCAGAAAATTTCGTCCAACAAATGCACTTTCTTTTATCATACTGTCTTTCAATACTAATAAATTAGAAGTTTCTAATGCAGAGATTGCCTCCCGATACATAAATAGACCTCGTTTTGCAAATCCGATAATCATATATGCTTCAGCATCAAGACATGATTTATATTTAATTGCAAATTCAGCTTCAGCTACGGCTTCCTCATATTTTTCCAGTTGCAAAAATACATAAGCTGTAATATAAAAAAATTTTTCATCTGATCCAAAAGCAGCTATAAGACACATCAAGTACTGTTCAGCTTGTTTAAAAAGTTTTTGTTCAATAGCCTTATTAATGGCAAGTTGTAATTCACCTAACGTCAAATGTTTTTCATCAAAATAATCTTTCAAATAAACTAATACGGGATTAATATAATCTTGACAAACAATTTGTTTATATTCCGTTTTGTGATCTAGTTGTAAATCTTGATATTTTTTTTCTAAAAAATTGCATATATTTGCAACGATTTTCTCTTTACTTGCTAATCGTTTTTTTGTAGAAATTAAGACAGACAAGCTTTGATCAACAATTTCATTTGCCTCAATATCCTCCCAATTACCAGCTAAATATACTATCTCATCATGTAATAATTCAACAATCTTTCGCATACCGTCACCCTTGATTTTTTATAGATTACTTTTTATCCGTATCAAAGTTTTCATCTTTCCTTTATACAATGCTAACCATCTTGTCCTTAAAAATTATTGCATCTGTACCAAATAAAAGCTCTACCCCATAATCTGTTGCATAATCTATGTATTGTGAAGAAATATCCTCTTTATTCGTGATAAATATGTCTATACTACTTAATACATCTACTGGTATTTCATCTTTTGTATTATGGCTCATAATAAGCGGAGCATTTTCACCCGCTTGTTGTAACATCAAATATATTTCTTGCATCTCCTTTGATTCCATATCTTTAGGTGATACTTCTAGCAACAACGCCTTTTTATCAGCTAAAGTATATTTATTTAAATACTGGCTAATAACTTTTTCCCATACTGACTTTTTATCAGAAAAGTCTACAGCAAAACAAAATATCTCATATCCATCTTGTCGCAACCCTTGCAATTCCACTGCTGCTTCTGTTAAAACATTAATATTTGTTTTCGGGTTAAATTTCTCTACAAAAACATCGGGAGTTTTCATTTCGTCAATAGCATTCTTTATTTTATCTTCCGGCCAATTCCACCACTTTATTTTTTGTAATTTTTCTATTATATTTTCTGGAAAACGATATTTTATGACCTTTGCTGGATTTCCTACAACAACTGCATAGGGAGGGACATTCTTTGCAATAACTGCACCAGCTCCAATGACTGCTCCATTACCGATATGGACACCTCCCATAATCGTAACATCACAGCCAATCCAAACATCATTGCCAATAACAACCTGACAACGATTAACGCTATCTGCATGATTTTGCCCATCTTTTTTTATTAAGTCAGCAAATGGATACGTTGTAACTTGATGATAATCATGATTCAGTCCTACTTCAAATATAAGTCGATGACCAAGCGAAGAATATCGACCAATTAGCACATGACACTCTAAAGATCCAAATTCTAAGTTTCCATTTACAAAATATGATCCAGGGCCTAAAGTCACTGCTGTATATTCATTGTTTTTATCTAAAAATATTTTCCGCACCTTAGTATCAAAATTCGCAAAATCAACTTGAATAATCATATACTACCCTCTTTCGCAATTGCTTTTAGCTATAATTATATATTGGGTCTATCTACAATAATTTATCTATTTTTGAAACTTGCTCATCAATGTCTATGCTTCACCTCATTGAATTTTTATTATAACGTCATTGTTCAAAGTTTTCCTCTGGAAAACCTACCACTCGACGTTTCAACGAGGCGAAAGATTATGCTCACCGCCTGTTAATCACAGTTATGCCCCCCTATAGAGGTGGGGGGAATCTTTTTCCGAGTTATATTTTAATTATTTTTTTAGCCTGAACATAGCAAAATTCTGACGAAAAATTATCTGCATTAACATTAATGCCCGAAGTTTTAATCATAGATATATACTCAAATATATTTGCGGCAAAAAATTCTTTTTTAATACTACATTTAGTCAAAATAAAATTATTTCTTTCCAAAAAAGATTTAATATTTTCTTCAGCAAAATAACTGTATGTATTACCCCATTCTTTGCAAGATATAAAATTAGCAACTACAGGATAATATAACATATGCTTCATCGTAAAATGAATGGTACCAGTCGACTTTAAATACGGCAATACTTTTGCTAAAAGTTGCTCAAATTGTTCCAAATTTTCAATTCCATAGTTTATTAAAATATAATCAAATTGCTCTTTTTCATAATCTAAGACCATTGTATGGATATTCCCAACAGCTATCTGTGCATATCTGCAAGCAAATCGAGCAGCCTTTTCATTTTTTTCAATTCCATAAAGCTTCGCTGACTTATTAATCTGACTAATTCTAAGAAAATCACTCCCACACCCACAACCAATATTTAAAATATTTATATCAGAAATCGAGAAATCCACTTGACTTAATATCCACGAAAAGGAAATTTTATTTTTATCATTAAATCCCCATTTTTTCGTAAATTTATCTCTGTTGACCTTTAATAATTCATAATACTGTTCCGCTTCACTCAGTATTTTTCAAATGTCGCACTACCATAATGATGAATAAAGACATCATAACAAAGTAGTAGCTCATACCCTTCCTGAATTATTCTCAGTGAATAGTCATCATCCTCAAAATTTCCTGGCGTAAACCTTTCATCTAATATGCCTATTTTTTTTACAATATCAGATTTTATCAACATGCAAAACCCAATTAATTTTAGACGTCTTTCCCAATACATAGCATTAGAATTGTTATTTTCATTAGCAAATACCTGCATCTCTGCAATTGAATTATATGACGTAGGGATACTTTGCCTATTAGCGGCATTGTTTGTGATCGCACCTACCGCACCGACTTTACTACTACTATATAAAGCTGCTTTTAAATTATCTAACCATCTTGCTGTTACAACGACATCATTATTAAGCAACAGGATTTCACTTCCCTTCGCAACTGCAATCCCTTGATTGCAGCCCTTAGGGAAACCCAAATTTTCATCATTATAAATAACTGTTATATCACTCTGTTGTGCTAGCCATTCCTTTGTTCCATCCGTTGAAGCATTGTCAATAATGATAATTTCGTAGGCATTAGGTTCTGTGTACTGACGAATACTTTCAATACAGCCTTTCGTATAATCTAATTGATTATGAACTAAGATAATAATACTAGTTATCCCTTTAAATACTTCCATTTCATTATTTTTAGTATCATATTTTTGACCATTTTCCCAATGATAATTTGTTCTAATATTCTTCCTGTATATCCGCTCATATTCTAGTTCAATATTTTCCATATATAATTTTCTATCCATCAGCGGTGAATTTTCTACCATTGTCCGAAGCGAATTTCTCAACTGGACTAATTTACTTTTCTCTCTTGCTAAGCTTGTTGCTTTTTCTATATATTCAGTTTTACTAAAAGCAATCCAGTCGTTTAATCCAATATTTTTCAATATGCTATAGCCAAACCTGCTTCCATGTGTATCACCACATAGTGTTAAGACCGGTACTCCCATGTATAGAGCCTCACAGGTTGTCGCACCACCTGTATAAGGAAATGAATCTAAGGCTATATCTATTTCATTATATTCTTCAAGGTAATTTTCTGAAAAATCTCTTAGATCAATTCGTTTTTCTTCAATTCCAATCTTAGCAAATCGTTTATATACCGCTTTACGTACGTCAGCAAACGCAAAGCCTTTACTTTTGAGAATAATTTTACTGCGTGGTACATTCGTTAATATATTTCCCCATATAGCTAAGACTTCGTCATTTACTTTAGCAAAATTATTAAATGAGCCAAACGTTATATAACCATTTTTTACGCTTGGCAACACTTTAATATCAGGAAATGTTTGTTGAGGAAAATAGCAAAAATGACTATTCGGCAACCGAATTATTTTCTCCACAAAAAAGTTTTCTGTATTTCCATTATCACAATATTTATCTCCAATAAAATAGTCAACTGCGTTAAGCCCAGTAGTATTAAAATATCCTAACCCACAGATTTGTACAGGGGCAGGTTTATAGGCAAGTATCGATAAACAGGAATTAGCAGTGTGCCCAGACAAATCAACGAGTATATCTATATTGTCGCCAGCAATTAACTTAGCCGCAGCTTCATCAGTTATCCTATTTATATGGGTAAATTTTGTTACCACTTTTTTTATTTTTTCAGTAATATGATCTGCTCTACCCGTATAATAAGCAAATACTTCAAATTTATTATGATTAAAATCAGTAAATAAAGCCATTGAAAAATCCATCACCGGATGACAGCGAAAATCCGGTGATATATAACCTACACGAATTTTATTTTTTCTCATTGATATATGATTTAACCGTTTCACATGAGCAAAAAATTTGTTATATTGCTTATGTAGGCCAACCCTCACTTGGTTTGTTATATCATATACATAATTTGTTGCCAACAAATAGTTACTATATTCCATTAGCTGCTGCGACGGATTTCGTTCAACTTGACTTGATGACAAAAAACTTTGAATACCTTTATGAACATTCCCCAATAGAATCTGAGCCGCCCCCAACATACTCAACGCTTCACTATAAGCATTTTGATATTGTAATGTCCGCTTTTCCACTTGGATACTCTCCACTAAAGCAATCACCATGTCTAATATCTCAATTTGATTGACCACTTCGCCCTTGCGTTTATAGATATGAGCCAATACCATATAGGCGCCAATATACATTTCATCAATAGCAATTATTTTAGCAACTATCTCTTGAGCTAGTGCTAACCTGTTCATATTCATGTAGGCAACTGCCTTAACATGTAAACCTTCACAATCATTCTGATTTATACTAAGTATCTTTTCTCCACACGCAAGTGCATTAAGATACTCATGATTATTGGTAAACTCAATCGCTAAATTATTTAAGAAAACTCGGTCTACTGGTAAATTAATCAATTTATTTTCTAGCCAAATCTTCTCATATGCTATTTCTATATTCGCCAAATAAGTTTTTCCATCCATCAATGGAGATTTCTGCATAATCAAGCGTATGTTTTGATGAAGAAAATCTATTCTCTCAAAATCATTAGCTAGAGCAACAGCTTTTTCAATATATTCTTCTTTAGAAAAAGCTATACAATCGTCTAAATTTAAATTCTTTAGTAAGCTATATCCAAATCTTGAACCGTGCCGTTTGCCAGCTAAGGTAATCACAGGCACCCCCATATAAAGTGCTTCGCAAGTGGTTGCTCCACCTGGATAAGGAAATGGGTCAAGGGCAATATCAACATCCTTATATTCGGTTAAATAATCTTTACTTTCTGGTCTTAGCTCAACTTGATTTATTTTTATCCCTGCTAGATATATTCTTTTTATAATTTCTTTTTTTGCTTTTGCATTAGCGAAAATAGCACTTTTTAATAGCAATTTAGCATTTGAAGCTTTCGCTAATATTTTTGCCCATGTAGCTAATACCTCATCATTTACCTTTGTAAAATTATTAAATGATCCAAACGTTATATAGCCGTTTTTCGTGTATGCTGGGTCACTACATTCAACCATAGTAGCTGGTGGCGTATAGCAAAAATGCGTTTCTGGTAAACGTAACAGTTTTTCCGTAAACAGCTCATCATTTTGTCCAATTGGATCAACGTAAACATCAGTAATAAAATAATCGATCGCTTTTAACCCCGTCGTATTAAAATAACCAATGCCACTCATCTGTACAGGAGCTGGCTTATATGCTAGTATTGGCAAGGAATTATTTCGTGTATGTCCGGCAAAATCTATTAAGATATCAATTTCATCTTTATATATTAATTCAGCAATTTCACAGTCTTTAAGAGTAGCTACATTGACCCATTTATCAACAAAACTTTTTAGTTGTAGACTAATATTATCTTCCTGTCCCAAAGAATAACAGTATACTTCAAATAAATCATGGGTATAACGTTTCATTAGCTGATATACAAAATATACAACGACATGTTTGCGTAAATCTGGTGAAATATAGCCAATTCTTATTTTTTTATGTGATTTAAACAGCTTATGCTGATATTGTTTAATATTGAGGAACAAGTCATTATATTTAGTATGTTCATTAAATAAGACTTGATCGGAAATATTCGATAAATAATTAAGGTTAAATAGATAACTACTATAGTTTTCAGTTTTTTGCCATATATGTGGCGCATATTGGCTAGCTTTTAAATAATACCTTGCAGCTTGCTCAGGTTTACCCAAAATTTTATAAATATATCCATACAAGTTACAAATTAATGTTATCATTTCTTGCGGGATATGCCCTTCATAATCAATCTGTAGCTTATCCAATATTTCAATAGCCTCATTATATTTGCCCTCATTATTTTTTATCCGAGCTAACAAGAAATAAGCAAATATATATGACTTATCTGCTCGCATTGCCTGCCTAGCAAATGCTTCAGCTTGAGAGTAATCACCATTTTCAATATATAAACCTGCCACCATTCCAAACAATTCTGCATTGTTTGGATAATCTTTTATTGCCTTATTTAATTCTCGTTCTGCCGCAACAAAATCTTTTTGATACGCAAACTCTAAAATTCGTTGTTTTACTTGTTCAAACTTATCCATCATACCCGCCTATTCAAAATGTAAATATAGCCATAAAAATTAATTAATCATATCTATAATCATCAAATCAACTTCTTCAATTTTTTTAAAATAAGCCTTGGCCTCTTCTTCCTTTCCTATTTTCACTAAAAGAAATCCCATATTTTTAAGTGTAATATTATTGGTATTATCAATTGTCATTGCTAATTTTAAAAATTCCAAAGCATTGTTGAAATCACCATTCTTATAAAACTCAGCCGCTTTTTTATGACAAAGCGTAATCTTTTGGATTAGTGATATTGGCTCCTTCATAATTGCCAATTGAAGTTCTTCTATCTTTGCTTCATAAATATTATCTGCAATAATCATATCATCTTGTTCATCACTATACTTGATTTCTGCGCTGGTATTATTATTGATATTTTTTAATGTTTTCCATACCAAAGGATAGCGTGATTGTACATCAGATTCATCGTAATCAATCAGAACTAAGTTTAGCAATTCTTCCATGTCTTCTCTATAATGAACGATGTCGCTATTTGTTATAATAATAATTTTTTCCAACAATGCTAATACATTTGCTAATTGATCTTTTAGCAATGCAATCTTAGATAATAATAGATATACGTCAACTTTCTGATTATCTAAATTCAGTGTGTTTTCACACCATATAGCACAATGTTCATAATCGCCTGATAAGTAATATAGTTCTGCGACTTCATAAGCAGCATCGGCTTTCACACCATATTTTTCAAATAGATCTATACAAGCTTGTAAACCATCATCATAACAACCATTATCCTTATACTCACGAATTCTTTCTAAAGCGTCTAAAAAATCTTGCGGTAGCTGTTTTTCCCTTAAATTTTGTTTATTCCCCAATTGCACTTTTCGCTTCATCTTCCTACTACATTTCCCCATTATGACTTCTCACTCCTTAATCTTTTACAAAACTTATGTTAATTTCATATCAAGCACTTTTGCTACTCGCAATACGTCAAAATAAATCTCATTTTCATGAGCAGTTAATTTCCCATTCTTATATAAAATAAATTCTAATACATTAATATATTCATCTGGTAAGACGACTTTCGTTATTTGTATACTATCATCATTTCTTAAACCAATTGTTGCTACCATCATTTCAATATATCGGTTATGTATATCTTCCAATAAGATTTTTTCTGCTATATCATATTTGTTCGTATCAATAAGTTGCTGAACTTCGTTAATTTCACAATTAATATTTTTCTTCCGTGCTATATTCATATAATATAGCTTAACCCTACCGGAATTTATTTTTTGTAAATTTTCTACAAGAAATTTAATATCATCACTACAATCAAGTTGATAAATTGTATTTAAAAACTCAATAATTGTAACCTCATCAACTTCGCGAATGGCTTCATAAAAAGTTGAAAATATTTCCTGATTATATTTATTTATTTGCAAGCCTGTGAACAGGGCATTCATTGCCTCCTCTTTATCGCCCTTTGTAAGCAAAATTTTACCTAAAGATAAATACGTCAACTCACGGTATAAAATAAACATATCCGCCGAGTAGTCTCCCAGCTTTATTTCGTCTAATTCTAAAGCTTTATGAAGACTTTGTTCTGCTTCAATAAATCTACCATTTTGAAATTGCAGATCTCCTTTTGAGTACCAAAATGTTGGTTCAATAGGGTATGTCTGTATGGCCTTTTCAATTTCCTGCATAATTTCTTCCTTAGGCTTTTTACTAAAAACTAGTCCGTCAATTAACCGCTTATGTATCTCATGATTACCACCTACTGTAATTTCACCTGATTCAAGAAATTTTCTGGCATATTCAATAGTCTTTTCAAAATCGCCCAGCCCATGATAGCAATCACATAAATATCGATATTGCGAGGGATGTTCACCATTTTTAGCGATATCTTCCTTGAGCAAGGCTAGATTTCTTTTTAATTTATCCTGAACGATATGGGTAGAATATCCAGTATGATAAATACTCAAAATTTTATCAAGCATACATAAACCTATAGACTTATGTTTATTATATAACATCTCATGAACATTTCCTTTATAGCGTAAATAAGTTGCATTACGAAAAATTCTAATATTGCCAAAAGTATTAATTATTTTCCCTTTTACATCCTCATCAATGTTAAATATTCTACATACAATCGCATCAATATGTTTTAATTTATGATATTTTGCTATATGAATCGGAACTGTCTTAATACAATCATCAGTAAACCTTTCATCTGCATCAAGAAATAAAATCCAATCGCCACAAGCTTTATCAATAGCATAATTTTTGGCTTTAGAAAAATCATTTTCCCATTTAATTTCAAACACCTTTGCTCCATAAGCTTTGGCTATTGATACTGTATCATCAGTTGAACCAGTATCAACCACAATCATTTCATGAGCAATCTTTTTCATGGATGCTAACCATTTCGTAATATTTTTTGCTTCATTTTTAGTTATTACACAAGCTGATAATTTCATTTTTTCACCGCCTGATTTAACCATATCAAATAACTATTAGCAATATTATTATCAAGCCTTTGAAATATTTCACGTGCTTTTTGGTATTGACCTAGCTGATAGTAACAAATTCCATAAGCAATAAGATATTGTTCCTCTAGTTGTTCTGCTTGTTCAAAAATTACAATTGCTTCGCTATAAAACTGGTTATCACTTAAAACTTTGGCAAAATTCATGCTAGCTACTGAGCATTTCATCCTTAATTGGCGTAAAAAAACTATCAAATCTCTCCGTGGACATCGAATCGCCAAATGCTTAAATACCGTTCCCAGCAATTCAAGCTTACTGTCTGGCATAACCTGCCGATTTTGCCAATAAATAAAAACTTCAGCTAAATCCCTAGGCAAATTTTTTAGTAATTTAACTTTACTAGTAAGATCAGGAGTAAGTAAATAAAGAATAATTATGTCAATAAACCGTGAATGAATTTTCGATAGCATCGCCGTATGCAGTTGTTGATATTGCTTCATTTGTAAATCACTATTCATGCTCATCGACAAATCCTCCAATGCAAATTCATTCCCTACATTTGTTGGTATTTTTTTTAAGTTTTGTTTTATTTTACTTTCTAATAGTTGTTTAAAGATTAGTGTATCTTCTGCTTTTTCAGCAAAAAAACTAGGCTCATTTCCTATATAAGTATTATTTAATTCTATTGCTAACTTCAACTCCGCTAAAGCCTTAGTATATTTACCATTATTATAAAGTAAAGCCGCATATTCAGCATGAAAATCCGGTAGGTCAGGACAATTCGCTATCGCTTCTTGTAAGACTTCATAAAATTCATCTGTATTGTTTAATTTGCACTCACGTAATGTTACTAAATATACTTGATAAAAACGACTTTCATATGTCGTTTTTATTTTTGGCATACTTAGTGCTTTTCGTAAGTAGATCAACGCCTGGGAGTGCTCTTCGATATTTGCATAGCATTCCGCTAAATGACGATAATTTAAATAGTTCGTATTTCCCCCTACTATTTCCTGCTTTAGCATAATGATATTACGCTTACTTTTATCGATAAGTCGATGAGTAGAATAGCCTGTATGATAAATAACAGCTTTATCATCATTTAATTTAACAGCCTTTACAAATTCGCCTAATTGTCCCTGTAATTGTTCATGAATTTTACCCTGATAGTTCAGCCCACACTGATGGCGAAAAATGCGTATCGTATAAAAAAAGTCTAGCACTTTATTTTGCTTATCAACATCTATATTAATAAGTTTGCTTAAAATCGCATTATATTTCGAATCTACAAATTTTAAACAGTCACGTAACTTATCTTTTTTAGGCAAAACAAGATATTCATCAGCATCTAAAAACACAATCCAATCGCAAGAAACTTGCTCAATAGCAAAGTTTCTTGCCTTGGAAAAATCATTTTCCCATTGATATTGCAATACTTTTGCCCCACAATTTTTAGCAATTGCTGTTGTATTATCAGTTGATCCAGTATCAACTAAAATAATTTCATCGACTTGTTTTTTTAGACTGTCTATGCACTCTCTTATGTTGTCTGCTTCGTCTTTCGCAATAATGCATGCGGATATTTTCATATGTAACACCTCATAATTAAACTTAAGTAAACTATATGCTTATATCCCTTACTTAAATTTAATTACAAAAAAAGAAGGATGTCGCCATCCTCCTTTTCCATGCTTAAACCTGTAGATAAATATATGGTACACACCATATCATTTATACTAAGATTATAAAAAGTCTTTAAATTATTGTAATAAGCTAAGTACACCTTGTGTAGATTGGTTTGCTTGAGCAAGCATAGATTGCGAAGCTTGAAGAAGAATATTATTCTTCGTAAAGTTCGTCATTTCTTTTGCCATATCTACATCGCGGATTGTGGATTCTGCAGCTTGTACGTTTTCACTTGAAGTTGTTAAGTTGTCACTTGTATAAGATAGACGACTTTGAACAGCACCAAGTTTAGTTTGTTCGTTAAGTGCTCTTTGAATAGCATTGTCGACTACATTAATAGCCGCATTAGCACCTTTAACTGTAGTAACATCAATATTCTTAGCTGTACCAGTTAAAGTATCAGCACCTTGAAGTCCAAGAGCCATAGCTCTCATATCAGAGATACCAACATTAATGGATTGGTTAGATTTTGTACCAATTTGTAAATTTAACGAATTTTCGTTTGAAGCATTTTCACCGCGAACTGATTCACTCCAGTTGTTAAGTTTGTCATTAATAGATTTACGTACATTACCATTAACATCACTTACACTAATAGTAAAACCAGAAATACCAGCTGTTACACCAGCAGTACCTGCTACAAAACTGATAACATTCTCACCGTTTGCAGAGTATTGTTGAACACTTTGACCATTCACACCAATTTTACTATCAGCACCAACTGTAGCTGCAGTATCCATTTTTTGAAGAATAGCACCTAAGTTAGTACCCGCTGCCACTTTAATGGAAGTAGTTTCTGTTTTACCATTTTTCACCCAAGAAATATTCACTGTATCAGTTGTTTTGATATCAAGGCTGTTACCATTGCGATCTGTTAACGCAGTTAAATTAGTAGTACTAGTTGTATCTGTGCTCAATGATTCATTAACATATGTAGTCTTAGTAGCATCTACTTTTTTGTTCATGGAACCATCAACAAGAAGTTTGTTATTGAATGTAACAGATGCATTATCATTGATTTGGTCAATTGCTTGATCCAATTCATTTTGAATCATTTTACGGTCAGCAGTTGTATTTGTATCATTGGCTGAATTGATAACTTTTTCTTTTAAAGTTTTCAAAATTTCAACTGTTGAGCTAACTGCACCTTCAGCAACTTTCATTAATGAAGTACCATTTTGCGCATTTTGGTTAGCTTGATCTAAAGAGCGAATTTGCACACGCATTTTTTCAGATATTGCGTAACCAGCTACATCATCAGCCGCACCATTGATTTTCATACCAGATGATAATTTTTGGATGCTCTTCCCTAATGCACTATTATTTTTTGTCATTGTGTTCAGCGTGTTAATCGCTGACATATTATTTTTTACTACCATTGCCATAATAAATCTTCCTCCCTGATTTTGCATTTAATCAACAGGCTTCCATGCCTGAAATTATCTCAAAAGGTAAAAATCACTGCCGATCGCTCAGCGATTAGTACCTTTGATTTAATCTTCTTATTATTTATATCGTCATTTTTTTATTTTACTTAAGCATTTTTTTAAATTTTTTTTAATTTTATTTATAAAAATTAAAATTTGCTCCAAAACGATTATCACCATATCCTAATGAACTGTAAGCATTAACTTTTCTTTCCTGACCCTTCGCCTGATTAAGCCAAATTTGAGCTTTATATTGAATATCTGCATTAATTATTTTTATTTTTGAGCCTAAACTCTTTCCCTCTGGACTTCGCTCAAACTCACCAATGCCCATCTCTTGCAATTGATTATGTAAAATATTTCTTTGTTCTAATAAATTCAAAAACATATCTACATCATCTTGATTTATAAACTTTTTCATTTCTCCAGTAAGTACGAGATAACGATTCCATAAAGCTTTAGTATTATTTAAATCTTTCCCCATTTACTCACCTTGCCTTTTTTGCAATTTTCATTGCCTCATGCCATGCATTTCTGATTTCAGTAATGATTTCTTTTACTTCTTCAATTTTTTCTAAATCATCATTTATATTACCATCTACCAAACAACGTTTAGAGTAATCATATAACGCATTAAGATTCTCAGATATCTCATACTCCATTTTCAAGGTCGCTTGTAGTTCACTAAGAATATTTTGCACTCTAATAAATTTTTTATTAGATTCTTCATAGTTTTTTTCTTTCATTGCTTTTGTGCCCTCATTAATAAACTTCAAAGCACCATTATAAAGCATGAGCGTAAGCTGCTCTGGCGTTGCGGTCAAAATTTGTTGTCTACGATAATACTCTGCCGTTTGTGCCGCATTTTGCTGCATTTATATACACCCTCTCTTAACTACCAAAAGCACTTGTGAGATAACTGGCCTGCTGATTCATTTGCGCAATCGCCGTTTCCATTGCATTAAATCTTTTGTATAGTGAAGTCTGTTGTTTCTCCATACGAGCTTTTAACGTAGTCATCTGATCATTCAAACGATCAATTTTTGATCCAACATAACTTTGATCATCTACATCTGCAGTTGTTCCCGCTTGAGACTTAATCTTAGCTAATGCACTGTTCATCGTATCACTAAGTTTTTGAATAATTCCTGGTTCTCCATCAGAATCAGTTGAGTTAACAAAAATTTTATAAACAGCGTCAGGATCCTTGTCTAAAGCTTTGCGTAATTTTTCTTCGTCCAATTCAATCTTACCATGTTCTGTGTAGTCAGTCGTCGTAATACCTAATGATGCAAAAGAATTATAATCATTTCCCGTGCCCGAAATAATTGATCCTAGCGCACTTCGCATTTGATTCACTGTATCTTTCAGAATAGAATCTTTAGACAATAGACCTGTTTTAGATTTTTCTTCCCATTTTTTTATTTGTTCATCTGTCATTTCCGACTTTTCATCATCAGTAAGTGGTAAATAAGTAGAATCATATTCAGCATAAATTTGCGTATTAATCTGATCCAGCAATGTATTGTAATCCTCAACAAATTTCTTAACATATTTCACTATTGTATCAGTATCACTATTAATAGTTACTTTCGTTGACTCAGGTTTACCTGAACTATCTGTCGAGCTTACTTTATTTAATGTATATATTACACTACCTGCAGTTATACTATTTGATTCAGAAGTATACTCTTTTCCATCAATAATCGCAATCGCTGATTTCCCAGTTTGTTCAATCGAATTATACTTGCCATCTACAGCTGTGAAGCTTTTCGCTTCACCTAGTTCTTTAGTTTCCGAATTGTATTGTGCTAAGTGAAGATTATTGACAAAGTTAGCACTTTTTTTCATCGCTGCTTCACTTACAGTATAATCTACTGTTTTTCCATCAGAAGTTGTTTGACTAAAGTTACTTTCAATATTTAACTCTATTTTATTGTTTTCTCCACCTATTTTATTATAAAGAGAAAAAGAATCATTATTATTATCATAAGAGGCCTGTACATTAGTACCTAATTTATTAATATCAGAAACAAGGTCATTTAACGTTTTGCCATCTTCAAGCTCTTTATAAGTATATTTTACATACTTTTTTCCATTAATCCCATCATCAATACTAAATGCCAAAGCTATATCAGTATCTTCTGCACCACTAGGTCTTATAGTTCCGGCAATATCAGATAACGTAATGCTTGTACTTTGATCATATGCCTTCCCAGCATCTTCTCCTGCTTTTACAGCATCATCGTGTACATCTATTGCGATTTGGTCTAAAAAAGCCTGCTTCGCGTTATTCCCTGCAGCCTTTGCAGCATCTTCATCGTCAGGATTGGTAGAAATCGCAGCATTATAAGCTGTTTCATATGCTTGTTGAGCTTCATCAGCTTTTCCTTCTTGCGCCTTTTTTATATAAGTATTTTGAGCATCTTCAATGGTTTTTGCTCTAGCCTCAGAATCGCCACGAGTAATTTTCTCTTTTGATTGTAAATAAGCACTACTAGCCAACTGCTTTACAGAAACATCATGCGTCATTTGTACAGCATCCCCAAGTGCTTTTGCTGTAACTACTGATGAATCTGCACTAGACGTTGCCTTCGCACTCATATTTGATTGTAATTTATAATCAGTTAATGTATTATATCGAAATTTATACGCAGATTTATAAATATCATTATATGCTTCTTTTTTCCATGTCTGAACAGTTTTCTGTTTGTATAATTTGTCGTATTTAGCCTGTTGAGTTTTCATCATTCCTTTTACTAAATCATCAATATCCATTCCAGATCCACTTAATCCATAAATACCGCTCATAATTAATCCCTCCTATGCCTTTTTATCCAAGAAAATCCCAATCCATTCTCTTAAGTTTGTTAATGTATCTAACATTTCTTCTGGTGGCATTTGTTTTATCGTTTCTTGTGTTTTTCTGTCCACGACTTTCATAACTAAACGATCTAAATCTTTATAATAGCTAAATTCAATATCATAATTCATTTTTTTCATCAAATCATTTAATGCGTCTGACATTTCATCAACATTTTCTTCAGTAAGATTTTTATCTTCGCTATCTTTTTTCTTGTTTATATTGCTATTATTAAGATCAAATTCAGTTGCGCTACTACTCTGATTTAAATTAGTAGAAGACTTTATTTCAGATAGATTACTTTTTTTTATCTCCATAGAATCATTTAGCGCGACTGGCGCTATTTTGCCACCTACATCATGAATTCCAGTTACACCCTTAATCATTTCAATATCCCTCCATAGATTTTTATCAGTCCATTGCTTTCCTAGCCAAACCCCAATTTACCCTTTTGGTATATTGTTGAAGTCAATATTATCCGGCACTACCCCTGCCCGTTTATTTTCCTCAACAATCGCTTTGTATAACTCTCCACGATAAATCCGTATATCCTTTGGTGCATCAATAGCTATACGAACACTATCACCTTGCACATCAACAATATTGATTAAAATATTATCACCAATCATTATCTGCTGACCAGGTTTGCGTGTTAACGCTAACATCATCAATTCCCCCTTTCAGCAGATTCTTCTTGAAACAATCGATGTCTAGTTGTATAAGTTGTTTTTTCCAAAATCAATTGTATTGCTTGCTTGGTATGATTTTGTACAATAAGTGGTGCCGCTAAATTAGCTGTCGTATTTTTAACTTTTTTATCTGGTATTGATAAAATACAATAGATGTTAAAATCTGATTGCTCTCTTATTTCTAACTCTTCTAAGAGTTCATCTGATAAAACAAATTCGTATTCTTTAAAAAATAAAAATGGATCAGTTAATAAAAATGCCAAATCTGGCTCCCTCAAAGATTGCATAAATACAAAGGGTTCATTTTCTCCAAAAGGAATCATTACAAATTCTTTTTCTTCTGGGAATCCTGGAATTCCCTCAACAAATTTTATTATATCAGTTTCTCCAACTTCAATTTTCCCAAATCTAGTTGTTGTAAAACTTTTCATAGAATCCCTCCTCATGCATAAATATCATATTTCCCATCTGTAACCCACATTCGAATACTTTGCTTTTGTTTTAAATAAGTTTCCGTCTGCATTGGTTGATACTCTGTTTTAACAGGCTTTAAATCTGCCTCAATTCTTGGTTTTCCATATGGAGTGTCATTCTGATACTCTCCTAAAATCACATGAAATACTGGTGGAGCAGGTTGTTTAATCACAATAGTTTTATCATCAGAAATTGTATTCGTATGCGCTAGAGATTGCCTTGATATAACCTTATGATCTCTTCCCCCAGCTTCCATCAATTCTCGTCCCTCACGTGCACGCCGTTCAGTTCCCTGAGTAGCCTTTTCACTAGCAATCGAATTTTGTTTATCTCCAAATGCTTTCCATTCCATTTTCCCGATAGAATTCCAAAAATCTGTTAAATCAAATTCTATTTTAAGTTGTGTTGTATGTATATCTAATTTATATGGATCACTATCCCCAGTATAAACTTGTGGATATGGAGTATCAAGTTTCATTTTCCCCGGTTCAGTATGCTGTCCAATCTGTGCATATACACTACGAATATTTAGGCATTTCATTATACCTCATTCCTTTTATAGGTAATCAGCCAATGATGGCGGTAAAATTTTGCTTCCTACAGATAGCGATAATCGATAAACAATCTCCGCCATCTGTAAATCCGTGATAACCTCATCTACTTTAGCATCACTAACTCCTGATATATCTCCTGTAATAACCGTATTATTATCTTCAAAAATAGATTTTGTCATCTCATAAGAAGATAATCTTCCACCAATTTCGGATTCTTTATTTATAACATAATCATGTGAATTATTCGCTAATGTAATTCCGGTCTCGGATAACCAGTGCACGTCTCCTGCACTTATTTTATCTCGAATCTCAAAAAGATCATTTAACAAAGATGAACCCTGTCCCCCAAAGATATCAGTACCGAATAAATCCGCGCCAGTCATATTTACGCTATCCGACTCGGGCTTAGCACCGCCATTTTGGACTGGCATAGAAATTTTATTTAAATCGCCATTATATTTTACTACTGTTTTAGTACTTGTTGAAAGAGTTAATGTAATTCCAGCTACTGTATCAGTATAAGGAATCGAAGTAGTTCCAGTCCCAACATATTGTCCATTCGTATTAATATGATCAAAAGGCCGATCAGTACCTGTTGCGTCAAATAACCCACCTGTTAAGTTTCCAATACTTGCCTCGGCAGGCGTTTTGTCTTTTGTTTGGGAAGTCACATACGATTTCTCATAAACTTCTCCATTAGAGGGATTTGCATAATAGGTATTCCCATCGCTACCAGTCATAATTACTAACTTTTCGGTTCCAAAGGTACGTTTTTGTTCCTCATCTAAAGAGTATAAATCAATTTTGTTCTCGACTGTTGTCGTTATTACTCCACTACTATCAGAAGAATATGGTCTTACTTTATCTGATTGACCTGAAAATAAATATCGATCGCCAATTTGCCCATTTGCAACCGAAATAATTTGATTAATAATTTCCGTTACCTCATTTGCTGTCGCCTGCATATCAGATGCAGATTGATAGCCATTTGCACTCTGACTTACTCTTTCTGTTATCGTCTTGAGCTGGTCAGCAATCTGACTCATCGCTGAATCCGTAGACTTCATCCACGAAACTGCATCATTTAAATTACTTGTAAACTGTTCATTTTGTACTAAACTGCTATTAAACAGCATTGTCCGCACGCAATTTACAGGATTATCCGAAGGGCGATGAATATCTGATCCATCAGTTTTTTCCATCAATTTTTGTTGTCTACCATAAGCATTGTTTAATTGTCTAAGATAATTATTTGACATTTGATTACTACTTACACGCATTTATTTCTCACTACCTTCCTACAGTTCCTGTACTATTGATTAATTTATCTAACATCTCATCCATCGTAGTTAGGCATCTCGAACAAGCGGAATAACCTTTGTTAAATTTAATCATATTTGATAATTCTTCATCCCAGTTTACTCCACAAACTTGCTGACGCCAGCCTTCCACTTGTGAAACAATAGTCTCTTGATTTGTTACATTGCGTTCAGCTTCTTGCGCTTGAATCCCAAGTTGCCCAATCATACCAGTATAATATCCCGTCATACTTTTACCACCAAGGGTTGTACTCGTCGTTACTTGCAATAAATCTCCAAGTAATGAAGCATTTGCACCCGAAGCTGTATTTTCACCGTTTGCATCCGTACTTTTCGAAGCTTTTGCAGCGATTTTATCCGTACCGCCAGTTTCATCAAATTCAGCATTTACTTTTAATGAGTTTAATATATCCACCTTTGTCATGTGAGTACCGCCCACAACATTAGTAACATTGCCATCGGTATCACGCGTCACCGTGCCACCAATACTCCATTGTCCATTGAAATAAACAAGCGTAGAAAAATCAGTATCTGCACCAGCCGCGGTTGTCTTGGGATCGAAGAAATTAATGCCGGTTTCATCATTTAGTCCTACACCAGCCTTATGTTGATCATTAAAATCATTTAGCAAAAACGCTGTCATCGTTGTCATCTGATCCAAATAATTTTTCACATTATCTACAGAATCATAGATCCCTTTTACTGAGCCGTCTTTTACATCCATTGCTATTCCCGTGGATTTTTCTACTAATGTATAAATGGGAATATTATATTCTGGATCTGTATGCACCGATACATCCATTTCCAATCTACTGTTTCCGTCAACAATCGTCGTTCCTCCACATGTAATACTGTAGGAACCATTCGAAAGCTCTGTAACGTCAACCTTCATATATCCCGATAATTTATCCACTAACAAATCTCTTTGGTCGCGTAAGTCATTTGCCCAACCATTCGATCCTGCTTCTAACGTCACAATCTGTTTATTCAAACTCAATATCTGATCTAACGTTTGATTAATCATATCCTTTTGTAAAGATAATTGTGTGTTATTATCAGCAACCAAATCGTCTAGCTGCGTCTTAATATGATTCATCGAATTAACAAGTTGTTTTCCTGTATCTCGAGCAACAACACGATTACTGTATTCACCCGCATTTGTAGATAGCGTCTGCCAGGATTTATAAAATTGGCTAATTACCGTTTGAAGTCCTGTATCTGTAGGCTCTTGAAATACACTTTCGATTTTACTTAATGTATATTGTTGTGTTGTAGACTTATTTAAGTTTGAATTTTCTTTCCAATACTGTCTGTCAGCAAATGTATCTCTTGCTCTAACTACAGAATCAACATCTACGCCAGTACCAATTTTGAAATCTCCATAGACTCCAGGCATAGTTTGCGGCTTTGTTGTTGTTAAATTAACGGTTTGTCTAGAGTAACCTGGCGTAGCAGCATTCGTAATATTATTACCAACTGTATCCAAAGAAACCTGATTTCCATATAAACCTCGTACCATTGTATTTAATCCGCCAAAGGTCGATCTCATTTATTCTTCACTCCTATTTAAATCGTTTGATCAAACATCGCTCGTTTTCTAACTGCCGTTCCCTCTTGCCCTTGCGGTGCATAGGTATCACTTGCGACCGTCTGAGTTAGTACATTAATGTTAAAATCAATAAAACTTTTCGCCCTATTCATCACTTTTCTACTACGCTCATTTCGTTGTTTTAATTTCTCTGAAAATCGAACGATAACATTAGATAAATCTAATAGCTCTCTCATTTGCACAGGCTTTACCAACATGATTGCTTCAACAAACGAGCACGTTTCATCCATTCCGTATCGCTTTCTCACATTTTGAATAATGGATTGGTATCTATTTTCAACTGATGTTAATTTACTTAACAGTTCCTGTTCTCTTTTAAAGACCACTTCGGTTCCTGCAATATCATTCGCTATAAACAATTGATCTTTTTCATCCGATACTGCAAGCAATTCTTGAATAAGCAGAACCATCAAATTCATATCGTTTTTGATTTGTTGCCACATTGGTAATCGTCCTCTCAACTTTGCTTACGCTTCAAAATTCAACCTTTTTTTTCTGTCCACAACTTCTTTGCCACCATCTGCATAAGTAGGAGCAACACTCGCTTGCGACAAAACATTCAATTGATAATTCACAGCTGATAATGCTTGCATCGTTAAATCCGTATTGGTTTTATTATAGGTTTGTACTTTTTCAATAATTTCTTTCAATCTCTCATGTGACTCAATTAAAGATGCCTTATTTTCATCATCACATTGCAAAATCAATGTTAAGATGTCGGCATTTGCATATTGGTCGCTTATATTTTTTCTAATTTTCAACAGAACTTTTTTCCGATCTCTTTCTAAATGATTGACTACAGATAGCAATACTTGTTCCTGTTTCGTTATCCTTTCAATCTCCGAGATGTTCACACCTACTAATGCAATGCGCTTTTGTTTACTTAACCCTAGCATCTGCTGATAAACTTCCACCAGTTTCGTAAGAATCTCTCTAAGCTCTAGCCACATAAATAAACTTTTCCTTTCTCATGCTTACTACCAACGTGTATTAAGCATCTTTTCAGCTAATACTCTTGAATCAACGCTATATGTCCCTTGAGAAATTTGCATTGATAATGCATCAATTTTCTCTGAACGAATGACCGACGAAGTCTTGGCTTTTTGTAAGACTTCGTGGAAATTTTGCGCCTGTGAAGACAATACAACTTCATCTTTAGCAACGTTTTTCGTCTTGACTTCATTTCGTTGATTACTCATAGATTTCGTATCAACATACCCTTTTATCAAACTTTGAATATTATTAATCATCATTTTTCACACCCACCTCGGGATTTTCTTATTCTATATTTTTATCGAAAAAAAAACCGCAGATATTAATCCGCGATTTTGAGGCATTTTAGTTCATTTTCACTAGTATTCTCTTATTTTCTTATTTTTTCTTAGAAAACCTACTCTTTCATTTTTTCAAATTTTCTTCTGAAAAATCACCTTATCTATATCTGTCCCGTTCCCTGCTATGCATGCCCGCGCCTCTATTCTTATCGCTCTCTATTTGTACTTTCGCTGCACGATCAAGATTTGATTTTTTCACCTGTTCTAAGAAATCAGTATTACATTTATCACACATTCTTCCACCAAAAATTAACGTACCACATACTTCACAAGGATAAGATATCTCCGAGATTCCCATAAATCTTCCCGCTTTAATCATCCGAAAAATTGTACGTTCTTTTACTCCCGTAGCTTCATGGATTTCTTCCATAGACGCTTTATTTTTTTCTCGTAAATACTCTACTATCTTCATTTCATCTTTTTCTTCTTGTTCATAGCATGCTGGACACATAGGTACCGTACCGCTAACAAACAACTTCCCGCATTCAGGACAATTTTTCAACCCCATAACCGACAATCCTCCTCAACGACTTCTCTTAAGGCTATTCAACAACCTTATCCTAAATTATCATCTAATATTCAGCATCTGTTGCCAATGCTAACCCAATTACTTTTTTCGCCCCAGCTGATTTTAAAACCTTTGCACATTCATCCATCGTAACACCAGTTGTAAAAATATCATCTACCAAAAGAATCGTACAATCTTGTATATTGTAATTTGGTCTCATAACAAATGCATTCTTAATATTTTTCTGACGCTCTTTGGGACTTAATTCATATTGTGGGACAGTATCTTTTTTTCTCATTAATAAATTCTGCCAAAGCCAGCCTTTTTCCTTTATCCAAGGATAAAAAATTTTTTCACTTTGATTATAGCCACGGCTTTTTAGTCTTGATTCATGCAGCGGTACTGCAGAAACAATATCTATACACTTAAAACTTACCAAATCTCCTTCTCTATTTAAAAGCCAATGAATATGCGGTACATATTTTAATGCTTGATAAAACTTAATATGCTGAATGATTTTTTTCATTCCACTTCTGTACTGACATAACACTTGACACTCATCCAAATATTTCAAATGATGTTGTCTTACATTAATAGTACGAATAGATAAGACTTGCTCTAAACATCTCATACACCATTCGCCTTGCTGCCCAACATAACAACGACAAACCGGACATTTCGGTGGAAACAGCATATTTAAAAACGTATGATAAATTAGCTTGACCATAAAATCACCTTATCCTTGTTGTAACCGTTCAGCTAATAAAGAATATCTTTTTCGCGTTCTATCACTGCTGACTGCCGTATAAAGTGCCGCTTTCGTTCCGAGCAAAATTACTTTATTTTTCGCCCTAGTCACCGCAGTATAGAGTAAATTGCGTTGCAACATAATATGATGACCAGAAGTAAGTGGCATAACGATAACAGGATATTCACTACCTTGACTTTTATGCACACTCATTGCATAAGCAAGCTGTAGTTCAATCAGTTCATTTTTTTCGTAAACTGCTTCCGTATCCAAGTAACGAACTTTTGCTTTATCATTATGAATTTCAACGATAAACCCTATATCACCATTAAAAACATTTTTCGTATAATTGTTACGAATCTGCATAACTTTGTCACCAAGCCTAAACGTATAATTCATATTTGCAATTGTCGGTTTGTCATCCTCTTGAGGATTCATTGCATCTTGCAATAAATGATTGAGATTTTCCGTACCACACGTCAACCGATGCATCGGTGTCAATACTTGTATATCTTTATTTGCATCAAAGTCTTCTTTAGGCAATTCGCAGGTACAAATTTCAACAATTGCATTTGCAATATCACGATCATCATTAAATTCTCTAAATTGAAAATCCGTACTTGTTTTACAATCAGGCAACGCACCTCGATTGATTGCATGGGCGTTAAGAACAATCATACTTTCGCCAGCTTGCCTAAAAACTTCTGTAAGACGCACGGTTGGAATTTTCTTTGACCGAATAATATCTTTTAAAACTGCACCTGGGCCAACTGCTGGTAATTGGTCTACGTCCCCAACTAAAATTACCCGACTTCCTCTCGGTACAGCTTCGAGAAAATGACTCATCAAAGAAATATCCATCATCGAAACTTCATCTATAATAATCACATCTGCTTCTAACGGTTCATCCTCATCACGGGCAAACCCCGTATCAACGCCATTTGACTCCAGCATACGATGCACCGTAATAGCTTCCTTCCCACTGGCCTCGCTAAGCCGTTTTGCCGCCCTGCCCGTTGGCGCTCCGAGTAGAATTTGCATTCCCTGATTTTCGAGCACTTCAATAATTCCCTTTACAACCGTAGTCTTTCCTGTGCCCGGCCCCCCCGTAAGCACCAACACTCCATACTCTAAGGAAGACACAACGGCTTCACGTTGTTTCGCAGCTAAAACAATCCCACTCTTCTCTTCCCATTCAGCCACTTCTTCATTCGCAGCTTCAGAAGATAAAGGCTGTGCATAATCTCTTAACTGTAATAACCGCTGAGCTACATTTTTTTCTGCATAATAAAGGTTGGGCGGATAAATCAGCATTTCATTTCCCTGCTCTTCAAAACATAGCTTTTCATCTTTTAATAAACGGGTAATTTCTCTAGCCACATCACTGCGTTCAATCACCAATAACTTTGCTGTCTGTTCTACAAGCATTGCTTCAGGTACACAACAATGTCCTAGGTTGGCAATCTGTAATAGAGCATAATGAATCCCTGCAACAATACGTGATTCATCATTTTTTTCAACACCTAATGCATTAGCAATCTGATCAGCCGTACGAAATCCAATTCCATCAACATCTCGCGCTAAGCGATAAGGATCATTTTTAACGACTTCAACAGAAAAAGAACCATATTTAGCAAAGATTTTTCCACCATAAGTTCCCGATACTCCATGTGATTCAAGAAAAATCATCACTTCGCGAAGCTCCGCCTGCTCACTATAAGCCAAGTGAATAGCTTCTGCTTTTTTTCTTCCGATACCATCTACCTCTTGTAAACGTTTCGGTGAATATTCAATAATTTGCAGTGTTTCCGAGCCAAATTTATCAACGAGACGTTTTGCCATTGCCGCACCGACCCCTTTGATTACTCCAGAAGCAAGAAATCGTTCAATTCCTTTGACATTTGTCGGTTCTATACGCTTTATTCCTGTAGCTTTGAATTGCTCACCAAACTTAGGATGCGATGTCCATTCGCCAATCAATTCAACTTGTTCACCAACGAGTGGAGCAGGAGCATTTGTCGTAACATTAATCAGCCCTTTATTCCCAGAGGGTTTTATTTTAAATACTGAAAATCTCCCATCATCACTTTCAAAGATAACGACTTCTACTATTCCTTCTATCATTAGGCCGTCAAAATCCACTGCTAAACTCCTCCGCACTTATGTTCTATATGTAAATATCTATTCTCGTTCATTACATAAAATCCTGTTTTAAAATAGCAAAAAGCACTATTTCAAGATGAAATAGTGCTTTTTTGCTTGAGTCGGGCTAATAATTATTTTCGTTAAGTACCTTTATCGTACTTAAACTCAAAAAACTATCCATCAACTCGTTAAAGAATTACCTCTCCATCGCAATCCTTTAACCGTAGTTTCATTATACTGATCTTTTCAATAAATGTAAATATCCATCACAAGTTGTATTTTCATATCAATTGCATAGATTTGCGAAGCTTTGCAATACCACGATTACGAAGACTAAATACCGCTTGAGGCGATATATTGAGCAACTTACTCGTCTCCGTTAACCCTTTTTCGAATACTAAAGTAAGTAAAACTGCCTGCCGTTGTTTTTTCGGTAAAAATTCTATCCATCGCATCAATTCTTCTGTTAATAATTTATGCTCTATCTCTAACTCAATATCAACACCAGCTACCAACTGCTCTAATAAACTTAAATCTTCACCTTGCTGAACTTCTACACTGTATTCTTTTTCCCAACGACCTCGTTCGCGTTTAAATAAATTCCACATCGCAAACTTTAATTTACTTTGTATATACCCTTCAAAGGGGACTCCCATCGAGTCATTATAAATTTTTACCCCTTCTACGACTGTAAGAAACCCAATCGACATAGCTTCTTCAGCAATTGGACGTAAATGCGATTGATAGGCAAGTTTCTTTATCAGCCCAGTAAACCGTTCACAAATTTCTTGAAAAGCAGCTTTATCTCCTTCTTTTGCCATCTCAACTAACTTATTTAACTTCATTTTCTCACCTTAGGTGAGAAACCGGTTTCTCTTATATTAGCGCTTAGCTATACTATATAAAACCTATCGCCATAGAACAAAAACCGACTCAGTGCAAGTCAATGCACGAGTCGGCCTTTGTCTTACTCTTTGATTGTCAGTTACGATTCCTCTTCACTACACTGCGCCCAAAGATCATATTTTTCAGCAAGTTCACTTTCTACTCTTTGATATTCCTCTGCTAACTTTTTACTATTCTCAGCATCTGTATGATTTTCTGGAGTATTTAACTGAAACTCAATGCCCTTTAACTCCATCTCTAACATAGCAATCTCACCTTCATATTTTTGCATGAGTTCGATACGCTTACCGCCACTTAAATTACGTGGTTTGCCTTTTTTCGATTCCAGCTTCGCCGCAATAGCTTGCTTAGGTTTACGACCCTCAATCTCTCTTGCTAACTCAGCCGCTTCTTTTTGCGCCTCTAATTTTTTATCATGATAATAACTATAGTTTCCGTTGTATTCGGTTAATACACCACCTGCTAATTCAAACGTACCATTCGTTACTTTATCCAAAAAATAGCGGTCATGAGAAACGGTAATAAACGTACCCGGAAACGCCATTAATGCTTCTTCTACGGCTTCCTTCGCTGGAATGTCTAAATGATTCGTCGGCTCGTCGAGCACGAGAAAATTAGCGCCCGTAAGCATTAATTTCAAAAATGCCAACCGTGATTTTTCACCACCACTTAAATCACCAATGATTTTATAAACATCATCTCCATGAAACAAAAATGCTCCTAAGTAATGTCTTGCTTGTTCTTCTGTTAAATCATATTCATAAATTAATTCATCTAAAAGTCTATTTTCCAGATTTAATCCTTCATGTTGTTGCGAAAAATATCCCATCTTGACACGGCTGCCCAACTTCACTTTTCCATTGATAGCTTCCATTTCACCTACAAGGATTTTGAGAAGTGTTGTTTTTCCCGCACCATTCGGACCTACCAATGCAATCCCATCACCATTTCGAATTAACATTGAAATATGCTTGAATATTTCTTGACTTCCATATGCTGCCGCAACATCTTCTAATTCCGCAACTCGCTGTGCACATTCACTTGGCGGATTAAATGCAAAATAATTAAACCCAACACTATTGGGAGGCAATACAATGCGCGCTAAACGATTCAACTGCTTTTCTCTGCCACGTGCCTGTTTTGACTTGATTCCCGCTTTGTACCTACGGATATATTCTTCTGTTTTTGTAATATACACTTGCTGCTTTTGATATGAACTCTCCAATGCAGCGCGGCGCTCTGCTTTAAGTTCAGTAAATCTACTATAATTCCCAGTATAAGCAACAACTTCTTTATTTTCTAATTCAATTATCCGATTCGCCACGCGGTCAAGGAAAAAACGGTCATGAGAAATAATCAATACTCCACCTGAGTACCCAATAAGAAAGTCCTCTAACCATTCTACCATTTCAATATCTAAATGATTTGTTGGCTCGTCCAAAAATAAAAAATCGGGACGACGAATCAAAGCTTTCGCCAAACAAATCCTCGTTTTCTGCCCACCAGAGAAATGATTTACATTCTTTTTAAAATCTTCCGCCGTAAATCCAAGCCCTGTAGCAACGCGTTTAATCATACTTTCATAATCATAGCCACTCGCCCGTTCAAATTTATCAACCACATGCGCATATTCTTTCATTAAAGATGCAAGCGCTACTTCATCTTTCTCTTTTGCAATACGTTCTTCGATCTCTTTCATCTCTTCTTGCCAAGCTAAAACATCTTCAAAGGCTTTTGATAGTTCTTCCCATAAAGTCCAGGATTCTAACTCCGCCTCTTGCTCAACATAGCCGATGGTATCCGTAGTCGCTAAAACAACTTGTCCACTATCAGCCTCCTCTAACCCCATTAAACAGCGCATCAACGTACTTTTTCCCGTACCATTTGCACCAATAAAACCAATTTTATCTCCACCGGATATTTCAAAACTTACATCATGAAAAAGTTCTTCAATGCCGAATGCTTTGTTTAGCTGACTTACGCGTAAAATGCCCATTTATTCACCTCAAAATTATGCCTCACTATTATTTATTATAGTAGAAAATGATAGATTATCCAAGTCCATGAAATATACTACCACCTTTCTTTCAATGCTTGCTATTTTGTTAAATTTTTGCTATTATTTATTTTAGATTTTAGAACGTATGTTCGAAAGGAGTTTTTCAATGAATCATATTCTGCCAACTAATAACGAGATTGCGGCCATTCTTCCGATTTATACTGCATCTGGAAATTCTACGCAGCTATTACTGACAAACGGAGAAGAAGTCTTTTCACCCTTCAAAGCAGCAACGATTATCCGCCGGCTTGCATATAGGCAGACAATCGATTTGCTCGCTTTAAAGGCAAAAGCAACTCAAATCACTCAATCGACAATTTGGCAACCCCTAGTACTGGCCCCTGATCTGGTACTAGTTCCATTAAAAACAAGAAACCCTAAAATCAGCGGAGACGCCACTGGCGGCTATATAAATTTTCCTCATATAGTTTCAATAAAATCTATTGAAAAAAGTACACGATTACACCTCACAGGAAATCATTTTGTTACTTCACTATGGAAGCTAACTACCGTTCAAATGCATTTACGTCAGGCGCATCTCTTCTTGCTTAATGAAGCATTTACAAAAGATAGAACACAGTTGCTACAAGATAAACTGCTTCGTATGTGGCTTGAAAATCCAAGTAACAATTTCGCAGAACTCCTTCGGATTTATGCAATGAATCGTATCTAAAAATTGTATAAAGTCTCCTTTTGCAGCATTTGACATCGCCTGAAAAGAGCTATTTTGTTCATTGTATTGAATAACCATAAGTGATGCATATTCTCTCTCAAGTCGTTTTGCAATCGAAAATGTTAAATCCTGCGAATAATCATCATAAATGATGACATCGCAATTCATTTCGGCAATTTCAATTTCCAACATTAAGTGACGAATCATCTCTTCAATATCTTCTTCAATATCTTTCACTAAAACGACGATGCTAAATGCATAATGCTCCTTGATCTTCAGTTCTTTGTGCCACAACCATAAATCTTTGATAAAACAATACCCTCCAAAGATAGCAAAAGATAATAACACTACACTTACGCAATAACTAAATTCCATATTTATCACCCCACTTCACAGGTGTGATAGTATATGCAACTTGCAAACATATTGATAATCAAAAGAGGATACTCAGAGAGCTATTACACTCCCAAGTATCCTCTTTAATTTTATTAACTTCCATAATCCTTACCAATAACAACCGTAGCAAAATTTTCAGTACTCTCTTCTGGATTTACTTGAATTGAATAATTGAACGGCAGCGCCGCAAATTTACCAACTACGGAGCTATCTGAAGTATTCGTAATGACAACCGTCTTCTTATATGGAGCTGTCATATTAGAAACTCCGATAACGGTGAATCCTTGATTTCGTAATATGGAAGCTACTTCGCTTCCCGCTCCATCAATTCCACTTGCATTTACTACTTCTACATGGATAGTTGAAGAACGTGTTTTTTTCTGCTCGCTTTCTTTATTTGCTCCTGACTTTTTATCTATATCTGCTTTTTTAGCTGTGTCAGTTGCATCTTTTTTATCCTTATTTTTATCTTTTAATTTATCGGTTTCTTTGTCTTTATCCCCAAGTGGCAATGATTTCGGCTCATCTACGATCTTCATTTCCTTAGGAATTGAAGTTTCATATTCAACCGCTTCTTGTTGCATCGCTTTTGCTACGCGGTCATCCATTTTTACATCAAGAATAGTTGCTAAAGATTGTCTCAATTTTACAACATCAGGAAGCCAGTAGCTAATATCCTCAATATAGGCAGGTTTCCCTGGCACCATATCCGCATTCAAACCTTTTTCTTTCGCTTCTTTTAAAATACCAGCCAAACTTACCATCTTGCTAATTGACATATCCGTTTCAATTGCTGCACTTACTTCTTGAATAATGCTTGGTATTTTAGGAATAATGCTTGGACTTGCAACTTTATCCATCACCGCACGCAGGAATTTTTGTTGTCTAGCAATTCGGCCAATATCGCCTTCTTCATCACGATATCTTACATACGTAATTGCAGTTTTTCCATCCATATGCTGCATCCCAGGACGTAAATCGATAACGAGTCCACCGTCATCATCCCATGGGTCCTCATAATACATGCGCTTTTCAACATCAATATCAATACCGCCAATGGCATCGATAATTCGCTCAAACGCTTTCGTATCAATTAAAACATAATAATCAATAGGAATTCCCAATAAACCTTCTACGGTATCTTTCGTTAACTTATGTCCACCATATGCATAGGCATGATTAATTTTGTCATAGCCATGCCCTGCAATTTTCACACGTGTATCACGTGGTATTGATAAGATAGCTGCTGCTTTTTTTCCTGGGTCAACCGTTGCAACAAATAAAGTGTCCGATCTGCCAACATCATCTTCGCGACGATCTACACCCATAACCATAATATTAACTTTATCTTCTGCTACCATTAGCCCTTCTTCAGCACGATTTCTATTACCAAAAAATTTAGAATCAAACCAATAATATGCGGCGCATGTAGTCGCAATAAAAATACATAAAAGAATCACTACTGTAATAATTCTTTTTCTTCTTCTACGTCTTTGCCTTATTACTCGATCTTGCAAAGTTTCACTCACAAGGACATCTCCTCCAGTCAACTCATCAATGACAAATTAACTCCTAGTTCTTTATTTTATATGACAATAAACAAAGCCCCGATATATGGGGCTTTGCTTAGTATATCAAATATTTACTTGATTCGTCAATATTTTAAAAAGTCATTATTTAGGAAAAATTTCATTGACTTTTCCCCATATATCTGGAGATTCTTGCCCAAGTCGCCAGATTGCAATTCCCGCAACATCATATTTTGCTACGATATTTAATTTAGCAGCTGTACTTCGTGCATCTTCAAACCAAACTTCGTGATCATCGTACTTAAAATATGGGGCTTGATATTTCTCATCATATTTAATTTCTGCACCTTTTTGCGATGCTAATACAGTCGCATCTGGATAAGTGATTGTCTCTCCTTTATTGTTTGCATCCCAATTATATCCATATGCACTTACGCCAATTAATACTTTATTCGGACTTCCACATTGCTCTATTGCATATTGTACATTTTTTTCATACCAATCTATTGGAGCAATAGGACCAGGCTCAGATGTTGACCAATGATTATCATACGTCATAATTTGCAAATAGTCTGCATTTTGTGCAAGTTTTTGGTAATCATATGCTCCCGATACAGACTCATGTACATCAATCTGAGGAAATACCGAAATAATCACAGTTTTATTTATTGCTTTCATTCTTGGATACAGCTCCGTCATAAAAGAAGTTAGGTTTTCTCTTTGTTCTGGTGGTAATAATTCAAAATCAATATTAATTCCATCATACTTTTTTTCTTTCACAATTTTCACTATGTTATCCACTGATTTACTGCGAATTGTAGGATTTCCTAAAATACTTTCTGTTGCTTCACGTTTATTTGTGACTAACGGATAAATTTTCAATCCCATTTGACGCGCTGTATCAACTACGTCTTGGCTTTCTTTTGAATCTACAACCCCATCGGTTCCAACCCTATACCAAAATGGCGCAATCGCAGTTAAGTTTTGCCCATTTTGTTTTAAGCTTGGGAATGATCCTGTAATTTCACTTGTTCCAGCCCAAGGATTCTCATAATAGCCAAGAATAATGCGTTCTTTAGGTTTCAATTTGCCTATAAACCCCTGCAACCATTCTACCGCCTGATCAGGCTCAACGCTTTGTTTTGGAATATTGCTTGTATCACAACCACTCAATGATATTAATAGCACAAAAGTCAACATTATGCTGATAATCAATGAAAGCTTTTTCTTTATCACCACAAATTCACCTCTATATTTTTATTTACATTTAGTATAGTGCTAATTATAATTTTTATACTTGCTGTTGATATTTTAAAGGGTTTTTAATTTAATGCGACGAAAGCTTCTAGAATGTAAAATTTTCAGAGATAACGTCGTTTTAAGTAATTTTTTCT
>UMED01001641.1_pt1 | contig 91735 bp, 80 predicted proteins | sample 1964661 | NCBI WGS metagenome assembly UMED01 (sample SAMEA4836011, study PRJEB28245) | human gut metagenome | biome: gut microbiome; material: fecal sample | place: Denmark | collected 2008
TGACGACTTTTATTATGATATCAGAAGAAATGTGCCTTGTCAATACTTTTTTTGCTACAATGGCAACTCTATGCCCATTAACCTTAAAAAATGTTTTATCACTTCATCATATATCAATCTCACTGCCAGCTGAAAGAATTTATGCTAAAGCGGCTTTATTTTTACCCCATCCAAACTTTATCTTTCCTTCAACTATAGTTTAAACTCTCCCCAGCAAGCTTGCTGCCGATTTATCAACAATAACCGTAACATCTTGATGTAGCTGCAAAATAGATGCTGGTGCATCAGGACGTACCCCACCATAAATTGCTTTTTGTATAGCTTCCGCCTTATTTTCCCCATTTGCTAATAAAATTACTTTTTTCGCATGCATAATCGTTTTGATCCCCATGCTAATTGCATATCTTGGTACTTCATCAATCGTTTTAAAAAATCTCGCATTTGCATTTACAGTCTCTTCATCGAGTTTCACTTTATGTGTTGTAGCCTCAAACTTTATATCAGGCTCATTAAACCCAATATGTGCATTTTGCCCAATACCCAAAACTTGCAAGTCAATACCGCCCTTTTCCTCTATCAATGCATCATATCGCTTGCACTCTTTCTCAATATCTTTTGCACTCCCATTTGGGATATAGATATTTTTAGGATTTATATTAATATATTTGAAAAAGTTTTCATGCATAAAATAATGATAACTATTACGATCTTCCTTCTTTAATCCCAGATATTCGTCAAGATTAAAAGTAATAACCTCCGAAAAATCCAACCCTATTTCTTTATGTACACGTATCAAATTTTGATACATCAATAAAGGTGTACTTCCTGTTGCCAAGCCAAGCACACTATCAGGTTTTAAATAAAGTTGTCCTGCTACCATTTTTGCCGCTGTTGCGCTCATTTTTTCATATGAATTTGTTACAATTACACGCATTTTCATCTCTCCCCATATGCAATTTTTCCTTTTATCAGCATCATTATAATCTTTATATCTTTCTTAAAATTCTGCTGCCCTTTATTTTTTACTTCTATATTATAGGTAAACATAAATTAATTCTAATGAAAAAGCTGACTTTTTCGTCAACCATTTATTCGCAATCAGCATTTAAGCTTTTACCTTCTAGGTAAATATTATAATCACATATTTAAATAGAAATTCCTTTCCTATGATAGATAAATCTTCAAAAATAAATTTAGTGTTTGTAAACATTTCCCATTATTTAAAAAACAATTTAAATTTATCGCATTCCCTCTCCAGCGACAATAATGGACATTAGCTATTATAAAAATCTAGAAATAAAAAGAATGACAACTTTCTAGTCCGTTGCCATTCTTTACTATAAATACGCTCAACTTATAAATTTTCTGCTTTAATGAACTCTGCCAACTTAAAAACACTATTCATTGTTTTGTAGTAGTTTTCAGGGCACAAGGACTGTGTTCCATCAGAAAGTGCTTTTTCAGGATTTGGATGCACTTCTATCATTAATCCATCTGCTCCGGCAGCAACAGCCGCCATTGCCATTGGTTTTACCTGGCGCCATTTTCCCGTACCATGACTTGGGTCAACGATAATCGGCAAGTGACTTAAATGATTTATAATTCCTACTGCACTTAAATCCAATGTATTTCTTGTATATTCTTCATACGTTCTAATTCCACGTTCACAAAGAACAACATTTTGATTGCCTTCACTTAAAATGTATTCTGCCGCATGCAACCATTCATTAATCGTCGCTGCCAAACCGCGCTTTAAGAGAACAGGCTTGTTTGAACGCCCTACTTCACGAAGCAAACCAAAGTTTTGCATATTGCGAGCCCCAATTTGTAACATATCCGCATATTTTGCAACAGTCTCTATCGCTTGCACCTCAGTTACTTCTGTAACAATCTTCAATCCAGTGCGTTCTCTAGCTTCCGCTAAATATTTTAACCCTTCTGTTTCTAGCCCTTGGAATGCATAAGGAGATGTGCGTGGCTTATAGGCCCCGCCTCTTAAAAATTGCGCACCGCCTGCTTTTACGATATCAGCAGCTTCAAATAATTGTTCCCTGCTTTCCACCGCACATGGCCCTGCCATAACAATCAAATTTCCTCCACCGATTTTCACACCAGCTACATCTACAATACTGTCCATTGGGTGAAATTCTCTACTTACCAATTTATAACTTGACGATACTTCCACGCTTTTATCAACACCACTCATTGCATCTATTGTCAATCTTGCCATAATGCTTTTATCGCCGATTACACCAATAATCGTCTTTTTCTCTCCTTCTACAATATGCGTTTTTAAGCCAACAGAGTGAACCCGTTCAACTACCGCCTTAATTTCTTCACTTTTTGCATCACTATTCATAATAATTACCATAATTATCTTCCTCCATATTAATTATTAATTATTTGATCTATTTTTATGCCTTCAAAAGAACCTAAATTCTTCATCCATAAACTCTTTTTTCGCACTTCAGCCAATGCACCTTGGACATTTTTATCTTGACCAGAACCTTCCATATCCAAAAAGAAAATATATTGTCCTAACCCAGTTCGCGCTGGACGCGATTCAATCCTTGTTAAATTGACTTCATATTTTGCGAAAGCCAACAAAACTTCACAAAGGCTTCCTGATTTAGCTCCATTTATTTGACAGATAATTGATGTCTTTGCGCCTCCACTAATCAGATTGTTCTGTCGTTTTTTCAATAAAATAAAGCGAGTACAATTTGTATTATTATCCTGGATTTCTGTTGCTATTGTCGTCAAGTGATAAATATCACCAGCCCTTTTCGGACAAATCGCAGCATATCCTCTCACTCCACTGGCTACGATTTCTGCAGCCCGTGCAGTACTCGATACTTGTCTAATTTCAGCATCTTGATAATGCTCTTTTATATAAGTTCTGCATTGAGCTAATGGTTGAGCATGTGAAATTATCGTCGTGATTTTTTCATTTGGATCTTTTGCCATCAATTGATTATGCACCATCCAAGCAATTTCTCGTTCTATTTGTAAATCAACATCATGCGCTAATGTATCAAGAGTAATATTGATTGCCCCTTCAATAGAATTTTCTACGGGAACAATCACTTTGTCAACCTCATGATTATCTACAGCGCAAATCGCGTCGTAAATGCTTTGAAACGGTTTGAGTTTCCATGTAATTTGTGGAGACTCTTTCTGCAAAAACAAAGCAACTTCTTCGCTGTGCGTCCCTTGCGGTCCAAGAAAACCTAATTTGCACTCTTTCAAATGTACTCCCCCTTCTCTGAAAACTAAAAATAAAAATCCCCCGTCCTACATAAAGGACGAGGGCTCAAATCGCGGTACCACCTTAATTATTTGTCAATGACAAATCACTCTATAAAGTACGGGCATAAAGCCGATACTTCCCTTTTCTGATAACGGTAAAGGTTCCGACACCGCCTACAACAAAGTTCAGCGGGCAACTCCAAGGCGAACTTCCCCATATCATCTAATATCAGGCTTCCAGCAAAATCCCGACTCTCTGTAATCATCAGCTATGGCTACTTTTCCTTTTCATCATCTTTTTCTCAAATGAAATTATGCTTATTTTAGCACAATAAAAAACCATACGCAAGCATTTTTAAAAAATTTGTACATTCAGTACATTCTTAATGTACAAGTGTATTTTAATTTTATTGTTAACCTTCTTATTTTCGTTAAAATGCGAAAAACATTTGATTTAAATTGAGCAATACGATATTCTACTGTGTATAAAAGAAGTATTCTTTCATTTGTTATTAAATAATTACTTAAAAGGAGTCTTTCATGAGTGTATTAAATGTTGAACACGTATCCCATGGATTTGGAGCAAGAACGATATTAGAAGATGCATCTTTCCGCCTGTTAAAGGGAGAGCATGTCGGTTTAATTGGTGCAAATGGTGAAGGTAAATCTACTTTTTTAAATATTATTACCGGGCAATTACAACCGGATCAAGGAAAAGTTTCTTGGTCAAACCGTGTAACGGTCGGCTATTTAGACCAACATTCCGTATTAAAAAAAGGCATGACGATTCGCGAAACACTTCGTACCGCCTTTGACGATATGTTTAAATTAGAACAAGAAATGATTGCACTTTACGACAAAATGGGGGAAGCTTCCCCTGACGAAGTTGAGAAAATGATGAATGAAACGAGTGAAATTCAAGATATTCTTGACCATAACAGCTTCTATACCATTGATGCAAAAATTGAAGAAATCGCCAACGGGTTAGGTCTGGGATCAATTGGACTTGATAAAGACGTAACTGATTTAAGTGGTGGCCAACGGACAAAAGTCTTATTAACAAAATTATTATTACAAAACCCAACCATTCTTATTTTAGACGAGCCGACAAATTACCTCGATATTGAGCATATTGAGTGGTTGACAAATTACTTGAAAAATTACGAAAATGCCTTTATTCTCGTATCTCATGACATTCCATTTTTAAATAGCGTAATCAACGTTATCTATCACGTAGAAAACGCCACATTAACACGCTATACCGGTGACTATGAGCAATTCCAAGCCATGTATGCAATGCGCAAAAAGCAAGAAAATGCCGCCTTTGAACGCCAACAACAAGAGATTGACCGCTTGGAAGATTTCATCGCTAGAAATAAAGCGCGCGTAGCAACACGCGGTATGGCAAACAGTCGCCAAAAACGGTTAGATAAAATGGAAATCTTAGAAAAACCTAAAGAAAAACCTAAACCACATTTCCACTTTAAAGAAGCCCGAACACCAAGTCGCTTCGTCATTGAGGCAAAGCATCTCGTGTTAGGCTACGATGAACCATTGACGAAACCAGTAAATATTACCTTAGAACGCGGACAAAAAGTTGCGATTCGTGGCGTAAATGGCTTAGGAAAAACAACTTTATTAAAAACTTTATTAGGCATTATCCCATCAATTTCCGGTAATGTGGAATTAGGCGATTTTGTCATGCCTGGCTATTTCGAACAAGAATCCAGCCGCGACAATGACAATACTGCTTTAGAAGAAGTGTGGCAAGAATATCCTGGCATGAGCAATTTCGAAGTTCGTGCCGCACTGGCAAACTGTGGATTGACGAATGAACATATCACCAGCAAGATGATGGTACTCAGTGGTGGTGAAGCTGCCAAAGTACGACTCTGTAAAGTAATGCAGAAAAAAATCAATCTTCTTGTCCTAGACGAGCCGACAAACCATTTAGACGTAGAAGCAAAAGATGAATTAAAGCGCGCCTTAAAAGAATACAAGGGAACGATTCTTCTCGTATCCCATGAACCTGAATTCTATGAAGATTGGGTAACTGACGTTTGGAACGTTGAGGGATGGACAACAAAAATCGTATAAAATAATAAAAATAGACTAGCTTTCTTTTATGAGGCTAGTCTATTTTTATTTCATATAAAATAGGCTCTGATTTTATTTGAATTTTAACTCCCTCTAAATTCTAGTCATCGAATAAATTAAGCTGATTTTGTTAAACTAAATCTACAACATTTGCTAAGGGGGTGCATTTTGAAAAAGTGGTACTTTGTTTTGATTATTTTATGCCTTAGCCTTGGAACAATTTATGCGTTTCCTTTTTTAGAGAATGCAATTACTTCACCAGCACCAAAATACGTCCGTCAAGTGATTACTGCTGATAGTACATCAAGCCGCACCATTAGTTGGCAGACCGACCCCACCGATGCCCCTCAGTTTATCGAATACAAACCATTAAATAGCGAAACCATGATAAAAAAGCAAGCCATAACAAAAATATTAACTACCGACCTCGGCAATTTTCAACTACATTCTTTAACTTTGACCGAACTTATTCCAAATACAACTTATCGCTATCGCGTCGGCAGCGATGGTGCATATTCAGACTGGTATACACTATCTACTGCCGCAAAAGAATCAAATTTTTCTGCGCTTATTTTTCCTGATTCGCAATGCTCCGATTATACAGTTTGGGGCGATACGGTAAACAGTGCAATCACTGCACATCCAACTACGCAGTTTTTTATTAATATGGGCGACCTCGTTGATAATGGTGCTAGCTTTTATCAATGGCAAGCTTGGCTCGAGGGCGCCAAACCTTTATTACCACTAATACCGATAGCCCCAATCGAAGGAAATCACGAAGCTTACTCTTTGGAATGGGAATTTACTTTACCGACACTCTATCTTGCATTATTTGACTTGCCTCAAAATGGCGCGAAAGACTTACTTGGGCAAACGTATTCTTTTGATTATGGCGATGTACATTTCGTCGTTTTAGATAGTCAAGAAAAAGAACTTGACGCTTATCAGCCTGATTTAACTGCTAAACAAATTCCTTGGCTTAATCAAGATTTAGCCGCCACAACAAAGAAATGGAAAATTATATTGATTCACCGTGGATTGTTCAGCCACCCAGATACCGCCAATCTAAACAATCTCGGCAAAGCATTTATCCCTATTTTTGACCAGCATCACGTAGACATTGTCTTTAGCGCACATATTCATTCCTATGGAAGAACTAAACCGCTTTATCAGGGCGTTCCCGCCGAAAATGGAACCATTTATATTTCTACAGGACGCAGTGGTGATAAAACTTGGGAAAGTTCACTTGCCAAACCTTACGAAGTCATTTTTGACCGCGCCCTTGATCAGCCCAATTATTTAATTTTAAATGTCACTTCTAATACTTTAACAGTAACCGCCCAAAAACAAGACTCCACAATCATTGATACATTCGAAATAAAAAAATAAACCAAACCGCAATTACAAAATCAATATATGTTTTTTAATACAGTCAATACAGTGTCTTCCGTTACAACTACTGGATTATTATCCGCTCTCCCCTTTGTAAAGGCATGATGCAAAATTTGCGGGAAATCTTTTAATTTAATACCATAATTTTTCAGTTGATGTCCATATCCACCAAGCTGCATCATCCGATGTATCCAGTTCCCGACTTCAGCAACGTTTTCACAGTTGAACGCAGCCAAAAGTTCCTGCTTATTCTTAATTTCCCCCTCGTTAAACTTCATAAATGCAGCGAGTGATAAAGCTGCTGCAATTCCATGTGGAATACCAAACTGTGAAGTAAGCGGATAGGATAAGGAATGACAAATCGTCGTTTTCGTATTACTAAATGCTATTCCTGCATACAAACTTCCCTTGCCAATATCTTCACGCAAAGATAAATCCTCAGGATTTTGCAGCAGCAACTCTAGACTTTCTCTTATCCTTCGTATTGCTGCAAGGGCAAACGTCTGTGATACCTCGTTTGTCCGCTTTGCCCAATAAGCCTCAGTTGCATGACATACTGCATCAAGCGCTGATGATACGGTAAGTCCAACTGGCAATGCGCTTGTTAATATTGGATCAACAACTGCAATACGAGCAAAGTTTTTCGGATTGCTTAGCGATAGTTTTCCACCTAATTCCTTATCCCAGATAGTCGCCCAAGGCGTTACTTCTGAACCCGTACCGGAAGTGGTCGGAATCCCTATCCAAGGGATGACAGCCTCAGCATAGCTTCCTTTTCCTATACATTCTCTAAGCATTGCAACATCAGCAATCTCCATTCGGTAAAGCGTTGCAATACTTTTCCCCATATCGAGCACACTGCCTCCGCCAACTGCAATGACAAAATTAAAGTCAACTCTCTCTAGCTCTTTTAATAATTGAAAAAGTTCACTAATATCAGGATTGCTTACATCAAAGGCGATTTCATGAACCTCATATTCATTTAAAGCAGCCCTTATTTGTTGATATCCTGCTGATAACTGAAAATCTCCGCCACGCGTAATCAGTAATATTTTATTGATCTGCAAATGCAGTTTTTCGATTGATTTATCTAAAGCAGACAATGTCCCTTGTCCTGCAACGATATGTACGGGATTAAAAAATTCCATTAAGCATTCCCCTTTTCAATGCGTGATAAAAGTTCCGGTAATTGTCCAAAGTTCTCAATCGTATAATCCGCCCCTGCTGCTTGATAAACTTTTTGTACCGCTTGACGTTTTTGCTTTTTCTCATTCTCTAGTAAGCTTTCAAAATCCGCTTGCTTCATTCCCATAATCGAGCTGCCATCAATTACTCCAATCGTCGTTACTCCGGCATTTTTTCCTTCTGCTATATCGGATACGGTATCGCCAATCTTTACTACGTTACGTACACTGGAAATCCCCATATATTCTAAATTGCGAAAAATCATATACGGATATGGACGCCCCTTAGCATTCGTCATATCCGGCGTCACCCAATAATCAACTTTATAGCCTTGGTCTGCAGCTTTTTTCGTCACAATTTCCATCATTGCATTCGTATAGCCTGTCGTTGAACCTATTTTTATTTTTCGCTCGCGTAAAATTTGCACCGTTTCTACTACCTGTGGTTTTAGCGTAGAATACTCCTCAAGCACTTGAAAAACCTCATCTTGGAAGACTTTATACAACTCCAAAACATCTGTCTCGGTTGGCTTGCATTTATACTTTTCCCGCCATAATGCTGTCAATCGCTCCATTTTAAGCATCGTCCGAATATGGTCAATTTTAAGCATTCCCATCGGTTCGCGTATTTCCTCAATCGTAGGTGTTATCCCATAAGTCTGAAATGTCTTTTCAAATGCGTAAATTGGCGAAAACGAACCATAATCCACCGTTGTCCCTGCCCAATCCAAAATTACTGCTTCTATCATATCCAAACCTCTCTTTTTCATTTAACATATTGCAATATATTGCAATATGTTGCAAAACACTGCAACATATCTTGATTATAACAACTTTTATTTGCAAAAACAATTAAAATATGCTTTCTTTTTCTTGGTTGCCAAAGTGACGAGACACAAGATATAATATATTCAATCTAAAAGAAAGTGATGCGATTATCTATGCTTTATGATGAACGTAAAGATAAAATTCTACAACAACTTAATATCTCTCCCATTGTAAAATTATCTGATTTAGCTCAAATTCTATGCGTATCTATTGATACGATAAGGCGAGATTTAAAAACAATGGAAACTGAAGGGCTTTTAGAATGCATTCGCGGTGGTGCTCGCCTACCTAGCCAAATGCTACAATTCTCAGATTTTAAAGGGCGTGAAATTATTAATACGCCACAAAAACTCCAACTCGTTCAAAAAGCTTTATCCTTTATTCATAAAGATGATGTTATCATGCTCAACTCAGGAACAACTACTGCACTTCTTGCAAAAGAAATTTCTAAAAAGTCTATTTCTTGTACAATTATTACGAATAATATTGCTGCTGTTTCTATCTTGATGAAAACACCCTCTCTTAAAATAATCGTAGTTGGTGGCGAATTAAACGCTAAAGAGCAATCACTTTATGGACCCCAATGTGAAACAGAGTTGAAAAAATATTATCCAGATCTTTGTTTTTTATCAATTAATGCTGTTCATCCCGAAAATGGATTTACCGACTTCCGATTTCAAGAAATACCAATTATGCAAACCATGAAAAAAAACTCTAAGCGAACGATTGCTGTGATGGATTCCAGCAAGTTGAATCGAATTTCAAAAAAAATGTTGTTTACTTCTGAGCAATTAGATACTATTGTCATGGATGATTATGTTTCTGACGACTTAAAAAAACTCTATGCATCAAGCGGAATACATATCTTGTAAACATGCTGTTTCAAGAAAATCTTTAGCCTGCGTTAGCCATCGAATAATACTAAAGGGCGTGCCGAAAAAATTCGGTACGCCCTTTGATTTCTTAATGGATTGCTTTCTTTTTAAACCTGCCGCCCATAATATCATGTACTTGATTAATTGTCACAAATGCAGATTCATCTTTTTCCGTAACAATTGCTTTTAATTTATCAACTTCTAGCCGTGTTACTACGCAGTATAGTACTTTTTTGGGATCGCCAGTATAACCGCCCTCACCGTGGAGAATTGTTACGCCACGCCCCAAACGCGCCATTAATGCTTCAGCAATTTCATCAGGATTCGATGTAATGATCATCACTCCATTAGATTCATCCAGCCCTTTAATTACAATATCAATCACTTTCGCAATAATGAAATATGCCACTAAAGAGTACATTGCTCTGTCCCAGCCAAAAATCAAGCCAGCACTACTTAAGATAAACAAATTCATAAACATAACGATCTCACCAACGGAAAATCCGCTTCGCTTGTCCATAATAATGGCGACAATTTCCGTACCGTCTAAAGATCCCCCATTACGAATGATAATCCCTACACCCAAACCTGTAATAATCCCACCAAATATTGCAGCTAAAAATAAATCATGCGTAATCTCTGCCACAGGATGAAAATACGATGTCCAAATAGACAGCGAAATAATAGAAAAAGACGTAGCAAACGCAAATGTTTTCCCAATCTGTTTATAGCCCAAATATAAAAACGGAATATTTAATAATACCAAAAATAACCCCAGTGGTTGCCCAGTAAGAGCACTAGCCATAATGGAAATTCCGACAATCCCACCGTCAATTACGTTATTTGGTACTAAAAATATTTCCAGCCCAATTGCCGTAATAATCGAACCTAGAAACAAAAATAAATACTTTTTTATGAAAAATCTCATTTTCTTTCTATGCTTCTCTTTTTTCTTCTGTTCCTCAATCATCATTGCATCTGCAGTATTGTTTTCTGTCATAAAATACTCCTTTCTATTTGAAAACCTTCCTATTTATATTATACACATCTAGACGCTTATCGCAAATCTAGCTTTTTTATGCCATTCTATTGACTAATCTTATTAAAAATAATAAGATTAGTTTTAATAAGATTAGTTTTAAGGAGATATAACCATGGCAAGAAGAACATTCCGCCCTTGGGTTGAATTGCTGTTAGAGTTTTACATATTTAAAATCTTAATGACTTCACCTACCTATGGAAATAGAATTTCAGAAGAATTGAAAAAACATACGAAAGGTGTTGCCTGCCCGAATCCAAATTTATTATATCCACTTCTACGAAAAATAGAAAACGAAGGTTATATTATCGGCAATTGGGATTCTCCCGATAAGCGCAATCGCCGAATTTACCATATTACGCAATTAGGTTTAGATTATTTTCCTGAATTAGAACAAAAAGCAAAAGAACATTTTATCCAGATGGAGAAAAATATTGGAATTTTACGGTCTTGTTTATTTGAAAGTGAGGAAAACGCATGAACGACGTTAGTAAAAAAATTACGAACAAAAAAATTATCGCATTAGCGATTTTTTTTGTTCTATTATTTATCGGTGCTTCCCTGTGGTGGTGGCATTACAGCAACCGGATTGTATCAACAAATGATGCCAGAGTAAAAGGAACAATGACGACTGTGAGTGCAAAGATATCAGGAAGAATTGAACAAATACTCGTTGAAGAAGGCTCCGTTGTTGAAGCCGGACAGCCAATTGCTATGCTTGAGCAAAAAGAATATGAAAATAAGGTCACTACAGCAAAAGCAAATCTCGAAATGGCAAAAGCAAAACTTGCCGAAGTAGTCTCCGGCAATCGCCCTCAAGAAATTTCCCAGGCCAATGCAATCGTATTACAAAAAAAATCACTCTATGAAAACAGCCGCAAAAATTATGAACGGAATCAAGCATTATTTCAACAAAATGCAATTTCCGAACAACAGCTTGATGCTGCAGAAACAGAAATGGCGAGTGCACTCGCCAATTATCAAAGTGCACAAGAATCCCTTAGTTTAAGCAAGGAAGGCTCACGTCAAGAAGATGTCGACTTGAATAATGCTGCCGTTTTACAAGCAAAAGCAGAATTAGCTAACGCACAAATTCAGTTAGAAGATACAATTATCAAAGCACCGTCCAGAGGAATCATCGGTAAAAAATCCATTGAACTCGGTGAATATATCTCTGTAGGTAAACCTCTATTTAACATTACCAATTTAGACGACGTATGGATCAATGCCAATATTGAAGAAACGTATTTTGGTAAAATTGCTTTAGGTAATCCAGTAGAATTTATGATAGATGCATATCCCGGGATGAAATTTACCGGCGAAGTTTATGAAACTAGTCCTGCCACAGGTGCACAGTATTCCGTTTTACCAACCGAAAATGCTTCTGGTAACTTCACAAAGATAACACAGCGAATTCCAATTAAAATTCGTCCTGCTGCTTCAAGTTATTCATTAAAACCGGGAATGTCAGCAGTTGTGACCATTCACGTAAAATAGAATATAAAAGGACTGGTTATTTTGGAAAGATATCTTACCTTACTTGCTGTCTGTCTTGGCACAGTCATTAGTGCTTACCTGAGCAGCTGTATCAATATTGCGCTGCCTGATATTATGGCAGAATTAAATTTTGATTCAGATTCCATCGTTTGGGTTTCACTAGGCTACCTTCTTCCTTATGGCTCGATGCTTCCACTGACAGGTAAGCTCGGTGATAAATACGGAGCAAAAAAAATGTACCTAATCGGCATTATTTGCTTTAGCATAGGCTCTGTACTTTGTGGTACAGCAACTGGCGGGACTTCCATGCTTATCTATCGCGTAATTCAGGGAGTTGGCGGAGGCACTTTACTGCCAAACGCAATGACGATTGTAGCAGTAACCTTTACAGGTGCTGAGCGTGCTACAGCCCTGGGGCTCTGGAGTGCAATGGCAGCAATTGGCACAGCAATAGGACCAACGATTGGCGGTTATCTTATTGAGCTTTTTCAATGGCGCTCTATTTTCTTTTCTGTTATTCCTTTCTGTATATTGGGCATTTTATTAGCTTTTATTTTTATTCCAAAAATAAAAGCAACAACTGATACCCCAATCGATATCTTAGGGGGAATTCTCCTCTTTATCAGTATTGCTGCCTTGCTTATTGCCTTAAACCAGGGAGAAAAAGAAGGCTGGTTTGACTCTTATTACATCAATTCGCTACTATACTTATTCTTCTCTGTTTTTTGTCTATTCATTCTCGTTGAACTTCGCACCCCAAGTCCTATTTTTGACTTTCGACTATTCACCTCACAAAATTTTCTTCTGGCAAATCTCATTGCAGGCGCAACATTTTTTACAATGCAAAGTACAACATATTTACTCCCTTTTTTTCTAAAATCAATTCTCAATTATAATTCAATTGAAGCCGGGATGATGATGCTTCCTCAAACAGTTGCTATGGTACTGTCAGCGGCAATCAGCGGCAAGCTAAGTACTGCTTTCGGCCCCCGTCCTGTCACTTTTTGCGGTATGAGCGCTGCATTGTATGCTTTTTTTCTTCTTAAAGATATCAATGCCAGTTTTGGTGTGTACGACTTTTTTGTGCCTCTTGCTATCTATGGGTTTGGCTTAGGTCTTACCATGTCGCCGACAACAACGTGTGCAATGGCGACATTAAAACGCGATCAACTTGGTGTGGGCTCAGGAATTTTAAACTTTTCCAAGCTCTTAAATGCTAGTATTGGCGTCGTTATCATGCAGGTCTTATTGACAAGGCGCGAAATTTATCACGCACAAATATTAACAACAACGCTCGATGTTTCCCATGATTCTTTTTCTCTCTATCAACTCATCGCCGCTTTGCAAATGCAAAATTTTTTTGGCGGAAGTTTCGATGTTGCTTTAGGCAGCCAGCTTTGGTTTAATGGAATGAATATCTTGCCGGAAAAATATGCGAGCTTTATGCAATATTTAAACCAGATTATCTCTTCACAGTCCGCGATTCTTGCATTTCAAGATGATTTTTTTGTTTTATTTTGCTGCAGTATTATAGGTGTGCTCATTACTTTATTTCTAAAAAATACACATTGAGTATAAAAAAGAGGTAAGCAGTTTAAACTGCTTACCTCTTTTGCTTTATTCTACCTTTTTAAATTGTAATTTTTGCTCATATTTATCAAATAAGAGATAAATAATCGGTACAACGACTAATGTCAATAAAGTTGACGTAATTAGTCCACCAATTAACACGACACCCATAGATTGACGAAGTTCTGCCCCGGCACCAAGACCTAATGCAATCGGAAGTACACCGAAAATCATTGAAGCAGTCGTCATTAAGATTGGACGGAGACGAACTGTACCTGCATTAATCAAGGCTGATTTAATGTCCATTCCCGCCTCGCGCATCTGGTTCGCATGGTCAACAAGCAGAATTGCATTCTTTGTTACCAAACCCATCAACATGATAAAACCAATCATACTCATCATATTGAGTGTCTGATTTGCAATGAGTAAACCAACAATCGCACCACTGACAGCAAACGGCAAGGAAAGCATAATCGTAAATGGATGGACAAAACTTCCATACTGAGCTGCAAGAATCATGTAAATCAGTACACATCCCATGACAAGTGCAGTAAGCATTTCGCCAAACGTCTCTTGCATAGATTTCGCATCACCGGCAAATCCGTAACTATAGCCAAGTGGCATATGCAAATCCTTTGCAAGCTGTGCTGCCTGATTTGACAATTCACCAGCAGATACACCAATCGCATTCGCATATACAGTAATTTTACGCTGGCGATTTTCACGATTAATTTCTGTAGGTCCAGAAGATAATTCAATACTAGCAATATCGCCTAAACGAATGAACGTATTTTGATTTGTACCAATCAATAGATTTCCCACATCGTGAATATTCATTCGATTCTTTTCAGAAAGCTGAAGACGAATATCGTAGTCATTGTCACCTGCATTGTACTGATTCGGCGTTGATACACCGATGAACGCCATCTGCAAAGTAGAAGATACTTGCGCAGTATCTAAGCCTACATCTTTCATGCGGAGCGCATCTAATCGCACTTGAATTTCCGGCGCAGATTGGTCAATGGACATATCCACATCAGCACTGCCTGGCAAAGCAGAAATTTGCTCTACTAAAGTTTGTGCATAATTTGTAAGCTGATCCAAATCATCACCTTGCAAAGCTAACTGTACAGGTCTAGAGTCGCCTCCCATACCTTGGGATGTCTGAACAATGACTTTTAAATTGCCATTTCCAGCAAACTCAGTTCTAAGTTCATCCATAATCTCATTCATTGAGCGATCTCGTTTATTAGATGGTACTAACTTAACACCAACAGATGCTTTATTCGTTCCATTTTGCCCAATAATCGCATAAGAAATTTCTTTCTCTGGCAAACGCTCTATTGTTTCTTCAATCGGATAAATTAACTCTTTCATTTTTTCCAAAGAAGTTCCCGCTGGAGCCGTTAACGCAATCGTAAATTCTCCGGAATCATAAGATGGCTGAAACTCCTTACCTAAAAACGGTAAGAGCAGCGGATTAATAAGCAAGGATAACAACGCAATAACTAATACTTTCTTTGGTTGATCCAGCACCCAAGCAATAATACTGCTATAAGCGTTTTGCCATTTTATATATTGTTTTTCAAACGCTGCTAATGTTTTATCTACCCACTTTTGCCACCATTTTTTCTCGTTGGAATCTATCAGCGTAGGCTTTAAAAAATATGCCGCTAGCATAGGCGTTAGCGTAAAGGCAACAAACGTAGAAAAAAGCACAGCGAAAGACACCGTAAGACCAAACTGCTTAAAAAATTGTCCAACGATACCATTCATACTCCCAACGGGTACAAAGACTGCGAGCAACGTTAATGTAGTCGCAATAATTGCCATGCTTAATTGGTTCGTTGCATCACGTGCTGCAGCAAAGGCAGACTTTCCTTCCTCCATATGCCGATAAATATTTTCGACGACAACAATTGCATCATCGATAACAATCCCAACCGCCAAACTAAGTGCCATCAAGGACATCGTATTCAGCGTAAAATCCATTATCTGCATCAAGAAAAAGGTTGCAATCAATGAAGTAGGAATTGTTAATGCACCAATGAGCGTTGCACGTCCATTTTGTAAAAACAGATAGGTAATCAAGACTGCTAATATACTCCCTAAAACCAAGGACATCATAACGTCACTTACACTGTCTTTAATAAAAGTTGATCCGTCTTTTGCAATATTAATTTTTATATCCTCTGGCAATACTTTTTGCATATCCTGCATTCTTGCCTTTACTTTATCGGCAACCGCTACTGTATTCGTTCCCGATTGTTTTTGTACAGCAATTAGTACTCCAGCGGAAGCATTGATATCGGCAGATACGGTTTCCTCTGCCCAACCGTCTTTTACCTCAGCGACATCATAGAGACGAATCATTTTTCCATCTATATTTGCTACAACTAAATTTTTGATATCTTCAATGGATTTATATTTACCAATCGCACGAACGGAAACCTTACGCCCGTTCTCTGTTACACTACCACCCGGGGCATTGATATTCTGATTGTTTACTGCATTCATGATTTGTCCAATAGACAAATTGTATTCAGATAACTTATTCGCATCAATTTCAATGTGTATTTCACGCTCAGAAGCACCATATACATTGACTTCTGCCACTCCATCTAAACGTTGAAGTTCATCTTTGATAATGTCATTGGCGATTTTTCTAATTTCCCCAACACTTCGTTTATCTGAAGTTAAACTATAGATACCGATTGCCTGTGCAGATAAATCGAAACGTTGCACAATCGGCTCATCAATATCATCCGGTAGTTTTTTACGGGCTGCCGCAACTTTTTCACGCACCTCATTCGCAGCTAATTTTGAGTCTGTTCCATACTCAAATTCAATTGTTGTCTGCGATCTACCTTCACGAGAAGTTGATGATAAGGTTTTAATCCCCGATAAAGAGCTCACCGCATCTTCAATTGGCTTTGTTAAGAGCGTCTCAATCTCCTGTGGAGAAGCACCTGTCATCGTTGCAGTGATACTTACTACCGGTAAATCAACGTCCGGATTTAAATCAACGCCAAGCTTTGGAAAGGCTTGCAGACCAAATACGACTAATACCAGTACCAGCATCAGTGTAAAAACTGGGCGTTTTATGAGTGTAGAAATGATATTCACTGTGCGTCACCGCCTGCTCCTACCAAAACTTTCATCCCATCACGCAATTTATGCTGACCACCCGTTACCACTTGCTCTCCTTCATTTAATCCTTCAATAACCTCTGCATATCCTCCACCTGTACCACCAACTTGAATTAAACGCTGATTAGCTCTTCCTTCTTCATCAATGACAAATACGCTTGGCTGATCCTCACGTAAAATAATTGAATTTTCTGGAACAGCTAAAACCTGACCTTTGGTCGCAACAGGAATTTCTACTTTAGCAAACATTCCACCTTTTAAAATTCCGTCACTGTTATCAATCGTAACATCTGCCGTAAAAGTACGTGCTGGCAATTGTGCCACTGGAGAAATCATGGTAATCATTCCATTTACAGCTTTTCCGCCTAATGCGTCAATTTGCACTTTTACTGATGCTCCAATTTTTAACCCTGCAGCTTGAGATTCTCCGATAGTCGCTTTTGCAAGCAACGTCTCAGTATCTGCTACAGTAATTAACGGCGCGCCACTACGAACAAACGCACCAGCCTGCAAATGGCGTTTTGTAACAACACCATCACGCGGTACAATAATATTTAAATTTTTTTCTTTTTCTTTTACAAGTCCTAAAGAGCCTTTGGCATTTTGTACTTGCCCATATGCCGCGTCGCGCTTCGTACGTGCATTATCTAATACCTGCATCGAAATCGCACCAGCATTCGCCAGTTCACTATAACGATTGTAATCAAGCTGTGCCTGTTCAAAATTAGACTGGGCAGCAAGAAGATTTCCTTCCGCCTGCATCACCTGCCCTGCCAAATCTCCGCCATCTAATGTTGCAACTACGGTACCTGCCTTAACAAGATCACCTTCATTTACATACATCGTTTCAATTCTTCCATCTACCTTTGCTGAGATATCTGTGCTCCAGACAGGTTCAAGCCCTGCGGAAAAAATCATCTGTGGCGTGATATCTCGTCTTCCTACAGGCTCCGTCTGTACCGATGTTATATTACTTTCTGCTAAATTTTTTGCTCTAATTTTATTTTCTGCAATATTATCAACAATTCGATACCCGATAAACGCACCCAATAAAACGATACCTATAATGATAGGCATAAATCGTTTTACCTTGGTGAAATTCATATCGTTCATCCTTCCATTTCACTCTCTAAAATTTATGACTTCTTAGTCATACTGTATTATAACAAACGCCTTTACCCAATGCCTATGGTAATGATAGGTATAGAACAAATACTTTAACAACTTTTGGGATAAATTAACCTATATAATATTTCTTGAGTTAGCAACAATATAATTAATTTTGATTGAATTTGATTATTTATGATTGACTTTGGCTACTCTTGATTGTAAAATAATACTAACAAAAGGAAGTGATGAAAATGTTAACTGAAGAACGCTATACAACAATTTTAGCAATACTTGCAGAAAGAAAAGCGATTACAGTTCCTGAATTAACAAAATTGCTTAAAACATCAGAATCTACAATTCGACGAGATTTAACCGTTTTACATAGCCGTGGCAAATTACATAAAGTATACGGTGGTGCAACATCAATTGACACAAACTACAGTGCAGATGAAGCTGATGTATTAACTAAAAATGATCTCAATAAAGAATCTAAAATTGCAATTGCCCGACTTGCCGCCAAATTAATAGGCCCAAATGATTTTGTTTATCTTGATGCTGGCACAACAACAGAATGGATGATTGACTTTATTAACGTAAATCATGCAACTTTTGTGACAAATGGGATGGGGCATGCAATGAAACTTGCCTTTAAAGGATATACTACTTATATCGTCAGCGGACGAGTAAAAACAACTACTGCGGCAATTGTAGGCAGCGAAACAATTGAAAACATCAAAAAATATAACTTTACCAAAGGTTTTTTTGGTACAAACTGCATCAGTATTAAAGCTGGCTTCACAACGCCAGATGTCAGCGAGGGGGCAGTTAAAAATGAAGCAATCCTCCGCTGTGAAAAATGTTACGTCCTTGCTGATGCATCAAAATTTAATAAAATTGCTCCGATCACTTTTGCCAACTTGTCTAGTGCAACGATTATTACTGACAAATTAAAAGATAAAAAATATCGCGACTATACAAATATTATTGAGGTGGAAAATCATGATTTACACGGCAACGTTTAATCCCTCCCTAGATTACATCGTGCAGCTGGATACGTTTACTGCTGGGGCGGTCAATCGAACGAAACATGAGCGTATTTTCGGCGGAGGAAAAGGGATCAACGTATCCATTGTACTGCATAACCTTGGCGTAGATAGCATAACGTTAGGCTTTATTGCTGGCTTTATTGGAGACGAAATTGAACGCCAAGTAAAGTCCTTCGGCTGTAAAACCGATTTCATTCATTTATCTGATGGATTATCCCGTATCAATGTAAAATTAAAAGCTGACGTGGAAAGTGAGATTAATGGTCAAGGCCCTGAAATCGATAAAACTTCATTAAAAGCTTTTTTCGAAAAACTTAATCAAATTCATCATGAGGATGTATTAGTCTTAGCCGGCAGCATTCCAAGTACATTGCCAAGCGACATCTATGAAAAAATCATGGAACATCTTGCAGATAAATCAATAAAAATCGTCGTAGATGCTACATGTAATTTATTATTAAATGTCTTAAAATACAAACCATTTTTAATTAAGCCTAATCACCATGAACTCGGTGAAATTTTTAATACACAATTAAAAACCGATGAACAAATTATCTCCTGCGCAAAAAATTTACAAGCGAAAGGTGCCCAAAATGTACTGGTCTCTATGGCAGGAGATGGGGCTATCTTGATTACTTCTGACGGCAAAATCTATAAAAGTCCCGTTCCTAAAGGTACTGTAAAAAATTCCGTTGGTGCTGGTGATTCAATGGTCGCTGGGTTCTTAGCCGGGCTATTAACGACAAACAACATTGAAAAAGCATTTAAAATAAGCGTAGCAACTGGAAGTGCAAGTGCATTCTCAGAAGAGTTGGCAACAAAAGAGGAAGTAATGAAATTATTGCAACAATTATAATGTTTTACCACGAAATAAAGGCATTTAATAATAAGGCTGCTTCAGAAGGCGTTTTAACGCCCACTGAAACAGCCCTTAAACAAATGATTAGGAGGGAAAATTATGAGGATTATTGATTTATTAACCCCAAAAGCAATCGCCTTAGATGCACAAATCACTTCGAAAAGCGAAGCGATTGATACTTTGGTAAATCTAATGGACAGAGCAGGCGTTTTATTAGATACAGAGGTGTATAAAACTGCTGTATTGGAACGCGAAAAAACTGGAACGACCGGTATTGGCGAAGGAATCGCCATTCCTCATGCAAAATCTGGTGCAGTAAAAAAAGCTGCTCTTTCTGCAATGGTGGTTAAGTCTGGCGTAGATTATAACTCTCTTGACGGTCAACCCGCCTATCTTTTCTTTATGATTGCAGCTCCTGATACAGCAAATGATCTACATGTAGAAGTCCTAAGCCGTCTAGCCACATTACTTATGGACAACGACTTTCGTCAATCACTTCTTGATGCAAAATCAACAGAGGAATTTTTGCAACTCATAAACAAAGCAGAAGCCGAAAAATTTGCTGAACAAGCACCGGCGAAAGAAGTATCTACTGGCTATGATGTCCTCGCAGTCACTGCCTGTCCAACCGGAATTGCTCATACTTTTATGGCAGCAGAAAGCCTTGAAATGAAAGCTAAAGAAATGGGTATACGCATTAAAGTAGAAACAAATGGCTCTGGTGGAATAAAGAATTCACTTACCCCCGAAGATATTCATCAGGCAAGTTGCATCATTGTTGCCGCTGATAAAAAAGTGGAAATGACTCGATTTAACGGTAAGCCCTTAATTCAAACAAAAGTTTCTGATGGTATACACAAAGCAAAAGATCTGCTAGAAAAAGCAACTTCGGGAAATGTACCCGTTTTTCAGGCTACTGAACAAACACCTCGATCAGAAAATGAAAAAGCAGAAAGTTTAGGGCGCCAAATCTACAAACATTTGATGAACGGTGTTTCACATATGCTGCCATTTGTCATCGGTGGAGGAATTTTAATTGCCCTTGCTTTCTTATTTGATGACTATACCATTAATCCAGCCAACTTTGGTTCCAATACTCCATTTGCCGCATTTTTAAAAAATGTTGGCGGGACGGCTTTTGGCTTTATGCTTCCAGTCTTAGCTGGATATATTGCAATGAGTATTGCCGATCGTCCAGGACTTGCAGCCGGATTTGTCGGCGGTATGCTTGCCAATAGCGGTGGATCGGGATTCTTAGGCGCACTACTCGCTGGATTCATCGCTGGTTATTTAGTATTAGGCTTAAAGAAACTATTTAGTTCTCTTCCTCCATCTTTAGAAGGTATCAAACCTGTACTTCTCTATCCTGTTCTTGGAGTATTACTAATCGGTGCTATCATTACCTTTCTTATCAATCCACCTGTATCCGTAATTAATACTTGGATGACAAACACGCTGAATACCATGGGATCCGGCAGTAAAGTCTTCTTAGGTGTTATTCTTGGCGCTATGATGGCAATTGATATGGGCGGTCCTATCAATAAAGCCTCGTATGTCTTTGGTACAGCATCACTTGCTAGCGGGCAGTTTGATATTATGGCGGCTGTAATGGCTGGCGGAATGGTTCCTCCACTCGCAATTGCGCTTTGCAGCACCTTTTTTAAAAATCGTTTTAGTGAAAAAGATCGTAAATCTGGTCTTACCAACTATATCATGGGATTTTCCTTTATCACAGAAGGCGCTATTCCATTTGCCGCCGCTGATCCAACAAGAGTAATTCCAGCTTGCGCTATCGGGGCAGGCGTTGCAGGCGGATTATCCATGCTATTTGGCTGTACACTTCGAGCCCCTCACGGCGGTCTTTTTGTTGTTCCAGTAATCGGCAGCCCATTGAACTATTTAATTGCCCTTGCCGCCGGAGCAATTGTCGGCATGATAATTTTAGCACTCTTAAAAAAACCAATTGAATAACTCTCCCTTACTTATTTATATAAAAAGAAACCTAAGACATTGTCTTAGGTTTCTTTGCTTTATGTATTGATTGTAACGTTAACTACGCCATCAACTTCCTTTAATCGACTAATTATTTTTAATGAATGTTTAATATCACAATTATGTACATCCAGTTGCACTAATATCATTCCATTATTTCGATCTTTAATCGCCACATCACTAAATTCAATTTTTAATTCTTCTAGTACAACACCAATTTGATTAATCAATTCTGATTTATCTATCGCTTCAACAGAAACATCTAAATTTTTATCATACAATTTATCTATACGCGATAAAATCCCTAAAGTGAAAAATACTAATGCCGATGTAAAAAATGCGGCTATATAATACCCGGCGCCAACAGCTAACCCAACGCCAGAAACAACCCAAAGACACGCTGCAGTAGTCAGCCCTTTAACGGTCAATCCCTCTTTCATAATCGTACCAGCGCCTAAAAAACCTATACCGCTAACAACTTGCGCTGCCAGCCTTGCTGGATCAGCGTTTGTTTTTCCTTCTACATGCTGATAAAGCATAATCGATAAAATCATAATCAAACATGAACCTAAGCAAACTAAAGAATTCGTTTTCAAGCCTGCTGATTTATGATGGGCTTGTCTTTCATAGCCCACTAGGCCGCCCAAAAACAAGGCTAAAGTTAAACGAAAAATCAATTCACTTTCTGTAATCATATACTCACCTACATTCACAATCAAGGTAAGAATTCAAAAGATTTATCATACATAATACAGCAATTCTTACCATGTTTTTTCCCATAATAAAGTGCCTTATCAGCCATCGCGATACTTTTTTCCATCTCCACATCAAAATCAACATTTGTAAACCCGAATGTTGTTGTTACAGATATCATTTCACCTTTATGTTCTAAGCAAATTTCATTTATACTCTTCCTCATACATTCAAGTATTTGCCGAGTTGAATCTTCATTTAAGCTAGGAAACAGCATAATAAACTCTTCACCACCCCACCTTGCGACAATATCTATGGGGCGGCAATTATCTTTTAATGCTTTTGCAACCAGTGTCAAAATCGCATCACCAATAACATGACCGTATGTATCATTAATTCTTTTAAAATTATCAATATCGGCAATTACCAAAACAAATTTATGCTGAATTTCAAAATAACTTTGCAATTCCTGCATAAATATCCTTCGTGTGTACAATTTCGTCAACTCATCATGACGAAGAACTTCCGCCATTTCCCTAATCATACTTTGCAGCTGTAACTTATGCTTTCTACTTTCCAAATGAACTGCTACCCTCGCCATCAATTCAGCTGAAATAAATGGTTTTCGGATATAATCTACCGCACCCACTTCAAAACAACGAGAAATAATTTTTCTTTCACTTTCACTTGTCACAAACATAACAGGAATACTTTCAGTTATTGGATTTGATTTTAACCTGCGACATATTTCGAACCCATCCGTGCTAATCAATACTACGTCGAGTAGAATTAAATCTGGCAGAATCTCTTTTGCAACAGCTACACTCTTATTTGCATCCTGTATTGTTATGATATTTTCATACTTTGTTTTTAAGATATCTTTCACAATTGTACATATTAACATGTTATCGTCTATCACTAAGATAACACTTTTATCTGCCATTCCTTACTACCCTCCATAGTAATTTGATATAACATTCTAATTGTACCATTATTTATTCAAATATACTATTTTTTAATATTCTCTTTTTTCTAATCTTTTGCAAACTACCTGTGAATAATGTGCATAACTATCTGGATAAGTTGAGAAAATTTCAATCGCTGATTTATTACACCAAATTTAATTGAATTGCATATTTTACAGCAAAGGTCTACTCAAAAATAGCAGATCATAGGAAGACCTAAACCCGTTTTCTTTTTTATCCGATGAGCAATAAGGTCTAAAAATATTACTTGTCTGATTTCAGTAGAAGGATAATATCTTCTGGAACAGACTTGTTATCAAATTAGAAATAGGAGGCTAATCATATGGCAATACAATCTTTAGCAACTTTGTCAGCCGGACAGTTTTGCTATATAAATACAATTGAACTACAAGGGCTATTTAAAAGGCGAATTCTTGATTTAGGCGTTATTCCGGGGACAGTAGTTCAATGTATTCGTCACAGTCCATCCGGTAGCCCGATTGCTTATAAAATTCGCGGGGCGACAATTGCAATCCGAAAAGAAGATGCTAGTCAAATTAAAGTAACATTGTAGGAGGAGTTAACCAATGCAGGACACCCGAATACATTATACGCTCCAGCGTAAAAAAGAATTCCAAATTGATGCTTCGCCCGATCAATTTGTTATTGCACTCGCTGGAAATCCGAATGTAGGAAAAAGTACAATATTCAATGCATTAACCGGGCTTCGCCAACACACTGGGAATTGGCCAGGAAAAACGGTAGATAATGCCCAGGGGACATTTACGCATGAAAGTCAGGAATTTCTTTTAGTAGATTTGCCCGGCACCTACTCATTAAGCGCACATAGCAGTGAAGAAGAAATCACACGTGATTTTATTTCTCACGGAAATCCCGATGTAACACTTATCGTCGTCGATGCTTCCTGTCTAGAGCGAAACCTTAATTTAGCCTTGCAAATCCTTGAAATAACCCCCAATGTGGTGCTTTGTGTAAATTTACTTGATGAGGCCAGAAGAAAAAACATTACCGTAAATCTAGATGAATTAAGTAAAGAATTATCCATCCCTGTTATCGGGACGACTGCTCGCACCGGACGCGGACTAAATCAATTAAAAGAAGCTATCTTTTCTATTTCTAAGAACAAGAAACTTGACTATCCTCCTGCGCAGACAGAAACAACAACAGATGTGGAAGATAAAATCACTCAAATTTACGCGAAAGCAGAAATGATATGTCGCAAAGTCGTAACAAAACCTATTGAACAAAAAAAGAATTGGGAATATCGCCTTGATGATATCTTGACCTCTAGGTTATTTGGCTACCCTATCATGTTTTTTATGCTTTGTGGCGTTTTCTGGTTGACAATAGAAGGTGCAAATTATCCTTCAGAATTACTCAGCAACATATTGTTTAGCTTTGAAAACACTTTAACCGATTTATTTATTGCAATGAATGCGCCTGCTTGGCTACATGGAGTTTTAATTTTGGGTATGTATCGCTCACTCGCATGGGTTGTCTCTGTCATGCTCCCACCAATGGCTATCTTTTTTCCACTATTCACTCTCCTCGAAGATCTCGGGTATCTGCCACGTGTCGCCTTTAATCTCGACAATGCATTCAGGAAATGTCATGCTTCTGGCAAACAGGTACTAACCATGTGCATAAGCATTTTCTGTATGCAATAATTAAGACAAAAAATAAGACAGTCTATTATTCTTTCAATAATAGACTGTCTTATTTTAAACTAATCTCATCTAAATCCATCTAACCCCTCCTATGTATCTATTTTCTTCTTCTTTTGCTTTCATTCTACATTGGACTCATTTCCCTTCTACTTAAGCTTATGTTACTTGAACTACCTGATACATTGGAATCAACTCTTTACTTCTCAAATTCTCTGCAGCTTCACTATCTTGTACATTGGAATCAACTCTTTCTTTGATTGCTGTATCTTTTGTTTGTCTATATTCTATCATAAATAAACGACAATTTCAATTATATTATTAGAATTTTCTAATAATTCTAATAATTATTTTTACAAGTCTTGTTCTTTTGACCTATTGACTTTTTGACTTTTATGCGTATAATAAGAATTAAAGAAAGCGTATAAAAATCGATGCAAGAGCATCTATACACTTTCTTAAAAAATAATTAAATAATGGGAGTGAGAGTATGTTTGATTTAGTACCGTTCCGTGGTTCTGGTAATATTGCTAAAAGAGGAGATGCTTTCGACCGTTTATTCACTAAAATGTTTGAACAACCGTTTGGATTAATGCATCACTTTAACTCATCTTTTAGCAGCTTTAAAGTTGATGTCAAAGATATGGGTGCCACCTATGAATTAACTGCTGAATTACCAGGCGTAAAAAAAGAGGAAATTACGTTGGATTATAACCAAAATTACTTGACAATCAGTGCAAATCGCAATGAAGAAAACGAAACAAAGGAAAATAACTATATTTGCCGCGAACGCCATGTCGGCAACGTCCAAAGAAGCTTCTACATTGATAACATTGATAGAGGTAAAATTCAAGCAAAATTCCAAGATGGCATTTTACATGTACAGTTACCAAAACAAAATGATGCGCAAAAACCATATCAATCTATTCAGATTGACTGATTGAAAAACCGGAGTATATCCCCCCTCGATATACTCCGGTTTTATTTATTAAAAAACTAGTATAATACTCTCATGAATTAAATATTTTTACATAAATTAAAAAAATTTAATTCTTCGATTATCTTCCCTTCTACTCTTATTCGACTCTTAAGCCTAATTTACTTATCTATGGTCTAGTTTTTCTCCCCACTCTTTTTCTTTAAATCCCACAAGGACAAATTTATCGCTCACTAAAATTGGTCGTTTTACAAGCATTCCATCTGTCGCCAGCAGTTTGAGCTGCTCGTTTTCTGTCATATGCGGCAATTTATCCTTAAGCAATAATTCTTTATATTTCAATCCACTCGTATTAAAAAAACGTTTTAACGGTAGTCCACTTGCTTTATACCATGCTTCCAATTCAGCAAAGTTCGGGTTCTCTTCCTTAATATCACGCTTCGTAAACGAAATCTCCTGCCCTTTTAAATAATCTTCTGCCCTTTTACAAGTTGTGCATTTAGGATAGCAAATAAACTTCATCTTTTCCACCTCTTAATTTTATAATTTTCTTATATCATGCAATGTTCAAATCTACTTTATTCTCATTATAGCATAATCAATTCACATCAGAACTCATAAACATTTATTAAAAAGCATCAAATGAAGTGTTTGCTTCAGTTCTTTTTTTCAAATTGAATTTGAAGATAAATTTTTTGTTCTTTTCTTCGCTTGCCATTTATTATTTCATAACTGCCCTGACCAATTTCTATAGAATGAATAAAATTTGCAATCATCCTTGGAGATAGCGCCGATAGATGTTTCCATCTTTCTATATACTCCAAAATTTTTTTGTCGACCCTTGTTAGAGCCTCAGCATCTTTAGGAACATTCTCCGCATGTTTTCTTAATTGCAACACATCTTGAATTTCTCTATACTTCATTTCATATTGTATAACCATTTTTCGCAATCGCACCTCGGTTAAAAAACCTCGACTATAGTCTTCGTATAATTTACCAATTAAAGCATCTAGCGCTCTACCGCGCTTTTCCAATCGCTGTACTTGTCTGTCTTCAGAAACACCTTCTATCTTCTTCCTGCATTTTTCTTTTATACGGCTTACTAGGGATGCCCATTCTATTTCATCAAGTATCAATTCTTTGCTTAATGATTGTAAAACAATATCATAAAGTACACGATATTCGATAAAATGGTTGCTGCAAACTTTTATTCCTCCAGCTTTATACGCTCCACAAGCTAAATTTATCGGTGAATCTTTTTTCCGCGAACCTACTGATGACATCCTTCGTCCACACGCTTTGCAAAATGCAACACCCGAGAATAAATTAAAAAAACTGCCCTGTTTATGGCAAGTGCGATTACGCCGCATCTGCATGATGAGCTCAAAATCTTCTTCACTAACAAGCGCTGCATGTGTATTTTTTACAGTAATCCATTCTTCACAATCTACAGGGACAAGCTGCTTTAATTTAAATGATACCTTTCTGGTTTTCCCCTGCACCAAATGCCCAAGATAGACAGGGTTTTTTAATATTTTTCCAATCGTTGCCGCATTCCAGCCCTGCTTACAGATTTGATCATTTATTTTTCTTTTTGTATGATAAAAATTCCGATACGCCAGTGGTGCTAATATCTGCTTGCTATTTAATTTCTCTGCAATTCTTTTTGGATTTAACCCCTGTGTTGCCCAATGAAAAATTTGTTTAACAATGGGTGCAGTCTCTTCATTTACAACAAGTTTATTTTTATTATGATAATCTTTTTGATAGCCATAGGGTGCAAAATTTCCAATATAAGCACCCGATTGCATTTTGGCTTTTAATGATGTCGTAATTTTATCAGAAATATCACGCGCATACATTTCATTAAATACATTTTTTATCGCTAACATCTGATAAGATAACTTTTTCAACGAATCAAAACCATCATTAATTGCAATCACTCGCACCGATTGTAAGGGAAATATCTTTTCTAAGTACTCTCCTGCACCAATATAATCTCTGCCAAATCGTGATAAATCCTTTACAATCACTAAATTTACTTTTTTTAATAAAATATCTGCAAGCATTTGCTTAAATCCTATTCGCTCAAAATTTGTTCCTGAGCAGCCATCATCTACATATTCACGATAGATAACAAAGCCATTCTCTTTTGCGTACTCATTGAGAATCCTTCGTTGCGTAAGAATACTGCCACTTTCTCCAGCAACTTGATCCTCCTTCGATAGCCGCATATATAACGCTGCCCGATATTGGATTTCCATTAAAACAGTACTCCATCCTCTTCTAATGACGACAAAATGAATTTTTCTAATAAATCCAGGAGTGACTTTCCATCTCGATAAACTACCTCTACCATATAAATATCTTCCGAATCTTCCCATTGGTAAATAAAAGTGTTCTCCTTCATACGATCACCTCACCGTATGGTTATGTTTAAATACCTTCTGTTATGCAACCATTTTCATCCAGTGCGGGCTCATGCATGTGCATGGGGTTTGGCTGTAATGCCGCTGGCGTTATTGCCTGTCGCATCATTGACTCACCACGTGAACGATTAATTGCAATATTAACCAATAATTTTGCACCATGCAATGGTAGATTTCCAACGTTGATTTTACTCTCAACTTTATTTGTTTCTTCTTGTTTTGTCGAAAATTATAATTCTTTAGTTACAACATTGAGCATTACGTCTATCGTCTTATTAGGCATCGCTACGACTTTTTTCACGGCATGGTTTTTATCCAAAACTTTACTCAAAGGAACCCCCTCTTCTAATATTCTCGAACTACCACCCTATCGTCTGCCACAAGTAGGTGCTGTTATTTACCGTTCTATCATTGATCGTACATTTTTCGTGTTAAAGCGTGCAATTTATATGGCTGCTCCAGCCGGTGCAGTGATTTGGCTTGTTGCCAATATTCCTCTCAGCGACACAACTCTGTTAAGTTATCTTACCCACCTCCTAGATGCTCCAGCTTATTATCTTGGTGTAGATGGCGTAATCATCCTCGCTTTTATTCTCGGCTTGCCGGCAAATGAAATCGTTGTTCCAATCATGTTAATGGCCTACCTTTCTACAGGACAAATGGTTGAGATTGAGAACCTTACCACATTAAAAGAAGTATTTCTTAATAATCACTGGACACTATTGACTGCAATCAATACAATGCTGCTTTGCCTACTGCATTATCCGTGCAGCACAACATTGTTAACAATTCACAAAGAAACTGGCAGTAAAAAATGGACGGCAATTGCTTTTCTTCTTCCAACAATCCTTGGCTTAATTTTATGCTTAATCACAACATTCCTTGCACGTACTTTCGGGCTTTTCGTATAACTGAATATTAAGAAACAAACGTGTATAGATATGATAATGTCATGTTTATACCTGTTTGTTTAATAAAAAAATCATTTCATTGCAATTGATATGGCTTACCCATCAAATTGCTAATGAAATGATTTTTATTTTATACTATAGTTTTATTTTTTGAAAATAAAACGTTATAGAAATACTTTGCTTTTACTTTTACTCTTTCTTTTCGTCGGATTGAAAAAAGCTACTTTCTCTTCATTATAGATTACAAGGTAATTGACCAAATCCCGTATATCCCCCCGTATACATTCCATTGTTAAAACATCAACTTTGACCCAAAACTCTTCTGCAGCAACATCTTTAAGTAAAGGTATCTTTTTTCTTACTGCCATACTCTCACTACAATGAACCAATAACTGTGTACATATCCGTATCACTCTATTCTTATATTGCTCAAAATCCGTTTCATTCTCCAATTGGGCAATCATCATACTATACATAAGACAATCAAATCTTTTTGCCGCTGCATCCGTATCATTCATAGAAACAAGCGGTGCAATTAAATGAATTAACGAATATTTATCCTGTTCAGATATACGGGAAAATGCATCACGGTCTTTATATTGCTCAACATGACGCATCTGCAATTTAGCCTTTGATAATTCTTTCTTTAAAGTTTGTATCTGTTGATACACAACATCAATTAATGTATTACGCCAGGCCTGATAATCTGTACCAATAAATTTTTTCGTCTGTAACGCTTGAATTAAACGCACACGATTACAAAAAATTGTTTCCGCTAAAGATTCTATTTCTCCATTTTCGATAAGCTCCTTATGCGCACGAAAAAATTCAAAGTTTCGTAAGTAATCAAAGATATAAAAATATCGTTTATTCACGTATGCGCCTGACTGGTCATCCAGACAAGCCAATCCTTTACAGTTCCGGGCACCTCGCCCTACCATCTGCCAAAACCGAGTTTTTGAGTATACTTTTTTAAAAAATACTAGATTTACCACTTCGGACACATCAATTCCCGTATCCATCATATCCGACGATACAATAATATGCGGTTCTTTCGCGACTTGTTTAAAATCGTTGACGATTGCCTGTGCATTTGTATCATTAAAAGAAATACATTTTGCAAAATCCCCTCTATACTCTGGGTAAATGACATTAAATCTCTCAACTATGTATTGCGCATGTTCTTTATTTTGTGCAAAGATAATTGTTTTACCTAAACAATCCTTTGTTGCAAATTTAATTCCCTTTTTCATTAATTCCTTTAAAACCATATCAACTTTAGGTTGGTTAAAAAGATATTGCTTTAAATAAGGCGAAAGAGTCCGACCTATTTTTGCTGTAATTCCTATAAAATCATCCTCATATTTTGCTTGCTCCTCTATACTTAAATCATCATATACAGTAGTTTCATCCGAAAAATTTGTCATTGTTTCTATATTGTAATACGGGACTAACACACCATCTTTATAAACTGCTGTTTCATACTCATATGCATAGGTTGGCATTCCTGATTCTACTTCAAAGAAATCATATATATTTTGATCAATACATAGCCTTGGTGTTGAAGTAAACCCAACAAGAATTGAAGAGAATTCCTCAAAAAATTCATGATAATCCTTTAAAACACTCCGATGAATTTCATCAATAATAATTAAATCAATCTGCGCTTTACAGGTAATATTAAATAAATCAGAATAAGTGGAAAAAATGACATTACACTTCTCAGTTTCCATTTCATTCATTGATTCACCAAATAATATTTCTGGTAAATACCGTTTAAACTCTTCTTTTGCTTGCGTAACTAAAACCGTATTGTCCGTTAAAAATAAAATTTTTTTCACCAATCCGCTCCGCATGAATATATCACTTAAGCTTATTGCAGTTTTCGTTTTTCCTGTTCCAGATGCCATGACCAAGAGACTTTTTCTTCGTCCTTGCCTAAGATTATCACAAGCTGCAAAAACTGCTTCTTTTTGATAATAACGCTCTGTAATCACATCTTGAATGAAAAGTTCATTTAATGTCTTGCCTTGCATATAATCCTTCATGATTTTCTGCTTTTCTGGCATTGTACCACCCCAAACATTTTTTCTGCCAAAAGACTTTCTTTATTCCAAATGATTCTATTTCGCCAAAAAAACAGAAATAACCTCCAAAATTATACATAAATAAGTAAAAGTTTTTGTTTTTTTGTTGAACTATATAATTCCCATTTAAATTCCCCTAGAAAATATTAGTGAAATTTATATTTATTTCTTACTGAACAGGATTTTTATTTATGCAAAACGAAAACTTTATATACTATACCTATGGGAGGATTTGCTTATGAATTACAGTCAGCAAAAATATAAATATCTTTACTTACTATCTGACAAATATCCTACAATTCAAGAAGTGTATGCTGAAATCATTCATTTGCAAGCAATCTTAGACCTTCCAAAAGGAACTGAACATTTTATGAGTGATTTGCATGGTGAATATGAAGCCTTTTATCATATTTTAAATAATTGCTCTGGTGTTATTCGTGAAAAAGTTGATTTTTTGTTTGCAAGAACTTTAACCACAGAGCAATGCGCCGAATTTTGTACACTAATTTATTATCCAAAAGAAAAATTAGAAAAACTACAAGAAAAAGAATTTCTAACTGCTGAATGGTATGAAACAACAATTTATCACCTTATTAAATTAGCCAAATTTGTAGCATCTAAATACACTCGATCTAAAGTACGCAAGGCAATGCCAAAAGTATATCGATATATTCTTGATGAATTGCTGCATGCGCAGCCAAAAGAGCACGTCAACCAACTTTCTTATCATAAAAAAATTGTTGATACTTTAATTTCGATTAAGAGTGCTAATGACTTTATCATCGCTTTTTCTAAAATGATAAAAAGATTAGCGGTGGATCACTTGCATATTGTTGGTGATATTTTCGATCGTGGAATGCGCCCAGATGCAATTATTGATATGCTCATTGAGCATCATTCCTTAGATATTGAATGGGGCAACCATGATATTCTCTGGATGGGTGCGGCAGCTGGCAGCGAAGCTTGTATTGCCACCGTAATTCGCAACAGCTTATCTTATCGCAATATGGATGTATTGGAGAAAGGCTATGCAATTAGCCTTCGTCCATTATCCTTATTCGCAGCCAAAATTTACCCTGACGAAAATTCGATAATTGCTTCAAAAAAAGCGATTTCAATGATTTTATTTAAACTAGAAGGGCAATTAATTTATCGCAACCCCGAATTTAAGATGGAGGACCGCCTTTTACTTCACAAAATTGACCGCAACACCTCTTCTATAACAATTAACGGAAAAATTTTGCCGCTAAAAAGCGCCTACTTTCCGACACTAAGTCAGTTATCACCATACAGTTTAACAGAGGAAGAAGCACAAATTATGCGGGATTTGCGCATTACTTTTCAAGAGAGTGAGAGGCTCCATAAACATATTAGATTTCTTTACAAAAAAGGTAGTATGTATCGCTGTTATAATCAAAACTTACTTTTTCATGGTTGTATTCCCCTTGACGAAAATGGCGATTTTGCCAATATTACATTTGATGGTAAAACCTATTTCGGCAAATCCTATATGGATTATGCTGATAAAAAAGCTCGCGAAGCGTATTTTGGCATAAAGCAACAAAAAAATCTAGACTTTATGTGGTACTTATGGTGCGGAAGAAAATCGCCTTTATCAGGAAGAAAAATAAAAACCTTTGAACGCGACATTATCGATGACCCATTGTCATGGGCAGAACCAAAAAACCCTTACTATCACTACTCAAATTCAGAAAAAATCTGCGACATGATTCTAAAAGAATTTAATTTATCAACGAAGCGAGGGCATATTATCAACGGACATGTACCCGTAAAAGTTATCAATGGAGAAAATCCCGTCAGAGGAAATGGCAAAGCAATCGTAATCGATGGTGGTTTTTGCCGTGCTTATCAAAAAACAACAGGTATTGCCGGCTACACGCTAATTTACAATTCCTATGGTCTTAGACTGATGTCCCATCAACCTTTTAGCAATAGCCAAAAATCTTTAGAAAAAAATGAAGATATTGAATCAAAATCAAAGATTATTGAACAAATGCAAACTCGAATTATGGTCAATGATACAGATCTAGGCGAAGAAATCAAAATACAGCTTAGCGATTTAGAAGAGCTATTGAATGCTTATAAAACCGGCGTATTGACGCCCCAAGAATAAAATGAAAAAACTGGCTGATTTTCAGCCAGTTTTTCATTTCATCATTTAACTAAATATTTATCCAATACACTAAATAAAAAATCTTTATTTACTGGTTTTACAATATAATCATTCATTCCAATGCGCTCTGAATATCTAACATCCTCTGAAAAAGCATCTGCCGAAAGCGCTACGATTGGAATTAGGCAGGCATCCGCTCTATCCATTTTCCGAATAAATTTCGTAGCCTCACGCCCGTCCATAATTGGCATTCTGATATCCATAAGAATTAAACTATAATAACCGATAGGGGAGCCAGCAAATTTATCTACTGCTTCCTTCCCATTTACAGCGATTTCCGTATTTAAATTTACTTCTTCTAAAAAGACTTCTATAATCTCTTGATTAATGTCATTGTCCTCCACCAATAAAATTCTTTCATTATTAAAGAAATATTTCCGCTTTATTATTGGCAGCATATCATCCTCTTCTTCCAAGGACATCAAATATCTTCGCTTTGCTAATCCAAACGGAATCTTCACTGTAAAATTACTGCCTAAACCAACCTTGCTATCCACAGTAATAACGCCATCCATTAAATTAACTAGACTATGTACAATGGACAAACCTAATCCAGTTCCCATTCTTTTGGGGTCAGTACGTTCTGTATCCTGCTCAAATGGTAAGAAAATTTTCTCCATAAACTCGGGCTTTATCCCAATCCCATCATCTCTAACGGTAAATTGCAAAATGGTAGAAATCGTAGTTCTTTCTAACTGCCTAATTTCTAACTCCACTTTTCCTCCAATATTCGTATATTGAAACGCATTACTCAGCAAATTAATTAGAATTTGATTTAAATGCAGTACATCCCCTTCCAGTTTATGATTAATTTCTGGTGCTATATCAATTTTAAAATCAATATTTTTTTCAGTGGCTTTATCCTTACATAAGTTATGCAAATCATCTAAAAACTTTTTGAGTGAAAATTCCTTTTTATGAATCACCATTTTTCCACTCTCAATCTTTGATACATCAAGTACATCATTGAGCAAAGATAACAAATATTTCGCAGATAAATCAATTTTGTTTAAACATTCTGCGACTTTTTCTGGTGAATGCAGACATTCTTTCGCTATACTAGCCATTCCCATAATCGCATTCATCGGCGTTCGAATATCATGTGACATCCGCGATAAAAATTCACTTTTTGCCTTATTTGCACGTTCTGCACTTTCTAATGCTACATTCAGCACTTTATTATGCTCTTCTTGACGACGTCTTTCCAAATCCACATTTTTCATATACAGCATTGCAATTTTCTCGCCATGCTCTTCCCACTCTACTTTTCTAAGCCAATACGTATACCATAAATATTCATTGGTCTTATTATCCAATCGCTCTAGAGTATAACTAATTTCATGACAACCAGACTTAAAAATTTCTGTTAATGTTTCTTCATTTGAAATTCTGACACATTCATCACGAGCCGCTCCTGGGCGACAATGATCAAACCAAGTTTTCTTTGCTACCGCAAATGATCCATCACCAATTTGAATCTTTTTTATACTCCCACTTTCAAATGCTAGTGAATGTACGGTTTCACGTTTATAATCAATTTCAAATACAGCATCATAAGACATTCGAATTTCATTTTCATACCGCTGAATCAAATTTTTCTGTTCAAGTTCAGCCCGCTTATATTCATCAATATTATGAATATAAATAAAAGCAATACAATCACCCGTATTGGGTTCCGTAGTAAGCTTAGCACTTACTCTCACCCAAACCACATAATTTTGAGAATCTTTGCGATGATACTCTGCAAAAACTGCCTCTTTACCTTCTTTAAATGCTCTTATTAACTCGTGATGGCTCAAAATTGCATAACATTTTTCTTGCTCCACCCGATCAGGGATTCTTCTTATTTCTGCCCCTATCAACTGTTCATAGGTATGTACAAATACAATCTCATTATTTTTCTTTATGTTTATTTTATAAGGCTTAACAGACCCCTTTGATAAATTTACCCTATAGGACACATATAAATTCGGCGTTATCACATCTCGATAAGCCAATTCACGTCGATATCTATTTTCTGACTCTTCACGAATGGATACATCTTCTGATACGCCAATTGCACGTAATGGATTTCCCTCTTCATCAAAAATAACCGTATAACTTACTTTTTCCCACCAGTACTCGCCATTAGAATCTTTTGTTCTATAGATAGCATTTACATAACTTTCCCCTTCATGAAGCCTTTTGTATAAATCTAAAAAAGCTTCAACGCTATCAGGATGCACGTAATCAATTTCAAGTAGGCTCTGCGGCACATTTTCAATCACTTCTGGAAGCCCATTAATCTCCATTGATCGTTTCGTTTGAATAATGCATCTTTGAATGAAATCATAATCCCAAACATAAGTATTCGTTCGATCTAAAGCAATCCTATACCGTTCTTCACTTAGACGGATTGCAATTTCCGCCTGTTTGCGTTCAGTACAATCCATCGCAAAACCTTCTAAGAGAAAATATCCTTTTCCCTCCAGTAAATGCCCACTGACAAAAATCCAGCAAATCTCACCTGAACGTTTTATAATACGCATCTCCCAAGTAAGCTCTGCTTTATTGCATAAAATTGCTTTATCAATTTTACGCATAATAGTAGCAAAATCCTCTGGGCAAATAAATTTTTTTGCTTTATTTTCTAATTCTATATCAAATTCTTGCCTCGTATACCCGCAAATCTTATAAAATAAATCATTTGCTGATAAAATTGTAAAATCCTGATCTAGCAATGCGCGAAAAGTTCCTCCTTTTGACCCCTCTTTATATAAAGCCAATTCAACACTTTGCTCTTCATATACTTTTTTATCTTGAATCAATATACATACAAGAACGACGACAATTTGTCCGTCTTTATCAAAAAAACTTTCAATATAGCTTTTCACCCATATAATATTTCCATCTTGCTTTACTAAGCGATGCTCCAAAGAAAAGGCATCCTTTTCTTCACTATGATTTCTTAATGTCGCTTTGAATAACCGATAGTCACTAGGCAAAAATATATCTGCTATCTGCTTTTGAGTTCGTTCTGTAAACTCTTCATAACTTCTGTATCCAAGCAGCGCTAACATGTTACCGCCCAAATAGCAAAGCGGCAATCCAGGTTTTGTATAAAAAGCGACGACGCCTCCATCAATAGTCTGCCGAATTTTTCCCAGCAACTTAGATTCAATCACTTGAATATCGTTCGATGTTATCGTATCTTTTCTATATATCTCCATAGATTCACCACCTTTTAAGTGCCATACAATTAAAGATGCTCCTGTTTTTTTGCCTTACTTGATTTCATTTGACTTTCAGAAACTTTTCGTTCATATTCTTCTATTGGAACTGGCTTTGAATAGCAATATCCTTGCGCAAACATACAGCCAGAGCGCAATAAAAAATCAACATGTTCTCTAGTTTCTACCCCCTCGGCAATAACCGGTAAATCAAGACTCTGTGCCATGCGAATTGTCGCTTGCAAAATCTTCTGCCCCCGCTCTGATTGTGCAGAATTTCTTAAAAAATTCAAATCAATCTTTAACACATCGATCGCAACATCTTTTAGCATATTTAAAGATGAATATCCACTTCCAAAATCGTCCATAGAAAAAACAAATCCATAAGAGCGTAAATGTTCCATAACGGCATAAAGCTGTTGAGGATTTTCCGTATATGCACTTTCTGTTAATTCGAGCTCTAACAGTTTCGGCGGAATTTGATACTTCTCTGCTAAATTAATAAAAATATTGCAAAGGTTAGGGTTATAAAAATGCATACGCGAAATATTTACGGATATAGGGAGTGGAGTCCTTCCTTCATCAATCCATCTCCTAAGTGTTTTGCAAGCCAATTCCCATACATACTCATCCATTTTTAAAATAAATCCATTCCGCTCAAACAAAGGAATAAATTTGTAGGGAGGAATCATTCCCTTTGTCGGATGATTCCAACGAACTAAAGCTTCTGCTCCAATAATAGATTCTAAAAGCATATTATATTTAGGCTGCAAAAAAATTGTAAACTGATTCTCTTCTATCGCCGTATGCATATCATTTAAAATTTCCTGTTCTTCCAAAATAATATTTCGCATATTATCGTTATATACTGCATAAAGCTGAATAAATTTATTTTTAACACTCTGTAGCGCTAAATCCGCCCGATCACACATAATTTCTATCGGTAAATCTTTATCCTCAATCTTAAACACCCCGCAAGAAGGCGATATTTTTATCGCTAGCGGGTAACTATCCAGACTTTCTTTAATTAGATGTGCAACTTTTTCTATTTTATTTTCTTCATTTATTAAACACATTGCAAAAACATCCGCTCCTATCCGCCCATATGTTCCACTAAAAGGCAAATCCGATGTTTTCTTCACGATTTCTGCAAACTTATTTGCAATAAAACGCAATAATTCATCTCCCGCTTCAATTCCATATAAATCATTGATCACTTTAAAATTATTGATATTAAGTAAAATAATAAAATAATCTCGCGTTAAATTGTTAAATAAAAGTTTCCGCGTCGCTTTATAAAATGCTTCTTTATTATATATTCCCGTCAGGCGGTCATATGTGTCAAAAAATTTTATCTGTCCGTTCTCAGCTCCAAATGGAGTAATTTTACTAAATATAAGTGCATAGGCGGGAATTATGCCTCTCCACAAAATTGAAACAACTGTCATATTTAAATCTGTATGAAGGATTTCACTATGTATCACTGAATCTAGAATTGGCTCATCAGTTCCCTTTAATACTGGACAATTTTTACATACTTTTTTATAACCTGCAAATGAATAACAGGTACATCCGTTTCCACGATCATAAAAAAATTGTTTTAAATTATCACTAACATATAAAATTTCATATGTGCCTTTATTAATAATATACATACTGATATTCTTTAAACTATTGATCAATGGCAGCTCCCAATCCATTGTTTTCACCATGCACCCATCCTTCTGGCTGTAAAATATTTTGCTAAAAATTAAGCACTATGAATAACTTAAAATTCAACTTTATTTGATTAAAATCCTTTGGGGAAATTACAAATTTATTACTATAAATCTTAGTTTTATCCAAAATTTTTTATTTTTGTAAACAAAATACCCTAAAGAAAAGAGACTTGTCTTTATTCCTTAGGGTATAAATAAGTGCATTTTATATAGTTTCTACTCTTTGAATTACAAACTTTTCAATATCGCCAACATTTACATACTGACCAAAGAAGCGCATAGTTTTATTTAATTCCACCTTATATAGCCGAACTTTTGCCGCATCAATTTCAGCACGTATCTGACCAGTTTCATCTTTTAACATCAAATTCGCCTGACTAATTTCATCTGCATTTTTTAATTCTACAGTCTCATTCTTCTCATTTTCGCAGGTTAGTTTTCCAATAAAAATAACTTTGTCGCCATCCATACTATTCTCCATTACCGTCGCTACATCCTCTGGATAATATGTAGATGAGTAAGCAAATACCGTACTAGCACATAAACAAATCAACAGAGTAACTAACAAACTTATTTTTTTCATTCCATCACCCTCTCTAGAACTTCTCCTTTACAATAACAAAAATTTACAATAAGGTCAATAAATTTATCGTAAAAATAAGTAAAAAATGGAGTATCAAGTAATCTATTTTTAATTACTTTAATCCTCCATTTTTATTTTCTTACTTTATAAAAATTCTATATCAACAACATAAATTTTAATTGTATAAAAATCGGCACAAACTTGACCATAAATTTGGACTGGCACATTCATTATATCACGACCATCGTAAGCGTCATCGCTGATCTCCACGGAAATATCTCCCGTCTTATCGCGAAAAGCCATCTTTCCATCGTCATGACACCTAATAATCTGCCCTTCTAATACAACACTCTGACCATCAATTCTCTGACTTTTAACCGCTGCAATATTGCTGGCAATATAATCCGTCCCATTTGCAAAAACAACTGCGCCCGAGAAAAAAATCATTATCAATAAAATCAACCCAAACTTTTTCATACCTGCCATCTCCCTTATTGGAACTAATATTAGGCACCTATAATCAAGTTCTTTTCTTTGTTTATATTATATCACATTTACTAAAAGCATGTAAGAAAATATTTCTTTTTAAAAAGAAGGATTTGGATATTTTTTGCCTAATATATACTTTTAAGGACAAACAAATTATTATTTAAAAACCATTATTAATTTTGAAAATTTTAAGGAGGCTTTGTTTATGTCTAATGAGTTAAAAATTTACAAATGTTCTATTTGCGGTCATGTTGTTGAAGTGCTAAATAACGGAACTCGCCCTGCATCAGCAAAAACAATCTGTTGCGGTAAAGAAATGGATTTATTATCACCAAATACAGTAGAAGCATCTACTGAAAAGCACCTGCCTGTTGCAACTTTTGTTGACGAAAACAAACTTTCCGTTAAAGTTGGCAGCGCAGAGCATCCGATGATTGAAGCGCATTATATTGAATGGATTAGCGTAGTGTACGGTGATACAATCCAGCGTGTAAATTTAAAACCAGGACAAGCTCCTGAAGCAACTTTCTGCATTTGCGGAGCAACAAATATAGATGTCTATGCTTATTGCAACATTCACGGATTATGGAAATCAAATATAGCTAAATAATACTAATAAAAACAAACATGTCAGAATCAACTGACATGTTTGTTTTTATTTTAAGTATTTATTTAATGCGTTAAACAGCCCCTGCTTTTCGATTGGTTTTACGCAATGTTCATTCATTCCCGCGATGAGCGATCTTTCCTTATCATCTTCAAAAGCGTTAGCAGACAATGCGATAATCAAAATGCTTTTTGCATCTGGGCGGGCTAAATTTCTAATATACATCGTCGCTGCATATCCGTCCATAATTGGCATCATAATATCCATAAAAACTGCATCATAGTAATGATGCGGCGACAGCTCAAATAAAATGCAACCTTCTTGACCATTTACTGCATAATCAAGCGTAGCTTTTGTCAGTCCTAAAACGCTTCCTATAATCTCCGCATTCAAATCATTATCTTCAACAATTAAAAAACGTTTTCCCTTATAATCCGGAATATGTTGCACTGTATTTTCTTTGCTAACATATTCTATATTTTTATCCACAACTTCGAAGTCAATATCAAACCAAAAAGTACTGCCTTTATCTAACTTACTTATCACTTCAAGCTTACTATTCATTAACATTGCTATTTTAGAAGAAATACTTAAACCAAGCCCTGTCCCAGCAATCATTTTTCGAATTACTGTCTTTTCACGCTCAAAAGGATGAAAAATGACCGCCAAATTTTCTTCAGCTATCCCTACACCTGTATCCATAATGCTAAAATGAACAGATATTTTTTCTTCTAAGTCAGCAATTTTTCTTACCTTAATTTCAACCGTTCCTTGTGATTTATTATATTTAATTGCATTAGATATCAGATTAATAATAATTTGTTTCAGTCTTAATTCATCGGCCATAACATATCTATCTAAATCAGTATCAATATCAACGGTAAATGAAATCTCATTTTTTCTTGCTATTTCTTCATATACAACTTGAACACTTTGCATCATTTTCATAATATTGATCGGTTGAATGTTTAATTCCATTTTTCCGGCACTTACTTTTGTCATATCTAAAATATCATTAATTAACTGTAACAAATGATTTGATGAAACTTTAATCTTTTGAATGCAATCAAGTACCTTTTCTTTATCGTCTATATTCTGTTCTGCTTTTTCATTAAATCCAATAATAGCGCCTATTGGAGTTCTAATTTCATGCGACATTCGCGATAGAAAATCCGTCTTTGCCTCATTTGCATGCTCAGCTTGGATTAAAGCCCGTTGTAGATTAAGCTCATAAATTTCTTTTTCTTGAAATCCCTTCTTTAAACTCTTATGCTGACTTTTATAATAAAAAATCATACTTAACCCGAGAAAAAAAGTACATAGCAATACAATGATCTGAATGGGATATTTATAAATAAACTGAATAATTTCTAAATTTTTATTTTCTTTGAGCAAGTGATTGTACGTAATTTCTTGCATCCTACTTTGCGGAATTGAGTCTATTCCTTTATTGAGAATATTCGTTAATTGTTCTGGATTCTGCTTATTCACAGCAAACGCTAAACCAATTTCTTTTCCATCTAGGTTACTAACAATTAAATTATCTAATCTTGGATCCTTCATAAAATATTCCACGATATAATAACTCGCAAATGTAACATCTGCAATTCCATCATTTACTGCTTGAATACATTCTAACATTGTATCATAGAGAATGATTTTTTTGCCTTTTAATTTAAACCAATCTTTATAATATGGAGTTACTGCATACACAGTATCTTCCGTCGCTGATTTTTTATTTTTATTTTGAATCATTGATTGGTAAAGCTTTAAAAATGGCTTACTAAGTTCTAAATTAAAAGCATCTGCCGCATCAAAATCATCATAACAAGCTGCCCATACATCCGCCTTGCCTTCTTGAATTGCTTTAATCGCTTCAAAATGATTATCTACGATTAAATATTTTATCTTCAATCCGGTAAAATAAAGAATTTCCTGTAAAACATCTGTCACTATGCCATTTACATTTTTCTCCTCTTCACAATACTGAATTGGCGGAAATTTACTCAATGCCACTACCGTAATCGTCCCTTTATTTTGAATATATTCTTTTTCTTCTGCGCTGAATCCATTACTTTTAGTCATTATACTTCCATAATATTTTTTGTATAAATCTGCTTCATAATAGGGGTTATAAAAATGAATTTTCGCTTGTGCTTTATTTAAATCCCATAAAATTTGTTTGCGATTTTTATTTATGACAAAGTAATAATTATTTAAATTAAATGATGCAATAATATTTAACCCTTTTTCACAGCGAATACTACTAATTAATACCGCATCTATTCGCCCCTTTTTTAACGCTTCTATCTGTTCTTCATGCGTATTGAAATAAAGAAGCTTTGGCTCAAAACCATAGGATTTACAAATTTTTTCATATTCTTTACTTCTAATACTTCCTTCTAAAACCCCTACTACTAAATCTTTATATTCATTAAAATCATTAAACGCATAATCCTGTCCATTTAAACTGCATAAGACAGTATAAGCTACTCCCATAGGCATAGTTGAATAATCATACAGGTCTGCTCTATCTGCTGTATACTGTGCAGAAGCTAATAAATCTATTTCACCTTTTTCTAATCTTTCTAAACATTCTTCCCATGTCCCTGGTACAAATTCATAATCCCAATTTGCATATCGAGAAATATCTACTAGATACTCATAAGCATACCCCATCACCAATCCATCTTTTTCTTCCATAAATGTTGAATAATCCAATAGTCCTACTCGTACCACCTTTGATTCATCTACGGCTTCACTTGCATATGAAAATGAACAGAATAAATTAAAATAAGCTATAATACATAGCATTGCAATTGCTCTAATGAAGTTCATATGCAACTCACCCTTTTCTAAGATTATTCAAATTAGTGAAATATTTGCCAATTTTTTATACCATCATTATATCATTGAAATAAAAAAAGAAGATAGTTTCTTTAATAAAAACTATCTCTTTACATACCCATGCAAGAATCAATTAAATAGCAAAATTTAAAACGAATAAACTCGTACAAAATCATAAATATTTCCTTTAAAAAGCATATGTAGATCTTCCTATATCCGGATCACCATCCAACTATAACCATTATGCATGAATATTATGATTTATTGATATTTCACTTTTGAAAACCATTCGGCTACAATGAAGGAAAGAAAATGTTTTCAGAATATTTTAAAAAGTCAATAATATATAGCTATATATAAAATATTGGGAGGGATGAATATGTTGGATATAAGAAAAATTTTTTCAATTGGTCAAAACTCTATTATTCGCCACGTTGTTCAAAAATCAGATACCGCGGGTAACTATTCAAAGGAGCTAAATGAATTGTTAGCGACACCAGCTTGTATCGGTATGGTAATTAAAGCCGCCGTTGAAACCGTAGATCCGTATTTACCGGAAGGATTCATCAGTATCGGTCATTCTACTGAGTTTACCCATACTGCAGCAACGAGTCTCGGCATGACTATTACCGTAAAAACTTCTATTATTGAGCTTGGTGAGCATGAAATTGTAATGAAAATTGATGCTTGGGATGAGCAGGGCGAAGTAGGTTATGGAATGCATCGACGTTCCGTTGTAGAACAAGACGCTCTACTGAAAAAAGCTCGACAACGGACCCGTTTCCTAACGAATCAAAAAATTTAGAGAGGTGTTTTTTATGATTCCTGATACATTACAAGGAGCAGCTTTATTAAGTGTAATTGATTTTTTCCTCAGTTTTATATTTATTGCTTTTATCGGTGGTGTTTTGTATTTATTTCCTTATTTAAATAAATTAGGAGAAGTAGAAGAGGATAAATAAATATCATATTGATTGGGGGACTTAATGATGTATGAGCAGTTCTCAACGTTAATGGCAGAATTATTAAATCAGACTGGGTTACTTGATCTATGGTGGGGTAATATCGTAATGATCATCGTGGGCGGAATTCTTCTTTATTTAGGAATCATCAAAAAATACGAGCCATTTTTATTGGTGGGCATTGGGCTAGCATGTATCGTCGCAAATGTTCCTGGTTCAGATTTAACAAAACCTGGTGGATTATTTCATTATGCATATCAAGGCGTAGAATTATTGATTATCCCACCTCTAATTTTTCTTGGAATTGGGGCAATGACTGATTTTGGTCCGATGATAGCCAATCCTAGTTTAGTCATTCTTGGCGCAGCTGCCCATCTAGGAATCTTTGTTTCTTTAATTGGCGCTAAACTATTAGGGTTTACACTTGCCGAGGCTTCGGCAATCGGTATTATTGGGGGAGCCGATGGGCCAATGGCAATTTACGTTACAATGAAACTCGCCCCGCATTTGTTGCCACAAATTTCGGTTGCAGCATATTCTTATATGGCACTTATGCCACTGATTCAGCCACCAATTATGCGCTTGCTGACTACAAAGGAAGAACGTAACATCATTATGCAACAACCACGTTACGTTTCTCGTTTGGAAAAAATCGTTTTTCCCATCGTTATCGCCATTATCGTAAATTTATTTTTACCTCCTGTTGCACCGCTTATTACAATGCTTATGCTTGGTAATCTACTTAGAGAATGTTTATGCGTGGATCGATTAGCAGAAACAGCATCAAATACACTATTAAATATAGTAACATTAGTTTTAACAGTCGCCATCGGCTCAACAATGGATGCAAATTCTTTCTTAACCTGGGATACGCTTCTCATTATCGTCTTAGGGCTTATCGCCTTCGTCTTCGGTACAGCTTCTGGCGTTATTGGTGCCCGTATTATGAACAAAATCAGTAGAGGCAAGATTAATCCACTCATTGGTTCTGCCGGCATTGCATCGGTCCCAATAGCCGCTCGAGTTTCTCACGTCGTTGGCCTACAAGAAAATAAATACAATTTTCTTATCATGCATGCAATGGGGCCAAACCTTGCTGGTGTATTTGGCACAGCAATTTCTGGCGGTATTCTTCTTGCTTTTCTCGGTGCAAAATAGCGATAAAAAAGATGATGTTTTAACAAAGCGATTAAAACATCATCTTTTTATTTGAATATAAAAATTTATAGAATTTCAACTCGATCCGCTTCTACAGAGGTACCATATACTTTTACTTCAACTTCACAGTAAGCGCGAATATGTACACCTATGATATCCTGTGGATTACGATATTCATCATTATCTATTTCCATTACAATTTCACCCGTTGCATCTTGAAAAACAAATTTTTCATCGCCAGAATAACTTACTATCGTTCCCTCTAACATTACTTTTTGATCATCTATTTGCTGCATTTTTACCGTTGCAACATCACTTGCTACATAGTTTGCCGATTTTGCAATCCCAATCGTACTCACCATACATAAAATAACCAGTAAAGATAAAATTACTTTCTTCACTATTTTCACATCCTTTACTTATTTTTTTAGTATTATATCATACTTCCTTCTTTTTCCCTATTCAAAATTACTTCAAGACTATAGTCATCTTTACTTGTCTTATTTACCCTATCTCAAGTATGACGATATGCATAAAATCATTAGATTGAAAAAAGACCACTTTAAAAGATTAAACTCGCTTTACTCTACTCTGCAAATATTAAACCTAAGAGGAGGATAAAATAATGTAATGAATTTTTATTACATACATTATCTTACTTTATTTAACTTTCGCTTTTATTAAAAAATCCTCTCGTTCTTCTCGTAATTCCTCAATAGTTAAATTACGTAATAACGAACGATGCGAAACATCATCTTGATAAACAAATCCGACATGCGTAACGAAAGGCTCAATCGTGGCAATTTTTAATAACGGTGTAACTACCAGTAATTGAAGTTGCAACTTTTTAAATAACGTTAATCCAAACGTTGCTGATTCATCAGAACTTTTTAAGAAAGCTTCATCAATCACTACAAAACGGAAAGACTGTATTTGTCCGTCCTGAGATTCCAGTCCAAAATTATAAACTAAGCTGGCTGCTAGAATTGTATATGCCAGTTTTTCTTTCTGCCCACCCGATTTCCCACCGGAATCTGTATAGTGCTCATACTCTTCACCCGTTTGCCGCCAGCGCTCTGAAGCGGCAAAAGAATACCAGTTACGCACATCAATTACCTTATTGCGCCATTTGATATCTTCCTCTGACTCACCTTTAAATCGCTCGATAATTTCTTTAACTTGTAAAAACTTGGCTTCCGCATATTGTTCATCTTCTGAACCCGTTAAAATACTATCAGTACAAGCTTTGAGTTTTATTCTAAACTCTTTTATCTCATTATCAGTTACCGTTCCATGCTCTATACGAATATATCTACCATCATTATAATCAATAGAATAAAGTGACTTATTAATCCGCCCAATTCGCGTTTCAATTGTTTCACAGGCAAGTTTTAATTTACCTTGGAATAAAGCAATCTGATGAATTGTATTTTCTCTAAGTAGTGATCGAAATCTAACTTCAAAATTAGGCAATCCGTCTGTTTCTAGTTTTGTCAAAATCTCTATATATTCACTTAATGATTCTGGTCCTGCATCAATTGAATTCGTTTCCTGTGGATAACAATGATTATACATTGTCATTTTTCCTGTTAGCTCTGTATTCTTTTCACTGATCGCATCTAGATTTTCTTTAATTAGTTGCCCTAGCTTCTCTTGAAATTGTATCTTTACCTGTGAAATATTCTCAATTTTCACCGTGAAATTTTCCATCAAGATATTTTTTTGTTCATTTAGCAATCCACTTGCTTGGGCAAACTCTGCCTGACTTAGACGTGCGATAATCTCTTCTGCTTCGATAATCTGTTGACAACAATTATCCCTTTGAAGTCCTGCACGACTACGACTATCACGAACTAGCACAATTTTTTCCTGATAATTTTTATATTGCTGTTCTGCCTCCACTAATTTTTTTTGCAAGCAATATAAAAGCTCATTTGCTTTTTCCGTTTCAGTATAATCGTCTTGTTTTTTTTGTAGCTTCTGCAAAATAGCACTGACATCAAGTGTTGTGAAAGTATCAAAGCTTTCTAGATAATCTAAAGAAGATAGTCTTTTCTGGTGTGTTGTCATTTTTTCACGGACAAGTTTTATTTGCTTCTTCCAGCGTGTGATTTCTGCACTTAAGTTCGTCTTTTCCAGCTCTAATGCAGCCATTTTTCTTTGATTTGAAAAACCGAGAATATACTGCCGCCGATCATCTAATCGATGCCGATCATCTTTTTCATGCCGTTTGCCGTTGACTTTTATCTGCCCTGACTTAGTAATTGCATAATTTGCCTGACGAAAGTCTGTCATTGACTGGCAGCAAATATGTTGAAAGCGCTGTTTTAATTCTGTTTTTAACCAATTTGCAAATGGAGATTCTTCTTTTATATGAATTTTTTCTATGACGGTATTCTTCGATTTCGATTCACTAAAAATAGTATATGTTTCCCCATATTTTACACGGTAATAGATTAATTTTAATTGTAACTGCGTTTTTTCAATCCACTCTACAACTTCACCATAATGTGCGTCAGGTATTAAAAGCGATATCCCAAATCCATGCAATAGCCTTTCAATAGCACCTTCCCATTCGCTTTCCTCTTCGTTGACCTCCATAAGCTCACCGGCAAACGGCAATTCACTTTCCATCAAATCCAAATTTTCACAAAGAGTTTTTCTAATCTCTACATACACACTTGGAATACTCGATTGGCGCAAATTTAAGGAAGCTAACTCATTATTAATTTGCTGTTGTTCTTGCTTTACTTCATTAAGGTTCAAGTTATAATTATCCAACTCATCTGCTAGAACTTCATTATCTATGTTAATTTCTTGCCGAAGCTGCTCTATTTTTTTCATATGGAGTTTAAACTCTGCTTCACTCGTTGGAATTGGTAAAGCCAGCTCTTCTGCACGATATGTAAACTTTTCTAAACTGTGTTTCCGCTCCTCAAGAATTCTTTTCTCTTGCTCAATTTCAAATTTTAAATGTTCTAAACGTTGTCCACCATTTTGGGCAATCTGCACCCGTAAATCATTACATATTTTCCCGATAAATGTAAGTTCTGTATCTAATTGATTTAGTTCTTTTGTTTGTGTATCGTACTCTTCATTGAATTTTTCTAATTTTTCTCTAAATAGCTCTGCGTGCAAAGAAGCAAACCAAGGCTCTAGCCCTCGCTGCATGACTTCTAAATCCTTTTGTCTAGCTTGCAATAACTGATATTGCCCGCCGATTCTTGCTATTGGCATAAGCATAGATTGCTGTTTTTTCGCTTTCATGACAATGCCATATGCTATATCTAAGTCGTAAAAATGCCCCAACAAGCATTCGACATCCATTTGTGTATCAGGTGGCTCAAGCATATTCTGCCGAACAAAATCAGTTAATGCATCCACTTTCTTCATCGAAATTGTTTGTTGAAACAAATCCAATGCCTGCTCATATTGAATGCCAAACTTACGGCGAAAATCACGTGCATAGCTTTGATAATCTTCATAAATAGAAACTGCACTGTTTTGTGATAACTGCTTTTTTAAACTACGCATATCCGTTCCAAAATGACTAAAATTCCGCGTAATTGAAAGCGCATGGCTTCCGACCAAATAAAATCTCAAAACCTTTCTCTGTTCTTCAGAAAACCAAAATACTTGCGCTAGCGTAACCGTTGCAGCTAAATTTTCATCAGAGAATACACCTAAAATTACCGAATATTGATTCATATCGCGTAACGACTCCGGCTGTCCCATACCTTCCAGCGTTCTTTTTTGTCCAAAATATCCGCGTACATAGGAAAGGATAGACCTTTCCCTAGCACTTGCATCAGCAGCTTTATTATAAGTAATCTTACGTGGGGATACGAGCAAAGTTAAAAGAGCATCTACTAATGTAGATTTTCCTGAACCAACATCACCTGTTAATAATGAAGTATCACCATTTAAGTTTAGTGTCCAGACCTTTTCATCAAACGTTCCCCAGTTATAAACCTCTAGGCGCTGCAATCGAAACCCTAGTTTGTTCTTGGCTAAAGTTTCTTCAAGATTAAATAAATCCATCAAGAGCACCTTCTTCCTCTTTGCTTCCTTGATTTGCATACGCTTTATATTCTGCTAGCCGCTCATCCAGCTCACGAAGCCATTGTGCATTGACAAAACTACGTAGAACTCGCTGCACCTCATAAACATCGCCATCCTTTTCTAGCGGACGCAAAAATCCAAGCTTAATTACTTTATCAATACACTTCTCAATCTCTTGCATGATTTTTATTTCATTCGTAGTCGCCTGTAAAAATACACGCATACTGGCGATAATTTTCTGACGTGTAAGCAATAACCGACTATCGCCATTTGATGCATCATACTCTCCCAGATGTTTTCGCAATAAGACAATTAATAAACTAACTGCGTAGCTTAATTGATGCCGTGGGACAATTCTTGGCAAGGAATTCTCGCCTTCAGCTTGCTTTAAATACGCATACTCATCTACTTCATCCACTAGTAAACAAAGACCTAATTTAGCTACATATTCATTTATTAATTGTTGATTTTCTCGAATGATCTGCCATAAATCCGGTTGGGTATCTTGAGCAACGATTCCTTTGCATAATGCAATCAAAGCTCTAGAATACTCAGTTTCTGCTGTTGTCATTTTTTCGCCTCCTTCTTCTCACGACCGAACGATATTTTATCCAATTTTACCATCATTTTTTGTGCATCTTCTGTCTCGAAAATAATTTGTTCTTCCTTTTTACCATCAAAGGAAGATAAACTTAACCGACTAGCCAGGACCATATAATTTAATAATTCTGTCAGACCATACTTTAATGGATACGCTTCAATAACCTCCGCTAGACTCACATGCTCCTTTTCTTGTAAGAGCGTGTCAATATTTTTCTTAAGTACTTCTCGATCAATGGACACTTGCTGAAATAAAGCATCCACGGATTCTTCCGCTTCTCCATCTTTTAAAACTTCATTTTTAAAATTACGTTGCGTTGGTACATGAAATAATTTGCGATCCATTGGTAAAATAAACTCTGGTGAAATTGCATCAATTTCACTAAAAATCCCCTTTGGCGGTTGAGGGTTAAGTTCAACTGCCTTTATTTGAACATCTTGAATTAAAGCGAAAATTCGTCGCTCTTCTTCTAAATAATTCTCATCCACATAACGACGCAATTGTTTCGACAATAATGCAACCGTATCTTGTACGTGCATCGCCGCCTGCAACCAATCAAGATGAATTTTATTTAAATCTATATCAGTACCCAAATCTTTTATCGCATCGATTCTTAATACCTTCTTTAAATTACCTTCGAAAGACTCCTGTTGAGAAGATAACATCAAATACCGCCAAAATGAAGAAAAACTTCGGCCTTGTTCTGATTGGTTAATTCCATCACGTTCTGCAAAAATTTCTTCCAATAATTCTCCCTTACCATGCGTCCACGTAACAATTTTCTCAATCATTCGCCGCTCCAAATTGCGAAAATTTTCTTCAACTTCACGAAAGTCTGCTAAAATATCCTGCGCCATTACAGCCGCCTGCAAATATCGCTCTTTAATTTGTACTTCATCCAGTATTTCAATATGCCCTTGTTTTAGCTGTGTAATTTTTTCTTCTATCCTAGCCTTTTCTTCTTCTAGGAACTGCAATCTTATCTGTATATCAGTATCCGTTTCTTCTGCAATTTGCCGCACTAAATCAAAAACTGTCCGAAGCCGTGATTCCGTTCCAACAAAGGATCTGGGTTTCAATTGATACAGCCATTCTACTGCTTTTTGCGCTGCTGCCGTTAAGTCATAATGCGGCTCATTTCGATAATAAAACCGCCTTAACCAACTGTGGCTTGCATCTGCCCATATTTCTAAATATCCCTTTGCCGGGCGAACAAAAATCTCCTTTTTACCTATACCTGTTTGATCAATATAATCTTCTAAACTCGCAATGAGTTCCGGTTCAGAAATTGAGCGCCGCCCTTCAGATACAAATACACGGTAGAAAAACGCCAAAATAAAACTTGCCTGCGGTGCCGCTAGGAGACGCCAAGATGCATTATTTTCTCTAAGTGCATCTAAATATGCAAATTCCATATGCTCTGAAATCCTTGCCAAAACAAAACCCCTGCTTTCTTTCTCTCCAGTTCTTAAATACAAAAAATATTTACTTTTACAAATTCATCCGAATTTTTAGGCGGAACAAAAAATCCCGTAAGCCCCGAATTCCGCCGCTGCTTTCAGTGAAGGTTAAAACTCCTCTTAAAACAGATTTGTTTATCTATTTGTCTATTCTAACATAAACATGACCCTTTCAGAAGAAAATCTAGCGACTAGAATTGAGATACAGTAGACAAAAAAATAAGCTCAATAAGAGTGGAAAATTAAATCCTTTTTTCTCTTATCAAGCTTACCATATAATTTTTGCTTTACGATAAAGTACCTCTACGACCTCATCACTTTCCATTCTATGTTGTTTAATCACACGCGCTGCTACACGATCACAAACTGCATCAGAAGCGTTTGCTAGAATTAACATGAATTGATTTCCACCAAACTCTAGATCAAAATCACTTGCTCGCAACGACTTATGAATTGCAACTTTCAATGATTGCTTTGATTCTTTAATAATATTTTTTTGATCGACATAACTATCACTTGAAATCGCTAAAATAATAATATCAACACGACAGTTTTTTTGCTTTGACAAAATTCGTTTAATTATTTGATAAGCTAACTCATACCTTTCTGGCGGAGTTAATATACTTTGATTACGTTCTTTTGCAAATACATATTTTTTAAATGATAATATATCCTGCTCAATATTTTTCAACGTAATCTTTTTGATCTCCTGCAAAATCGCATGATAGTAGGCATGTCTATTCTTACCTAGTTGTTTTGCCGAATATAAAGCAATATCCGCCTGACGATACAAGTTTGCAAAGGATATTTTATTTGTACTTTTTTCTGCAACGGCAATACCAATGGATAATGAGCATATATTTAAATAATCTACTTCTGATTTTTCTTCATTAAAATTTTTAGAAATTTCATTTACTATGGTATCAACATAATCTTCTGAAAAAGAATTATTAAGGAAGATAACGAATTCATCTCCCCCCATCCTTCCAACATAATCTTCCGCACTCAACACATTGCGAAAAACCTCTGCCAATAAAATTAAGAGTTTATCACCTACCACATGACCATAAGTATCATTCACTTGCTTATAGTTATCAATATCAAGCATCATAAAAATACCTGTATACCCTTGACCAAGTGCATGATTTACTTCAAATTCAAAAAATCTTCGATTGTACACTTGCGTAAGTGCATCGATCCCCAATGCTTTTCTATTTTCTTCCACCGACTTATTATACACTTGATATAATAGCGCCTGACTTTCACTTGCTAAATTTCCCGCAATAAAAACCGGATGTTCACTTGCTTTTACATCCAATCCATCTCCAAGCAACATTAACATAATATCTACTAGATCAGGATCAAACTGTGTTCCACGATACTTTGTTAATTCGGAAACGATAAATTGATTTGGCAGGCTACTGCGATAAGATCTTCTTGATGCCATCGCATCATAGGCATCTGCGATTCCAATAATTCGGGCCGTCAAAGGAATATTTTCTCCCGCAAGCCCATCGGGATATCCATTTCCATCATACCATTCATGATGCCACTTCGCACCATCGCAAATATTTTTTATTACTGTAATATCCTTTAATATTTCACAACCGATCGCAGTATGATTTTTAACAATTTCATATTCCTCATCTGTTAATTTTGTTGGTTTATTTAAAATTAAATCACTAATGCCAATCTTTCCTATATCATGGAGTAAAGCAATATGTTTTAGTTCTATTATTTTTTCCTGCTTCCATCCTAATATCTCAGCAATTCTTACAGCAATTTTAGCTACGCGGACAGAATGGCCTCTCGTATAACGCCCTTTTGCATCTACAGTTGCAGCAACTGTAGAAATTGCTTGCAATGAAATTTTTTCTAATTGATCCCCTTTTGCCCTTACTTGCTGTTCTAACTTTTTTTGCAGCAAATCAAGCTGTATAACGCGGTTAATACGCTTAAGCATAATTTCAGGAATAAATGGTTTTGAGATATAATCAGCAGCTCCCAATTGGAAGGCTTTTAATTCAAATTCGGGCTTTGTTTTTGATGTAATAAAAATGATTGGAATATCCGCCGTTTCTGCACAATTTCGAATTACAGAAAACGTTTCATAGCCATCCATATTCTTCATTTCTATATCTAGTAAAATAATCGTAGGCTTTATTGTTTTTAACAAATTAATCGCGCCTAATCCAGATTCAACACAATATACGTGATAACCATCTGCTGTTAAAATATTTTCTGCCATAGTTCTATATAACAAAGTATCGTCAACAATCAATACTGAGAAAACAGGTTCTATCATCTTTTGCATTTCCATGACCTTGCATCAAACCTCCACATATACTTCTCCATGTTTCAATCAGCTGAAAATATCTATTCTTTAGCAATATGATATTCATTTTTATAAAAATAACACATTTTAAAATCACAATCGAAAAAGTAAAAATTTTTCTTCAGTTTTATATTTACAATATTTTTATTATACCAAACATTTCTATATTAACCTATAAAAAAACATAAATAGACGAATAAATTTATTGGCATTAGATGCATCTATTGAAACGGCTAGAGCAGGTGAAGTTGGTAGAGTCTTTGCTGTCGCTGCTGAAAATATTCGTGAACTCTCATCTGCTACAAAGGAAAACGTAACTTTCGTCAACAACGCACAAAAAATTTTTAACGAATTTACTGCATTTACACAAGAAATAAAAGATTTTAGTAAACAAATTAGTGATAGCATTGACCTTACGAGTAAAAAAATTAGTGAAGAAACGACAAGTGTTGATTCAATTGCTGATGTAGTTAACTCCTTTGGCGGCAAAATTGATAAACTAAATAAAAAATGAGTATAAAATCCATAATCATTTGCAGTATGATTGATTTTCTGCCATAAAATTCACTCGAAGCCAATTATTTTTATTTTCTTAAAATTTATTTTTTAAGTATATCAAATGAATATTGATTTACCCATAAAATATTCTGTATACTTCTTGGTCTGTAACAGCAAAAAAGATCACACGGATTTTCTCTCGTGTGATCTTCATTAATCAATTATTCATTTCCTGATTTTTTTTCTACTGCCGCAAGCGATGCAACTTTATCATTTTCAGCAGTTTTCATCAATGTAACACCTTGTGTATTACGACTAATTACAGATATATCATCCACGTCCATGCGGATAACAATACCTTCTGTAGAAATCAGAATCAATTCTTGTCCTGGCTTTACAACCTTGATTCCAATAACCCGTCCAGTTTTTTCTGTAACCTTCATGTTAATAATACCTTTACCACCGCGCCCTTGTGCACGATACTCATCCGTAGATGTCCGCTTACCATAACCTTCTTCTGTTACAGTTAAGACTTCAGCATCACGCTTAATTTTATCCATGCCAACGACTTCATCACCTTTATTTAAGCGGATTCCAATCACACCACGAGCTGTCCTTCCCATAGATCTTACATCTGTTTCAGCGAATGTAATTGCCATGCCATCTCGCGTGCCGATAATCAAGTGCTGTTCGCCATTGGTGAATTTTACACCGATTAATTCATCATCTTCATCAAGTGAAATTGCGATTAATCCACCTTTACGAGCCGTATCGTATTCCATTAATTCCGTTTTCTTAACAATTCCCTTTTTTGTTGCCATGAACAAGAATTTACCTGGTGAGAATTGTCTAATTGGAATTACAGCAGTAATCTTTTCATCCGCATCTAACGGCAATAAATTAATAATTGCCGTACCCTTCGCCGTGCGTCCGGCTTCCGGAATTTCATAGCCTTTTAAGCGATATACTTTTCCGCGGGAAGTAAAGAACATAATATTATGATGCGTCGTTGTTACAAACAGATGCTCTACAAAATCTTCTTCTTTCGTTCCCATGCCAGCAACACCACGACCACCACGTTTTTGACTGCGATATGTATCGACTGGTAAACGTTTAATATAATTGCCATGTGTAAGCGTAATGACAATATCTTCTTGTGCAATCAAATCTTCCATGTCAATCTTTGATGTATCAATGGTAATTGCAGTACGACGCCCATCACCAAATTTACGTTTAATTTCAGTCAGTTCTTCTTTGATAATATTCAATACTTTTTGTCCATCTGCGAGAACAGATTCTAACCAAGCAATTGTTTCAAGTAAGTTTTTATATTCTTCATCAATTTTTTCACGTTCAAGTCCAGTTAAACGTTGTAACCGTAAATCTAGAATTGCTTGTGCTTGCTTTTCTGATAAATCAAAACTTTCCATTAACGCATTACGTGCAATATCTGTCGTTTGAGATTGACGGATTGTCGCAATTACTTGATCAATATGATCGAGTGCAATGCGTAAACCTTCTAAAATATGAGCCCTTGCTTTTGCTTTTGCAAGTTCATATTGCGTTCTTCTTGTAATTACTTCTTTTTGATGCTCTAAATAATAGTAAATAACTTCACGCAAATTCAAAACGCGAGGTCTGCCATCTACAAGCGCCAGCATAATAACCCCAAAGCTTTCCTGCATTTGCGTATGTTTATATAATTGATTCAAAATTACATCTGGATTAGAATCACGACGAAGTTCAATTACGATACGCATCCCTTTACGGTCACTTTCATCACGTAAATCTGTAATGCCTTCAATAGATTTATCGCGCACTAATTCTGCAATTTTTTCAACTAAACGCGCTTTATTCACCTGATATGGAATCTCTGTTACAACAATCCGCGGCTTGCCATTCGACATTATTTCAATACGTGCCTGTGCACGCATTTTCACAACACCGCGACCAGTATTATACGCAGAAAAAATTCCTTCTGTTCCTAAGATTAAGCCCCCCGTTGGAAAATCTGGGCCTTTAATCGCAGTCATTAATTCATTAATTGTTACCTCTGAATTATCAATCATCATCAATACGCCATCAATGACTTCGCCAAGGTTATGCGGAGGTATATTCGTTGCCATGCCGACAGCGATACCAGCAGAACCATTTACTAGTAAATTAGGAATTTTTGATGGCAATACCGAAGGCTCTTTTAAAGATTCATCGTAGTTTGGTACAAAATCAACTGTCTCTTTTTCTAAATCAGCTAACATCAGTTCCGCAACGCGAGACATACGCACTTCTGTATAACGCATTGCCGCCGCAGAGTCGCCGTCAATTGAACCAAAGTTACCATGCCCATCTACAAGTAAATAACGCGTAGAAAAATCTTGCGCCATCCGTACAGTAGCTTCATAAACCGAGCTGTCACCATGCGGATGATATTTACCTAATACTTCCCCAACAATACGTGCCGATTTTTTATACGGCTTGTTTGGAGCCATTCCTGCTTCATGCATTGCATACAAAATACGACGATGAACAGGCTTTAAACCATCACGTACATCCGGTAAAGCACGCATGACAATAACGCTCATTGCATAATCAATATAGGAATTACGCATTTCGTCTTCAATACGCACCGGTAAAACTTTACCTAAACCAAAATCCACAATCTCACCTCAAAATATTCAAATTTCATTTATCCACTGGCAATAAGTCAAAACTTTTGCATTATCCAATAGAAGGAATCTCTTGCAAGCCTTTGGATTTTCCGTCTGCTTTTTCAGACACTGTTTATCTATGTAAAAATTAATTTTCTTAATAGTAAATACTAACATCATATTATATCATTTTATTCTTTCCAATTCAATGAATTCTATACGATACTAGATTTTTCGAGAATTTAGCAATTTTTTTTATTTTTTTCTTAAAATAAATAATTTATTTATTTTTTGATTACGACTAACTTTAAAATAGCACGTAATAAAATTCTTACAAGCATTTCTTTTTTGTATTACTTTTTATTCCAGTGGTTAAAATATTTGACTAAAAAGTCAATAAAATTAACATTATGCTTAACTTCATTGATTTCTATCTATTTATCGATATTTTGTCATAACATTAATAATACATTAATTTAATTATTTTTTAGTAGGTTATCCGTATTACCAAGACTTTTTTTTAGTATTTATTAACTATAATTTTAAATTTTAAGTTATTAAATATTAAAAAATGATTAAATATCCTACTGTAAATTCGGAATTTATCTGATATTCGTAACAGATGAAATTTTCCTATAATATTCTTGTAGAACAATGTAATATTTTGTCGAAATTTAAATAGCAAAGTTTATGACACGAGAATAGACATGTCGTAGAAATAATATTCTCTTACTTAAAAGAGAATCTAAAAGGAGCTGTATTTATTAGTCATTTCCTCTAAAAAAATTGCAAAATTCCGCGGATAAATGTATTTATCCGCGGAATTTTGCAATTTTATATCATGTGTTATAACGAAATTCAACTTTAAAATTTATATTTAATTTAATAATAAATAACAAATCAAAATGAAATGCCAATAAAGAATTTAAAATATTACTCATTATAAAAAGAAAAAGAAAAGAAGTGATAAAAAAATTTATACATATATGCCTCTATGCCTCTGAAATTAAATTGAGAATTGCTTATTAAAATAAAATGCATCAGAAATAATTCTTCTAATGCATGTTTTCGCTCTTAAAAGATTCTTATTAGTTTTCTTCAGCTAATATTTTACTTCTAAAACTAAATAATTTTTCTGCTTTACTCTTATTTATTTTTAAAAGCTTCTTTTTAATGAAAAATAGTCCTGCTATAAAATATAGATATTATTCAACTTTTTAATTCTTATATTTTTCTTGATCGTCTATATCTAACATCTAAATCACAAAAACAAAATGATTATATTTCAGATAGCTTTTATGAATAAGAATTTTCTAGGATAACCTCTATAAATAACATTTGAAGCAAAAGCGTATTCTCAATATGATATAAATTTTACAACGGATAAAGAAGGGCTGGTAAATTAAGATGAAAAAAAATAGGAAGTTTAAAAAGTGTTGCAGCTTAGCATTAGCTGGACTAATTGCGCTTGAATTATCTGGAACAGCTTTGGCGGCTGAAAGTACAACAACGGTACCAACATTAGAAGAAGAGCTAGCAACTTTAGAACGTCAATTAGCAGAATTAGAAAACTCTTTGCGGAAGGAACAAGATAAAACAGTTGAACAGAAAAAAGAAGCTGATAACAAGTTAGACAAATGGAATATCGCTGGAGATGTCCGTGTAAAATGGGAAAACAGCGAAGCTGGCGGCAAATGGAAAGAACGTGCCCGTCTCTCAGTTAATAATGATATTAATGAGAAAATGAGTTTTTATACCCGCTGGTCAATGATGGAAGACAATGAATTTGGCTTATCTGATCATTTTGCTCATAAAATTAACACAAACAATACAAACCACTCTGTAGCAAAAACAGTCTACCCTGATTTAGGTGCAACGGATAGCGGCTGGGTATCTGATGCTTATTTGAAAGTAAAAGACAGTTTTGGCGCTAATGAAATTGTTGTTGGTCGCTTCGGTCAAACCTTTGGGGCAACTGGTTTTTGGGCTGATGAAGATGCGTATGGTGGTATAGATGGAATAAAAATGACTTTTGGTAACAAAGCAAAAGTTACGATTGGATATGCCAATTTCGGTGCTAATCTTGATTACCCTGATTTTACAAGTAAAAATGTACAAACCAACGACTACCTTGGCGATGCTTATCTAGTCAAGCCACTTGAAGAAGCTTATTTTCTAAATGCAACAATTCCAATAGGTAATGCTGTAACGTTACATGGGATGATGCTAAAAGAAAAAGAGGGAGATTCTACACGCCATACCACTGGTGATGCTTATATCCCTTATTACGATGAAATGCCTAGCGATTACGATCTAAGAGGCGTCGGAGTTACAGCTAAACTAGACAAAAACTTCACTTTTGTTGGGGATTATATGGTGAATGCTGCAAACCACAGCATCTATATGGCAAACGGTACTTGGGGAGGAAATAAAGTAGGAAGTGCTGAGGAAGGCCGATATGTACGCCAAGAGTATGATGACCAAAAAGCATTATATCTCAGTCTACGCTATAAAGGCGCAAAATGGGGTGACCAAGGTTCTTTTGGTATGAATCTTGACTATCGTGATATCGATGCTGCAACGCGTTCTAATATGACCGCTGGAGCGTATTATTCTTTAAATTCCATGCTATACAACCCTTATTCATCTAGCGATAATACTTTAGTTAGCGATGGTATTAAAGGACCTGTCATCGGATTCCAATATATGATAACCAAAGATATTATGCTACAAGGTATGCATGCATTTAACAATAAACAAAGCTTCTATGACTACGATTATGGAAAAGTTAACGGAAATTATACCGCACATTCAGATTTAAAAACAGAAGATGCCTCTAATTACACATTTGTCTCATTATCTGCACGTTTCTAATGTACAGCGTTGAGAATAAAGAGACCTTAATTAAAACGATTCTTTTAATTATGTAGTATATACGCGTTAGATTATGGGAGGAAATATAAAATGAAAAAAAGCAATAAATGCTTCATTATGGCTCTAACTGCGGCTATTTCTTTGAATTTTGCAAATTCAGCTTTTGCTGCACCGACACAAGAAGAAATTAACGCATTAAAAACAGAAATTGCCGAATTAAGTAAATTACTTAAAGTAGAGCAAAATAAGGATAAATTCCAAGAAAAAAAAGAAAAAAGAGACAAACTTTGGGAGTTTAAAGGCGATGCGAGATTTAAATACTCTAATTTAGGTTCCAGTTCTAAAACAACGGAACGATTCAGAATCACGATGGATCATCCTGTTGGTGATGATATGAATTTTCATATGCGTTGGAACGTGATGGACGACAATGAATTTGGTTTAACTTCAAATCGTGCAGACAATTTATACAGCGCTAATGGATCTTATCGCTATGCAGATTTCTCCGGCTCGGACAACAACTGGATTTCAGATGCTTACATAGAAATGTATGATGCCTTAGGAGCAAAAGCTATTACTGCTGGTCGTTTTGGACAAACCTTTGGAGCAACTGGGTTCTGGTCAGATGCTGAGGCATCTGGCGGAATTGATGGGATAAAATTTGATTTTACCGATGATAAACGGATCACTGTTGGTTTTGCTAATTTTGGTGCAGCAATGGAATATCCAGAGTATGTTACGGGTGGGACATCCGCGACTTATCCTAATGGAGACTCTGCAACACCATATTATTTCACTAAAGGAATTGAAGATGCTTTCTTCTTAAATGCCAAATTTCCAATCAGTGATAAAACCGACTTCTACACAATGTATTTAAAAGAAGTCGGCAGTGCGAGAGCCAATGCATTGATGACATCAAATTCAACTAAACCGACAGAAGCAGAGTGGAGTGGTGGTCATGAACTATGGGGACTTGGTGTTAAAACGGAGATTACTGATAATGTAAACTTACTTGGAGACTTTATGCAAAACCGAGCCTTTGATGACCATCAAAATGCTTACTATTTAAGTTTACGCTATAAAGGTGCTGACATCGAAAAACCTGGCTCCTTCGGAGTAAACTTAGACTATAGACACATTGATGCAGCTTACACAAGAGAAAATAATAAAGGAACAGAGTACTACTCTATCCTTGCAGGAAACAAACTTTCCAGTGATATGACATTAGCCGAAGACGGCATTAAAGGTCCGGTTATTGGATTCCAATGGGCACCTGGATATGATTTATTGGTAGAAGCGAAGAGATCATTTGCAACAAAATATACAGAAACTGGTGAAAAAGCTGATGATTATACTTCAATCTCCCTTTCAACGAAATTTTAATTAAGATAAATATAGTTTTGGAGTGAAATAAATGAAAAAATATCTAGCAGCTACGTTGTCAGTAACGTTAAGTTTAGGTTTTGCTGGTACAGTATTTGCAGCAGAACCCGATACGACCGATGTTGAGTACCAACAGCTAAAAAATCGCGTTGCATATTTACGTGAGGAACTATCCAATTTAAAGCAAGATAAAGAAGAAATTCGCCAAGAAGAAACAAAAGATGATAAAGCTTTAAAAGTCAGCGGTGATATGCGTATAAAGTTAATTGACCAACATATTGGCAAGCATAGCACAATCACTGAAAGTGTATCTTTTAAAGTCAACTATAATATTAGTGATGATTTGGTCGTTCATGGTAAATATCAAGCAATGTCAGATAACGGATTTGGATTAACGAGCCGAAATACAGCTGGACTGCCTGATTTTAGCGCCGGTGATGAACGTTATGATGATTTTAGTGGATCTGATAACCACGCACTATCACATTTATACCTTAAAAAGAGAAATTTTTTAGGCGATAACAGCTTGACGGTCGGACGCATGGGGCACAACATAGGTGCTACTAAATATTGGGCCGATAATAATAGCTCCGGCTTCTTCGATGGAGTAAAAGTAAGCTTTGGTAACGAAGAAAATTTAAGCATTGCTTATGGTAATTGGGATGCGGTTGATACTTACGATAAATATTGGAATAACTTAAATGCTTCTTGGTCAGAGAAACATAAAGGCTTGGAAAGATGTTACTTGATTTACGGTAAACAAGCCTTAGGTGATGGTACTACCTTATACGGTTGGATGCTTGATGAAGTTGAAGCCAAAGAACGCAATGATTTTAAAATGCGCGGTATCGGATTTAAACGAGACCTAGCAAAAGATCTTTCTATCGCCGCTGACTATTCAAAGAATTTAGCACAAGATGCAGAAGGCATCTTTGTTCGTTTAAAATACAAAGGCGCTGACCGCGCAGTTCCTGGCAGCTATACGATTGGATTAGATTACGAAAGAATTGAACCAGGAAACATATACGCAACTGCATTAAACGGTGTAAATACGGTAAGCCTAGGACTTCGTGACCAGCTTGGTACTAACACATTTATTCTATGGGGCGAGTATATGTTGCGCCGCGATATGAAAATTGGAATATATCAATCTATAGGTAGAAAGGCAATGAAAGATTATAGTAGTGATGATTATGGCAGTTGGAAAACCGGCGATAGCGCACCTGCCTATTCGAGAATTAATCTTATCTGGTATTTCTAATCTTAAATCACAATTGCTTTAAATGCATTATTAATAGGGGGATTTTCGGATGGATAAAAAAATCTGGCAAAATGATATCAGCCGTCGAAAGTTTTTAGGCATATCAGCTGGCGTAGTATCCAGTTTTATGTTTAGTAATATTTTTAAACCTACACACGTTGGTGCTGCTGCGGGAGAAGATTATAAAAGAATTGTAGTATTAACAGACGTACATGTTCCAAGTTCAAAAGATAAATTAAAAATTGCCGCCCTTCAAGATATTAATTCTTGGAATGACGTTGACCATGTAGTGGTAACAGGCGATCTTTGTCATGAAGTTGGTGACGAAAAGGAATTAAAAGCAGCCGTTGAGCTGATGAGCCATTGTAAAAAGAAACGCTATGTACTTACTGGCAATCATGATTATCTCTACGCTGACGGAACAAACGAGGGCGGAAAATATCAAGCAGGGCCAAAAGAACGGGCATTTAAATTAGAACGTTTCCGCAGATATTTTAATATGAACGCTTTGTATTTCTCAAAGGATGTAGGAGATTATCATTTAGTATATCTTTCCCCAGATTCTTTGGATACAATTCATCTGACCGAAATGTCCGTAGAACAGCTAGCATGGTTGGCCGCAGATTTAGAAATGAATCGCGACAAACCAACAATTATATTTTTCCACGGTTCATTAGAGGGCACATGGGATAATAATGGCAAAAACTGGCCTAAAAATCCAAAATTTATGGCGCAGCCAATCGATGATGTCAGAGATATCTTAAAAGCTAACCCACAAGTTATGATTTGGGTATCTGGACATTTACATCTTGGTGTATATAATCAAAGCTCTTGCAATGAAAAGATCTATACTTACGATGTTAATAAAGTCCAAAATATGCATAATCCTGCATTACTTGGTACAGGTTATGAGCGTAGCGATACCAACGATCATGGTGCATACCCTGCACTTTGGACAAGATCATTGTATTTATATTCTGACAGAGTAGAATTTAGGACTTATGATCATACCAATCAAAAATTCTTAACCGACTTAGATAGAGCAATCAAAGTTACAAGAAGATAATCTCTGAATTGCAATTATTACTACTTTTACTTTAACACAAAGCGATAATTTGCAAGCTGAATCATCGTTATGAGTAAATATTGATATAAGTTTTTTTATTTATAATATTTTCCATCTCCATTATAAATAAAAAATAATGAAAAGAGACTGTTAAATAACGGTCTCTTTTCTATTTAATAAAAATTTAATCGTAAAGCATTCATAAATAAAAATTTTCTGCATATATCAATAAGATAAACTTTAAGTAACCTCTCCTGCACTACCTCCATATATTGTTTGTAAGAACACCACTATGGAGGTTACTTCTATGGATTTTTCATACCTTATTCTAATTGGTATTACCGTAAGTATTGATGGTTTTTTTGCTGGTATGGCATATGGAATAAAGAAAATTAAAATTCCCTACGCATCCTTACTTACTATTGGTTTAGTCAATTTATTTTGTACAACTATTGCAATTTGTTCTTCACTTTACCTCGGTCACTTTATTAACCCTATTTTTGCAGCTTCAATCAGCGCTTTATTGTTAATCCTGCTTGGAACAATTAACCTGCTTAAAGAATATATTTCCGATTTAACTGATAAAACTTCAGATAAATTTAAAATTACAATTCCGATTGGCTGCTTAGTTATCAATATTATGAAAAAACCTGAGTGTGCAGATGTTGACCATTCATTAATTTTAAATACGCGTGAAGCTATACTGCTTGGTTTTGCTCTAGGTATTGATAATATGACAGCTGCTTTTGCAATTGGATTAATGACGGCTTCACCTTGCTATGTTCCTATCACTTTAAGTGTAATTCAAATTAGCCTTGTTTGGTTTGGTATTATTTTCGCTGGCAAAATTGCTAAAGACACTTGGCAAAAAAGAACAGCTTACATTCCAGGAATTGTTTTAATTTTAATGGGCCTTTTACGAATTTTATAGATAAGGCTGATTCAAAGGGGATTTTTACTCCATTTGGATTTTAAACACTTCTCACTACGTCTCTCTTCCAATAAAAAAGAGATAGCATACTAACTTCTTTTGTTAGATGCCATCTCTTTTTTATTTTGCAATTTTAGCATAAATATACCCTTCACGTACACCAGATGAACTTATATATAAATGGTCACTTTCAAAAAAATCTGCTAATGTTAGCAAAATAATTACACCTGGCATAATCGTCCGAATACGCTCCGGAACAATTTTTAGAATTAAATCAAGATTATCATTCGTTGGCATTCCAACTTCATTTCTTCCAAAATTAAGGGATTCAACCATTTCTTTAAGTTTATCAATACTCAACTCGACATTATCAACTTCTAAATCAAAAATTTCATTATACAATTTTACCGTAGCGCGCATCGTTCCGCCTACACCGCAGATATAGTCTTGCCTTCCATACACCTGCGCTTTTATTTGTTCCAATTCATCTAATACTGCTTGTCTTATATTACTTTCATCCTCTTCAATTGGAAAAATATTTTGCACATAGTTTTTGTACATATTCAAGGAACCGATAGGCAGGCTTACCATTGATTTAATCTCATCTCCCTGATAAATAACGAGTTCCGTACTTCCTCCACCAATATCAATTAAGATACCATCTTGAATTCCCGTCGCTTGCGTTGCTCCAACGAAATCTAGAAAAGCTTCTTCTTCTCCTGAGATTAAATCAACAGTAATTCCTGTTATCCTCTCTATCTCAGCAACAGCTTCTTTGCTATTTTTCACATTTCTTAAGGCGGCAGTAGCAAAAGCAGCTATATTGTCAATATTAAAATTTTTCAATAAACGCTTAAAATCATGAATAGCTTCACATGCTGCAACAATTCCCTCTTCTATCATTACGTCATCTTTAATGTAACCAGCAAGCCCTGTCATAAATTTCTTTTTTAACAGCATCTCAATCTGCTTACCTTTAATGTCATAAATAGCCAACCTAATCGTATTAGAGCCAATATCAATAATCCCATACACCACTGCCGCCACCACCTCTTTTATCTTCACTTAATATAAGTAAACAAGTTTACACTCATCATATCATAGGTCGACATAATTAAACAAATATATCTTTTATTTATTATTTATCTATCTTTCTATTATTTTAAAATATCAAACAGTTGTTTTCCAATTAAAATAACCGTCATAAAAATGAATAAAGGGCGGACATAAGATGCCCCTTTTACTATTGCCATTTTTGTTCCTGCAATTGCTCCAAAAATCATTCCTATTCCCATTGGTAAAGCATAAGCATAATTCACTAGACCTAAAGATGTAAACACAACCATTGCCGAAATATTACTGCCAAAATTTAAAGCTCTGGCATTTCCCGCTGCCATAATAAAATCAAAACCAATACACAAAAAAGCAAACAATAAAAAAGAACCTGCGCCCGGGCCAAAAAAACCATCATAAAACCCTAATACAAAAGCTACACCACCACTAAGTATTGCTGTTTTTTTATTCATCCCATGATAAGTAGAGTTTTCCCCCCAGTCCTTTTTCATCAAGCTATAAATTGTAACGATGACTAACATTCCCACGACAATAGGTTTTAAAAAATCTGGTGGAATCATTCGCACTGTAAATACACCTAAAGCTGAACCAATAACAGATAATGGGAATAAGTATTTTATTAATTTCAAATCAACTTTCCCTGATCGCATAAAAGCCACTGTACTCGTAATACTGCCCATAAATGCCGCCATTTTATTCGTCCCTAATACAACGACTGGCGACAGCCCCGTCATCATCAATGATGGTACAGAAATAAGGCCTCCTCCACCAACAACAGAATCAATAAATGATGCGATAAAACCTGCTCCAATTAAAAAGATAAGCATTTCAATACTAAGTTCTTCAAACATAAATTCACCTTCTAACAAAAATAGAGATGTTGCAATATTGCAACACCTCTAAGATTCGGATAGAAATAAAATAGTTGCTAACTAACTAGATGTGCATAGTCGTTAAGCACGCTAGATTTTTTATTCTTCAACTACAGTAACATTTTGCATTACTGCACCTTGACGAATATGATCAACAACATCCATTCCTTTTATCACTTGACCAAATACAGTATGAACACCATCTAAATGTGGTTGTGCTTCATATACGATAAAAAATTGACTTCCGCCTGTGTCTTTTCCACGATGCGCCATAGACAAAGCACCACGATCATGAATATGCGGATTACCCTCTGTTTCACATGGAATTGTGTAGCCTGGACCGCCTGTTCCATTACCATTAGGACATCCACCTTGTGCTACGAATTCAGGAATTACGCGATGGAATGTTAATCCATTGTAAAAACCTTCATTGATTAATTTTACAAAATTTGCAACTGTACCAGGTGCCTCTTTTTCAAATAATTCAATTTCAATATTACCATCTGCCATTTCAATAATCGCTTTTTTCATTCGTAAACCTCTCTTTTTCGTAATTATACAAGGATATTATAACAAGGCTTACTGCTCTTAGGCAATACTCTTCATTAAGACGACACCTGTCACCATACATAAAACACCGGCAATTCCAACAGCATTCAGCCTAACACCATAGAGTGTAATATCAAGCCCTGTTGTTAACAATAATCCCAATGCCCCCCATAGAGCATAAGCAATACTCAAATCCATTGTCTTTACAGCCTGCGCTAGAGCAATAAATGCAATAATAATTAATAGTACTGCACCAGTACCCCACAATTTATACTTAAATCCTTGTGATTTTTTCAAACAAATATTTGCAACAACGTCACACAAAATTGAGCCAATTAAGAATAAGAATCCCTCATTCATTTAAATCACCACATTTCTTTGTGTCTGACATACCATATTTCAGCAATATAATACCAACGAGAATTGCCCCTATTCCAGCAATTTTTTTCATTGACATAACTTCATTAAATAAAAGACAACCAATACCGGTAACCGCGACAAGTCCTAGCCCCTCCCATGTCGCATAAGCAACACTAAGCGGAATTTTAGTAACAGCTTTCGCTAAGAAAAAATAAGAAAGGCCTACCATGAATAATAATACACCGTAATTCAATACGGATACATTTTCCCCAACGAATTTTAACATCGTTGTGCCTGCTACTTCAGTAATGATTGCTATAAAAAGCGCGCACCACTGCAGCATAATATCTAACCCCTTACTATATAAACAGCTATAAAATATAAGCTGTTTTTTATTTGTAAAGCACTAACTTTACGCTATTATTGTAACATTAATCCCCTTGTCTTAGCGAATGTCCCTATCCATGCCAATCCGTGATTAAACCAAATGGCTAATGAGTTCCTTGCATCTCCATCAATCTCCACAGAGTTTCTACCTAGTTTGACTGACAAAAAGCTATCCAAAAATACTTCTGGATAGCTTTTTTTAAAAGTGCGCGCCGCCCCCCTCTTGTGCCGTTTCACCTAAATCGGTAATTTCATGAATAGAAATTTCAATAATATCAAGCATTTTATTAATTTCTTCTATCGTAGAACAAAGCGGTGGCATAAATACAACTACATCCCCAACTGGACGAATGAATAAACCATGTTCACGCGCTTTCATACAAACGACAGCACCCATACAATCTTCCCATGCATAAGGCACTCCATTTTCTTTATCTTTCATCAATTCAATACCAATAATCATTCCCCGTTGCCGTGCTTCACCAACATGTACCATCTCACCGATTTTATCTAATCTTTCACGAATCAGATAAATCTTTTCCTGCATTTTTTCTATCGTCTTTTCTTCTTTAAATATTTCAAGACTGGCAATACCTGCTGCACATGCTAATTGATTTGCCGTATAAGAATGTCCATGATAGAACGTCTTTTTATCTTTCATATCGCCTAAAAATGCGTGATAAATTTCATCCGTCGTTAGCGTCGCCGCAAGTGGCATATATCCCCCGGTAATTCCTTTAGATATACACATTAAATCAGGGCTTACACATTCATTGTCACAAGCAAACATTCGCCCTGTACGACCAAAACCTGTTGCAACTTCATCTGCAATTAAAAGCACATCATATTTTTTTGTCAATTCGCGTACGCGTTTTAAGTATCCCGCTGGTGCCATAAGCACCCCTGCCGCCGCTTGTACAAGCGGCTCAATCACAAGTCCGGCAATTTTATCATGATGCTCTTTTAATACCTTTTCTAAAACTTCCACGCATTGCATATGGCATTCTTCTTTTTGCGTTAATGAACAATGATAACAAGACGGCGATGGAATATGATAAGGCTCAAATAATAAAGGCTTAAACACGCGATGAAATAAATCTATTCCACCCACACTTACCGAACCTACCGTATCCCCATGATACGATTGGTTAAGCGCGATAAATTTATTTTTATTTGGTTTGCCTTTATGCTGCCAATATTGAAATGCCATTTTTAGTGCGACTTCTACCGCCGTTGAACCATCGTCAGAATAGAAAACTTTATTTAACCCTTCCGGCGAAGCTTCTACTAGCATTTGGGCAAATTCACTTGCTGGCACATTTGCTAGACCAAGCGCCGTAGAATGCGCAACTTTTCCCAATTGGTCGATGATTGCCTGATCAATTTTGGGATGACGATGACCATGAATATTTACCCAAAGTGAGGATACACCATCATAATATTCTTTTCCTTCCGTATCAATCAGCTTGATACCTTTTGCTTCAGTAATAACCGTTTGATCGCTTTCCAGCCAGCCTTTCATTTGCGTAAACGGATGCCATATGTATGCTTTATCTTTCTTTAAAAATTCATTCATTATAACTCTCTCCAATCGCTATAATCTTATCAATATTGAGCGTCAATTCTGCAAGTCCTGCTAAATCTTCTACATTAAGAGAATTTGCCTGTTTTAACAACGGAAATCTACCTACGACAGGAAGATTCGTTAGCTTCTCTATATAATGAATATTACTTTCTTCTAAAACGCCTGCCTGACTCGCTTCAAAACGATTAATAACGACACCATCTAAACGAATCTTATGCTGCATTGCATATGCATAACTAAGCACCGTATGATTGATTGCCCCAAGACGAGGTTTTGAAACTAATAAAGCCGGAAAATTCAATTCTTTCATCATATCCGCAAGTAAATAATCTTCCCATAACGGTGAAATAAGTCCACCAACCCCTTCAACTAAAACAAACTCATATTTTTTCATTGCTTGTTTTAAATCTGTTAAAATTTTAGGGATATCAATACAAACGTTACTGATCTTAGCAGCTACTGCTGGTGTTAAGTCAGGTTCTAGTGCTACTGCATTCACTTCCTGTCTTAGCTCTTCTCCTATTCCTGCAGCTTTCATCAAAAAAGTAGCATCTTCCGCTAATAAAATTCCAGCTTCATTGCGTATGGCACCAGATGCCAACGGTTTAAACACGCCAACATGAATGCCTCGCACTTTCATTGCAGCTGCAATCGCTCCTGTAATCATTGTCTTACCAATATCTGTATCTGTCGCAGTAATAAATAAACCTCTCATCTTTTTCATCCCTTTATTTCTTTAATTGTCTCAGAAATCGTAACGGCTGCCTGTTTTAAATCACTTTGACTATGTTTTGCATTCACGGTAAGTCTAAGCCTACTCTCACCAACTGGTACAGTAGGCGGCCGAATTGCTGATAAAATAATACCTTTTTCTTTAAGATGATTTGCGGCTTTGACGGCAAGGTCTGCCGCGCCGATTGGAATTGGAAGAATGGGCGTAATCTCACCGCCAACTTCAATTCCCTGCATTTTCAACTCTCTACGCATAAAATCTGCATTCGCCAAAACTTTTTCTGGCAAACGAATACTTTGCCTTAAAATTTTTACTGCTGCATTCGCCGCCCCAATATCCGCCGGTGATAAAGCAGTAGAAAAAATGTAACTACGCGCTTTATTAATTAAATAATCAATTAAATCTTTCTTTCCCGCGACATAGGCTCCCTCTGAACCTAAAGCCTTACTTAGCGTCCCCATCTGTATATCTACTTGATCTGTTAAAGCAAAATGCGCGACTGTACCATGTCCATTTCCAAGTATCCCCGTCCCATGAGCATCATCTATCATAAGTAAGCAATCATACAGTTTCGCCAATTCTACTAACTGAGACAATGGTGCAATATCACCATCCATGCTAAAGACACCATCGACAACGATTAACCGCTTTCCTGCACACTTTGTCGACTCCAATAAACCCTTCAATACTTGCATATCCGAATGAGGAAAAATTACGCGTTTTGCCCCGGATAACCGACATCCATCAATAATGCTGGCATGATTTAGTGCATCGCTAAAAATCACATCGTTTTTGTTCATTATTGCACTAATTGTCCCTATATTCGCCATATAGCCTGTATTAAAAGTAATTGCCGCTTCCGTTCCTTTAAATTGAGCTAAATTAGCTTCCAACTCTTCATAAAGCGGGTGACTTCCCGTCGTTAATCTCGCGCCCCCCGCTCCCGTTCCATACGCTTCAATTGCTTTTATCGCTGCCTGCCTTACTTCACTTTCATGCGTCATGCCCAAATAATTATTCGAAGCAAGCATTAAGCACTTTTTGCCCGCAGCGAATACATAAGCTCCATCGATCGGTACATAAGTCTGATTTTCACGAAATAAACCTTTTTCTTTTAATACTGCTAACTCCATTTTAAAATTCATTCTATTCCCCTCGGCCTATTGCTAATACCGGCTGATTTTGTAAATAATCTATCACTTCTTCAATAGCTGCATCAGGCTTTACAAAGAAAACTCTACCGCCGATGAAACTTCCATATTCCTTTAGTTTTGTTATCCGATGATAGCCCATTTTATTTGCAACATAACCTGTTACGTATTCAGGATCATCAGACCAACATAGTTCGGCGGTAACATCTTGATGGGAGACTACTTTTGCCGCTAAAACAACAGCTTCACGCACATGAATATCAGTTAATTTTTGACGATTGAGCCACGATAAAAAATCTTCTTCATCCTCAATGTCCATCTTAGACACACGAACTCCGCGCATCGTCAGCTGATCTAATCTTTTTCCACTTACTGCATCAACAATCATTGCGCCCCGCATACTCATCTTTAATTTTTCTAATAAATGTAGCCCAGCCAAAATAGCTTGCGTAGAAACTCCACTTTCTTTTAGTATCTGTATTGCGCTTTTTCGTCCTTCTTGAATCGTATCTACTTCATGTGTAAATATAGGCAGCAATTTTATTCGCTCAATATCCTGATACCTTATCGCTTCAATTTTTAAGTTAATAAAATCTGCTTTACCACGACTATGCAATAACGCACGTTCAATCATTGCTTCAGCGATTTTTTTTAAATTTTCTTCTGCTAAAATTCGTTCTGCACCTGAAATATGTTGCCCACCTAATTTATGATCGCCACCTTGTGCTGCGCGCATTTTTATACTATATAACATGAACAGTCCTCTTTTCCTTACTTTGGATATACTCTTTCTAAAAGCTTCACCAGTGGCATTGCAAAAATTGCCGTAAATACCATGCCCGGCACCGCTGCAATGAGTAATGCTGTTGCAGCTTTTCCAATAATCAAGCTCAAACTAAGTCTCGCAATCGTCGTCCCAATAGGCCCGGCAATGGCAATCGTCCAAAAATTTCTGCCGCCCAAAGATAAAACTGCACCGACAACCAAGCGAAAAACACAAGCAACTGCAACATTGAATACATTTTGTGTACCAAGCATCAAACCGATGAGACTTGATAAAACACCTGCGATAATATATTTTTTAAAACCAAAAACAACGCAAATAGCTACTGCAATTGGTGCAGATAATTGAAATTCTGTCCCGGGAAATAAACTTGGAATCTTAAATGCACCACTAAGTGTAATGAGTCCCGTTAATAGTGCAATTTCAGTCATCTCTCTTGCCCGCATATTATTTAGCTGCCTTTCTCCCCAAGTCTGTAATCATTTTTAAATCATCTTGATACTTTCTTCCCCCCGTTGTTAAATATCCACCGACAAGCATTCCACTAATTCCACTCAGCAATGCGGTCCCTTGCAAATCCCTTAAATTGACTTCACGTCCTCCAGCAGTCCGAATTCCGCATTTAGGTAAAATAAACCGAAAAATCGCAAAAGATTTTAAAATTTCTAATGGCGGTAATGGTGGTTGATGCTCAAAGGCAGTTCCTTTAATTGGGTTTAAAATATTTAACGGTACAGAATGCACACCAGCTTTTCTTAAATCAAAAGCCATAGAAATTCGATCTGATAAAGTTTCATTCATGCCAAGAATTCCACCTGAACATACTTCAAGTCCAGCTTGATGGGCAATTTCAATCGTTTTTAATCGATCTTCATAGGTATGTGTTGTACAAATATTTTTATAATTGTTTTTACTCGTTTCAATATTATGATGATATCTAGATACACCCGCATCTTTTAATGCTCTTGCTGTTTCTATTGTCAACGCCCCTAAAGAACAGCAAACTTTCAAATTGGTTTCTGCTAAAATACGACGAAGTGCTGCAAGTATTTTAGGAAATTCTTTATCTTCTTCCATTCTTTTACCACTTGTCACAATTGCAAAACGATTTGCACCACCCATTTCAGCTTCTTTTGCTTTTGCTAAAATCTCCTCAACCGATAAAAACGGATATACAGCTACATTTGTATCGTGATATTTTGATTGTGCACAATATTTACAATTTTCACTGCACCGTCCTGATCGCCCATTAACAATTGCACATAAATCTACTTCTTCACCAATAAATTTACTGCGTATTTTATCTGCCATTGATAATAAAAAAACAACATCTTCCTCCCCAATTTTCCCTAGAGATTCAGCTTCCTCCCTTGAAATATCTTCACCATTTAAAACTTTTTCGCCTAATTTTACAATTAAACTAATGCCATTCATCTATACAACGCTCCCAAACTTAAACTTTAAAATTATTCGTCAACCGTAAACCAAATATAAATACATAGTTAACAATAGCAGTATAACGCAATTAAATGGCAAAGTCTATATAAAAAAGAAATTATTTAATAAATAAGTACATAAAAATTCCATAGAAGAAAATGCTATACATGAGAAAGCTGATGATTTAAATCTACTATTTTTTATTCGATGACTAAATCGCTTTAAGACTCCCAGCTTCTCTGACTGAAAGCTTTAACCAAAGGGCACAAGAACGCCTAATTTATAAATCATAAGGAGGCAATTCATGCAAAATAAATATATACTTGCTATTGACCAAGGAACAACTAGCTCGAGAGCAATTATTTTTGACCAACAATCTAACATTATTGCTATAGCCCAAAAGGAAATTCCACAAATTTTTCCACGTCCTGGTTGGGTAGAGCAAGATGCTGAAATAATTTGGAGTACACAAATTGGTATCGTTGTTGAAGCAATATTAAAAGCTGGTTTAACCGCGGAGGACATTTCAGCAATTGGTATAACAAATCAACGGGAAACTACAGTTATTTGGGATAAAAATACCGGAAAACCTGTTTATAATGCAATTGTTTGGCAATCTAGACAAACAGAATCTATTTGTGAAGAACTGCGTCAAAAAAAATTAGCCGATACAATTAAACATAAAACAGGACTCGTTATTGATCCTTACTTCTCAGCAACAAAAATTAAATGGATTTTAGATAATATTCCACATGCACGTAGTAGAGCAGAAAATGGTGATCTTTTATTTGGCACAATAGATACATGGCTTATCTGGAATTTGACAGGTGGAAAAGTCCATGTTACCGATTATTCTAATGCATCACGCACTTTACTTTATAATATTCGTACATTAGGTTGGGATGATGAATTACTTAAAGAATTCAATATTTCACGTTCTATACTTCCGAAAGTGTATCCTTCCAGTCATATTTATGGCTATACTTCATTGCCCGCATTATCAAATGCAAAAATTCCAATTAGTGGGGCGGCAGGAGATCAACAAGCAGCCATGTTCGGACAAGCTTGTTTTAAACCAGCTATGGCAAAGAATACCTATGGCACAGGCTGCTTTCTATTAATGAATACGGGGAGTGAAGTTTATCATTCAAAATGTGGATTACTTACAACAATTGCTTGGGGTCTTAATGGTAAAGTAACCTACGCTCTTGAAGGTAGTGTTTTTTCCGCTGGCGCAGCCATTCAATGGCTTAGGGACAGTATGCATCTTATTGATTCTGCCAGTGATTCAGCATATTTTGCAAAAAAAGTGAAAAATTCTGAAGGCGTTTATATGGTTCCAGCCTTTGTCGGTTTAGGCGCGCCATATTGGAATAGCAAAGCGCGCGGAGCAATTTTGGGCCTAACCAGAGGATCAACAAACGCGCATATCATTCGTGCTACACTTGAATCCATCGCTTACCAAACAAAAGACATATTAAATGCAATGGAGCAAGATTCTGGTATGAAATTAAAATCTTTAAATGTGGATGGTGGAGCATCAGCAAACGATATTTTAATGCAGTTTCAAGCTGATATTCTTGGCGTTCCTATTGATAGGACCAAAATTATTGAGACGACCGCTCTTGGAGCTGCTTATCTTGCAGGTCTTGCTATTGGAATCTGGAACAATACTGATGATTTAGAAAGTAAATGGCTCTTAGATCGTCGTTTTACCCCACAGATGGATCAAGAAATAGTCGAAAAATACTGTGCTGGCTGGCATAAAGCAGTCAAAAGAAGTTTAGATTGGGATGATTAAAAAAAGTATTGACATTATATAATATATTTTATATAATATACTTTGTTAACACAGAAGATAACTTCTGCAAAGGCAACGGGGCATGGCTCAGTTTGGTAGAGCACCTGGCTTGGGACCAGGGGGTCGCAGGTTCGAATCCTGCTGCTCCGACCATTTAAATCTTACATTTCTTTTAGAAATGAATACGATAAAAACTCGTCGAATGACGAGTTTTTTTGTTTTTAAATTTAATCATAAAATACTTGCAAATTAAGCTTAAATGTTGTATTCTAAATTACGGGGAAACTACTACTTTTTGTAGTAGATGGCAAAGGGTATAGAGGCGGCAAAAGCGAGGGCTGATCGGAAAAAGCTCTCGCTTTTGTATTTATCAAAAAATAATCTCAAGATTGCTATTTATCTTGAGATTATTTTCATTTTTTCCGATACTCTATCTCTTAAGAAGTAAATACTCTCTCGGATTGATTTATATTGGAAGGTTGCGATGTACTTGAGGTCTGAGGTACACTTGATAAGAAACTTAATTTTTTAACTAAGATATAATTTACTAATAATTCTCTAACATCTCTAGGAAAATTTAAATCTCGAATATTATCTACAGTCTCTATTGTGATAAAATCTTGAAGTCCTAGAGGAACAACTACGTTTTCTTGAAAATTAGCTATTTTTGAAAAATTTGCTATAATAAATACATCTAAAATATCACGGGTATCCCGCGCAATTGCCATTTGTATCACCTGCCATTTTTCATTATCTTATGAATGTTTTAATTTATTTGTGATTATTTTATTTTAGGAGTTTTTTATGAACGATTATTTAATTATTGCCATTGGTGGAGCAGCTGGAGCTGTTACTCGCTATCTTATTGGAACTTTAGCATTAAATAAATTTGGTCTTCATTTTCCGTATGGAACACTTTTTGCAAATGTTATTGGCTGCCTGATTATCGGTCTTTTTATGACGTTTTTTACAGAGCGCTTTGTAATGAATCCAGCTTGGAAATTTTTTATTACTATTGGATTTTTAGGAAGCCTAACGACATTTTCTTCTTTTAGTTATGAATCTATAAAACTTTTATTATCTGAACAATACCTTTATGGATTTGTAAATATTATGGCGAATATGTTAATTGGATTTGGTGCTACACTTTGTGGTATTATTATTGCCCGTTTATTCTAAATTTTTCTATATTATTACAAAATAATAGTATAGACCTATTGAAAAATTTATTATTTTGTAATACAGTAAAATAGAATATAGCTTTAATTGCGAATGGAGGTATGAGCTATGACGAAAATCTACGCAATACTTGGTCCTCATGCAGCTGGAAAGTCGACGTTATTAAAGATACTTAGAAATCGTGGCTTTTCTTCCATTGTAAGTCATACTACACGAAAAATTACAGATAATGAGACAGACAATATCGGATATAAATTCGTGAGTAAAGAAAATTTTTTGAAACTAGATTTAGTAGAAAAATCCACTTACCAAGGCAATTATTACGGAATTGAAAAAAATGAACTCTTAAATAAAATGCAAGAAAACAAAATAAATTTTGTTCTCGTTGATAAAAATGGTCTTAAACAATTAAAAAAACTTCTAAGCCATAGAGTTGAGTCTATTTATATTATGGTAGATTACGTAACTATGGTAGAAAGAATGTTAAAGCGCGGCGAAACTAATGCAAATATAAAAAAACAATTAGAATATGCAGAAGCCAATGGAGAATTTGATAACTGGAAAATTTGCGATCATATCGTAAAAAATGTACTTGATGTAGATATATCAATTCGACAAATTTTAGCGATTATAAATCGTTACTGATAAATTTCTTTATTGTAAAAATATCTTCAACTATCATTTAAAAATTTTTATTTTATCCATAAGATAAAATAATTAAGGCGAAGTTCAAGTGAATTCACTTGAACTTCGCCTTATATTTTTATTTTTAAACTATCTTCTTGCCTGCGCTTGTAGTTTTGCAATACGATCAGCTGTATCAGGATGTGTACTGAATAAATTCATGATACTCTTTCCTGCACCACTAAGCGGATTAATAATAAACATATGAGAAGTAGCTGGTGTCGCCTGCTCCATTGTGCCAAATTTAGCATAATGTTCAATTTTTGTTAATGCACTCGCTAATGCAAGTGGATTTCCACAAATATTACCACCAGATTCATCAGCTTGATATTCGCGAGAACGTGAAATTCCCATTTGAATAATCGTAGCTGCTAAAGGAGCAATAATAATCGTAAAAATCAAACCTCCAATTCCACCGCCTTCTTCCTCGTCACTACGTCCGCCAAAAATAGCTGCCCATTGTGCCATTGTCCCAATCCAGGAAATAACACCGGCAATAGATGCGACTACTGTACTAATTAAAGTATCGCGATTTTTAATATGTGCTAACTCATGTGCAACTACACCTTCAAGTTCTTCATACTTTAGTGCTTGCATAATCCCTGTAGTAACAGCAACCACACCATTTTCAGGATTACGCCCCGTAGCAAAAGCATTCGGCACATTTGAATTAATGACATATACCCTTGGCATTGGAATATTTGCATTACGAGATAATTTTCTTACCATTTGATACAAATCAGGGGCATTTGCCTCATCTACAGGCCGAGCATCATACATTTTTAAAACAATTTTATCACTAAACCAAAAACTTCCCAAATTCATTACCAGGGAAATAATCAACATAATCGAAGCTCCTGACTGTCCGCCAACAGCACCACCAACAGCAACTAGTACCCCCATTAAAGCTGCCATCAAGACAGTAGTCTTTAAAGTATTCATTTACATTAGACCTCCTAAAATTCACAATTTAAATCTTATATTCGAATAATTTTTTACATGATAGCTTTTTCTTAGATTACTTGTGCTCCCCTGAAAGAAAAAGACCAAGTCTCATTCCATTGATTGAGACAAGGTCTGGCTTGCAAATTTTTTTTGCCAATAGCACCGGAGCAAATGCTCGTAATGACGACACTATTGTACAGCTACTCCCCTTGTAGGAAAGATATTAAATTACTTTTATAATATCATCAAATAAATAAAATGTCAAATTCGCATCATGATTCCTCATATTTTTTTATTATAAAATTACTTCTAGGATTTTCCTTGCATAACCTTTTTATTTTTCCACTTTTTATGTAATTTTATTACTATCCGAACTAAAATTATTATTTACTTTCAATATTGCTAATGAAAGAGAGATCAGAGGAAACTTTCCAAAATATTAATTCCTTAAAATTAATACAATACTTGCAAAGAGCAAGCTAAAATTTTACAATTATAAATATATTATTCTTATTTTTATAAGAACATTTTTTAATCTGTTCTCATGAAAATTTCATTAAATTTTTGTTAAATATATATAAAAAACCCGATATCCTAAAAATTAGATTTTTAAATTCTAACTTTTTGTGGCTAGTTCAGATGATAGCTGTTTTTCTTATCAATTCATTCTTCAATACCATTTAATAAATTGATAGAACTATCATTTAAATTCTCTTTATTATCTTCTTGCAGCGCATTCTCTTTGGTACCTGTAAAATCATCCGTTTCTTTACCTACAGCTTCGTTATCTTTCTCTTTATCGTCATCCTTTATTGATTCTTCTGCTTTTTCTTTTTCTACCTCTTTTTGTTTTGCAATCAATAAATCCCCTAAATCTTTGCCTTCATTTTTAGCTTCATCAGGTTTTGTCATTAAATCTTCCTTTATTTTAGCCGCAAGTTGATCTAATTCTTCTTTTCCGGCGGCTAAACCTAATTTATAGACTTCATCATATAATCGCTTTCTTTGCTCTTTTTACATCCTTGTCATTAGCCATACTTAATTATTATATCGTCATTTTATACCAAAATAATAAATATTATTTTCCATATAAAAAGAACTGCTTTCGCTTATAGCATGAAAGCAGTTCTTTTTATATTTTATTAAACATCTAAATTTCTTACGTGTTTTGCATGGTCTTCGATAAATTTACGACGTGGTTCTACTTTATCGCCCATCAATACGGAGAAGATTCCATCTGCTTCTATTGCATCTTCTAAATGCACTTGCAATACAGTTCTGCCTTCTGGATTCATTGTTGTTTCCCATAATTGTTCAGGATTCATTTCCCCAAGACCTTTATAACGTTGTACACTAATACCATCACGACCAATGCGATCTAATAGATTATTCTGCTCTTCGTCACTATAAGTATACCAATGTTCACGACCTTTTTTCACTAAATATAATGGAGGTTGTGCAATATATACACGGCCATTTTCAATTAACGGCTTCATATAACGGTAGAAGAATGTTAATAAGAGCGTCCTAATATGCGCACCATCGACGTCGGCATCGGTCATGATGATAATTTTTCCATAACGACTTTTTTCTATATCAAATTCTTCAGCGATTCCACTACCAAAGGCAGTAATCATCGTTCTGATTTCTTCATTATTTAAAATTCTATCAAGACGTGCTTTTTCTACATTTAAAATTTTACCGCGCAACGGCAAAATTGCTTGAAAACGTCGATCGCGACCTTGTTTTGCTGAGCCACCTGCAGAATCCCCTTCAACTAAATAAATCTCAGTCTGCATTGGATCTTTAATTGAGCAATCAGCTAATTTTCCTGGTAAAGAACTTACTTCCAATGCACTTTTACGACGCGTAAGTTCACGCGCTTTACGAGCAGCTTCTCTTGCTCTCGATGCCATTAAAGATTTTTCAAGAATTTTTTTCGTAATTGCAGGATTTTCTTCAAAGAATTCAGTCAAGCCTTCACTTACGATAGAATCCACAATTCCTCTAACTTCACTATTACCAAGCTTTGTTTTTGTTTGCCCTTCAAATTGAGGTTCACGAATTTTTAAACTAATTACACAAGTAAGACCTTCACGAATATCTTCACCAGTTAAATTTTCTTCAGAAGATTTTAATACATTATTCTTTCGAGCAAAATCATTTGCAGCACGTGTTAATGCAATTTTAAAACCAGCTAAATGCGTTCCGCCTTCTTCGGTATTAATATTATTAACAAAGCTATAAATATTTTCGGAATAACTTGTATTATACTGCATTGCAATTTCTACAATTGTTGTATCTTTTGTACCTGTAAAATAAATCGGTTCTGGATGCAATATTTCTTTATTATCATTTAAGTGAGCGACAAAAGAACTTATTCCACCTTCAAAATGAAATACTTCGGAATGTTCACTGCGTTCATCAGTTAATGTAATCGTAATGCCACGATTTAAAAAAGATAGCTCTCTTAACCGGTGCTTTAATACATCAAAACTATAAACCGTTTCTTCGAAAATTTTAGTGTCTGGCTTAAAATGTACTTTTGTTCCTGTAATATCGCTTGTACCAACAACGGTTAATTCCTTAGCTGTAATTCCACGTTCAAACGCTATACTATGTACTTTTCCATCACGACAAACTTCAACTTCTAAAGAGCTGCTCAATGCATTTACAACAGAAACACCAACACCATGTAAACCACCAGAGACTTTATATCCTTCTCCGCCAAATTTACCACCTGCATGAAGTACGGTAAGTACAACTTCAATTGCAGGTCTTCCACTAGCATGCATATCTACTGGTATTCCACGCCCATTGTCAATTACAGTAATACTATTATCTTGATGAATTGTCACTTCAATATGCGTACAATATCCTGCTAATGCTTCGTCTATACTATTGTCAACAACTTCATATACCAGATGGTGCAGTCCTTTCGATGATGTACTTCCAATATACATTCCAGGACGTTTACGAACGGCTTCCAAACCTTCTAAAACTTGAATTTGGCTGGCACCATAATCACCATTTACCACGGTTTCCTCGTTATTATTCATGTTTACCTCCCTAGAGTGCTATTTTACTGTTAATCTTCATTATAAAATAAATTATCAGCGCGTTTTCTTAACGTCATCGACGAAATCGCTGACAAGTAGACTTTATATTTTGTCACAATAAAACTTTTAGGCTGATTTCCTGAGATATCAATAACCGAATTTGTATCTTTCATTTGCTGGATAAAATCGCGATTAATTACTGAACGAGACAATTTATAATCATTAATGGATATCACGTCTTCGAGTGCAACAACAGTATCAGATCCCAGATGTAGAAACATATTGATTCCCCCTGACCTTCTTCTTCCCATTCCTTTTTTCGCTAAATTTTTTATCCCAACTACGAAATTTATACATAGTTTTCTCAATGATTTTTTCATTGACTTCATCATATTTTGCACCGGTAAATAGCATTACCAATGTCAAAACATCCATTCGATCTCTTACCTCATCTTCTATTCTTTGCGCAATTACGTTAAGTAAAGTAACTTTTGCATCGATATATTCTGCATTACTGCAAGGAACATGTTTATATACTTCACCATACGTCGCCCAAGGAACTTCTAATAATATTGATCGAATAGCTGAATATCTTTGTTTTTTTTCCTGCAAATTACAAACATGACACAGCCTGTCCTTTTCATCACATAAAGAATTACATTTTTCGCATTTATGCCAATTATTTATAAGTTTCAGCTTTTTGCTTGCAAGATGTCGGCTTACCAACCGTTTTAATTTGGACTTAAGTTCATCATTTTCTACATCACGTACCATAATATCAGCCTGATTTACTTCATTCTCAGTTAAGTAAATCCTTTTCAATGCTCTACCAAAATCAGGTTTATTTTTATCTGCAGATATAGGTCTATTTATTGCAGTATATCGCTGATTAAATCGAATATCACGCACAATTGGCTCTCCAATAAATTCATTAATCTTATGCAGCAGTTCCATTTTCATCATCATTAAATGATGCGCCCATACTGAATTTTTAACAGCAATGCTTAAAATGCCAAAATCCATCATTTGAGGATTAGTTTGCGCAGCTATATCTTTACCAACAATCTCCTCCCAATGAGCAATCGCCATTTGTGCTTTAAATTTTTTATTTATACTAAGATTTTGTATTGTTTTATAAAGTATATCCTTTATTATATCCAAAAAATCACTCCATAACGCTTCCTGCACTTACCTTGTAGTATTTTCCCACATTTTCTTTCGGAAAGTAACTGCGATCCGTCGCTGTAATAAAAGTCTGGATTCTTTCACGAATAAAGAGTAATAATTGATTTCGCCTATTTACATCTAGTTCACTCATCACATCATCTAATAATAAAACAGGGTATTCACCAGTTTCCGACTTTATAAACTCTAACTCAGCCAATTTTAATGCCAATACCCCTGTACGTTGTTGTCCTTGTGAACCAAAAGAGCGTAAATTAATTCCATTTACCTTTAAAATAATATCATCTCGATGAGGTCCAACGCTAGTAAAGCCACGTCTAATATCAATAGCCTGTACCTCTGCTAATTTATTATTATACCATGTATTTAAATCTGACGGTAAAAAATTTTCCTCGCCATTAAAAATATAACCTATTTCTAAATTTTCTTTATTCGTTGAAATCCTTCTATGCATAAGATTTGCCAACATATTAAGTTTTTTTAACGAATAAATTCTCTGCTTTACAATTTTTGTTGCGAGTTCTGATAATTGCTGATTCCACAATTCTAATAAACCAACTTTTGCTTGATTTTCTTTTATCTTTTTTAATAAAACATTTCTTTGAGTAGTAACACGATTATATTGACTAAGTAAAGAATAATAAGATGGATTTGCTTGAGAAATTTCTGTATCAAGAAACTTTCTCCGAGCCGCTGGTGCACCTTTAATCAAATATAAATCTTCTGGCGAAAATAAAACAACATTGATTGTTCCTATCAATTCCTTCGGCTTTATCTTATGTCCATTATAAGAAATTTCCCGTCTTTTACCGACGGGAAAATTAAATTCTAATTCATTTTCTACAGACATTCTTTCAAAACATAGATAAATTTTTGCACTTTCTTTTTCCCAACAGATCAATTCACTATCATTTGATGTCCGATGTGATGAACCTATTGCAGCGTAATAAATCGCTTCGATGATATTCGTTTTTCCTTGTGCATTTTCACCTAAAAAGATATTGAGATTATGTGACAAATCCAGTGATAAGTGCGAATAATTTCTATAGTTATGCAAACTAATTTTTTTTATTCGCATTGTTTATTCACCTTTAATTTTGATCACACTTAACTTACCAACCCCATCAACTTCAACAATGTCTCCTGGTCTAATTTTTCTTCTTCTTTCAGTTACAATGTTTCCGTTTAATTTAATTAGTTCATCAGCAATCATATATTTAACTTGTCCGCCAGATTCTACAATGGAAGCTAACTTTAATAATTGATCTAATTGTATATCATCAGTTTTTATTTGAATATTTTCCATTTTTATTCCTCTTTTCAGAACTAAAAATTAAGCTGTTGTTCTCACCGGAGTAATGATATAAGTATACGTTTCATCATCACAAGGCTTTATACTCGCTGGACTTAGAGGTGTATTAAGTGAAAAATAAATTTTTTCACTATCAATATTTTTTAAAATATCAGTTACGTATTTTGCATTAAAAGATATATCTAAATCATTTCCTTCTATAATTGCAGGAACGGATTCTTCTGCTTTCCCAATATCGGGATTATTAGAGGAAATAACAACTGAATTTTCCTTAAATGTCAAGCGGATGATATTATAATCACTCACTCTTGAAATCAATGAAACACGTTCTACTGCAGCTGAAAATTCATCAGTATTTAAAGTAATATTCGTCGCAAAATCAGGCGGTATAACACGTTCATAGTCAGGGAATTGTCCCTCGATTAACCTTGATATTATGTAAACATTATCAAAGGTAAAGCTAATCTGTCCATATGCGCAATCAATTCTAATATCCGAAGGAACTTCTGCTACCATAATCCTTGCCAATTCATTTAAAATTTTTGAAGGAATAATTATTTTTACATTTCCCGTAAAATCATCAAGATATTCTTTTTTTACCGATAATCTATGCGTATTTGTTGCTGCCATAACTACATCACTATTATTTACATTTAGTAAACAACCTGTAAATATTGGACGGGCTTCATCGGTCGAACAAGCAAATACTGTCTTTTTTATTAATTCACGAAAAATATTATCACGAATTTTAAAGCTTGTCGTTGCATTTAATGGTTTTAATACAGGAAATTCTGAAGCTGGTAAACTTAATAAATTAAATTGTGCCGAATTTGAAGTAATTTTCATTGTATGTTCTTCTTTATTTGTTACAATCTCTACTGTTTCGCCAGGTAGTTTTTTTACTACATCTTGAAAATATCTCCCCGAAAGTACTATAGCTCCCGCTTTTTCAACGTTTGCTTCAATTTTACAGATGATTCCTAATTCATAATCTGTAGCTTGTAATTCTATCATATTATTTTCAGCATTTAAATAAATCCCTGATAATATAGGCATTTGTGGTTTATTTGATACAGCTTTTTGGACAATATTTACAGCATGAACAAGTTGTTCCTTTGTACATGAGAATTTCATTGATAGACCTCCTTGGTATTATATGACTGATAAAAGTATTTTTTATAAAAGATAGTCGTAATAGTAGTAGGGAGTGTTGATATGTGTATAACTATGTGGAAGGTATAAAGTTATTAAGATTTGAATGTGAATAATATGTCGATAAATAAATACATAGTTATCCACATAATCACAGAAAAAATTGTGGATTTAGTTACCCACAATTCATCTACAGTTTTTCTATTAGTTATACACAGACTTATACACTACATACTTTCTATTCTCTTAATAAGATCTTTGATCGTATTATTCAGCTTCATATCTTCGTTACGTTCACGCGCAATTTTATCATGTGCGTGGATAACTGTCGTATGATCACGCCCGCCAAACATTTCGCCAATTCTAGGTAGTGAAGTATCCGTAAGCTCACGACAAAGATACATAGCAATTTGACGCGGAAAAGCTAAATTTCGCGTCCTTTTTTTTGCAAATAAATCATCCAATTTAATTTTGAAGTAAGAGGCCACAATTTCTTGAATTAATTCGAGCGTAATTTCTTTAGTTTTTGTCGTTGAAAAGATATCTTTTAATGCTTCAGTTGCCAATTCATTATTAATTGGTTGATTCATTAGGGACGCATAAGCAACAACTCTTGTCAAAGCACCTTCTAATTCACGAATATTATTGTCAATACGACTTGCAATATAAACAATAACATCATTTGGCACATTTAAATTTTCGATCTGTGCTTTTTTTCTTAAAATTGCAATACGTGTTTCTAAATCTGGTGCTTGAATATCTGTAATTAGTCCCCATTCAAAACGGGATCGAAGACGATCTTCAAGTGTCTGAATTTCGCGAGGTGGGCGATCGCTTGAAATAATAATTTGCTTATTTGCATCATGTAATGTATTAAACGTGTGGAAAAATTCTTCTTGAGTTCGTTCTTTATTAGATAAAAATTGTATATCATCGACAAGTAGAACATCTATATTTCGATATTTACGGCGAAAGGATTCTGGATTTGAAGCCATAATAGAATTAATTAATTCATTTGTGAATTTTTCACTTGAAATATATAGGACACGTAGGTTTGGTTGGGTTTTTAAAATTCGGTTGCCAATTGCATGCATTAAATGTGTTTTACCAAGCCCAACACCACCATACATGAAAAATGGGTTGTAAACTTTTGCCGGAGATTCAGCTACAGCTAAAGCAGCTGCATGAGCAAAACGATTTGAGTTTCCAGTAACGAAGTTTTCAAAAACATACTTCGGATTTAAAGTCAAAGATTCATCAAAAGTAGGTGAACCTTGTATTTCTAATTGATCTTGGGGAATAATAACTTGTGCAGTACTATCTAATAATGTAGTTTGAGCAGCTGCAGATGGTGATGTTTTTTTATTTTTTGAAATTGTTACTTCTTCATTTTTAGCAGGAGTTATTTTTTCTTGCATTTGTGGAATTGACTTCGGTTCAAATTCTTTTGTACTTGATTCAAGGCTTACGATTACGATATCTAATTTTTTTCCTGTTACTTCAAGTGCAGCATCTGTAATAAAAGGAATATATCGGCCTTCAATAATTTCTTTCATCAGATCAACTTGCGTACCAAGCGTTAAAGTAGAGTCTTCTAGTGATATTGGAATAATTGGTTTTAGCCAATTATCACAAATAACTTTTGCAAGAGAAAGTTCTAATTTGTTTAAAATTTGCTCCCATATTGCTTGTAATTGTATTGGTTCCATTGAGAAAATCCTTTCTAAATAAAGAAGATATAAACAATATTTATAAACATCTGAATAAGTTATCCACAAAGTTATACACAGCTGTTGATAACTTATTAGGCAAAGTAGGAAAATAGACGAAAAAAAATACAAATGCGGATAATGAAAATTTAATCGCAACTTTGTATTTCGTATGTTTTAAAAGATTCTCCAAATTGTTAATAAATATGTGAATAATTTTATTGTTTTGTGGGTAAAATAGTGATTTATTCACACAAAATAATAAAACATGTCTATTTTGTGGATAATTTGATACCAATATATTATCAAAAGGTGAGAGAGTTATCAACATATTTTTGTGAAATAAATAAACAAATAGCAATAAATATCCACAGGCTTATCTTCTAAAAGTGTGTAAAAATCTTGACACTATAGCGTTGCTAGTCTATAATTTTTATAGTTAAAATTGATTTTCGAGTAAACTATATTTTTGACTATTATTTGGACTTAAACGGATTTTAATTTTGACCAAGATAGTTTTTGTATAATAGCAAGGAGGTGTTAAAGTATGAAACGTACCTACCAACCAAATACATTATGGAAAAAAAGAACGCATGGCTTCCGTGAACGCATGAAGACCAAAGGTGGTCGTCTTGTATTAAAAAGAAGACGTGCTAGAGGCAGACATAAATTATCTGCATAATAGTAGGCCGCTTATGTGGCCTATTTTTTCCATATAAAAAGAATGGATATTTATTATGATGTATAAATTATCAAAGCAGAATATTCTGCGAAAAAACAAAGAATTTCAGTGTATTTATCAGCATGGCAAGTCTTATGCGAATCATTTCATTGTACTGTATATTTTTTCTCAAAATAGAACTAAATCGCGTAAAGTAGGTTTTGCTGCAGGTAAAAAACTGGGGAATGCAGTTACGCGAAATCGTGTAAAGCGGCTCTTAAGAGAAGCTTACCGATTAAATCAACATAAAATCGTGAATGATGGATTAAATATTCTTTTAGTAGGACGCAAGCCAATGACAAATGTAAAATACAATGTTGTTGAGAAGGCGTTGATTAATTTGTGCGCGAAAGCAAAATTAATAAAATAAGGCGGTGTTAAATAGATTGAAGCGAATTATTGTTTTACTTATTAAGTTTTATCGTAATTTTCTTTCACCGTTAAAGCCGCCAAGTTGTCGCTTTATACCGACTTGTTCGGAATATGCATTAATAGCTTTTGAAAAATATGGGGTTATACGCGGGGGATATTTAACAATTCGGAGGCTTTTAAAGTGCCATCCATTTCATTCCGGCGGATATGACCCTGTTAAATAAAAAATTATAAATATATCGAGGATGTGAGATTTTGGGAGATATTTTTGATCTTTTGATTGGTTTTTTACAAAGTTTTTTGACGGTTTTTTATCAGCTTAGTTCTTCAATAGGAATTCCAAACTACGGTGTAGCAATTATTTTAATGACGATTGTAATTAAAGTTTTGTTATATCCACTTACGGTGAAACAAGTAAAATCAATGAAGGCTATGCAGGATTTGCAGCCTAAAATGAAAAAAATACAAGACAAATATGGCAAAAAGGATCCACAAAGAATGCAACAAGAAATGGCTGCGTTATATAAAGATGCAGGCGTAAATCCACTTGCTGGATGCTTGCCATTACTTGCCCAAATGCCTCTTTTAATCGGTATATTTTATGCGATTCGGGATTATACTTATCTAGGGACTCCTAGTTTTCTTTGGATTCACAATTTATCTGAAGCAGATCCATTATATATATTGCCAATCATTTCGGCAGTGACGATTTATATCCAACAGAAACAGACGATGACAACAAATAGCGATATGAATCAACAGGCAAAAATTATGTTGTATATGATGCCGTTATTTATTGGTTATATCAGTCTTTCATTCCCAGCCGGACTTGTTCTTTATTGGGCAATGAGTAATGTTATGCAGATCGTCCAACAATGGTGGATGTATCGTTCAGATGAAGGAAAGAAAAAGGAGGCTTAATAAAGAATGCTTACTGTTGTTGAAAAGACGGGAAAAACAGTTGAGGATGCTTTAAGAGCAGCATTAGTAGAGTTAAACACAGCTGAAGATTGTGTGAACTATGAAGTCTTGGAAACTCCTAGCAAAGGATTTTTAGGATTGATTGGTTCAAAACCAGCAAAAATTAGAGTCACCTTGAAAGAAGTAGAAGCTGATAGCGAAGTGATTTCTATAAAACAAACGAGTAAACCACTAGATACAGCAATTCTTTTTTTAGAAGACATTTTTCGCGGCATGAATATGAAAGTCGACATTGAAGTTAAAGAAGCTTTAGATGGAATTGTATTAGATTTGCATGGTGAAGATTTAGGCATCTTGATAGGAAAACATGGCCAAACTTTAGATGCTTTACAATATCTAACCAATTTAGCGGCAAATCGTGATATGAGCGAAGAAAAAGTTCGTATTAGTATTGATGTCGAAAATTATCGTAAAAGACGTGAAGAAACATTATATCGTTTAGCGATGCGTTTAGCTGATAAAGTAAAAAGAACCGGTGATAAAATTACATTAGAGCCAATGAGTCGTCATGAAAGAAAAGTGATTCATATGGCATTGCAAGACGAACGGCGGATACTTACATATAGTGATGGTGAAGAACCATTCCGTAAAGTCGTTATTGCATTAAAACGGTAATATTTTAAAGATATAAAACCCAGTAATGATATTACTGGGTTTTGTTGATATTCTGGAGGGTTAAAATGACACAAGATGATACGATTAGTGCAATAGCTACTGCTGTTGGCGAAGGTGGTATTGGAATTATCCGATTGAGCGGAGAAAATTCTTTAACAATTGCAAGTCAAATTTTTGAACCGAAAAACGGTAGTAATGTGATAGATATTCCTTCACATCGGGTGACTTATGGACAAATTGTTGATCATGAAAAAGATTGTGTAATTGATGAAGGTCTATTATTAACAATGCATGGGCCGCATTCGTATACTAGAGAAGATGTTGTAGAATTTCATTGTCATGGTGGAGCTATGGCGATGCAAAATGTTTTGGCGCTGACGTTAAAATGTGGAGCACGTTTAGCTGAGCCGGGCGAATTTACGAAACGGGCATTTTTAAATGGGCGACTTGACTTATCTCAAGCACAAGCGGTTATTGACATTATTCGTTCTAAAACGGATGCGTCGCTTCGTATGGCCATTGGGCATTTATCGGGAGAATTTTCTGATAAAGTTCGTGGTTTTAGGCATGATATTTTACAGATGATTGCGCATTTAGAAGCCGCAATTGATTTTCCTGAAGATGATATTGATGAAGTTGCCACTGATTCTGCAAGGGAACAGGTTGTTCATATAAAAGAGGAAATAGAAGCGCTATTATCTACGGCAAAGACGGGAAAAGTATTGCGTGACGGTCTTGAAACAGCAATTATAGGTAAGCCGAATGTTGGAAAATCAAGTTTACTGAATGCGATGTTAAGAGAGACGAGAGCAATTGTTACAGATATTCCGGGAACGACACGGGATATTATTGAAGAGTTTGCTAATATTGGTGGCGTACCATTAAAAATTATTGATACGGCAGGAATTCGTTCAACTGATGATACGGTTGAAAAGATAGGAGTAGAGAAAGCAAGATCTTATGTGGATCGTGCAGATTTGATTTTGGCTTTGTTTGATGGTTCGAGTAATTTAGATCATGAGGATGAGGAAATTTTATCGTTAATAAAAGGGCGTAAAGCATTAATCGTGATTAATAAAAGCGATTTAAATGCAGGAAATACAGTAAAAGAATCTATTAATAAAGAGTTGCCAAATCATGAGATCATTCACTTGTCAACGATAAATGGAACTGGAATGGATGCGCTGGAAGAATATATTGTGGATTTAGTTTATAGTGGAACTGTAGAGCAAAAAGAGGGTGTTTTTGTAAATAGCGTTCGTCAGGCGGAGCTACTAAGAAAAGCATGTACGCATTTAGACGAAGTTTTAAATACAATTGATCAGGAAATGTCACTGGATTTTATTGTGATCGATTTACGTTCAGCATGGGAAAAACTTGGTGAAATTACTGGCGATACAGTTGGAGAAGATATTATAGATCAAATCTTTAGTCAGTTTTGTATTGGCAAATAGGGGAGTTGACAGTTTTGTTTGTTGCAGAAAATTATGATGTAATAGTAATTGGCGCAGGGCATGCAGGGGTAGAGGCCGGCCTTGCTGCAGCTCGCATGGGTTGTAAAACCATGCTTGCAACGTTAAATATGGATAATATTGCAATGATGCCTTGTAATCCTTCCGTCGGTGGGCCTGCCAAAGGGCATTTAGTACGTGAACTTGATGCACTTGGTGGCGAAATGGGTGTCAATAGTGATAAAACTTGCATTCAGTTTCGTATGTTAAATACGGGGAAAGGCCCAGCAGTTCATGCATTAAGAGCACAAGCAGATAAAAGATTGTATCAAAATACAATGAAAGAAACTTGTGAAAATCAAAAAAATCTTGATGTAAAACAATTGCTTATTGATAAAATCATTGTTGAGAATGGGAAAATTGTTGGGGTAGAAATTGAAACAGGTGAAGTTTATCATTGTAAAGCGGCAGTTTTAGCTTCGGGAACTTATTTAAGTGGAAAAATTATTATTGGTGAAAATACTTATACTGGTGGGCCTAATGGACAACGTGCCGCAATAAAATTATCTGAATCGTTACAAGAAGCCGGCGTAAAATTAATGCGTTTTAAGACAGGAACACCAGCACGCGTGGATTCGAGAACGTTGGATTACTCAAAAATGCAGATTCAACCAGGCGATGAGAAAGTGTATAATTTTTCTTTTATGAGCGATATCAAGACTCGTGAGCAAGTACCGTGTTGGCTAACGTATACAAATGAAAAAACACATAGGATTATTTTAGATAACTTGCATCGTGCCCCTATGTATACAGGATTGATAGAGGGTACGGGCCCTAGATATTGTCCAGCAATTGAAACTAAATTGGTGCGTTTTCCAGATAAGGAATCTCATCAATTATTCGTTGAACCTGAAGGATTGAATACGCAGGAAATGTATGTACAAGGAATGTCAACGAGCTTGCCGATTGATGTACAGTATGCATTTTTAAGAACTATTCCAGGTCTTGAAAATGTAAAAATTATGCGTCCGGGGTATGCGATAGAATATGATTGTGTAGATCCGTTACAATTAAAATCGACACTTGAGATGAAACATATTCATGGCTTCTTTTCCGCAGGACAATCAAATGGAACCTCGGGATATGAGGAAGCGGCAG